>Ga0208821_1001539_pt1 | contig 12411 bp, 13 predicted proteins | sample June2015DPH_20_5_FD_184720 | JGI IMG/M metagenome (GOLD analysis project Ga0208821, IMG submission 184720) | Peatland microbial communities from SPRUCE experiment site at the Marcell Experimental Forest, Minnesota, USA - June2015DPH_20_40... | ecosystem: Environmental > Terrestrial > Soil >... | reverse complement strand
CCTGAACCAAGCCCAGCCACTCACCGGCGGCCCCTCGGGCCTCTCGGGGATCCCGCCCCTGAATCTGGCGGGCTTTCCCCTGAACACGGCCCGGCGCCTCTATCCGTTGATCTGGCTGGCGGTGGGGGTGATCCTGGCCCTGAGCGCCAACCTGGTGGACTCCCGGGCCGGCCGGGCCCTGCGGGCCCTGCACGACTCCGAGGCCGCCGCCGCCTCCCTGGGGGTGGACACCGCCCGCCTGAAGCTCAAGATCTTTATCTGGAGCGCCCTGTACGCCTCCCTGGCGGGGAGTCTCTATGCCCACAGCCTCAATTTCATCGCCCCCGCCTCCTTCGGCTTCATGTTCTCCATCAAACTGGTGGCCATGGTGGTGGTGGGGGGGATGGCCAGTATCTGGGGCTCGCTTCTGGGGGCCGGAGTGCTGACGGTGCTGCCGGAGGTGCTCACCGTGTTCCACGATTTCGAAATGGTCATCTTCGGGGCCATTCTCATGGTGGTGATGATCTTCCTGCCCCGGGGCCTGGTGCGGGGCCTTCTGGACCTCAGGGAATTCCGGCGCTACAAACGGAAAGAGAGTTATATTCCCTGAAATCCCGCACCCGGAGACCAGCGGAAGTGAGCGATGAAGATGGCTTGGCCCAGTTTGGGAGCGACCTTCCCTGAAATCCCGCACCGGGAGACCGGGAGGACCCGGATAAATTTCCGGGCTCCCTGGGTCCCGGTGCTTAACCCTTGGTTTTTATGAGTTCTCCACCCAGCCAAACCCTGTTGGAATTACAAGAGGTGAGCCTGGCCTTCGGCGGCCTGCAGGCGATGGAGCGCGTCAGCCTCCGGGTGAACCGGGGCGCGGTAAAGGCGATCATCGGTCCCAACGGCGCCGGCAAGACCACCCTGTTTCACCTGGTGAGCGGCTTTTTAACTCCCCAGCAAGGCCGGATCTTCCTTAACGGAGAAGAGATCCAGGGCCTGCCGGCCCACGCCATTGCCCGGCGGGGGGTGGCCCGCACCTTCCAGTTGGTGCAGCTCTTTGACCATATGACGGTCCTGGAAAACGCCATGGTGGGCCGGCATCGCCTGAGCCGCGCCGGCCTCCTGGCCGGGGCCCTGCAGCTCCCCCGGACCCGGGCCGAGGAACGGGAGATCCGCGCCAGGGCCATGGAGGCCCTGGAGTTCGTGGGCCTGGACTCCCGGGCCCACCAGTCCGCGGCCGTCCTGCCTTTGGGTCTCAAAAGGCTGCTGGAGATTGCCCGTGCCTTGGCGGCGGCCCCCATCCTGCTGCTCCTGGACGAACCGGCCTCGGGCCTGGACGGCGCCGAAACCGGGAAACTCCAGGAGATGATCCTGGACCTCAAGGAAGGGGGCCTGACCACCCTCCTGGTGGAGCACGACATGGGCCTCACCATGGAGGTAGCCGACGAGATCGCGGTGCTTAACTACGGCCGCCTCATCGCCGAGGGCCCGCCCCGGGCCATTCAGAAGAATCCGGAGGTGATCGCCGCCTATCTGGGGACGGATTGGCAGGCGTAAAGAACCGTTTTCCGTTTTCCGTTTTCCGTTTTCCGTTTTCCGTTTTCCGTTTACCGTTTACCGTTTACCGTTTTCCGTTTCCTGTTTCCTGTAATAAAACATGGTGGCCAAGGCGTCTATCCTCTGCGGGATGAAATTCATACATCCCTTTAAAATGTAGCCGCAGGCTTTAGCCTGCGCTTTCTTGATATGAATATTAGAGAAAAACAACACAGGCTGCGAGAAAGGAACTACCAAGGAGAGGTTTCTGTTTCTTTTACGCTCTGTATCAAAGACCGGGTCCAATTATTTAAAAGTCCTTCTGCAGTTAATGTTTTTATAAATATTTTAAAATCTCAAGTAAAAGAGTCTTCTTGTATTATTCCAGTTTATTGTTTTATGCCGGACCATCAACATTTAATTGTTACAGGGACCGATTCAACCTCGGGGGTCTTAGATTTTATTAAAGCATATAAACAAAAAACTGGCTATTGGCTATCACAGAATCTAAGCAGTGCAAGTTGGCAGAAAGATTTTTTTGACCATATTATTAGAAAAGATGAAGGTCTGGTCAACATTGCCAGGTATATTCTTGATAATCCGGTGAGAAAAGGTTTGGTTGATAACTGGCAGGAGTACCCCTTTAAAGGGGCCATTGGCTGCGAATTAGACTATATCCTTCAGGCCATGGTTTAAGTGATAAGCGCAGGCTAAAGCCTGCGGCTACAGAAAAAATCATCGCCGAGGGCCCGCCCCGGGCCATTCAGAAGAATCCGGAGGTGATCGCCGCCTATCTGGGGACGGATTGGCAGGCTTAGGGAAAGGTTTTCAGTTTTCAGTTTTCAGTTGGAAAATGCTTTGGTGGCACAGGCGTCTCGCCTGTGCTCCGTAATACAGTGTCTTTCTTGCGCATAAACAAATGAATAAATATCTTCCATATGACCCTGGTCCCCTCCCTTCATTTCCTGCTCCAGACGCAGGGGATATGATTATTTTAAGGATTGAAGGCCTACCACCTTACAAAGACGAACATTTCTCTATTCGGAATCCAAGGCACAAGATATATCCTCGTTTTACTGCCTTGCGTCAAGCTGCAATAGAAGCAATGGCTGGTCGTGCCCCATATCGGGATGCAGTCCAGCTTGATCTGGTCATGCATGGTCCAGATTTCGAAAAAAGTCGAAGTCTCACAGATTATATTGGCGGAATTGGGGACACGTTGGATGGCTCTCATGGAAGTCAATTCACTTACTTACCAATCGTTTATGAAGACGACTGTCAGATCGTGGGTTCACAAAGTCGTTTTTTGAAAGATACAGTTGTGTGGTATGAAATAAAGATAACGTTCCTAAATAAGAACAAAGACAGCATATAATTCATTCCAATTAAGTTAATGCAAGGATTATTGTGGACAGTGCCCACGCTATACCACTGACCACTGACCACTGGCCACTGGCCACTTAACAATGCTCAAGATTCGCAACTTATACGCCTACTACGGCTCGGTGACCGCGCTCAGCGGGGTCACCTGCCACGTACGGCCAGGAGAGGTGGTCTGCCTCATCGGCGCCAACGGCGCCGGCAAGACCACCCTGCTCAACGCCGTCTGCGGGCTGGTGCGCCGGGAGGGGCAGATAGTCTTCGACGGCCGCCCCATCACCGGGCTCACCCCGGAGGCCATCGTGGCCCTGGGAATTTCCCAGGTGCCCGAAGGCCGCCAGCTCTTCGCGGCCATGACGGTGTCGGAAAATCTGGACCTGGGCGCCTACCTGCGCCACCGCCGCCACTCCAAGGAGGAGATCCGCCGGGACCTGGAGCGGGTCTTCGACCTGTTCCCCCGCCTCCGGGATCGCCTGAGCCAACAGGCCGGGACCCTGAGTGGCGGCGAGCAGCAGATGCTGGCCATCGGCCGGGCCCTGATGGCCCGCCCCCGGCTGCTGTTGATGGACGAGCCCTCTCTGGGTCTGGCTCCCAAGGTGGTGGAGGATATCCTGGCCACCCTTTTGCGGCTGCGCCGGGAAGGAGGCCTGACTATCCTCCTGGTGGAGCAAAACGCCCGGGCCGCCCTGAAGGTGGCGGATCGGGGTTACGTCTTGGAAACCGGACGCATCATCCTGAGCGGTCCCGCCGCCGACCTGCTCCAGGACCGCCAGGTGACCCGGGCCTACCTGGGCCGGGATTACAAAGAGTTTACCGAGGGCAGGTAAGGTCTTGTGCTGACCTTTGCTCACGCGCCTTTGCTCCTTTGCGTGAGAAATCAGGGAGGTAAGAGAGGTGCGCCAGCCGGAATTCGAGGCCATGGAACGGGAAGAGCTGGAACTGCTGCAGTTGGAGCGGCTCCAGTCCACTTTGACCCGGGCTTACCGACAGGTAAAATTCTACCGCCACCAGTTCGACCGCCTGGGACTGCGCCCCGAGGCCGTTCGCAGTCCCGCCGACTTGAGCCGCCTGCCGGTCACCACCCGGGACGACCTTTCGGAGAATTATCCTTACGGCATGTTCGCCGTGCCCTTGCGGGACATCGTCCGCATCCAGTCCTCCCCCGGCACTACGCAGCGGCCCCTGGTGGTGGGCTACGCCTCCCAGGACGTGAAACTCTGGCTGGGGCTCCTGGCTCGCCTATACGCCGCCTCCGGGGTGACGCCAGAGGATATCTTGCAAATAGTCCTGCCACCGGGTCTGGCCAACTGGCGCCGGGACCTGCAGGCCGGGGCGGAGCACCTGGGGGCCTCGGTGATCCCCGATGCCAGCCTCAGCTTCGCCAAGCAGCTCATGGTGATGCGGGATTACAAGACCTCGATCCTGGTCACCACCGCCTCCCTGGCCCGGCACCTGCTGACGGTGATGGAGCGCATGGACCTCACCGCCGCGGCATTGAGCCTGCGGGCCGCCCTGCTGGTGGCCGCGCCCCTGGCCCGGGAGGTGCGCCGGGAAATAGAGGCCGGCTTCCAGATCCGGGTGGCCACTGCTTACGGCATCACCGAAGTGATGGGACCGGGATTGGCCTTTAGTTGCGGCCAGGGGGAGGGTCTCCACTTCTCCGAGGACCACTTCTACCCGGAGATCATCGACCCGGAGAGCCGCGTCCCGGTTCCCGCCGGCGCTCCCGGCGAGCTGGTGATCACCACCCTGAGCACCGTGGCCTTTCCCCTGGTGCGCTTTCGCAGCGGCGACTTGACTTCGCTGCTCGCCGGCCCCTGCCCCTGTGGCCGCAGCCTGGTGCGCCTGGGGGAGATCACCGGGCGCACCGACTCCATCTTTTCGGTGGGCGGCATCAAGGTGCACCCGGACCAGATCGAAGCGCTCCTCCAAGAAGTCATGGAGGGCTTTCTGCCCCGGTACCGCCGGCGGGTGGTGGCGGAGGAGGGGCTGGAGGTCCTGGAAATCGACCTGATCGTGGCGGAGATCTTTTTTTCCGATGAGATCAAGGCCCTGGAGGGTCTGTGCCGCCGGGCGCGGCGCCACCTCCAGGAAAACCTGGGCATCGATGCCCGAATTACCTTGAAAGAGATGGCAGATGTGGGGTAAGTATGGAAAGGTCTCGTCTTTGCGGCGGCGCCGGTATCCTAAATAACTCGGAAAACCATCGAGGAGGAGATAGAAATGGCAAAGGTTCGCGGGATTCTGGTTGTCGGCCTGGCAATTCTACTGCTGATCGCCCTTTCGGCCTGTGAGCGAGCCCAAAAACCCCTCAGACTGGGCGCGGTGATGCGCCTGTCCATTGGCGCCGAGCAAGGCATCCCCTGCCGCCGCGGGGTGGAGATGGCGGTGGCGGAGGTGAACCGGGCCGGCGGCATCAACGGCCGGAAGGTGGAACTAATAATGGAAGACGAGAAAGATTCCCCCGCGGCCGCGGTCAACGCGGTGCAGAAGCTCATCAATGTCGACCAGGTGGTAGCCCTCGTCGGCCCCATGACCTCCGGCGCCATGATGGCCGCGGCCAAGACCGCGGAGGAGGCCAAGGTGGCGGACATCTCTCCCACCGCCACCACCCCGCAGCTCAGCGGCCTGGGAGCCTACCTCTACCGGGGCTGCTCCCGCATCGACACCCAGGCCAAGGTCTTGACCAAATACGTGGCCGATACCTGGAAGCCCAAAACCGTGGCCGTCTTCTACTCCAACGAACCTTACGGCAAGGGCTCGGATAAGTTCTTCAGCGAGGAATTCGAAAAATTAGGGATCAAGGTGGTGGACCGGGAGTCCTTCAATCGCGGGGTCCGGGATTTCAAGGCGGAGCTCACCAAGATCAAGGCCGCCAACCCCGATATCCTGTTCATTCCCGGCTACACCCCCGAGACCGCGCCCGCCGCGGCCCAGGCCCGGCAGTTGGGGATGAATCAGAAGATCCTGGGGGTTTACGGTGACAATGATCTCACCTATATCCAGTTGGCCGGAGAGGCGGCGGCAGGGCACGTCATCGGCGGCGAGTATGACGAGGGCTACGACACCCCGAAAAATCAGAGTTTCAAGAAGAATTACCAGGAGCTGACCGAGAAGAACCACGATCCCTACAATCTCATGTTCGCCGCCCTCGGCTACGACGCCGCTTCCATGATCCTGGAGGGCATGAAGCAAAACGGCCCCACCTCCGCGGGCATCAAGGAGTTCCTGGACAACGTGAAGGACTTCGACGGAGTCACCGGCAGACTCTTCTTCGACAAGACCCACGACCTTGTCCGGGCCGGCACCGAAGGGGTCTATGTCCTGGAGGTCCAGAACGGCAAGTATGTCAGGGTGAAGTAGAGTCTGCGGTTTTCCGTGATTAAAGGCTGAAGGCGGGATGCGCTTCGCTTTCCCGCCCTACGGGCTATTTCTTTCTCCCACCCTGGGATTCGTGGGCAGAATGGGCTCGAAATGAGTTAATCAAACAAAAGGGACGGACCGGGTCCATCGAAGTGTGGATAAATGGAGAGCAATTCGGACCATTAGACAGTCTTCCTATCGCATAACATCACTGAACGAACCGCAAAGCCTTTAGCTCTGAGCCCGTAGGGCGGGAAAGTGAAACGCATCCCGCCTTGAGCAATTGGGTAAGGCCTAACGTCTGCCGCAATATATTCGCGCCTTTGTTCCTGGCGGCACGTTCTTCTTCACAGTCACTCCGATAGCTGACAGCCGATAGCTGATAGCTTTACACTTTACCGAAAACCGACAACTTTCTGGTTAATCCTGCTCCACCAGGAGGACCTTGTGGTTCACCAGGTTGAGGCTGAGGATTTTGGCCTTCAGGACCTTCTGTTCCCCGAAGATGTTCACCAGGCGCAGGTTGTCGCCCTCCGGTTCGATGAGGTCCACATCCTGGAGGATCAGCTCCTCCCGGCCATCTTTCAAGATGTAGGCTGTGGCTTCACACATTCCATAATCTCCCTTAGCTTGTGGCTGACAATCTTTTCCACCAGATGGGGCAGAGGCTCCGGCGTCAGGCCGACGATCTCCACCGCCTCCTGGGTCAAGGGCAGCAGAATCTTGGGGGCCGGGGCCGTGGCGATGGCCGCCGCCATCTTCGGGGTCACTTCCCCCATCATGGCGTTGGCCAGGACGATGGAGAGGCAGCCCAGGATGACGTCGGCGGTGGCCACGGTGCGGACGATGGCATTTTCGCCGCTGGCGCCCCGGTTGGCCCGGGCCTTCATCATCTGCGCGGTGGCCACCGCGTTGGTGCCCAGGGCGATGACCTCGTGCTCCTCCCGGTACACCTCTTTCAGGCGCTTAATCAGGGCGGCGCCGATGCCGCCCCCCTGCCCGTCGATCACGCAGATTCGCAACCTTTAATCCTTCCGCAACTGGCCGAATTTTTCCCGCAATTTTTGGAGGACGATCTCCGGCACCAAACCCTCGATGTTGCCGCCGTGAACGGCCGCTTCCTTCAGGATGCTGGAGGAAAGAAAGACCCAGCGAAGCCCGGTCATCAGAAACACCGTTTCGACCTCCGGTTCCAGGCGCCGGTTCATCATGGCCAACTGAAACTCGTATTCAAAGTCGGTAACCGCCCGCAGGCCCCGGAGAATGGACCTGGCCTTTTGGCGCATGGCGTAGTTCACCAGCAGGCCCTCGAAGCTGTCGATGGTGACCTGGGGATAGTCCTTCAGAGACTCCCGGATCATCTCCATGCGCTCCTCGATGGTAAACAGGGACTGCTTGAAGGCGTTGGTGGCCACCGCCACGACGATGTGGTCGAAGACCCTCAGGGCCCGCTGAATCAGATCCAGGTGGCCATTGGTAATGGGGTCGAAGGAACCGGGGTAGACCGCGATGTCAGGCATCAGCCTGGCCGCTCCTTTGGCTCAGAGTTATCCAGGGCCAGATAGATGGCCACCTGGGTATCGCCGTAACGCCGCAAGGTTTGCCGGGCCAGCCCGAAGCTGGCCTCCGGCAAGGTCTCCCGGCGGCTGTGCTCCGCCACCACCCGGGCCTGCGGGCTAAGCAGGCCCGAGGCGGCCAGGGCGGCCAGAGTGGCCGCCGCCCCATCCCCGTAAGGGGGGTCCAGAAAGACCAGGGAAAACCGCGCTCCTTTGGCGGCCAACTTCTTCAGGGCCGCGGCCACCGGCAGCGGCAGCACCAGGCTCAAGTCCTGGAGGCCCAGGGTCTCCAGATTGCGGCGCAGCACCTTAAGAGCCGCCGGCTGATCTTCCACGAAGACCGCCTGGGCCGCGCCCCGGCTCAGGGATTCGATCCCCAGGGCGCCGGTGCCGGCGAACAGGTCCAGGACCATGACTTCCAGGACCGCGGGCCCCAGGATATTAAAGATAGCTTCCCTTACCTTGGCGGCGGTGGGCCGGGTCCGGCCCTTAACCGGGGCCAGGACCCGCCCCTTGAGAGCGCCGGCAATGATGCGCATGCGGCTACCCCTTTGGAGTAGTCCCTTGTTCACTGCTCACTTTATTTCTTCAGGTAATCCCGAATCAAGATCTCGGCGATCTGCACCGCGTTGGTCGCCGCGCCTTTACGCAGATTATCCGCCACCACCCAGAGGTTGAGGCCGTTCTCGATGCTGAAGTCCTCCCGGATGCGCCCCACCAGGGTGAGGTCCTGTCCGGCGGCCTGCAGGGGCATGGGGTACTGGAAGTTGCCGGGGTCGTCCACCACCTTCACCCCCGGGGCGGCGGCCAGAATCTGCCGGGCCTCATAGGGAGTGAGTTTCCGCTCCGTCTCCAGATTCAACGCCTCGGAGTGGCCATAAAACACCGGCACTCGCACCGTGGTGGCCGTCACCCGGATAGTCTCATCCCCCATGATCTTCTGGGTCTCGTTGACCATCTTCATCTCTTCCTTAGTGTAACCGTTCTCCAGGAAGATGTCGATGTGGGGCAGGACGTTGAAGGCGATGCGATGAGGGTAAACCTTGTGCACCGGGTCCTGGCAGGCCAGCAGGGCCCGCACCTGGGCCGACAGCTCCTCCACCGCCTTCTGGCCGGTGCCCGAGACCGCCTGGTAGGTGGAGACTACCACCCGCCGGAGGCGGGCCGCGTCGTGCAGGGGTTTCAACACCACCACCATCTGAATGGTGGAGCAGTTGGGATTGGCGATGATGCCGCGGTTGCCGTAGAGCCCGATGTCCCGGGGATTGACTTCCGGGACCACCAGGGGGATTTCCGGGTCCATGCGCCAGGCGCTGGAGTTGTCCACCACCACCGCCCCGGCCGCCGCGGCGATGGGGGCGTACTCCTTGCTGATGCTGCCCCCCGCGGAAAACAGGGCGATCTCCACCCCCGCAAATGAATCCTTGCTTAACACCTCCACCGGAATCTCTTTGCCCATGAAGGCGACCTTGTTCCCCAGGGAGCGCTCCGAGGCCAGAGGCGTGAGTCGCGCCACCGGGAAGCGGCGCTCCTCCAGACAGGCCACCATCTGCCGCCCCACGGCGCCGGTAGCCCCCACTACTGCTACTCTATAAGTACCACCCATTGGCAAAATCTCCAGGGATTATAGCTAACAGCTTTCAGCGGTCAGCCGTAGGGGCGACAGTGGCACAGGCTTCCAGCCTGTGATCGGGTCGCCCGGGCGATCCAGCGGATCGCCCCTACTTCTTGATGAACGAGGTTAGCATTTGCTTAACTTCTACAGTTTCTTTAATGTTGTTGATCAGGGTTTTTGACCCTGGCCGCGCCTGCCCGCCCAGGTTCGGCGGCCACGGGCCGCTGGTTATGGCGGGCAGCGCCCACCCTACAAACTCTTTAAGTACCACCCAATTCCAAGGTCTCCAGGGATTATTAATGGGAGCATTATGGGATCTCTTATTTATCCCCTCTCCCCCGATGGGGGAGAGGGCAGGGTGAGGGGGAATTTAAGCTCTTTTCCGCTCCATTAATATTTGATGCTTAGCTTATTGGGCTTTTTGACCCTGGCCGCGCCTGCCCGCCCAGGTTCGGCGGCCACGGGCCGCTGGTTATGGCGGGCAGCGCCCACTCTACATACTGCTCACTGATTCTGCGGCATACCGGGCGATGCGATCACCCACCTGGCCGGTGCTGAGGCCCATATGGCCCGCGGCCATGCTCTTCATGTCCCTGGCCACCGCCTTCTTGATGGCGTTTTCCACCGCGGCCGCGGCCCCGGCCTCCCCCAACTGTTCCAGCATCAACTGGGCCGCGGCAACGGCGGCGATGGGGTTAACTACCTGGAGGCCGGTGTACTTGGGGGCCGAGCCGCCGATGGGTTCAAACATGGACACCCCCTCAGGGTTGAGGTTGCCGCCCGCGGCCACCCCCATGCCCCCCTGGATGATGGCCCCCAGGTCGGTGATGATGTCGCCGAACAGATTGTCGGTGACTACCACGTCGAACCACTCCGGGTTCTTGACGAACCACATGCAGGTGGCGTCCACGTGGGCGTAGTCGGTGGCCACCTCCGGATACCGGGGCGCCATGGCCTCAAAAGCCCGGAACCAGAGGTCGGAGGCGTAGGTGAGGACGTTGGTCTTGGCCACCAGGGTGAGCTTCCTGGCCTTCTGGCGCTTCTGGGCCAGCTCGAAGGCGAACTTCAGGCAGCGGTCCACCCCTTTGCGAGTGTTGATGGAGGTCTGGACCGCCACCTCATCTCGGCTGCCGTGTTTGTGAAAGCCCCCGGCGCCCACGTACATGCCCTCGGTGTTCTCCCGCACCACCACGAAATCGATGTCCTGGGGGCCTTTGTCCTTCAAGGGGGTGTCCACCCCCGGATAGAGGATCACCGGCCGGAGATTGATGTATTGGTCCAGCTCAAAGCGGGCCCGCAGCAGGATGCCCTTCTCCAGGATGCCCGGGGCCACTTCCGGGTGGCCGATGGCCCCCAGGTAGATGGCGTCGAACTGGCGCAGTTCCGCAATCACGGAGTCCGGCAGGGTTTCGCCGGTGCGCAGGTAGCGCTCGCCGCCCAGGTCATAATAGGTGAAGTCATATTTTATCCCCGCCGGACCGGCCACCGCCTTGAGGACCTTGACGCCTTCCGCCACCACCTCCGGACCGGTGCCGTCCCCGGGGATTACGGCAATGCGATGAGAACCCATGATTAATTCGCCTCCTGATGTTTTTTCAAATGAGCCATCAGCCCGCCGTCCGCCAGCAGTTCCTGCATGAAGGGAGGGATGGGCTGGCTGGGGTATTGGTTGCCGGTACCCAGAGCGGTGATGATGCCGCTATCCACGTCCACGCTGATCTCCTGCCCGTCCCGGATTTCCGCGGCGGCCTGGGGGGACTCGAAGATGGCCAACCCCATGTTGAAGGCGTTGCGGTAAAAGATGCGGGCGAAGCTGGCGGCGATCACCCCCGAGAGGCCCAGCGCCTTGAGGGCCACCGGGGCGTGTTCCCGGGAGGAGCCGCAGCCGAAATTCTTGCCGGCAACGACGAAGTCCCCGGGCCGCGCCTTCCGGACAAACTCCGGGTTGGCGTCCTCCATGGCATGCCGGGCCAGTTCCTGCGGGTCCGAGGTGTTGAGATAACGGGCCGGAAGAATCTCATCGGTGTTGATGTCATCCCCGAATCGATGCACTGTGCCTTTAAGTTCCATGACCACCTTCCTCGGCGAGCTCTCACCCTTGAGCGGAATATTAATTTTAACCTGAAAGATTTGGAAATTTCAAGGGCCCCTCCAGGCCCTGGGCTCAAATCAGGCGTAGGGGCGACAGTGGCACAGGCTTCCAGCCTGTGATCGGGTCGCCCTGGGCGACTCAGCGAGTCGCCCCTACAGAGCCACAGGCTGGAAAGTCTAAAAAGCTTTGAAAGAAAAGTTCAGGTCAGATAAAAATAGACAACTTTATGCAAGGAAACAACCATGCCGCCGCCGGAGAAACTATATATCTACGAAATTGAGGGCCGGGTGGAGGCGCCGCCGGAACTGGCCGGGGCCGACTTCCTGGGCTGCTGGCGGGAGGGGGACTGCTCCTACCTCTTCTTCAGCGCCCCCCGGGAGGAGCGGCTGCGGGCCTGGCTGGCGGCCAGCGGGGCCGGGCGCTATTCCTCGGAGACCGTGCTCCCGTACGACGAATGGGAAGCAGGCAAACCGCTGCAGCCTACCTCCCTGGCCGGATTCCACCTCTGTCCGGTGTGGGAGGAGCCGGCCCCGGCCCCGGGGGAGACGGTCATCCGCCTGGAGCCGGGTCTGGCCTTCGGCTCCGGCTACCATCCCACCACCCGGGGCTGCCTGACCCTGCTGCGCCGGGTTTTCGACTCCGAGCCCCCCCGGCGGGTACTGGACCTGGGCACCGGCACCGGCATCCTGGCCCTGGCGGCCCTGGCCCTGGGGGCGGAGCGGGTGGTGGCGGTGGAGTATAACGAGCTGGCGGTGCGCGCCGCCGCCCGCAATCTGAAGCACCAGCAAGGGCCGCGGCAGGTCCTGCTGATCCAGGGCGAGGCCCGCCACTTCGCCCACCTCCAGGCCGACCTGGCCATGGCCAACATCCACCTGGAGGTCCTGCTTAACCTCCTGGAA
>Ga0208821_1001538_pt1 | contig 12413 bp, 12 predicted proteins | sample June2015DPH_20_5_FD_184720 | JGI IMG/M metagenome (GOLD analysis project Ga0208821, IMG submission 184720) | Peatland microbial communities from SPRUCE experiment site at the Marcell Experimental Forest, Minnesota, USA - June2015DPH_20_40... | ecosystem: Environmental > Terrestrial > Soil >... | reverse complement strand
TTAGCAATTGTTACGCGGTCGCGAAATCTCTGATGAGCGAGTTCGTAAATCTAATTCATGTGCGTGGGTTCTACTTTTCTATTCACGCGCACCAGCGCTAAGCCAAAAGCTGGTATAAAAAGGCATCATCTAAGCAGGTATTAGTTATGCATGCACTTCCTGATTCGGACTACCATTTGTGACATCGCCTTTACACGGCGGGGATCAGGAGTTCGAATCTCCTCGAGCCAATCTGTTTTTGTAAACTTGTGAAGTCTGTACCCTCACTTAAAAAAGTGATTTAGCTCTTAATTTCAGATTTGAACAATGAGCAACCTTTCAATATTGCACTGCAGGGGCATAATTTTTGAGATGCACCTGTTGAGATAAAGGAGTTCGCGCAGAAGTTTGGCCGTATTCAGGTAGCCTACAAAATCCAGCTACCCGGAAGAGCTACTCGAACAGTGACTGACTGCGGTGGGGGAACTAACTACGAAAAAGAGATTAGTAGAGAAAGTTCTAAAAGAACACGGATGGCGGTCAAGAGGTTCACGCGGCTCACGAATGGCTAAAAAGATCACTCAAAGACCATCTAACCAATAAAGCATGCGAGGTGAGAAACAAATGAGCGAACCCAAAATCTGCCCTGGTTGCCCGACAGGAGGAAGAATAACTGGTGATGAACCTATAATGGACCCAGGAACAGGCGTCCCTCTCAAACGTGTTATTACGCCGTGTTCAAAGTCCCGCTACCACCCTTCAATAAAAAACCCTGAGAGATACGAATACTGCTTGAAGCAGTTCAGAGGAACGCAAAAAGAGTAAACAAGGCATAAGCGCCGGTCCTGCTGTCTCTAGTTCTGAATCGGTTTTGCGTCCTATAGGCGCTAGAAGCACTGGCCAGTCGAACAGCCGGCCTTGATCGCCTTTAAGCTAACCGATGTCGCTCCTCTCTATGAAACGATAGATGGCGTGGTACTCAGACGAAACAGGCAGCTACGACGCTCTCAATGTATGCCGTCGTCAAGATTGCTTTTCCAAAAAATCGCAGATTTTTTTGCTGTTTAGGCACTGGATAGGCCGGGACAGTACGTACTCCATTCCGCTACCATCGAAAATCGTCGGCCAGCCCGCTAGGGTGGTACCACGGTGCGTGCAGAAGTTCACCTGTATTGAGAACGGGGCAGCGCAACGTCGACAAAGACGAGTGGAAGTGTTGCGTCACTTGGACGATTTTTTGACAATCATTCGCGTTTGAAAACCAGGTTGGGTTCCAATTGATTCCAGCCCTCTTCTATCGACAGAGGCATGTGTAAATGACTGAGATGTCTGCTATTGTGTTTATGAAACAGGGCTTTCGTCTCAGCTCTCGTCAACCCTAGTCGCTCTATGTAGACATTTGCGATATGCACAATGCGACCTGTCAGGAGGCTTTTGTGTGGCTCAAAAGGAGGCGTGTTGTCACGTTCTCGTTCGCGTGTTGTGCCCTCTTGCGGACCGTTTATGTCTATATAGCAAACTTCAAGATGCGTAGCCAGCGCCTTTCTCAGTTTTTCTGCGTCTTTCTCGGCTTCTTCTTCTAGCAGCAGCGCCAGACCTAGACGAGCGTCCCGGAAACGTGCGAAGTTCCCCCCTTTGATGCCCTCCAATCCTTGCCTTTCGTATACGTTGCGTCGAATCGTGTGTAATGCGCTGTGCAGTCGCTCGGGCGTCTCTTTTTCGTGTTTCTCTCTCTGTGCTGTTCTGATCTGCTCAAAGCGCTTTCTGTCCGCTTCGGACAATTCTTCAAGTTCTCGTTTGATCGCCTGTTCGTGCTCACTATTCTCAGCTTGTGTCATGCGTACTTCTCTTCTATCTCCGGGGCGAGACCTGAAGATATTTTTTTGCAGCTTGCGTAAGCACTTTTTCTCGTTGGCTCTTTTTTAGGGTTATACTACAGTTATTATTTTGCACACGCATACAAAGGCGACCAAGAATGGACATTCGCCGTGACTGATAATGGTGTAGGGCTAACCCCAAGCAGCATGAACAAATCTTCGAAGTATTCAGAAGGTTGCACGCTCGAGAAGCATACCCTTGGACAGGCTTAGGACTGTACTATGTAAAAAAAATCATAGAACGGCACTGAGGACAAAATAAAAGAAATCTTAAATGTAAATTCAAAATAAGTATATAAGCAGAATCTGATTTTCAAGAAATAGAATCTATGAAGTAATTGAGAAAAAAATGCTCAAAATTGAAAAGTCGGGGGAATGGCGTTAATTTTGAATGAAGATACGCTTAAAAGCTGGAATGATGGGCCAGTAAAACAATCCATCCTTAATTTTCTGAAATCGTCCATAGAAGAAGGTCCGAACTATGTTAAACCTGTAGACCGCATCGCAACGTTCGATAACGATGGAACATTGTGGGTAGAACGGCCGATGCCGGCCTTTCTTGATTTCCTGTTCAGAGTCTTTGCCACAACAGCTCAGAAGAATCCTTCTTTGGCGAGTGCGCAGCCCTACAAGGCTATTCTCGAAAGAGACGAGACGTTTTTTCAAAAGGCAATTGAACAAGACCATAAGGCTATTGTGGCTCTTGAAGGTGCTTTTGCACGGGAGTGGACTGGAAAAACTCCAGATGAGTTTGAAGCTGAAGTGAAAGAGTTTTTTGCTACTGTAAAACAGGAGAAATTCGCAGCTAATTTCACCAAACTGGTGTACAAGCCTATATTAGAGCTTTTCGACTTGCTGAAGAAGTACGAATACCGGGTGTTTGTGTGCTCTGGCGGCGGTCGTGATTTCATGCGTGTGATCTCTGAGGAAATATGGGGCATCTTCAAGGAAAACGTCATAGGGACCGCTTCCCAGTATGAATACAATAAGGGCACGTTAACGAGGGTTGACAAAGCTCTTGGAGGAATTGCGCTAGGTCCCGGAAAAGTCGAGCACATATTCGCCCAAACTGGACGCTTGCCTGTTTTTGCAGCGGGGAACGGTGACGTAGATATAGAAATGCTGGAATCTGCCAAATTCAGATTATTCATACACCACGACGATGAGGAACGCGAATATGCGTATGAAAATGGAGCAGAAAAACTATTCGCCATTGCTAAGGAAAAAGATTACACCATCGTAAGTATGAAAAACGACTGGAACGAGATTTTCAGATGAACGACGAACCCGACTTAACTGCTATCGATATATTGCTCAATCCTGATGGTGGTCAAAAGAGCTGCAGAAATTAACAGAAGAATGGCGGCCTCGTTGTTCTTTACAGCCTCGCTGACGCGAGCAGAGCCACCAAATTGCGGACGTTTTGCTGTTCGGCGACAAATCGCGGCGGAATGCTGCGTTGAATGAACCCCGAGATTCCAAGCAATGCTTCCATTTCAGGAGAAAGCGCGTTCATTGGTCGTCCTCTCTTATCTGGTTTCTTTTGGCTGATCAGTATCGCTTTGTCTAAAAGTTTGCTGTCCCCGGCGCCTGCTACCACGACGAGATCGCGGAAGGAATTTCGGCGCTTCACGTGTGCGTTGTGACTGTACCGCTGAAGGCTTTCTGTGAGCTCAGCTTCTGATAACTTGTTAAACTCTATGACGTTGTCCACGTCGAAATATCCGATGATATACAGAGCTTCGTTGTATTTGGCAGTTGCAAATGGCTGCAAGCCGGCGTAGAATACGAGCAGATCTCCTTTAACGAGCTTCAGCAGGTAATAGCGCTTCAGTGTCGGATCGCCGTAGGTGCAGGTGAGAAACTCGGGGTCTTCGTGCATTGGCGCGTTCTTGATGCTCGACGGAACGTAGGCTGAAAGGCGCTTCCCTTTTCTCCCAATTCTGTCGTTATACGTCGCGGCGCCCGGCGCGGGAAAGCTCTCGGGAATTGGGACGAACTCGAACGATCCATCGTCAAATATGGGACTAAGCGTCCCTCCGCACCCCTTATCGATACCGACACGCAACAATAGTGCCTTCATTGCAGCCATACAGGTGAGGCGTCTCAATAAGTCTTGCCATAGGTGGTCCTCTGAAAACCGCGGTTGCTCACTGAAACGTGTGCCCTAGACAACCAAGTCGACCATCAAAAAGAAACAGTAATGAGGAGCAATGTCGTGCAACTACTCAGCGTTAAAACCAGGGGATTCAGAAATGAGCAACCAACAACCAGAGCCGAGGAGGATATAGAGTCTATCGCCGTGCCGTTCGTGTGGCTCGTTTTCCTAGCGCTATGGCTATTCTATTATGCAAGCCGCTTCAGCATTCTGCAAAACATAGGTGTCGTTCTGATATCGTTCGCCGTTGCGGGGGTAATAGAGGTCCTCGTGTGGGTTCCGTGGGCCATGCACCACGCGGACCAGCGTTAGTACTAGCGCGAAGAACTGACGAAGGCAGCACGAGCGGGGCTCTGCCGCACTAGTGTACGAATGACCGCCAGGCGTTGTTCGCCGTGCAGCGAAACAACCAGAGGAGGGCGTGAAGCGGTGAGATGCATTGCTTTGTTGCGCGGAATCAACGTCAGCGATCGAAAAACCGCAACTATGACGGATGTAAAAAGGGTTTTTGAATCGCTGAGTTTTGAAAATGTGACAACGTACGCTCAGAGTGGCAACGTCATTTTTGAGTGCAGGCGTGCGGAAAAGGCAAAAGTTGCCGCGTGCGTGGAAGAAAAGTTACACGAAACCTTTGGGTTTTCGACAAACGTACTCATCAGAACGCAGCGTGAACTCGAGACTATCATCGAGAATAATCCGCTTATCGATAGCGCAGGCGTAAGGCCCGACAAGCTGTATGTCACCTTTTTATCAGACACGCCCGACGAAACGGTCACGTCAACCCTAGACATAAAACTCGACCAAGGTGAGACGTTCGTAATTGTTGACACAGAAGTGTATCTCTATTGCCCGAATGGGTATGCCAGGACAAAGCTGAACAACGCGATGTTCGAAACGAAGCTGAAAACGGCAGCAACCACGAGGAATTGGAAAACGATAAACAAATTGCTCGTCATTTCAAAATTAAGCTAGTGTGGCACACTGGGCAATCAAGTTGGGAATTGCGGATCCTGTGACGCGGCGCCGCGACAGGTCGTGTGCTGCGATGTTGGTATCGAGTTCCAAGGGCTTTTACGCCGCCCCGGCCGTTGCTTCGACTTCGAGCATGTACGCGCGCAAGCGTATCTGCCCGCTTCGATCTGCGGGTGACAGTTCGATGCAGCGCTGTACGACCTCGTTAAGAAAGGCGTCGCGCTTCTGCGCAGGAATCTGGTCGGTGTATCGATGCCACGTCGATCGTGCGTATCCCTTGAGCGCGTCGGCATCCCGATGCATTACTTCTTCGTTGACGAACTTGAAGCGCCGCAGCACGAAGCCGGCATCCGTAAGCAGTTGTTCGCATTCGTCTGCAGTATACGCCCTGTGCTGCTCGAATCCATCAAAATACGTTCTCCACGTCGGACGGTCCATAACCTCTTTTCGCGCTAGGTGCAGCGGCGACCTGATCGGCGCTGTGGCGTGTCGTTTTGCCACGATTTGAGCCGCAAAGCGCCCGCCAGGCGTGAGGCTTTGCTTGATGCCGCGCACCGCAATCGGCAGGTCTTTAACCCAGTGGAGCGACGCGAACGCGACAACGACGTCAAACTCGTTGCGGAACGTGAGCTTCGCTGCATCTCCATAACGAAATGACAGGTTCGGATGCGCCGATTGGGGGAACGTCATCCGGGCGAATCCGATCATGTCGGTAGAGGCATCAATGCCGAGCACAGAGCCGTGTGGCACGCGTGTGGCAAGCTCGGCTGTCACTTTTCCGTCGCCACAGCCGACGTCCAAGATGCGCTCGTTACCGGTAAGCCGAAGCCTTTCTAGTAATCCAAGCGCGAGCGCGTACTGTGGGTAGGAGTGCTCGTAATAGTCGGCGGGGTCCCATGTCTCAGTCATCTGTTGCGCTTCTCGACATGATAGGTTGTGCCATCTCTTGATTGTAACGGCGTTATCGTGATAGGTGGCACAACCGTGGATCTCTATTGTCCGGCGGGTATGTTAGGACAATGCTGATCAACGCGATGTTCGAAATGAAGCTGAAAATCGTAGCAACAACGAGCATTGGAAAACGATAAACAAATTGCTCGTCATTTCAAAATTAGTGAGGCACACTGGGCAATCAAGTTGGGAGTTGCGAGGATTCGGTCACGCGGCGACGAGCATCGCAAATGAGAACGGACCGCCTCTAGCAGGCGTGTTCTACGCACTCAAAAGACCCTTCGCAAACACACGGGCGTTCTCCAGATCCTTTTCGTCCGGATGTCCTTTGTTCTTGCCGCCAATAAACGCGAGCGCCCCTTTCCAGTCTCTGTTTAATCGCAGCGCGCCTGCGAACTCGCCAAAGCAGGTGAACTCGCCGGCGATGTGACAACCTTTCTCAGTAAGCTTCTCCTTGATCTGCTTGTGGTTGACCTCTCGAACGTTGCCGCAGGTCGAAAAAACGAATACGTCTTTGTCCATAGCAGGCATGGCTTCGATCAGTTCGATCAGCGCCTTGTGGTGCTTTAACCCGTAGATGCCCGAGCCAAAGCCGATGAGGTCGTATCCTGCCAGCTCTTCCGGCCGCACGTCCTCGACCTTTGCGAGCTGTGCGTTCAATGCATCCGCCATGGCCTTTGCGACCTTCTCGGTGTTCATGCGATGGTAGGACTTGTAAACGATAAGGGTGTTCATTATCGTATTCCCTGCTTGCCTGCTCCAGCGTTTTTAACTTTTCAAGCCCTCAGTTTCCAGCGCATACGACAATAACTTGTATGCGTCCCCCTCTGAAATAACTCCGCTCTTAAGGGCGCGCCCGGTTGAACGGGCAACCTTGGCAATAGCAAAAAAAGAGGGGTCTTTCGCTATCATCTTTTGAATCGCTGCTGTTCTCGCCTTCTGTCCTTCTCGCTCTTCGACCTGTTCAGCTTCATTAATCTCGCTCAAAAGCTCGAGCACGCGCTCCTTTTCTGATTCGCCCCAGTCAGAGGATTTAATCAACCCCTGGGCCTCCTCATAGCCGGTCGAATAACTCCCCTTGGTTATTTCGTCATACTGCGCGTCGAGGTTCTCCTCTAGTTGCTTGATTATCTCATTCTTATTCGCCCAATCAGACGCCTTCATAGACTCTATCGCCGATTTAATAGCTTTTACATCCTTTTCTACCATATTCATTACCCCCCTTTTTTGCATATCTTTTAGTGCTGTCATAATCTCGTCAAGCGCCTCAAACTTTTGCAATTCAATCATAAGTTTTTGGTTCTCGACGGCACCATACGCCTTGATGAGAGTTGAAACCAAATACGCGCTCTTGTCGCCAGTTCTCTTGGCGTTTTCGTCAAGTTCATCAGTGAGCGATGCTAATTTATCTAAGAGATCTCTGAGACTTGCTTCTTCTTCTGCAGTAACCGTATCAAAACCCCATTGAATCGAGGCTGCTAGTATATATAAAACACACCAATGAGCGTGTTTTTATTTTTTTCAAAACCGACGGCTTGAGATAGCTCTTACAATAATTAGGGCCCCTTTAGGCGTTTTTGTGCTAAGAGAAGAAGGGCAATCCAAGCAGGAGTGCCGTAGCAATTTTTGAGTAGGTCCGGCCAGGCTAGCACCGCGTGTTGATTAAAGCACAAAAAAACACCCTGACAGACGCTGTGTAAAACTGCTTATTGTAATCTTGACCCTACTCATAGCGATCCTAATAGCTAGGTAAGCCCAATTAACGGCACGCAGTGCCGCGCTTCTAAATGTACCTGATATGCACTCTGAAGCATGATCGAACGTTCATAGTGGTGGGCAAGGCGGCGAGAATGTGTAAGCACGCGACATTATGATGGCGCTACGCGCGCCGATTCGATCACAATTCTTTAGAGAACTCAAAGGTTTGTGCTTCGTCAATTGGCTCTTTCATTCGCGATGTACGTGGCCATGGCCTTGTACTGTAACTTCATATTCGCGATCGCGTGCGTATTTCTTAAATTAAAGGCGATCGTGCCGTCGCCGGACAGTGGCGGCACGCTCAGAATCTCTGCATCGTCCACGAGCAGGAGCAGTATGTTATTGAAGTTGAACATCAGAAACGTCTCCTCGAGGGGCTGCATGAACTCCTTTTGGTTTAGCGAGTTAAGCTTTGACAGCATTCTTACCACTTCAATGGTGTTTACCACCTGAACGTGTGCCCGATCCGATTTGAGAACCTTTTTCAGCAACCGCTCCGCGCTCGGGTCGTCGGAAAACACGATAATATCCAGGTCAAGGTTCGTATTAGCAAGTGGCGTGAGATGCTTAACATACTGGTCCGATGCGATCAGAAATACGCTTTTCTTGGCGTTTTGAAGCATATCGCGGATCTTGTGTTCGATGCTCTTCTTGTTGAAAACGAACCACAACGAATCTGAGGACTGGGCCTTGACCTGGCTCGTATCAAGCGCGGCGAAACGATCTTTCGCGTCCTCTTTCGCTTTCACGTACGTATCTATGAGTATCTCCAGGCCGATTTTTGGCGGCACTGCCTGGTAGGTGATGGGCTTTGAGTTCACGAGCACGATGAGCCCTTTGTCCTCCAGCGACCGGAGACTTTCATAGGTGCCCGGCTTGGAGAGGCCTAAAAAATCGATCAGCTCCTTGACTTCCGCGTTGTTCATCATCACGAGCGCGACGTAGACCCTCGCCTCTGACTCGAGCAGTCCGAGCGCCCGTAACGATTGTATAAGGTCTTGTGGAATTTTGTCCATGGCGATTCTCATTTTGATAAAAGTAGTTAATTAACTAACAACTTTGCATAACTGATATATATCACTGGTGTATCCATCAGACTAGCCTAAAATGTAACGAACGAGTGGTGGCAATTCGATTGAACCCTCACGTGATTGAACGAGGAAAGAGGGCAAATCGGGCGCTTGCCATGCGTCACATCTCAAAGAAGGTCGACACGTGAACGAGACGGCACACAACAACACACGGACTCGCACTGGTGGCACACGAGCTGGTACAGGAATTTTAGTGCTCCTCTCACTCATCGGTCTCATGGTCCTATACACGGAAACGATGATTATCGCCGCCCTGCCCACGATACAGGCTCAGTTTAATACCACCACGGCGTGGACCGCGTGGGTCGTGTCGATTTACCTTCTCGTCAGTTCCGTGGCAATCCCTATATTTGGCAAGCTCGGGGATTCGTATGGGAAAAAGAAGTTCCTTCTCGTAGCTCTGATCTTTTACACGATTGGCGTCACCGGCAACGGCTTTGCGTGGAGTTTACCATCGCTGCTCGTATTCAGGGCCATTCAAGGGGTTGGATTAGGGATATTCCCGCTCGAATTCGCGATCATCCGAGACGAATTCCCACCTGAGAGGGTACCAGCCGCGACGGGGATTATAAGCGCGATGTTCGGCGTCGGCGCGGCAATAGGGCTGGTCATCGGCGCATGGGTAGCAAGTAACTACGGCTGGCAGACGACGTACCACACCGTCGTACCCGTGGCAATTGTGCTCACCATCTTAGCTGCGTTCACGCTGAAAGAGTCCCCCATTCGCACCCCTTCACGGGTGGATGTACTTGGAGCCACGACGCTTGCGGTTACCATCGTATCCTTCCTCATCGCGATGACTGAGGGCACGACGTGGGGGTGGGCTTCTGCGGGGATCGTTGGCCTGTTAGGGCTGACGCTCGCGTTTATCATACTCTTCCTCGTTATCGAGTCGCACATCCGCGATCCGCTGATAGACCTCACCTTGCTGCGCAAGCGAAACGTGTTCTTCCCCAATATTGCCTCCTTTATCGCCGGTCTGATGAATTTTATGCTGTTCTCGACCATCGTGTACCTCATGGAGTTGCCGCCGCCCATCGGATTCGGTGCCGACATCTTCCAGGCCGGGGTAGTTCTAGCGCCGGGCGCGATCTTCATGCTAGTCGCGTCCATAATCGCCGGTGCGCTCGTCGCGAGACGTGGTGCAAAGCTGCCGCTCTTCATCGGCGCGGCAGTTCTCGCAGCAAGCTTCTGCTACTTTTACGTATTCCGAGCAACGCAGCTGCAAATCGCGCTCGGAGTTATCGTTGCGTTTATCGGCGTCGGCTTTATGTTCACCGCGATGATTAACGTCATCATACAATCTGTTCAACAATCACAAACGGGAGAAGCAACCGGAATGAACACCCTCTTCAGGACGGTAGGCGGCACCGTAGGACCCATTATTACGGGTGTCTATCTCGCCCAGTACGTTTCACCGCTCATCATTCAAACGTCCCGGGGCCCTGTAATGGGCCCGCTCCTCCCCAATGCAACGGCATTCGATTACATATTTTTGACCGGCTTCGGCATTGCCGTCATAGCAATGCTCGTCACGCTCCTGATCAAAGGTCCGGTGAAAGTAGAACAGCCAGAGGAGTTGAGGGCCGTTGAGGAATCTTGACCAGTGGCGCTTCAAAGAGTCGCGCGGCAAGGGCAGAGGAAGAACAAGCGGAGAACGTCACGCAGTGATCACGTGCCGGGCGTATCAGAAACTTGTGTAGGTATACGCGTCGTGCGGCCCTTTATCATACGGTGATTCCAAATGCCATACGAATGGACTACGAAAAATAAGGCGATTGCCGCAGCAAAAACGCTCTGTTAGCTTAGCGAAGGCGCAATCAAAATGACAGGTATCAGAGCCAAACGTCGAGGATCTTACGGATTCGACGGCCCCTATAGCTTCCTACGGCACAGTTGGGCCATTCCACCGCTCGTCTATGATAGCTATGTCTTCCGCGTCTTCTAGCCGCTCGAGCATTTCTTTATATTCGCGAATAGGAACCACAACTACTTTCTCTCCGTGTTCATCAGTTCTGATGCGATGTCCTAATGGGGTAGTTGTCGAAGTTGCTTCACCCATAGCACTAAACGACTTAGCTTCTATCTGCATAAAGATCGTGATTAACATAGTCTGTTAAAAAAGTCGATAGCTTAGCGTGTTCCTTTTGACTATACGACAGCGCACAGGAGATTAACGCAAATCGGCAATCAACGGGCGTAGAGGCTTCCGTTTGAGAGCTGACGCAAATCTCGTTGTGTGACTGCCTTAAGAACGTCGTGCACGAGGGCCCTCTAAATTTTACCACACTTTCGCTCTACTTTTAGCTAATAATTACCCAAATAGACCTACCATCTTGCCCCATGAACATCGATCGCGTAGAGGTCGATGAACTCATCCTTGAAATCGCGGACTACAAAAACGACTATGCTGATATGGCCGCCGAAAAACTTTTTAGGAAGTGCTCGACTAGTTGGGAAGCTTTCCAGTACCTGCAAGACAGCATACACGATGTCTGGCTGCCCGACAGCGCGCGGCAGCAGGTGCCACGAATTATCAAAAGGATGCAAGTGCAGATACATCAGTGTCGCGAATACGGCTATGCGTATGAGGGATCATGAGCGCTGTTGTGCCGAAAGCTCCTGCAGCTCTTGCTTTCACGTTTGCATCTCGCGGAGTTCCCTGCTGTTTCACCGCCGCTCCCACACGCGCTCCATCATCCAGTCTTCTTTTCGGCAAAGACCTCTGGAAAAACAAGGCAGGAGAAATCGTTCCGGATCGTTGAGGCTAGCGACGATTAACTTCAAGCCGAAGTTCTTACTTTCTTACTAAAAATCTGTAATAATTGGTCTGGCACGCGCGAGTTGCTACGGAAGTAGCTTCTCTCTGCTGATGAGTCTGCTTGAAAGGAGAAACAGCGCGATCGACAGAGCAGCGATGATGACGGCTTCGGCAAGATCTACCGCGACTGCTACAATACCAGGCAAAATGAACGCAGTTAAGTACGCGGGCAACACCAGCAACCCCCCCAAGGCGAGGCCTAATGGTTGATTTGCTCCTGCCCTCTGCTTCTGCAATGAGCTGAACGTCATCAGAGCCATCGTATCGAAAGAGACGATGGAGAGGGCTAATGCGGTGGCAACGCCCGTAGCCACGAGAGGGAGCGTAACTCCTCCTCTCAGAACCAATCCTACCGCAACGTTTGCAACGGCCACTCCCGCCATAAGGAGTAAGACAAGGATGACACCCGCTTTCAGGTAGCGCTTGTAGATGTCTTCTTGATTCATCCCGAGCGAGAGGAAATACTCGAGCACGCCGTTATTCTTGTCGTAGACGTAGAGCAAAATGACGGACGTCGTAAGCATCACTGCGGCCATTACGGTCAGCGGGACGGAGAGGAGCGAGAGTGACGTCCCGACGTAGATGCCGCTATTCCCAGGTACGCCTCTCAGGAATGCGTTGCCAAAATTTGCCGCGAGGATAGCCACCGACGCAGAGAATAACGCGAACACGATGTACGATTTGCTCAGAGCGAGTCCTCTCTTAACGGTGATTATTGCAGGTTTGCGCCCCAGTTGGCGCACAACGTTGTTCTGCACGCGCTCACCGGTTACGCCGTTTCGAACAGCTCTTGCAACGGGTTTTCG
>Ga0208821_1001531_pt1 | contig 12459 bp, 15 predicted proteins | sample June2015DPH_20_5_FD_184720 | JGI IMG/M metagenome (GOLD analysis project Ga0208821, IMG submission 184720) | Peatland microbial communities from SPRUCE experiment site at the Marcell Experimental Forest, Minnesota, USA - June2015DPH_20_40... | ecosystem: Environmental > Terrestrial > Soil >... | reverse complement strand
GATCTTATTGTTGTACGTTGGGGCGACGGACAAACGCAGGCTGAGCGTACCGTTTCGACTTCTGACACTCGGGAGCTGTGCCTCTCGGAACCACCGTTCTTCAGCGAAGTCTTGATCCGCAAAACAAAAGAGCTCGGCGACGGGACAGTCGATTACGTTTCGCAATTGCTCGGCTACCGCGTGAACGAGCACTGCCTTTCGCACGACGCCACTGTACGGAAAGAGATTTGGTTGGTGGGCCGACATCAGTACAATTCCTTCGTAATCCACGCGAAGTGGGATCTCAGCATCGTTATGAAACGCGGCGACGTGTTCGGCGAACGCCTTACGCTTGTCCAGCATCTTGCCATCCGGGTAAATGGCGTGACCTGCAACAACTCTTACCAGCTCCTGCAGGCTCCTACATTGATCTCCTTTCATAGTAACTTAAAAATGCGACTTGAAACGTGCAAACCCTCACGCCTTTGCTCTGTGGGAGTAGCGCGCACAATAATATGATAGTTTCTTTCGCGGCAAAAACTGGCGTGACCAGTGTGCCGGCGCAAGCGTAAGCTACCGAGCGCTGCAATGTTCAACACGTGCACGGTAGACCTTGACGTAGTCAGCGGTTCAGAATCCGCGCACAATTGAGAAGCGGGTCGTAATCACAGGTACGGTTGCTTTTTGCCAAAGCTGCTCGCCAAAAAGGAATAGCAGAGCTGAGAGCGAACTAAATTCACGAAAAAAATAAGTCAAAACTAGGCGAACTACACATGAACGAACTGGAAGACAAATTGCTTACGTACCTGTACATTATCGTGTTCACCAAACTATTTCGCGAGGCGATAGAGGCTTTGCCGTGCGTCTTCTATGTGAAAGATGCGCGCTACAAACCCGCCTTCTTTGAGTCGCTTAACTGCGTATCTTACCGTTCTATATGGCAGATATGTTTCCTTTTCGATATCGCTCAAAGTCATTGTTCCGTTGTTCTCAAGCGTCTTAAAGACCAATTTTACACTTGGAGGATACTCTCTGAGCCTCTCTGTGAAGGGCTCGTTGTTCGAAATTGCTTCGGTAATCACACCGTTCATGGTATTCACCAAGTGAATTAACGGCGTTAATACTATAAAAATATTTCTCGATTTAAGGCTTTGTTGCAAAACTCCCATTTCGCTTCGACTTATGCAACACAACCGCGACTTTTGCAACACGCGCCTTTCTCTGCTTTTTTACGGTGCTGTTGCCGGAGAGTAGAGCTTTTCGACTCTGAGCCTTTTGACATTTTCTTGCATTTTTAGCAAAGGAGGGCGAATAAATATGATAAACGAACAAGCTGACGCGCATGAATCGCAGATGTGTTCTCATTTTTTAAAACTTGTCATAGCGGAATTTGACCACGAAATAGACCAATATACCAAACTTAAACGAAAGGCTTTAGCCGCTCTCGAGCGTATCAACCGCTAGAAGGGCTCGAAATGACCTTAGTATTGGCAATAACTTGTAAAGGTGGAATTGTTATTGCGTCTGATGGGCAAGCCACTAGAGTAGTCGATAAAAAAGCCATCAAATCAAAAGGCGCTAAAATATTCCCTTTTGGCGATAATAAGCTTTGGGCTGGCGCCGGGGAGAAACAAGAGATTTCCAAGTTTAGCGATTTCTTGGCTACAATCCCAAGTGAAATACAAAACCGCCCACTAACAGACCTCCTATTAAAGGAATATTTGACTAAGTTTGCCGACGAGAGAAAAAAGGATGCTGAAGAACTGCGAAAGAAAAAACGTGGTCAAGAGATTCAATGTACTGAATATCTGGTCGTAGGATACCAAGAATATCCAATGATTTGGATGTTAAATAGCCAATGCGGCCATTCTTTCTCCGGACGCGATGATTACGTATGGTGGAAGAGTTATATGTGCTCCATTGGAAGCGGGCAAACTGTTCCAGAAGCACTTTTTTGCAAGCTCAAAGACAAGGGGCGCGAATACACACTACCACAAGGGAGTTTAATTGCCTACCGCTTAGCGGTAGAAGGAGTTAATGCAGACCCATATTGTGGGGAACCTCTTGATATGTGGGTTGTTACTGATAACTCCCCTCCTGTCCAAAAAACAGACGTGGAGTTAATACAATTAGACAAGTTAGACGAAACGTGGAGAGACTTAGAGCACCATCTGTTTAAAACTATGTTATTGTGCGTAAATGAGCCCTAAGCCCCTACTAGCTCACGCAGAGAAAAAGCTCGGCTCAATCCCCAACTCAAACATCTCTTGAATAACCACACAGATGTTGTGGCACAGCACTTTCAGCAGCACTTCATTCTCCTGAGCGACCTCTGTTTTACTCCTAACCGAATCCCCAAACTTGCTCTTTATCATATGAAACGTCGTTTCTGCATTGCTCCGCTTGTGGCAGTGCTCTAAAAACTCTTCATTCTTGAACTCAAAATAGTGGTACATCTTCTTCCACGTCGGAGCGTTCTTCGCTTTTCCCGTCGTGCCTTTTTTGAATGGAATATAGGGAACAGCGCCAACTTTTTCTACAGCACTCCCTGAGAGAAGCTAAAAAATTGAATAAAATACTTAGAAGGTAAAAAAAGCTAGGCGCACAAAACTACGATCGGGTCTAGGGACCAGCAAAATTGCAGGCGGAGGGCGGGAGCTTCTTGACCTCTTCACCTCACCGATGTGCGCGGGCCTATGAAGACCGCAATTAGTTGTCAGGGCCGATTTGGCACCCTCTAATAGCCCTTGTGTTACGACATACCAAGGTTGATGAGAATCAGGTTTTCAGATGATCAAGACTCTCGAGTTATAGCTTAATAAGATACTGTAGAGTCTATTGGGTCATAGAGGATGCCGTGATCTCCTGCATATGGTGTCGTGTGGAGGACCGTATTCGAAAGAATGTTTCCAGGTATTTCGCGCTTTGGATCAGGGAAAGCGTCGCAATTGTACAACCTTTCAGTCGGGTAGGCGTCACATTTGTCCCCCTCCGTATGGAAATGTTTGCAATTGAAGCACTGCGGAAGCATTTGTGTTATTTTCTCACCTCCGTGCTGCGTGCGTACCGTCTTTGCACGCATATAAGTTTTGATGATGGCAGTTGATCTCCGCACCGCAGACGAAACCCGGCCGCTTCGATAAAGCCGGAACTCAGGAAAAGCTGAGAAAGAGTTATTGTTCCAGAGTGTTATTCTTTTTGCGATGCTCTCGTCAAAAGTCCAATAGCGTACTACCCCGAACGTCGAGGCGTACTCGTTTTTTTTGAACCGAGAGCGACGCGCTCAAAGAGTGTGGTAAACTCAACTAGGTAATGGAAGTGGAAAAAAATGCTATTCGTTTTGTGGTATAAATTCGATCCCGATCATACTGAACGGGTTCGCGAGTTGTGGAAGCACTTTAAGTTTCCGGAAAGCGTCAAGGTGATAGGCCGTTACGTTCTCATAGGAAGGCATATGTCCGTGGCAATCTTCGATGCACCAGACGAAGCATCACTGCTCAAGATTACCGGCCCGTTCAGCAGCTTCGGCGTGGCCCACATCGCGCCGGCAATGCCGCTCGAAGAGGCGAACCAAGTAACGTGGTGAGGAAAGAAGAGCAGACGAGCACAAACCGATTCCTCGATTTATCCGTTTGAAGAACGGAGGGGCCGAGAAGCGTCTGGCATAAGTCAGCCGATACAAAAGCTACATCCCGTGAAAAAAAGAGAAGGCGGGTATTCGCCCGCCTGCGATGTAGCACGCGCGCTAAACAGCGCCGGGACCGCGTTCGCCTGTCCTGATGCGAATCACGTCGTCTACCGAGGAGATGAATATTTTGCCATCTCCTATGTTGCCTGTTTTTGCAATTTCCAAGATCGTCTGGACAATACGCTCCGCGTCTTCCGTCTTGACGACCATGTCAATCTGCGCCTTAGGCAAGAGATCGAGGCAGTACTCGCTGCCTCGGTAGACCTCCTTAACGCCCTTCTGCCTGCCCTGGCCTTTGACGTCGGTAACCGTCATTCCAGGGCCGAGCTCTCGCATCGCGTGTTTTACTGCGTCGAGTTTTTCCCGTCTTATGATCGCCGTGATTCTTTTCATACGCTCACCTCCACGCTGTTTGTTAAACTCCCCGCCCACGCGGACGTGGTGCGGGACACACTTTCGGCCCGAGACACAACGGGCTGCTTCTTTTTCGAAGTTGCATGCGCAGCTCAGAGACCGTAGCCGCCATCGTACCCTCCTACTCCCATTTCGGGGACGTCAAGGCCGTCTACTTCGGTCTGTGATCCGACCCTCAGTCCGACAACTTTGTCTATGAATGCAAAGATCACAAACGCGATCGACGCTGTATAAACGAAGCATGTCGCCACTCCGATGCATTGCGCACCTAGCTGACTTGGATTTCCGTAGAGAAGGCCGGTTACTGCGCCGGAAACGCCGTTCCAGCCCGCGCCGTACGTGCCATCTGCGAAAAGTCCTAGGCTAAGACATCCCCACGCTCCGCAGACGCCGTGCACGGCCACCGCTCCGACGGGGTCATCAACTTTTAGCCTTTTGTCAATGAAAAGCGCGGCTTCGACCACAAGAATGCCGGCGACCAATCCAATGAGGACAGCGCTTTGCGAGTTAACGAACGCACAAGGGCCGGTTATTGCAACCAGTCCGGCAAGCGTCCCGTTGCACATAAAGCTGACATCAGGTTTGTTGCCGCGGACGCGCCACATCCAAAACGTCGCTGCCACCATGCCCGCAACCGATGCAAGCATCGTGTTAACGGCGATGACACTAATACGGAGATCGGTTCCTGCGAGCGTGGAGCCCGGATTAAACCCGAACCATCCGAATGCGAGGATGAGCGTTCCGAGCACTGCCATAGGGATGCTGTGCGGTGGAATGGCGCGGACCTTCCCGTCGACGTACTTGCCGATACGAGGGCCGAGCATCCAAGCGCCGACAAAGCCGATCGTACCACCTACCATGTGCACGACTGTCGAACCCGCAAAGTCGACGTACCCGTTGCCTAAGCCAAAGTTCGTACCGAGCTGCGAAAGCCATCCGCCGCCCCAAACCCAGTTGCCAAAGAGCGGGTAAATGATCGTCCCTATGAATAGACCGTAGATGCAGAATGCCAAGAATTTCCACCGTTCGGCCATGGCCCCGGTCGGAATCGTGGCAGCGGTATCCATGAAGACGACTTCGAAGAGGAACAGTGCAAACACGCCGACGTCATAGGCACCGGTCAGCGCAAAACCGTGAGCACCGAGCAGTCCGAACGGATGTCCCAGTAAATTGACCGTCACCTCGCTGCCAAGTCCGGTGAACCCGCCCAAGGTACCAAGCGACTTCAATCCGCCGAACATGATGGCGAATCCGCAGAAATACCACCCGAGCACGCCAAGCCCGTAGATCAATATATTCATGCCCATCGTATGAGCCACGTTCTTTGAGCGCGTGAAGCCGGTTTCAACCAGTGCAAACCCCGCCTGCATAAAGAAGACGAGGAAGCCGGCCACGAGCGTCCATACGAAGTTGATAGCCACTATATTGTGGCCGACAGCATTGGCGAGCTCAGTTAACGTCGGTTGGCCAGTTACGTTTGCCGGAACGTTAGCCGAGCCGATGCTGCTGCCCGTTGGATCGGGCTGACTTCTGTCAGGCAATGCCTGCGTAGCGGCAATCGGCGTTGAGGCGTTCAGTGCCGAGTTTGTGGGCTGTTGGGCCATTCCTGTGATGTACCCCGATTTTGCCATCATCAAACTCACAAATACGAGTATCAAAAGGCAATTTATTATCAATTTTTTACTTGGTTTCCATGTCATTTTGAAACCTCACGTTCTGCGGAAAGTGCGCCGGTTTTCGGCCTGTTTGACTAGAGTGGGGAGCGCACATGGAGGATCGGGGCGCCCCCCTACGCAGTTCCGTAACTGCGTTGTTGGTAGGAAGCTATATCTATAGGAAGTAGGTTTCTTGCTTCCTACTAACAAAATGCGTGATGCTATTATCATATTTAAGATTTTCGCGAGGCAATCAAAATAAAATCAAACAACTTTGCAAACTAATCAGCAGTGTAACAAGACTACCGTCCCATGGTCCAGTAGTCGGCCTGTCTTCGTGACAGCTGGAAAAACAGCAGCCTAGCGATTACTACTTATTGTTCCACTTCAAAGTGTTCGATACTAAGCCAAAGCAGGAGGGGACTGTTGAAGCCAGACGAAATCGATATGCGCGGGAAGATTGCGGTCGCTCTGGATCTCGTGGAGGAATGCAAGGAGTTCGCAGCCTTGGTTCCTGAGGTCAGAACCAACCTCGTTTACGCTCGGCCCAATTCTAGAAGCAGAGATGATGTTTTAGGAATAGACGGACGCATAACCGTCGTAAACGGTTTACCTCACGCTGCAGGCAAGCCCAGATTCGGCGCGTCAAGCCACATGGCCCGACTTATGGTAGAGCTAAGCAAAGCTGATTCGGAGTTTAGGGCAGGCGTGAACTTCGCCAACAATCCATCTTTGACGAAATGGCTCAAGGAGTATTGCAAAGCAAAAGGATGGGTTTTCAGCGTGATCGACCGCAGTAAAGAACCGGACGAAATTAAGGAAGCGGAAGGCGCATCGATGCCCTGGAAAGTTCAGCAAGCGATAGATGCCGCCGGTGGCCGAGTCCCCAAGATCTTCTACGAAACTGGTGCCATTGGTAAAGAGCCCGTGTCGGTGCTTGTCGGGCGGGATCCTATAGAAGTCGCAGAGCAGATCTGTGAAATCGCGAGACGCTACCATGAGCGATAAGATCGGAAAGATAGACCTCGACGCCTTCACTTCCTTTCTGCTCCCGCGGCTCGGAAAAAAGGATGACTCGGTAATCGTGCCACCGAGAACGGGTATCGATGCCGGAGTTATCGACATAGGCAACGACAGGGTCCTCATAATTGCGGAGGACCCGATCTTCGCTATCCCGCACCAGTCCCTGGAGATGTTTGGATGGTACACCGTCCACATCGGTGCGAGCGACGTTGCGGTCATGGGCGTCAAGCCCAGATACATGACCTATTCACTGTTGATGCCTCCTGAGACAAACGAAGAGGACTTCCACACCATTGTGGATGCCATCCACAGGGCTGCCGTGGAGCTTGAGATAGCGATCGTCGGTGGGCATACCGGGTACTATCCGGGGTTTGTATCGCCCACCATAGGCGGAGTCACCGTCTTTGCCATCGCAGACAAGCACGCGTATGTTACACCAGCCGGCGCGAAGGCGGGCGACGATGTGATTCTGACCAAAGGGCCAGCAATAGAGACAGCCGGAATCCTCGCGGTGCTCAGGGAAAAGGAGCTCTTAGAGAATTATCCGTCGCCTCTGGTCGAGAAAGCTAAGGCCCTCTGCATGCAAATGACCGTGGTAAAAGACGCCTTGTTAGCTATGGAATCCGGAGGCGTAACTGCCATGCACGACGCGACCGAGGGCGGTGTAATCGGCGGGCTCTTCGAGATAGCGAGCGCTAGCGGGGCGGGGATGGTGATACGCGAGGAGGCGTTTGTCTATCCAGAAGAGGTAAGGATGGTCTGCGAGGCATTTGGCATCGATCCCTTGGCAGCGATTGCCGAGGGCTCATTGCTGATTACCGCGAGGCCGAAGGATTCGCAGAAAATAATAAACGCGCTTCGCGCTGGAGGCATAGCAGCTTCCGTTATCGGAATGGTAACAAGCGACCCAAAAACAAGAACAATTCACCGGCGCGACGAGATAATCGCGCCTCTGGCGATCCCAAACCAGGACCCCTTTTGGCCATTGTTTTTTGACTCACTGTGACTGCCAAGCGGGGCCGTAATGATGGCTGACATCAATGCTGCCGTGCTCAGAATCGCTTTGCCGTTGAGGCGCGGCACGTCTAGCTCGCACTAATATATGAGGAGCAACCCATACGAGTTTAGATTGGTGTGGGTTATCTTGCCGTAAATATTGTTCTCGCACGGAATTACTTCGATCGGCAAGTTGAGCTTGCGCACCGTTACAAATACGTCGATCCCGACGGCTTCCATTGAAGTTCGCACCTTCTCCGCGTGCCTGCAGTTCCTTTTTAGCGAGAGATCTACAACTCCTTCTGATTGCTCAGCCACGCACTCCTCGCAGTAAATGCACGGGTACGCTGCAAATGCTAGAGATTTATAATAACCTCGGTAAAACGCGTGCTGCTCGAGCTCATACACTGTATCTCCTATCCAGCGGATGAGCCTTTCAAGAAACGGATGCCAGTCTTCAGGTATGCTCGTAGGGTCGATATCTTCCATTCCGGGTATTCCCTTGAAGTGCACAATGTACGCTTTTTCGTACTCTTTGAGGAGGGCTCGTGTTTCCGATGGGCCTGGGACATACGGGGGACAGCCAAGGTGCTTTGCGAAGCCCTTGCAACCAAACTTACAGCGCCATCTCACCCATTCGCTCACCACAATTTCACGCGGGTCAATCTCATAAATTTGGGCGTTGTTTTTCTTAGCTAACGCCTTAAGCTCATTTTCTAATTTTTTATCGTCCATATGCGTCCCTTTAAAGCTTATCAAAAAAATATTTCGCAATTGTAAGGCCTCACGGTCATACTTTTGGTAATATGTTCGCAGCCTTTCATTCTTTTTGCTATTTCCTAAAACTACTTCTGTTACTGTGGTTCTATGCAATGCGTGTGGTATCTGCTCTGATTACGATGAGCTTGCTAAGACAGGTGCAGCGTTCAAAGAAACTGTCCGCGAAGCTGAAGGGAATTTTTTTCAGCGCGACTGACCTTCTGTACATTTCAAGCACTAGCTGCAGACTTCCCGCTCTGTGGATCTTGAGATCGACACAGAGCGTCTAGGACGGTTGAACGCTGATCGTTGGGCACACATTCGTTGTTCAGTTCTCATGAGGCTCTCTTGAAACATATTTGGCGATCCCTGCTTGCACCGCTGACGGAAGCCTGCCTCGGCTTTTGTGCCCTCTTGGCACCAGGCGTATGCCGGACAGCTTGAGCATGGGGCTTATGGTATTGGTTTGCTCGTCGAGTGCTCCTGAGTGCCACAAGTCGCTATAAAAGCACCGCCAGAGAAGCGCGTCGTCGCGCTCGCGCGGAAGCGCATTGGGGGGGTTCGCGCCTCGCTCCATCCACCACGATACCGCATTCTGAAAACGATCTTTCCAACCCTCGATGAGGAGCGCGAGGTCTTCCGCAGACATCTCCCCTTGCACGGCCATGCTTTCCCACCAGAATGCGGCGATCACCCACTGGGGCAGGGTCTTGCCGCGTCGCACGACGTACGACGCAAAGGTCTTGCACCCGCGCACGACGCTGTCTTTTACCATATTGGGACGGAGGCATGCAACGGCCCATTCCTCGGGGCGCAGTGCGTTAAGCAATATAGAAGCCCACACGGCGCTGTCGCCGGCTGGCGGATAGTTCCACTTCCACTGCGAAAGATCCCGCAAAAGGTCCGGGCCATAAACATCCTTGAGCTTTGCGACCTGCCTTAAGTGCGACTCGGAGAGTGCATTTATCTGCACGTAAAAGGTCAATGGTGCGGGCAGTCTGTGTAAACTCAGTCTATGGGCCATGCCGCTCTCTTCCTTGTGCGCAGCACCCATTTGGATACATGTATATCAATGCTAGACGTCCCGATGCGGTACAAGATCGCAGCCCGTACACGGCGCACACATCGTTTGAGCCAAATCAGCGCGTAGGCCGTACTGGTCGAGGAGTTTGCGTTCTTTTCGCGCTAATCGCAAGAGCCGTTCTGCATCCGGTCGTCGCATGCCTGTTTGTGACCGCAAGGGATGCTCGACAACTGCTCTAAGGATAGGTATCACGCCTATTCCGATAAGTTCTTCCATGCCGTTGATGATCGTGTCATCATTCTCCCCCAATCCGACGAGGATATTGGAAAAGACTTTGTTTCGGCCGAAGACCTCTACAGCGTCCTTGAGGGTTTCCATAATGAATTCGAGTGAAAGCCCTGGACACATCGTCTTGAAGAGTTGACGATCCATCGTTTCCACGTTATACTTTAGCTCGTCTGCTCCAGCGTCCTTCAATAGCTTTGTGGAGTTCTCCGTAGGATAGACGGATACGCCGATGGGGAGATCGTACTTCGCCCTTAATGCGCGAACGATAGCTGCGATCCTCTCAACTTCGCGCTGTGGTGACTCTTCGACACCGGAAGTCAACGCTATGGATCTTAATTTACGAGCGAGCTTCGGATCGGCGAGAATTCTTGAAATCGCCGTTTCAACATCGCTCTGGTCTTTTACCGAACCTCCCAAGAGTGGCACCGGGCAGTACTGGCAGTCGAATATGCACACCTCGCTTACCGTGATATACGCTTGTTCAGGACAATGGGCAATCGCATCTTCAAGATACCCACGGACGATTTCTTTTTCGTGGTCGCGAATGACCACTTCATCCCCTTCAAGCGATGCCTTGAGACGGGAACTGTGTTTTATCCCCAGGCGCACCCGATGACCGTTAAATCGTAAAAAAAAAGACGTTAGTCCGGCACCAGGCCCGGACGCAGGAGTCGTAATGCGCCCAAGTATACGCTCATCAATGTCCACGCCGCCCTCTGCAATAAGAAAAGCTTTCGTCTCCGCACTCTTATCCATCGTTTGTGCCCTCATTTATGCCGTTGACCAGCCGCCCGCTGCAATAACGCGTGCAAGTTGCCCCTGTTCTCTCGCCTCTTCCTTGTGCACCGTGAGTCGAGGAGTCATAGGCTTACGCGGAGGTTGTGCAGTTGCCTGTCACACTGATTACCGTGATCGCCACGGTGAGGATGTTGGCTAGCCTTCGACTCACGTCCGCTTAAATCGTAAAAAGGTACTCGTGCATTGGAATACATATATGCTAGGTTCTTTACAAGAATTGTTATCATCTGTAGCATTATATCAAAATCATGTCGAGCGCAACCAGACAATGTCGATCCGACTCACAATAGAAACAGCGGGAAACTACTGCCATCAAGATACTGAACTTGATAGGGTCGTAGCATACATGCGCTCGCATAGCAGCGCAGTGATAGCCTTTTCAGGCGGAGCTGATAGCTCGGTCGTTGCAGCGCTTGCCAAACGGGCTTTTGGGGATGCAACAGTGGCTGTAACGGTAGATAACGGTGCGCTTCATCACGGCGAGGTTGAGCACGCGGCTGCGATCGCCAACGAGATCGGCATTCGCCACATCGTGATTAACCTCAATCCGTTGACTGTACCCGAAGTGAAGCAGAACGATCCTGAACGATGTTACTACTGCAAGAAGTTGATCTTTAGCGCGCTGCGCGACCTGGCTGAGGAACTACACTTCACTGCGGTCATGGACGGCACGAACGCCTCTGATCTTAATGGCTCCAGACCAGGTTTGAAAGCTCTGCGAGAACTCGGCGTTGTTTCGCCGTTGCTCGATCTCACTAAAGATGAAGTGAGAAGCGTCGCGCGCAGACTCGGTTTATCGAACGCAGATGCGCCGTCCGCCGCTTGTCTCTTCACCTCATTCCCTTACGGCACGATCATAACCGGCGAGAGAATTGAAAGGCTTAGAGAAGCTGAACGTGCGTTAAAGGCGATCGGCATCGCGCAAGTGAAAATTAGAGATCATGATCACTTCGCTCGCATTGAAGTTGATAGGCGAGAGGCCGGAAAGGTCCTTACGCACTCCTCTGCTATAGCCGATAAGCTCCTGGAGCTTGGGTTTATCTACGTTACCTTGGATCTCGAGTGGCTGCGATTAGGCAGCATGGACATTGCGCTGAGTCCTGCAAGAAAAGAATCTACAAATGAGCGTTGACCGGCGCTTGTTGAACGTCGGATTCACCATTACAAAATCCGTATGTCCTCTAATCGGACGTGAATACCAGCACGTTTCTTTAGTACCATGTTAACAACTGCGGTATGCGAGAGATTGATCATGCAGTATCCAGGCAAGAAGCGTTGCCTCTTCCCAATAACCGGTCCGTGGTGAATGACCTCTGCAATACCCTCGAACGCGTGCACATTATAAGCTTGAACGTCATGTGATTTTTCTTTCCGAGCAGCAAGCGGGCCCAGCGTATGACACTCGAGAACGCCAGTTACGGGATTGGCAGAAAGAACGCGGAGAGCGTGATACAACGGACATCCTGGACCGGCGGGACGACCAATCACAAGGTCTCCTGCTGCAATGCCCCAGCGCTCCACCAAATCGGCACGAAACGGAACGATGAATTTGCGCGCCGAGGGCTCGCCCGGCAAAGGGCGGAGCACGAAATCGTATTCATTCCCTAGAACGTCAGTCCCAGAGTAGCTCGGAGCTTCCCTTCGCACGCCCTCTTCTGTCTCGTAGTAAGGACAATCGTTGTACGATTTTTCTCCAGCGTGGACATGTAAAAGAAATTGCTCGCACGTGGCCGTTCCGCAGGCTCCACAGTCTTTTCCGGCCGGCACCCAGGCCACGCTTAGTCCCCCCGATAAATATTATCGGCCTCCTCGAGCGGCCGTATCACGCCAAAATG
>Ga0208821_1001522_pt1 | contig 12534 bp, 9 predicted proteins | sample June2015DPH_20_5_FD_184720 | JGI IMG/M metagenome (GOLD analysis project Ga0208821, IMG submission 184720) | Peatland microbial communities from SPRUCE experiment site at the Marcell Experimental Forest, Minnesota, USA - June2015DPH_20_40... | ecosystem: Environmental > Terrestrial > Soil >... | reverse complement strand
GATGGTTTGCGAGTAACTCGCGCTGATGATGAAGACTGTCACCACCGTTGCCAGCCCCACCAGCAGGCTGAGATACGGATGGCCTGTCAAGGCCAGAAAAGCTTCCTGAGGGCCGTAACATGAGGACGACAACCCGTCCGCGCCCAGGCCGACCCAGGCAAAGAATGCGATGAGGGAAAGCTTGTGGAAAATGCGCTTGTCGGAAAGATTCCGCGCCCGGCCAACCATCAGGTCTTTCGTCGCGCCAAACCATTCACGCAAATTCATAGACGTTGCTGCAATGCCATCATTGCCAAACCCAACTGAGTTTTGTCGGAGGTTGTGTCACAAGGCATTGATTCAAGCAGAAACGAAACAGATTTACAGCTTAAAACTGCAGCCCCGGCTCGGCGGGCGCAAATCAGTTTTTGGACAACCAAAAACGCTGTGTCCCGAAGGGATCCCGCCTCGGCGGGAAAAATAGCAGTTGAAACTGCGGGCTATTTTCGCTTGTTCCTTCGGAACAAGAACACCTGCTTAAAAATTGAGATGCGCCCAGATCCTGGGAGCGCCGACGTCTCGTCGGCAGATGTGCCGCCTATCGCTCGGAGCGCGGGTCTGTGACCCGCAGCAGCTTCGCCTGGCAGACGTATTCGGAATTCCAAAAGTCTTCGCAAGTGAACCGGCTGTGATATCTTGCAGTTTGGACGTGTTGCGACTCGCAGAGTCGCGCTCCGGAAAACAACTCAATTTGTTTCCAGCAGCCGGTAACCCACGCCCGGCTCGGTGATGAAATGTTCGGGTTGCGCGGGATTGGTCTCCAGTTTTTCCCGCAGATGCGCGATGTGGACGCGCAGGTAATGCGTCTGCTCCACCGCCTTCGGCCCCCAGACTTCCGTCAGCAACTGGCGGTGCGTCAAAACCTTGCCGGCGTGCGTCACGAACAATCGCAGCAGCGAATACTCAATCGGCGTGAGCTTGATTTCCTGGCCGTGTTTGCGGACGACACGCGCGGACAAATCCACCTCCAGCTCGCCGCTGCGGAAAATCGCGTCCGCGCCCTGCGGCTGGGCGTGACGCAGCACGGCGCGGAGACGCGCGAGCAGTTCGGCGCTGTTGAACGGCTTGGTCACGTAATCGTCCGCGCCCGCGTCCAGCGCGGCCACCTTGTCATCCTCGCGGTCGCGCACGCTCAGGATGATGACCGGCACGCGGCTCCATTCACGCAGGCGTTTCAGCACTTCCAGGCCTTCGAGATCGGGCAGGCCGAGGTCGAGCAGCACCGCGTCGGGCCGGCGCTGGGCGGTCTGGGCGATGCCGTCCGACCCGGTCGCAACGTCGAAAACGCGATAGCCGTTCGCCTCCAGCGTGACGCGCAGGAGACGGCGGATTTGTGGCTCGTCGTCAATGACGAGGGCGACCGGCGCGGTTTTGGTGGTTTCGTGGTTCATCATCCCGGCTCGACGGCCGGCGGTTTTTCGGGTTGCGGAAAATTCAGGGTGAACATCACGCCGCCGCCCGGACGGTTGGTGGCGGTGATGGTTCCGCCGTGCGCCTCGACGAATCCCTTGACGATGGTGAGTCCGAGTCCGCTGCCGCCGGTGGGCGCGGTGGGGGCGCGGAAAAATTTGTCGAAGATGCGCGGCAGCCACTCGGGCGGGATGCCCGGTCCGCGGTCCGCGACGCTCAACGCCAGTTGGTCGTTCGCCAGTTGTGCCGACACTTCAATCGGCGTGCCGGCGGGAGTGTGGTTGGCGGCATTGAGCAGCAGATTGGCGAGGGCATGTTGCACGAGGGAAAAGTCGAGCCGGACCAGCAGGGGCGCGGCCGGCAGGTCCAGTTTCACCGGGTGCGCCGCCAGTTCGCGCTGCAATTCGCGCAGCGTCGTCTGCACCAGGTCACGCGCGTCATGCCAGTCGAGGCGCGGGCGGACCTGGCCCGATTCAAGCCGCGCCACGTCAAGCAGGTTGCCCACGACGCGATTGAGCCGGGCATTGGCTTCCTGAATCTCACCGATTAACGCGCGCCGCTGTTCCGGTGTCGCGGCCCCGGCGGCGGCGAGCGCGCTGGCGGCGCTGGTGCTGGCCGCCAGCGGCGTGCGCAATTCGTGCGAGATGGAATTCAAAAGCGTCCGGCTGAACTTTTCTGATTCGGCCAGCAGGCGCGCCTGCTCGGCGGCGGTGCGGAGTTCCACGCGGTCCAGCACCAGCGCAGCTTGGCGCGCGAACGTTTCGAGCAAGTCCCGTTGCGCGAGCGTCAGGCGCTTGTCCGGAAAACCCACTGCCAGGATGCCGAACACCTTTCGCTCGGTGGCCAGCGGCAGATGCAGCGCTTCTGCGCCGGGCAGATTGTCGGTGAAACGCCCGGCGGCCTTCCGTTGGCGGAACGCCCAGTCGGCGACGCTCAACTCCTTTTCCGAAAGGGCCAGGGAACTGTCGGGATGGGCGAAAAGTTTGTTGTTCTCGGGCAGCACGACGGCGACGGGCGTGTTGAAACTGCGGTTGATTTGCGCCACGAGCTGCCAGACGACTTCATCGCGCGAGCTGGCCTCGGCCAGGTCACGCGACATTTCGTAGAGCGCCGTGGCGCGTTCCTCGCGGCGGCGCTCGGCCTCTTCCTGCAGCCGGATGCGCGCCACCAGTTGGCCGAGCACAATCGCCACGACGAAATAGAGGCCGAACAAAATGCCATCCTCAACGTTTGCGATGATGAACGTGAAGCGGGGTGGCAGGAAAAAATAATTCCAGGCCACCGCACTCAACGCGCCGGCCAGCAGCACCGGGCCGCGGCCCACCTTCAGTGCCAGCAACACCACGACGAGCAGGAAAGCAAATCCCGGCACACGCGGGCCGGTGAATTGCATGAGTGCGAGATTCAGGACGCCTGTGGCGGCCACCGCGCCGGCGGCGAACAGGTATTGCTGAAGATTGGAGGCGAACACCCGATGCCACATCCGCAAAGCGGGCGCGCTGCTTGTCTTTTCGGCGCGGACGACGTGCAGGTCAATGTCGCCGCTTTCCCGCGCCAGCCGTCGTAACAGGCGGTCGCCCCGCAGCCATTCCAGCCAGCCGGTGCCGGCCGGTTTGCCGACGATGATCTGTGTGGCGTTCTGCGTGCGGGCCACGCGCAACAGCCCGCGCACGAGGTCGTCGTCCGTGGTGGCGACGACTTCCGCGCCAAGTTCGCGGGCGGTGGCCAGGTTTTTTTCAAGCTGCGCCTGGGCGGTTTCCGTCAGCGGACGCGGATTTTCGACATGGACAGCCAGCCACCGGCAGCGGAGGCCGTCGGCCATGCGGCGCGTCCAGCGGATAAGCGGTTCGGAAAACGGCCCGGGACCAACCGCCACGAGCAGGCAATGTCCCGTCTTCCACGCGCCGGCGTTGGTTTGCGTCCGGCGAAATTCCAGCGTGTCCACGCCCACGTGGTCCGCCACGAGCCGCAAGGCCAGTTCGCGCAACGCGGTGAGATTGGCTTCGCGGAAAAAGTTTTGCGCGGCGGCGGCGGCGCGGTCAGGCACATACACCTTGCCCCCGTGCAAACGCTGGATGAGTTCGGCGGGCGGAAGGTCCACGAGTTCGAACACCGCGCCGTCGAGCACGCTGTCCGGCACCGTCTCGCGAATTTCCGCACCGGTGACCTGGCGGACGGTGTCGGCGCGGCTCTCGACGTGCTGGACGTTGAGCGCGGTGATAACGTCCATGCCGGCGTCGAGCAATTCGGCCACGTCCTGCCAGCGTTTCGGGTGGCGCGAGCCGGGGGCGTTCGTGTGCGCGAGTTCATCCACGAGGACCAGTTGCGGACGCCGCGCGAGGGTGGCATCGAGATCAAATTCGGTGAGCGCGATTCCGCGATGTTCGAGCTGGCGGCGGGGAATCTGCGGCAAGCCTTCAGTGAGCACGTCCGTTTCCTTGCGTCCGTGCGTCTCGACGTAGCCGATGACCACGTCGCGTCCGGCAGCGAGTTCGCGGCGGGCGGCCTCGAGCATGGCGTAGGTCTTGCCCACGCCGGGGCACATGCCGAGAAAAACCTTCAGCTTGCCGCGTTTCTTCGCGACTTCCTCGCGTTGCAGTGAACTTAACAACGCATCGGGATTGGGGCGGTCGCCGTCGTTCACGAATTCATCTTAACGAATCCTGCGCCAGATTCAGCATCAAAACGTTCGAGTACTAGGCCGCTTTCCGGTCGATTTTGGTTGCCATTTCAGCCCGTCTGCACGACATAAGGGCAAGTGCTGTGAATTTTTTATGAAAACAAAACATCTTAGCCGCCGCGAGTTTCTTCAACGTACCTTGACTGCCACCGGCGTCATCGCCCTGGGTTCGAGCGGATGGATGCCTGCCTTCTGTGCGACGCCACCCAAACGCACTGCCACGGATCAGGTGACGCTCGGCGCCACTGGCATCAAGCTCAGCCGCCTGGGCATGGGCACTGGCAGTGACAACGGTCATATCCAGACCGCCTTGGGTCGCGAAGGGTTCAACAGCTTGGTCAAATATGCCTATGACCAGGGCATCACCTACTTTGACTGCGCCCAGAATTACGCCACGTTCGAATGGATGGCCGGTGCCATCAAAGGTTTGCCGCGCGAAAAGCTTTTCATCCAGTCCAAAGTTCCCGGCCAGCCGAATGATGTGCTCGCCGCCATTGATCATCACCGCAAGGTTTTTGACACCGATTACGTTGACAGCATGTTGATCCATTGCATGGTCAAGGACGATTGGACTGAGGAATGGAAACGGGTCATGGACGGGTTCAATCAGGCCAAGGAGAAAGGCTGGATTCGCGCCAAGGGCGTCTCCTGCCACAGTCTGCCCGCCTTGCGCCAGGCCACGGAAACGCCCTGGACCCAAGTGCATCTGGTTCGAGTCAATCCCCAAGGCCGTTACATGGACGGTCCGATACAAAACGTTTGGAGCGAAGACACACATGAGGTTTCCCCGGTGCTGACGGAACTCAAGGAGATGCGCGCCAAAGGTCGCGGCATCATCGGCATGAAAATCATCGGCAACGGCGAGTTCGTCAACGCCGAGGACCGCGAAAAGTCCATTCGCTTTGCCATGGCGCGTCCGGAACTGGACGCCGTGGTCATCGGCTTCAAGAGCCGCGCCGAGATTGACGAAGCAATTCAGCGCATGAACCGGGCGCTGGCCGAGGTCGCGTAAAGCTTCGCCACGCGGCGAGTGGCAAGTGGCTGATCGGGCGAACCGCGGAATATACGAAATACGCGAAATTTCCAGTCGCAACTTGTCGCGCCAAAGCCTCGGCGAAGGCGGAAAAAAGCGCAAAGGGCGTAAAATCGCGGCGGCTGAACTCTCAACCCCGTAAAAAGGCGTGGCCTTCAGCCTTCAGCATTTAGCCTTTGAATTGACGCGCACGCTGCTCCGGCGCGCACTCGCAGCCACCATGCGGCAGCCAGTTTCTATTTCTTTTCGTAAGCCCTCTTTTTCTCTGGATCGAATCCGTATTTCTGCCGCAATTCATCGGAAAGCTCGTCAAAACTAATCTTGATGATCCCCAAGCCGCCGCGCGCCGGCGTATAGCTGATAGTTATACCGTCCGGCTCCACTTTTTCCACATACACATTCTTGTAGGTCGCTCCAATGAGAGTCGTAATTTCATTGGTCGGCTTCGCCTCCGCCGGTGGACTTGACGATTTTGTCGCAGCGGGTGCCGGGGTTGGCTTGGGTGTTGCCGGTGCGGTTGCTGGTTGAGTCTTGGTTGGCGTCGCAACAACTTGAGCAGTGGCAGCGGGAGCGACAACAGCAGGACTTGACGATTTCGCAGCGGATACCGGGGTTGGCCTTGGCGTTACTGGTGCCGCTGCCGGTTGAGTCACGGTGGGTGCCGCAACAGCTTTGGCGGCAACAGCAGAAGCTTCAGCGGCGGGAGCGACAGCAGCAGGAGCTTCAACAGTGGGAGCAGCAACAGCAGAAGCTTCAGCCGCGGGAACGGCAGCAGCAGGAGCGGTAGCAACGGGGGTGACTTCAGCCGGGGCTTCAGCCGCCGGAGTGACAACGGCTGGAGTTTCAGCAGTTGGAGCAACGGCAGCCGGAGCGACAGCGGCGGGGGCCTCAGCAGCCGGAGCGGTTTCCGGAGTTACCACTATTACCTGGACCGTCTCGGTTACATTGGTTGCGGATTTGTCGGGTTGTTCCACGACGGCCTCGGAAGGTGTGACCAGCACAGGAACTTCGGCAGCGGGAACTTCGGTAGCGGGAGCGGCGGCAGCGGGAGTGGCAACAGCCGGAGCAGCAACAGGAGCGACAGCGGCGGGGGCCTCAGCCGCCGGAGCAGCGACCGGAGTTGTTGCCGCCGGAGCGGTTTCCGGAGTTACCACTATTACTTGGACCGTCTCGGTTACATTGGTTGCGGATTTGTCGGGTTGTTCCATGACGGACCCGGAAGGGGTCACCGATACAGGGGCTTCAGCCGCCGGAGTGACAACGGCTGGAGTTTCAGCGGTAGGAGCGATAGTTGCGGGAGCTTCGGCAGCGGGAGCAGCGGTAACAGGAGCTTCGGCAGTTGGGGCGACAGCAGCCGGAGCGGTGGCCGCCGGAGATTCAGCAGTGGGAGCGACAACAGCCGGACCATTAGCAACTGGCGCTTCAGCCGCCGGAGCAGCGACCGGAGTTGTTGCCGCCGGAGCGGTTTCCGGAGTTACCACTTTTACCTGGACCGTCTCGGTTACATTGGTTGCGGATTTGCCGGGTTGTTCCATGACGGCCTCGGAAGGTGTGACCAGCACAGGAACTTCGGCAGCGGGAGCGGCGGCAGCGGGAGTGGTAACAGCCGGAGCAGCAACAGGAGCGACAACAGCCGGAGCTTCAGCAGCGGGAGCAGCGGCAACAGGAGCGACAACAGCCGGAGCTTCCGCGGCGGGCGCTTCAGCAGTAGGAGCGGTAGCAACGGGGGTGACTTCAGCTGGGGCGACAGCAGCCGGAGCGACAGCGGCGGGGGCCTCAGCAGCCGGAGCGGTTTCCGGAGTTACCACTTTTACTTGGACCGTCTCGGTTACATTGGTTGCGGATTTGTCGGGTTGTTCCACGACGGCCCCGGAAGGTGTCACCGATACAGGGGCTTCAGCCGCCGGAGTGACAACGGCTGGAGTTTTAGCGGTAGGAGCGATAGTTGCGGGAGCTTCGGCAGCGGGAGCAGCGGCAACAGGAGCTTCGGCAGTTGGGGCGACAGCAGCCGGAGCGGTGGCCGCCGGAGATTCAGCAGTGGGAGCGACAACAGCCGGAACATTAGCGACTGGCGCTTCAGCCGCCGGAGTGACAACGGCGGGGGCCTCAGCAGCCGGAGCAGCGACCGGAGTTGTTGCCGCCGGAGCGGTTTCCGGAGTTACCACTTTTACCTGGACCGTCTCGGTTACATTGGTTGCGGATTTGCCGGGTTGTACCACCACAGTCCCGGAAGGTGTGTTCGTTGCCGGTGGCGGCTGGGTTTGCGGATTGTTCAGATCGTTCAGCTTTTGTTCCAAAGCCGCGCGGGCGGCGGCTTGGGCCGGGCTGTCGTCCGCACGGACGGAAATGAAACTCGCACAAAGGGCGACGCACAAACCAACAAAGATTGTGGTTTTCATGAAATGACCTTTCCAGGCGAAGCGTAAGGAAATGGCGCGCTCCAGCACAAGCTGAATGCTTCGGCGGTTTTTTGAACAAATGGTTTTCATGGTGCTGTGCAATGCTGCCTGACAGCTATTCCAGTGCCAGTTTGCTGTAATATATGCTTATATGCTTGTCCGAAGCGGACGCGGCCCTGTCTCAAAATAAGATTTTGCGACTGATTAAGTCATGCGGAGAGGACATCGTTCGGACAGGTCCGGCGGCTTCTGGATCTTTCCTGTCAGCCTTCCTTGCCGCGCCGAAATCCGACCCGTCGCGCTGGAATCAGATGAAAGCGGATGAAGGCGGGAGCTTTCAGCCTTCAGCCTTTTCCAAGAATCTTCCGCCCCCGTTTCGCATGGCCAGGGACGCGATGGAGCGCAGACAGCCAGAGGGTCTGGCTCATCCGCGTCCATCCGTGCTTTGCCGGCGCCCGGTTGCCGGGACACTTACACTGGCTGCAACTGCCGTTTGGCCTCGAACCAATGCTGCTGGTCATTTCCCGATTCCTGTCCGCGGGAGAGCCAGATCTCGTAAGCCTTGGTGGCGATGTCGGCATCGGACGGCAGGGTTGTCTGCTGCCGGGTTGATTTGGTCGAAGCAATGTTCGCCGCTGCGGCGGGTGTTGATTTCACGGCGCCCCGGTTGGGGGAATTGGTTTGTACTTTGCTTGTAAACATACTTTTGTGCTTTCGTTGACTGTTCTTTCGTTTGTTTTGAGCCACCATTGCGGCTCCGGCTTGGCAGGGCAGGGAATAAAAGGAGAGGGAATGCCCCGAAAAGGGGCAGTCGGACACCTGGTAAACTATACTCCATTAGCACCGCAGATTACACCAGAAACCAGGACTGGCAAGATATATCGGGCGGTCAAATAATGGACGACCGGCCAAGATTATCCCACGTTATGAAGGCGGGAGCCTTTAGCCTTCCGCGCATCGCGGCATTGATGCCGCCGGTGTTCGGGCGCACACACGCTTCCACCATGCCAGCCGGGTTTGATGCAGTTCGCTGCGTGAGGCTGAAAGCCTTTTACGCAGCCTGGTCCGCGAAATTTTCTGAACGATTCGATTAACCTTGGGAATTCAATTTGTCCCGCCAAACATTTTTCCTGACCGTGCGAAAGTTTCCGTCGGCACGCCCAAGTCATGCTTCATCAAAACATCCCGGTCCCACGGGTTTTTTGTCCGCCAGATGGAATATTTCTGTCGGAGCGACAGGTGAAACGAATACCACGGCGAAACCAGCCGCGTGTTGATCAGCGGAAAATCCGTGCCATAGACCAGCCGCCCGGAAAATTCGGGCCGGGCCAGGGCTTCTTTCAAGCAGCCCGGCCGGTTGATCTGCGTCAGCGCGGAAATGTCGGTGTAAAGATTGGGAAATTCGCGCATCAGCCGCGCCAATCGGTCGGGGCCGCGTTCGCCGTGGTATTTCTCCGACGACGCGATGTGCGCGGCCACGACCGTCACGCCGAGGCTCAACGGCAGCCGCAATTTTTCCGGGTCGCCCAATTCCTCGGCGGCGCGCGAAAAGGATTTCTCCTTGCCGGTGTGCGACAGCAGCGGCAGGTTCAACTCGACCATTTTTTTATAAAAGGGAATGAGTCGCGGATCAGCCGGGTCAATCTCCATGATCGGCGGGATCCATTTCACCAGCACTGCGCCGTGCGCCTTCGCCCACTCCAGCCGAGCCAATGCGTCGCGGCGATAGGGATTCACCGACGCGCCGAACAGCAGGTTCGTATGCCGCGCCGCCATTTCAGCGACGAACTCATTCGGCACGAAAACTTCCGTCCGGTTCGTGTCGAGGTTTCCATTGGCGTCCACCACCCCGTCGAGCGCGAGCAAGACAGCCCGGCTGACAAATTTGCTTTGGGCGAGCGATTCCGAAATGCGGTCGCCCACCAGACCGTCGCCCGACTTCAAAATTTCCTTCTGCGAAACGCCGAAGCTGTGCAGATAAATTTTGAACCGCCAGTTGTGCCGCAGCCGGGGCGAAACAAAACAGCCGCTGCCGCCCGCGCCGATTCCAGCGATGTGACAGTGCATGTCCACGATGCCGGCGGGGATGGGTTCAACCGGGCGAAAAGGCCGCGCCGGCAGGCCAACCCAGATGAAGACGACAGCAAGGACGCCCACAAAAATAATTTTCCGGCGGCGTGCGGCGGACGGAGATTTTGGTTTTACAGTTTTCATACCACCATGCTATGGCAAAATCATCGCCGGGCGTGAATCGAAAAAATTGCGCGGCCCATTGAGAAAATGAATCGCCAAAACCTCACTCCGGCGGCTTGCCGCGTGAGGTGGAGCCTTTTACGGGGCCTGCTGCGTGGCGACCTGTCCATCGAAGCCTCGGCGAAGTTGGAAGCTTTACGCGAGATTTTCGGGCCAACGAGAAATTCCACCTTTCCCCGGCCTTCAGCGGCACAGACCAACTCCGCAACACCGAAAACCAACTGCAATCGCTGCTTTATGCTATCAGTTTAGACTACGAAAAGAGCCCCGGGGCGAAGCTCCAACGTGGATTTGCAATCGAACTGGTTAGCAGCGGCGGCAAACCTGGCTTGGCGGTTCCCGGGAACAGCAGAACGCAAGGTGCCAAACGAACACTTAAAGGTTTCCCGCACCTTTGGTCTTTCGTCTTGCCGGGTACCAAAGGAAAAGAAACAAACCTGCCGCCGCCAACACGGTTGCCTCCGGTTCGGGCACGGGCGTAATCGGAAGGTCGGAATTGTAACGCAACGATCCGAAATTCCACCAGGTATTGATCGTCTCGTCATATTGGACAAAATCAATCGCAGCGGACACCACCACCCCGCTGGAATATTGGATGTTGAGGACGTCGAAATAGCCGGACAGCGTGTTGTCGCCACGTCCCTCGCCCCAGTTGATAAATGAAAGACCCGGCTGGGTCGTCGCTTCGAACGGCCACCGCGCGGCGTTGTCATACTCTCCGGGGCTCAACGGGACCCTGCCGGGGGCCACGAAGTCCAGGCCCCATTCCCCGACGTTCGCCTCCCCGATTATCAGATGCAATCCGCTGGTATCAAATGATGAAGCCAGTGAAAAAGTCGCCCCTTGGGCGGAAGTCACATCCACGGTTTCCCCGTGCCCAATCCAGCTTTGGGGCGAACTGGTGAAGTAGAATTCGGAGCCGGCCAGGGACGTGTTTCCTGACAGGCGACACGCCGCCAGGAAAGTGCAAAGATATTTCAAGTTCCTACAGGGTATTTCAATTTCACCGCCAACAAATCTGATTAACGTTATTCTAACCTTCCTCATCCAGGCGGTGAAGCAGATGTTACTCACCGGGTTATTCACAACCCCGGCCGGTCGTAAGATTGGGAGTTTGACCGGAAAAAAGGATCAATCGCTGAATCGCGGTCGCCCAGATGGGTGTCATGGTTTGCTAAACGTTACGACGACGGGATTGACGGGGAGAAAGGTTCGGCGCAAAATCGCCGACACCATGCCAGCCGGGTTCGAGTCAGAGGGTAAAGCGCTTGTGGCGGATTTTCGGGCCAAGCTGAGTGGCAAACCGCTCTTCCCAAAAACTCAATACGACAATTGCCGGTTCCAATAAATCCGATGGAAGCCGATTCAAAATGGCAGCCGGAGTTGATTGACCTCAGTCAGGTCAACGGTGCGTTCAGTTTTGAAGAGGGCTATTCACGGCCCGATTGGCAGGTCATTTCTCAAGCCATCCAACAGAGAATAACCGGACCAGATGACCTGAATACCGCATGGACCGAAGCCGCCAGGCAATGGGTCATGCAGCTTCAGTCGGATCTGGGAGGTGATTATCAGGTGAAAGATTCCCCGCAATTTATCCTGCTCACGGCATTGGACGCGGATCTGAGCGGGGAGCTTCTCGATTTTGCGGAGCGCACCTTGGATCAAATCCGCGCGGGGTTGAAGGATGCGGCTTGGAACTCCGGGCACGGCAAGCACGTGATTCTCCTGTTCCTGGAGGAGGATGATTATTACCAGTACGTTTCTTATTTTCATCGGGATGGGACCCATCCCACGAGCGGGGGCTGTCTGATTTACAAAGGCTATGTTCACATCGCCGCGCCCTACGAACCTTTTGGGCTTCGACAGATGCTGGCACACGAGCTGAGCCATAATTGCGTTGTTCACCTCAAGCGCTCTGGTTGAATGAAGGGCTGGCCATGATGTTTCAGCGGGCGATTGCCGGCAGGCGCCGTCCGGTTTTGGATTACGAGTTGAAAGAGCGGCATCTGGCTTTCTGGAATCCGGAGAACATCCAGGAGTTCTGGTCTGGAATCTCGTTCCAGAAACCGGGCGATTCCAATGAATTAAGCTACAGCCTTGCTGAAATTATGCTGACTCTGCTGTTGGAACAACCGGGCGACTGGGGCGCGTTCCTGAAACAGGCGCAACGGGGCGACGCGGGACAGACCGCAGCGATTGAGTGTCTCGGGACCGATCTGGGAGCCGTGATGTCCACCTTTTTAGGCGAAGGCGACTGGCGTCCGCGCCGCAAGGCAATGGTAACGCTGTGGGAATTGAGCAAGAAAGCAGGGACTTGAGTTTGCTCCGTTGAGGTTACGGCAGGATTGACGGGGATTGAACCGCGAAAAACGCGGAACACGCGAAATTTCCAGTCGCAACTTGTCGCGCCAAAGCCTCGGCGAAGGCGGAAAAAGGCACAGAGGGCGCAAAATTGAGGTTGCTGAACCCTCAACTTTCAACTCTCAACCATCAACCAGCGCGTCATTGACGCGCACGCGGGTTCGGCGCAGAATCGCCGGCACCATGTCAGCCGGGTTCCGCCTTCATTCCATTTCGGCGCGACAAGTCGAGTCATACCATTTCTAGCACGCAAATGCACTATTCGTGGCTGCGGTAGCGTTTACTTGATCGATGAGCCAGCCATGTGAAACCAGGCTGCGCACCCGTTCGGCGCTCTCATAAATCGGACGGAGTTCCTC
>Ga0208821_1001521_pt1 | contig 12535 bp, 10 predicted proteins | sample June2015DPH_20_5_FD_184720 | JGI IMG/M metagenome (GOLD analysis project Ga0208821, IMG submission 184720) | Peatland microbial communities from SPRUCE experiment site at the Marcell Experimental Forest, Minnesota, USA - June2015DPH_20_40... | ecosystem: Environmental > Terrestrial > Soil >... | reverse complement strand
GGTCAATGCCTTGCGAGCCGCATTCGCCCTCGATGAGCATGGCGAGTTTGCGGGTGATTTCATCGTTTTCGGCAATGGGTAAGGAGCCGCAAGGACTTTGGATGCGTTGCTTGAAAAACTCGAGGGAAATCATGCCAACCTCCAGGGCAGAGTGCCACAATCAGTCTATTAAACTATGGCACAGTTAACTCCAGAAGTCAATGGCGCAACCGCCGTAGTGCTGGAAATGATAGGGGGGAGACTTAGGAATGAGCAGAGAGTGGGTGGAATGTGTGCCATCTTTAACTAGACCTTGCTATGGCACAAAAACCCACGGGAGCGGCGAGCGTTCGCATAACGGATCTAATCATCTGCCGCCCCGAAATCGCTGCCTACGGGGTCGAATATCTCTTGGCTCCTCGTCCGTAGGTTTCATCTCGCGACTGCGGGACTAATGATCTTGTTCCCCTTCGGGGAACTTCGCGGACTTCGACGCGACCCTAACTAACTGCCGACTGCGCTAGTCACTGAAAACGTGGTATCGTAACGCTGGGTAACTGTGCGGCTTCTCGAAACACTCACGGACTTTGTTAAACCGGCAGCACGACACCAGCAAGGGATCGCAGCGCTCGTGCGGCACTTAGGCGGATTCGGGCTGTTCCTTCTCGCGATCGTCGACAGCTCCCCCATCCCAACATTTGGCGGCCTGGACATTCTCACCGCCATACTCGCTGCGCGGCAGCGCGAACCGTGGTACTACTATGCCGGAGTCGCCACGGCAGGCTCGGTCATCGGCGCCTACTTTACGTTCCGAATGGCACGTAAGGCCGGTTTGGACTATCTCAACCGCAAGTTTGGACAGCGCAAGGTCGCCAGCCTGCTGAAGTACTTCAAGCGGTGGGGTACAGGCGCTCTGGTCGTTTCTACCGTTATACCGTTGCCCTTCCCTACGAGCGCGTTTTTCGCCGCAGCAGGCGTGCTGGACTACCCTCTCCGGACATTCATCGTTGTCGTGGCTTTGGGCCGAGCATTGCGTTACGGAGCCATAGCCGCAATTGCCTCCCACTACGGCCGCCGCTTCGTTGTCGGTCTGCGACATCTAGGGGGACATTCCGGGTGGTTGCTAGCGATTGCCGGCGCAGTGGTCATCGCGATCACCGCGGCGATAGTGCTAAGAAAGCGACTACAATCGAGTCGCCCCGTGGTCAAGACACACGCAACGTGACATTCCCGTTGCTCTAAGCAGGCTTCTGCGCTATGTACCCCATCAATGGCCTGCTCAGCGCCGCCGCTGGAAATCCTCCGCAATCGCCTGGCGCACTGCTATTGCCTCGATCTTCATTGCTGGGAACAAGGGGAGCGGGAGCCACGGTGCCGCCGCGGCTGGAAGTGCGCCGATCTTAATGGCGGGCGACCAGTCCTGACCGTGGGCTCTTCCCTTGATGGCGAAGGCATGGCCTGCTGGAATAGATGAATGGTGTGCGGAAGGGGCTGGTGAAGCGGCCGGAAGACTGGCGGTGGTCGAGTTACAACAGATTTGCTTTGGGTAAGGCAACGGTAGCGGCGTGCCCCATCCAGATTGACGGCGTGCGGTTGCCGCTGGGATATCGGGCATGAGAAAAGCCCACGGTCAGGACTGCACTGGCCGTGGCCCGCTTTAGGACCGTCTGAGATATGACGCCGTCGCGTCCACAGAGCCAAAAGCCGCATCAAAGGTTTTGTAAGGTGAACTTCTGCTTCCTGCATCCCAAAGAGTTTTGAGCGCTATGGCGCGCACAAGGATCCAGTGGCAAGCATCAGGACACCGCGAAGTGCACGGCAGGACGTCCAGGTTGAGATGGCTCTGCCACGTTTGCCTGTTCGCAGGGTTGCTGCTCACGCCCGGCTCAGTTTTCAGCAGGCTAATCCTGCGGCGAGATGCGCGCCAGGGCGTCCTCGACGCTGAGCTGGTCGCGATTGTGAACCACTTAACGGAGGACGAGTACGAAATTGAAGAGGTCCTCCTGGGGGCTGGTGAGCCAGGCGATTCCCTCCGTATCCCAGGGTTCAAGCTTTTTACCATGCAGCAGTACGGGCCGGACGTCATTGAGCCAATCTCGCGGCAGACGAGAATTCTGCTCTTCTTGCAACACCAACAAGGTGACTTGAAGAGTTGGGAACCGACGCACAGGGACTATTGTTTCTTTTGGGTGCAGAATCCCGCGGATGTGTTTCAACTTCAAAACATAGCGCAACAGGCTGTGGATTTGCGTCGCCGGTTCGAACAAGCCGTGAGCGTACCTGATCCTCAACACCGAGTGGAAGTACTGTACCCATTCCTCTGGGACTACGGAGCAAGCTTCTTCCTGCACACGAGAGAAGAGTTTCTCAAGGTAGGGACGATAGCTGGAGACTACATCGCGGATCGACTCGAGTCCATGCCATTCGAGCAGCGGTCCATGCTGTTAAGGTTGGAGCGAGGTACTTATGGCAGCGACAAGCTGCATTCCGCTTTATTGCGCCACCTCCAGGTTGAGCAGGAGCTGTGGGACGGCTATGTCAATGGCGATGGAGAAGACCCAAGAACCAGCAACGCTCTGTGGTACGGTTCTCCGGAAGCCATAAGGTACGTCGATCCCGAAATTTCGTATGCTCTGGCTGGACTGACCAGATTTAGGTATCGAGCCGACCTGCCCGTGATCAGGCCAGTGGCACTCTGGGCGGCGAAGCGAGAGCTCGGTGGGATTTGCAGCTATGCACTGGGGGCTTTTCAAGAAATGCCGGAACGCGCAAACCTGCCGGTCATCGAGGCGATCTGGAAGCAATCTCAGGTTCACCCCCAGTACTTTGGGGAGTCTTTTCGCACGGATGTCGGTGGCGCTCTAATCACCCATAAGTTCCGAGAGGCAATCCCCCAACTCGTCCAGTTCTTAGGCGACTTCATATGGGCGAATCGCGTTAACGAATCCCTAACATCGATCGTCGGCTGCAATCTCGGCCGAGACCCGAAGGCGTGGCTGGAATGGTACAGCCGGCACCAACCCTGACAGTCCCCTATTGACAACAAAAAGCCGCGGACCTACCGAACAGGTCCGCGCTACGCTTGCTTGCCCGATTCGTCAGACGCTGTCTGACGAATCAAAGTCCGCCTGTGCGTCACCCACCGAGTCCGTGAAAGGTCAGCCGGTGTTTGACCAATTGCACGCTCATCCGTTCCCCCTTGCTTGGTCGCATTACGTACGCCTACTCTCCGTGAGGAATGTCGAAGCCCGCGCCTTCTACGAAGCGGAAGCCTTGCGCGGGGGGTGGTCAGTTCGCCAACTCGACCGCCAGATTTCCAGCCAGTTCTATGAACGCATGGCCCTCTCTCGCAAAAAGGCAGCGTTGCCAAAAAAGGCCAGGCCAGGGAGTACAAACTCGCCCTGCCTGCTGAGAAGCAGCTCGCAGAAGAAATCGAGAAGACCCGAAGGGCACTGGCGTCCGTGAGAAGAGAGCTGCCATCGTAGCTCTTCGAACTGCACAAATCCAACACTGGCTCAGGCGTTGAAGGGCTTTTTCCAGGCTCCCCTCGGTGACTGTACTTTCCCTCGGCACCCGTTCTCGCTGCCCCACCCATCGCACTTCCGGCACCCCAGTGAAGATACTCCCCCGCCCCACCACGTCGCCCGCTACCCAGCTCACCGAAACAAATCCGCACTCGGAATAACTTGGCGGAAAAATCCATGGCATTTTGGTTACATCTACCTGCTTAAATCAAACTGTGTCTGGGTAATTTGCGTTCCGGTCAAGACCCCTTTGTCAGGCGAGGGGTTGGCGTTCGTCGGAGCAGGGAGAGACTTAATTCGGGCGAGTGTGGGTCGCTAGCCGTGGCTTCCAAGCTTGGCGGGGACATCAGGGGACCTCGGAGCAAAAGGTGCCGCTCGCGAAAATGGCGCTGGGCGCGGCGTCCCCACCCGCGCACGAAGTAATAGTTGAGCGTGCCGCCCATGACGGATCCCAGCACCGGTACCAGCCGGCAGAGCCCATTCTCCGCGATCTCGCCGCCGGCTTGCACCGCGATGCGCTCGATGACGCGCGGCACGAACCGTTCGATCACCTGCTTGCGCACCAGGTCCTTGCCCATATCCACGCCCGCGGCGCTTGCCGCCGATAGCCACAGATCGGCCATGTCGTCTTCGCTGGCATACTCGAAGCCGTGCACCAGACTCAGCTTCTGAATCATGCGCCAGGTGATGCCGCCCAGAAAGCCGACATCGGGCAGAACGGAAAGCATGCCGCCCAGGCCGGCGCCCGCGCCCTCCAACATCGCCATCTTCATCGAGGCGCGAATGGTCTTGTCGGCAAGGTAATCCACCACCGGCAGCGGCACCGTATTCATTTCGCGGAATGATGTAACGTGCAGACCATAAGCGCGGCGGAGGTGCCTCAGGTACTTGTCGGGATTCACGCCCACGCCGCGATAGGCCCGCAGCAGGCCTGTCTTCATGGACTGCTCGGCTGTACGGCGAATCCAGGATGAACCTCGGGGCGCCATATTGTTATCGATGCCCGCCCTGTCGAATAGGATGCAGATAGCGACGCCCGTCCCCTCGTTGGCCTTGTGGTTACCAAAATCCTCGTCCACGTTGAGTCAATTGATGCGCCTCCTCTCCCGCCATGGCGGGACGGGAATGAGCCCTGGGGCAGGCGCGCGTGCCTCCCTTGCAGGGCCGAAACGGACTCCGTGTCTCTTGACAGACAGCACACGATAGGCTAGGATAGTAGGTGGGGTTGGGGAAGAAAAATGCTGAATGCTGAATTGTGAATACGGTAAGTGGCAGGTCGTAGGCGGTAGGTGGGGAAAAGCAGGTTCCAGGTGTCGGGGGCTAAAATAGGATTCGGGCGTAAGGAGTCAGGATTCAGGAGTCGGAATGACCAGCATCCGCTTTTCTGCGTTCTGCGTTCTGCCTTCTGCTTACTGCCTACTGCATTTGAGGGGAGTTCGAGTTGGCGGGACTCTTGGCCCGTACCGCAGTCTACGACAAGATGTCACCTTGGCGGGGAAAGAAGCAACCCTAGTAACTTCAAAAATTGAGGGAGCGACGCGGGAATGTTATTGAAAACAAAGGACCGGAGTCGCAGGCTGCGAGGCGAAGCGGGAATGTTACAGAAAACAAAGGTAGTTACGCGTCGAAAGCGGGAATGTTGTTGAAAAGAAAGGAGGTAAGCGTTAGGTCGTAGATGGTAGGTGGGGAAGAGCAGGTTGCAGGTGCCAGGTATCAGGTACCAGGTGTCAGGTGCCAGGTGTGAAGGCGAACTCGATTGAAGCGGTCGACGTACTGCGCCGTCAGGCGGCGAGCATCGTCGATGGACAGGGGTGCAATCTTGCCTGATCGTCGGATTGACCTTGCAAAAATGCCATGCCGTGGCATAATTGCAAGGTGGTTCCTCGACTCGTTACAGACCGGCTCCGGGCGGCCTTGCAGGCCTTTCCCGCAGTGGCCTTGCTCGGCCCGCGACAGGTCGGCAAAACGACCCTGGCCACGACGCTCGCTGACGAGGAGCGAGATCACGCCCTGTATCTCGACTTAGAGTTGCCGTCGGACCGCGCCAAACTGGCCGATCCGGAGCTTTACTTTGCCAGCCACGAAGAGAAGCTGGTCATTCTGGATGAGATCCATCGTACCCCCGGCATCTTCCAGGTCCTGCGCGGCGTGATCGACCGTCAGCGGCGGAAGGGGATCAAAGCCGGCCAGTTCCTCGTGCTGGGCCCCGCCTCGATGGACCTGCTAGGTCAGTCTGCCGAATCGCTAGCGGGTCGCATTGCCTACTTGGAGCTCACACCCTTCACCGCTCCTGAGGTGGTCAAGAACGACACCCCGGTGGCGGACCGGCTCTGGCAACGGGGCGGATTCCCAGACAGCTTCTTGGCCAGCAGCGACGCAGCCAGCTTTGAGTGGCGGCGAGCGTTCATTCAGACCTACCTCGAGCGAGACATTCCGATGTTGGGCCCTCGCATCCCTGCCGAAACGCTGCATCGCTTTTGGCAGATGCTGGCGCATGGGCAAGGGCAACTCTTTCACGCGGCGCCACTCGCCTCCGGTCTCGGCGTCAGCGGCCACACCGTAGCGCGCTACTTGGATGTTCTAGCGGACCTGCTCTTGGTGCGCCGCTTGCAACCCTGGGCAGAAAACCTCAAGAAACGGCTGGTGCGCTCTCCCAAGACCTACGTGCGCGACAGCGGCCTGGTGCACACGCTGCTGGGCATACGCGACCAGGAGGAGTTGCTGGGTCATCCGGTTGCGGGGCCAAGTTGGGAGGGCTTCGTGATCGAGAACCTGCTGTCGCAGGCGCCGCCGCGCGCGACCGCATGGTTCTACCGCAGCTCGGGCGGCGCGGAGATTGATCTGTTGTTGGAGCTCGCAGCCGGGCATCGTCACGCGGTGGAGATCAAACGATCGCTCAGCGACCCGCGGCCGAGCAAGGGGTTTCATTTGGCTTGCGACGATCTGAAGGTGCGGGGACGTTGGGTTGTCTACCCAGGGCGGGAGCGGTATCGGCTGGACGCTCGCACCGAGGTCGTCCCTTTCAGCGAGGCGGCGCGACCGGATTTTCGGTGGGCGCCTTAATCACGTTGAACCCACCTCGCGCTCGACCCCGCCGGGCCTATTCATTTTGAGATTCGCGCAAGTGCTCTGGCAGGGAACCAGATTTTGTCAGTTATTGAAAAATGGGAAGGTGGTACGCCCGGGGTGATTCGAACACCCGACCCCTTGCTTCGTAGGCAAGTGCTCTATCCAGCTGAGCTACGGGCGCACAACGCAGGTGATGGGAGGGTTGCAGCGTCTCAAATAGCGGGTCAATGTCAACAACGCTCCAAACGCACCTTCACCTATGTCCATTGTGCAACGACGCTGTCGCTGTGTCAATCCGGGATTGGCCCCAGTAGTGGATCAATTTGATGCTGTAGGGGCGAGTTTATCTCGCCAAATGGCGGCGTAAAGCCGCCTCTACATCAAATTGACCCACTACCTTAGCCCCAGCACAGAAAAACCCGAAGAGGAGCACCGTCCCCGATCAAGAACCTCAGGGCCGGTTCTGCCCCGCCCTGCCGCCTCGGCGCCGCACGTTTCAGGGCACTATTGCTCTGAGGGTTGTGGTATAGTCGGCAAGAAACTGGAGGGGATGAATCAGCATGCCAATCGTGGAGCAGATTGAAAAGAACTTGGTTGCCGCCATGAAAGCGAGGGAAGAGCTAAGGCTCTCCGTCCTCCGCATGGCGAAAGCAGCCTTGATGAATAAGAAGGTTGAACTCGGCAAGCCCGTGGGAGATCCCGAGGCCCTGGCGGTTCTCCGCACGCTCATAAAGCAGCGGCGTGATTCCGTGGAGCAGTTCCGCAAGGGCAGGCGCGACGACCTGGCGGACAAGGAAGAAGCCGAGATCAAGATCATTGAGAGTTACTTGCCGGCGGGCGCAAGCGAGGAAGAAATTGACGCCGCGGTGGCTGCTGCCATCCAGGAGACGGGCGCCACGAGCGCCAGAGACCTGGGCAAGGTGATGAAGGGTGCGATGGTGAAGCTGGTAGGTAAGAGCGTGGACGGTAAGCATGTGAATGAGAAAGCTCGCGCCAAACTCGGCGTGTGACGACAGCTTTCAGCCGTCGGCTTTCGGTTATTAGTAGTACATCCTTGAGCATTATTTTTCGTAACGCCCGACTAAAGGCAAATAGACGCGGCGGTCACACTCCGCCGCCACATCCAAAGGGCGAAGGTCCCCTCCTTCGGGTGACCTTCGATTGTCGCTTCGAGGAGACTCATGGCCACTCAATCGCCACAAGAAAGCCAACAAGCTGTATTTCGTCCCTACGTGCCACCTGACAAGATAATCCCCGAATTCACACTGCGCGCCGTCATCCTGGGCGCCTTGCTGGGCATCGTCTTCGGGGCGGTCACTGTCTACTTGGCGCTGCGCGCCGGGCTGACGGTGAGCGCCTCCATCCCCGTCGCGGTGCTTTCCATCAGCATCTTCAAGTGGCTGGGGCGATCGACTATCCTCGAAAACAACATCGTGCAGACGGCGGGTTCGGCGGGCGAATCCATCGCTGCCGGTGTGGTTTTCACCTTGCCGGCGCTGATTTTCCTCGGCTATTCGCTCGGTGCTTCGGATATCCCCCGCGTTCTGCTGCTGGCACTCGTGGGAAGCGTGCTGGGCGTCCTTTTTGTGATTCCCTTGCGACACCAGTTGAATGTGGTGGAGCACGGCACGTTGACGTATCCCGAAGGCACTGCTTGCGCGGACGTGCTCATCGCGGGCGAAAAGGGCGGCAGCTTCGCTGGAAAGGTCTTTGCCGGTTTCGGTCTGGGGCTTGCTTACAAATTTCTGAACGAAGCCTTGCTGTTCTGGCGGCCACGACCGATCTACCAGCCGGGGTGGTATCCCGGGGCCACCCTGGCGGCGGACATCACGCCGGAATACCTGGGCGTGGGTTACATCATCGGCCCGCGCACGGCGGGGATGATTTTTGCCGGCGGGGTGCTCTCCTGGCTGGTCATTATTCCCATGATCAAGTTCTTTGGAGCGGGGCTCGCGCACCCCATTTTCCCCGGCACCATCCTGATTCGCGACATGGATTCCTTCGCCATCTGGCGCGCCTACATCCGCCCCATCGGCGCCGGTGCCGTGGCTACGGCGGGGCTTTTCACTTTGGGCCGCACGCTGCCTACCATCGTGCGCGCCTTGCGCTCCACCCTCCAACAGTTGCGAAAAGGCCAGGGCGGGGCGGAGCCCGTCGCCCCCCTCCGGACGGAAAGAGAACTGCCGAGCACCGTGGTGTTTGGCGGCTCGCTGGCGATGATCCTGATCGTGTGGGCCGTGCTCGCTTTCCGGATTAATCCCGGGGTCAGCGGAAACCTGGTGGCGTCCATCCTGGTAGTGGTTTTTGGTTTCCTCTTCGTGACCGTGTCGGCACGCATCGTGGGACTGATCGGAGCCTCCGCCAATCCCATTTCGGGCATGACCATTGCAACCCTGATGGTGACGGCCCTGCTCTTTGTCGCCGCGGGCTGGACTTCCGGCGCTTACCCTGCCGTGGCGATTTATATCGGCGGCATTGTGTGCATCGCCGCGGCGGTGGGTGGAGCGACTTCGCAATCGCTAAAGACAGGTTTCCTGGTGGGCGCGACTCCCCGCAGCGCGGAAATTGCCATGATCGTCGGCGCGCTCACCTCCGTTCTGGTGATTGGATTCACTTTGGTTCTGCTCAACCGGGCCTACACGCGGGTTGAGCCGCTCGCCTTGCAGAATGTCGAGATAACAGCGGAGATGCGCGTGGTGGGTGAGGCTTCACGAAACGGGAAGAACTATCAGGTGCTCAACGTCATCGGCTCGCATGCCATCCCGGACGGCCGCTACTACTACGATCCCGCCGACAAGCAGATTGACTTCCAGGAGCGCGTGGGCATCGGCTCCGAGCGCCTTCCCGCGCCCCAGGCCGTGCTGATGAGCACGGTCATCAACGGCATCCTGCGTCACAGCCTGCCTTGGGGACTGGTGCTGCTCGGCGTGTTCATCGTGGTGGTCATGGAGCTCTGCGGCGTGCGCTCGCTGGCTTTCGCAGTGGGTTCGTATTTGCCCATTGCCACCACCGCGCCCATCTTTATGGGAGGGGTGGTGAGTGGGCTGCTCCAGATGATTACCAAGCGCCGGGAAGGCGAAGTCTCCAGCGGCGCCTTGTTTGCTGCGGGGCTCATCGCCGGCGGCTCCATCGGAGGCTTGATCCTGGCCGCGCTGGTGGGATTCGAGCTTGACCAAAAAGTCGCCATCGGAAGCAAGTATTGGGCCGGGCTCGCCAACTCCAGCGTTTTCGGCTTGCTGATTTTCCTGGGGATGGCCGGAACGTTGTTTGCGGTGGGACGGAAAAAACTGGAGTAAAGGCTAAAGGGTGAAGGGTAAAGGATAAAGTGTAAAGGGTAAAGGATGCCCCTGAGCCTTTCTTATCCTATAGCCTTTACCTTCCACCCTTAAGTTTTTAGCTTTTACCCTTTATCCTTTAACCTTTCGACACCTGACACCTGGCACCTGCACTTCCGCCCCGCTCTTGTGGTACGCTTCTAATGATGCCCCGTTATCGGCAAGTCGCATACTCGTTCGGTCCGCCGCTCACGCCGGTGGTCAAGCGGTTGATCATCGTTACGACGGCGGCCTTTGCGGTCACCTACATTCCCCAGCAGATTTTTGGTTGGAGCGCGCCCTATGCCTGGTTTGCGCTCCAACCCTATGATGTCCTCCACCGCTTGTATGTCTGGGAACTCGTCACCTACCTGTTCCTCCACGGGGGCTTTTTTCACATCCTATTCAACATGTTTGCGCTCTGGATGTTCGGGTCAGACCTCGAGAGGCTGTGGGGTGGCCGCAAGTTCCTTTCTTATTACTTCCTAACCGGCATCGGGGCCGGGATCTGTGATGTCTTGGTGAACGCAATTTTCTCCAGCAGCAACAGCACAGCCACAATCGGCGCCTCCGGGGCTATTTATGGCCTTTTGCTGGCCTATGGCATGCTTTTCCCCGATCGGCCCATTTACCTCTATCTCATCATCCCGATCAAGGCGAAGTGGTTCGTGGTGATTATGGGAGTAATCGAACTGGTTAGTTCCTTCGGCAACCCCGGATCGGGCATCAGCCACATTGCGCACCTGGGAGGAATGCTCTTCGGCTTTCTTTACCTCCGCGGCTGGAACCTGCCTTACACCCTGCAACTGCGCTATCATGACTGGCGACGCGCCCGGTTGCGCAGCAAATTTGAAGTCTACATGCAAAAGCAGGAAAAGAAGGACAAAGCCGGCCGCTGGATTAACTAGCAGGATACTGATTTCGCCAAGGAGAAACACTTGAGCCTTCCCAAGGTCTTCATTACCCGGCCGCTGCCGTCCTTGGCAGTCGAGCGTATCGCGACGCGATGCGATTGGAAGATGAATCCGGAAGATGTGCCGCTTGAGCCCATACAACTGGCGGAAGCTTGCCGCGAGGTCGATGGCTTGATGGCCTCAGGGGCGCGGGTCAGCGAAGAAGTGCTGGAGCAGGCGCCGCGCTTGCGCGTGATCGCTAACGTAGGGGTCGGATACGACAACATCGATGTGGCCGCCTGCACGCGCCGCCGCATCCTCGTCACCAACACTCCCGATGTGCTCACGGAGACAACGGCCGACTTGGCCTTCGCGCTGCTCATGGCCGTGGCGCGCCGCCTTGTGGAAAGCGACCGGTACATCCGGGAGGGCCACTGGCACTACTGGCAGTGGACGTACCTGTGGGGCGCCGACCTCTATCGCAAGACGTTGGGCGTGTACGGTTTGGGACGCATCGGCAAAGCCGTGGCGCGTCGCGCCCGCGGATTTTCCATGCGCGTGCTTTACTATGATATCGTGCGCCCCACACCAGCCCAAGAGCGGGAGCTCGGCGCACAATTCGTGGATCGCGAGACACTGCTGCGCGAAGCGGATTTCCTGACCCTGCACGTTCCCCTTACACCCGAGACCCATCACCTAATCAGCGCCCGCGAGCTCGCCATGATGAAGCCCACGGCCTTCCTCATCAACGCGGCGCGCGGTAAAGTCGTCGACGAAGCCGCACTGGTTGAGGCGCTCCAGTCAAGACAGATCGCCGGCGCCGGCTTGGACGTGTTCGAGCAAGAGCCGCATATCCACCCGGCGCTCCTTGCCTTGCCCAACGTCGTCCTGACGCCGCACGTGGGGAGCGCCACTTCCGAGACCCGCCTGGCCATGGCCATGCTGGCAGCGGAAAATCTCCTCGCCGCGCTCGAAGGCCGCTGCCCGCCTAACCCTGTCAACCCCGAAATCTACGCGTAAGAACACCGTCCCTTGTCCGTGGATCGAGGAAGCGCCGCAGGCGCTCTGGAGTGCGGCTGCTTGCTGCCGCTTTTCTCCCGCGAGCTTGCTCGCGCCTCACCTGTCCACTGTCGCGCTCCAGTCCACGGCCAGCAAGCTGGCCTGACCGAAAGCGGCAGCAAGCTGCCGCACTCCAAAGCGTAGTCACTTCTCTTCGACAATCGCGAGGTCCCAGGGTTTAAGCGTAATCGACTGTGACGGGGCCACCGCAGTCTGACCCAGCAAATCCCGACCAGCGCCGTAGGAATATACCAAGGTCTGAGATTCACTCGAGTAGTTCAGGTAGTAGTGGATGGTTTTGCCTTGGCGGTTTACGCCATGTTTGACGCGCACGGGCTGGGGTAGCTGCTGGTCCGGGCCGCTCAATCCGGCGAATTTCAGCACGTCCAGCAGCACTTTTTCCTGGAGCTTCTGCGAGAGGAGGCTGCCTTCGTAGGTCAGCGTGCCTGCGCCGAAATGGTTACGCGCGATGGCCGGATACTTTCCGAAAAAGGGATGGTCGTAATAGGCCAAGGGCTGCGCGCCTTCCAGGATCAGCATTTCGGCCCAATCGGAGACCCGGTTATCAGCGCCCGCCTGGAACGGGTCACCCTTAAGCGCCACGGGCTGCCGCAAGTTCGAGAACTCCTGGTAGCGGAAGCCCGCCGCTTTCCGCAAAGGTCCAGGCGCCATCGACCAACGTACCGTTGAGTACTCG
>Ga0208821_1001511_pt1 | contig 12667 bp, 13 predicted proteins | sample June2015DPH_20_5_FD_184720 | JGI IMG/M metagenome (GOLD analysis project Ga0208821, IMG submission 184720) | Peatland microbial communities from SPRUCE experiment site at the Marcell Experimental Forest, Minnesota, USA - June2015DPH_20_40... | ecosystem: Environmental > Terrestrial > Soil >... | reverse complement strand
TATCCTGGGCTACACGGGATTCTTTCTGACCTTCGTGGCCGCGGTCATGTACCTGATGCAGGAGAAGGAACTGAAATCGAAAACCCCGCAGGCGTTCTATTACCGCCTGCCCTCGCTCGAACTGTGCGATGAGCTCTACTACCGCTCACTGCTGTTCGGCCTACCCCTGTTGACCGTCGGCATTCTGACCGGCTTCATTTGGGCGAGCCGGACCTGGAAGGGACCCTGGGAATTTGACCCGAAAATACTGGCGTCGATGCTGACCTGGCTGATTTACCTCGTGCTCTTTTCCACTCGTGTGAGCGGCGGCTGGCGCGGCCGTCGGGCGGCTTATGTTGCGATCTTCGGCTTTGCCGCCATCATGGCGACGTTCCTGGGAGTGAGCCTGCTGAGTGGACCGCATGGGTATGTGCCCACGCTTCGGCAGGGACCGTAGAGAGAGTAGGCAGTAGGCAGTCGGCAGTCGGCAGTAGGCAGTCGGCAGTAGGCAGTCGGCAGTAGGCAGTACGCGCGGCGCGTCAAGAGAATTTCTCTGACCGCGCCTCTCCGGGCAGTAAGCAGTAGGCGGTAAGCAGTAGGCAGAGGCATTGGGCAGAAGGCAGTGGGCAGAAAGCAGTCGGCAGTGGGTGGTGGGTGAAAGCGGGATCGTAGTTTCCGTCGCCGCGGGTTCTTTACGTTTGCGGCTGTTGCGCAGTAGGCAGCAGTCAGTGGTTAACGGGTGGAAGGAAGAGAGCAATTTGAAATCTGAAATTTGAAATCAGAAGCTTGACATTTGAACCAGAAGCTTAAAATTGGAAATCAGAAGCTTGAAATTTGAAATTAGAAGCTTGAAATCTGAAGCTTGAAATTTGGAATCTGAAATTTGAAATTGCCCCAGCCCCCAGCCCCTGGCGGTTGACATGAGGCAGTGGGCAGAAAGCAGTCGGCACTACTCGGTGGGTGAAAGCGGGATCGTGGTTTCCGTCGCCGCGGGTTCTTTACGTTTGCGGCTGTTGCGCAGTAGGCAGCAGTCAGTGGTTAACGGGTGGAAGGAAGAGAGCAATTTGAAATCTGAAATTTGAAATCAGAAGCTTGACATTTGAACCAGAAGCTTAAAATTGGAAATCAGAAGCCTGAAATTTGAAACCAGAAGCTTGAAATCTGAAGCTGGAAATTTGGAATCTGAGGCTTGAAATCTGAAATCTGAAATTGCCCTAGTCCCCAAGCCCCAGCCCCTATGAACTTGACCCTGGTTGGCATCAATCATCGCACGGCTCCGGTGGAGGTCCGCGAGCGGATGCATATCCCTGAGTCGCGCCTGGCGCAAGCGCTTTCCGACTTGATTCACCGTGAGGGTATCCGTGAGGGGCTGATCCTCTCCACCTGCAACCGCGTTGAAGTGATGACTTCGGCAGAAGATAGGGTCGATGCGGAACCCATCATCGAGCAGTTCCTGGCGGATCATCACCGCTTCGAACTTGGCTCGTACCAGCGCTTCTTTTACCGCTACCAGCAGCAGGAAGTTGTGCGTCACCTGTTCCGTGTGGCCTCCAGTCTCGATTCGATGATTCTGGGCGAGCCTCAAATCCTCGGCCAGTTGAAGCGTGCCTATGCCCTGGCGCGCGAGGCGGGTGGGTTGAACGGCAGCCTGAAGGAGATCGTAAACCAAGCCCTGGCAGTGGCGCGGCGGGTGCGGCGCGAGACGGCACTGGGGAGCGCCGCGGTTTCCGTCTCTTACGCCGCCGTCGAGCTGGCCAAGAAGATTTTTGGCAGCCTGGAAGGAAGGACCATCTTCGTGATCGGGGCGGGCAAGATGAGCGAACTCGCCGCCAAGCACCTCCTGCGCAGCGGGGCCAGTGCCATCTACGTTACCAATCGCACTTACGAGCGCGCCGTGCAACTTGCGGCGGCATTTCGCGGCACTGCTATCGCCTTCGAACAGCTCTTTGAGCACCTCCCCAAGGCCGACATCGTCATCAGTTCCACGGGCGCGGCTGGCTACGTCGTGAACAAGGAGAATGTCGCGAAAATCCTCTCTGCTCGCCGGAACCGCCCGGTGTTTTTCGTGGATATCGCGGTTCCGCGCGACATCGATCCCCTGGTCAACGAGCTGGATAATGTCTTCGTCTACGATATTGACGACCTTGGTCAAGTGGTGGAGGCCAACAAGAAACAGCGCGAACGCGAGGCCGTTTGGGCCGAGGAGATTGTCCAGGAGGAAGTCCAGAGAACTATGCGCCGGCTCGCCTCGCGTGACCTCGTGCCCACCATCGTGGCGCTCGAAGACCGGCTGAACGCCATCCGCGAGGGTGAAATGGAACGCTACAACACCCGGCTGGGCAATCTGACGCCCGAGCAACGTCAGGCCGTGGACGCCCTCACCCGCGGCATCATGAACAAGATCCTGCACGGGCCCATCACCGAGCTCAAAAGCGGGGCCGGCCAGCCGGAACAAGCGGCGCTCGTCAGGCTCGTCCGGAAGATCTTTGGCCTGGCAAACTGAAAAGGCGAGGAAGTCAGAAGTCAGGAGTCAGAAGGATGCCGAAACTCGAAAATCGAAACTCGAAAATCGCTGCGCGCAACGTCACCCCCGCGAAAGCGGGGGTCTATGAGGCTGTAGATCCCCACTTTCGTGGGAACGGCCCATCGGGCGGTTTTCGAATTTCGATTTTCGCGTTTCGATTCTGCCTTCTGACTCCTGAATTATGAACATCGTCATCGGTTCGCGCGGCAGCAAGCTGGCGCTCTGGCAAGCCAACTGGGTGAAGGGCCAGCTCACGGCTGCCGGCCACGAGATCGCCATTGAAATCATCCGGACTACCGGCGACAAGCTGCAAAGCTTTCCGCCCGAGCAACCCTTCCCCGCCTCGATTGCCCAGAGCATCGCCGAAGCGGGAACGAAGGGCATGTTCATCAAGGAAATCGAGGAGGCTCTGCTGGCAGGCAAAGCGGACCTCGCCGTGCACAGCCTCAAAGACCTGCCGACCATTTTGCCGGAAGGCCTGATTCTGGCTGTGGTGCCGCCCCGTGAAGATGCGCGCGACGTGTTCATTTCTGCGAGCGGGAAACCTTTTGAGCAGCTCCCGGCGGGCGCGCGCGTGGGCACCAGCAGCCCGCGCCGGCAGACACAGCTCAAGCGGCTGCGGCCGGACCTGGAACTCATCGCCCTGCGCGGCAATCTGGACACACGGCTGCGCAAGCTGGAACGCGGCGATTGCGACGCGCTGGTTCTGGCGGCAGCGGGCGTGCACCGACTTGGCCTGCGGGAGCACATCACCGGCTATTTCGGCTTCGACCAGATCTGCCCCGCCGTCGGGCAAGGGGCGCTGGCTATCGAAATTCGGCGGGACGATGCGGAACTGGAACGCGCGGTGACGCCGCTCGATGATCCGGCCACGCACCTCGCCGTCCGCGCCGAACGTGCTATGCTGCGGCGTCTGGGTGGAGGTTGCCAGGTCCCCATCGCGGCCCACGCGAGTTTCGAGGATGCTCAGTTGCGCTTGCTCGGCATCGTGGCCAGCCTGGACGGCAGCCGTTTGATCCGAGCCGTCGCCGCTGGCTCGGAGAAAGACCCAGAAAGCCTCGGCGCGGCGGTGGCTGAGGATTTGCTCGAGGGGGGCGCAAGGGAGATTTTGATGATCGGGAGATCGGGTGATCGGGAGATCGGGTGAACAGCGGAAAGACGAAACTCGAAAACCGAAAATCGAAACTCGCGACGATTTTCGAATTTCGATTTTCGAATTTCGAGCCTGAGGTGATGTGGTGAGCCTCGGCACACAGGTTGACCAGCCGCTTTTCGGCAGGCGTATCGCGATTACCCGCACCCGCGAGCAGGCTGGCGCGTTAAGAGAGCCGTTAACCGCGCTGGGCGCAGAAGTGATCGAGATCCCCACCATTGAGATTCGTGACCCGGCCTCATGGGAGCCGCTCGATTCAGCCATCCGGCGCCTCGAAGAGTTCGATGTCCTGCTCGTGACCTCTGCAAACGGGGCGCGCAATTTCCTGCGGCGGCTGGAAGCTTGCGGGCGCGATGTGCGCGATCTGGAGGGCTTGATTATCGGCGCCATCGGCCCTGGGACAGCAGAGGAGTTCGTAAAAAGCGGGGTGAAGGTTGACCTGACGCCGCGCGCCTACGTGGCCGAGGGTCTGCTTGAAGCCCTCGGCGATCGCGACCTGCACGGTAAAGCGTTCCTGATCCCGCGCGCCAAAGTTGCTCGCGACCTCGTGCCGCGCGTCCTAATGGAAAAGGGCGGGCGCGTGGAAGTCGTCGAAGCTTATGAAACCGTCGTTCCTCAACTCCCCGTTGGGGAATTGCAGCGCCTCCTTACCCCGCCCCCGGATCTCATTACTTTCACCAGCTCATCAACCGCCAGCAATTTCGCCAAGCTGGCGGGCGAAAACGAAGTCGCCGAATTGTTGCGCGCAGTCGCCATCGCCTCAATTGGCCCGATCACCTCGCAAACGATCAGGAAGCTGGGACTCACTGTGACGATTGAAGCGAAGCAGTCGACGATTCCAGGGCTGGTAAGGGCCATCGAAAGGCATTTCAGGGGCCAGACGCCGGGGGAATGACGATAAGAAAGCAATCAGAAGTCACGAGGAGCGGGCCTGGGGTAAAAGGAGAAAGTCTGAATCCGCAAACAAACTCAAGGTAGGTGCCGGAAGGATACGAAGCAAGCGTCGGGAGGCCGGTGACGAAATCAGCCGATGTGGTGATTGTGGGTGGAGGGATCGTCGGGTCGAGCATTGCCTATCACCTTATGGACCAGGGTTGCAGCAACGTGCTGGTGCTGGAGCGCGAGGCGCACCAGGGGCTCGGGTCGACAGGCAAGAGCATGGGCGGCGTGCGGGCGCAGTTCGCCACCAAGGTCAATATCCAAATGTCGCTTTACTCGATTCCCTTCCTCGCCAGGTTTGAAGAACTGACTGGGCGCCCATCGGGTTACAGGCCGCAGGGCTACTTGTTTGTGGCAAGCAGCAAGAGGCACCTCGAGTACCTGCGGGCGAACCAAGCGCGGCAGGTGGAGCTAGGTTTCGAGCGGGTTGAGTTGCTCGAGCCGGAGGACGTGTTGCGTATCGTGCCGCAACTGCGGGCGGACGACGTGGTGGGCGGGAGTTTTTGCTCGACGGACGGCTTCGTGGACCCCTACAGCGTGATGAACGGATTCGCGGCGCGGGCTGCGGAGCGCGGGGCGCGCATCGAAAAAGGCGTGGAGGTCACCGCCATCCTGCGGGATGACAGCGGAGTGGTTGGCGTTGAAACCACGCGCGGGCGCGTGCAGACGCGGACGGTGGTCAACGCCGCCGGGCCCTGGGCTGCGCAGGTGGCGCGCATGGCGGGCGTGCAGTTGCCCGTCGAACCCCTGCGCCGCATGCTCGTGCCCACCGAACCTTTCCCGCAGATCGCACCCCAGGCGCCCATGACCATCGATATGGCGACGGGTTTCCACTTCCGCCCGGAGGGACTGGGACTGCTGCTGGCGTGGAACGATCCGGATGAGAAGCCGGGATTCAGAACTACTTTCGATTCGGCATTCGTGGAAAAGATTCTGATGCGCGCCGTGGAGCGAGTGCCGTGCTTCGAGGATCTCCAGGTGAATCCCGCGCGCGGCTGGGCCGGCCTCTACGCGATGACGCCCGATCACCACGCGATCCTCGGGCCGGTTCCCCAGGTGCCCGGCCTTTTCCTCGCCAATGGCTTCAGCGGCCACGGCGTCATGCACTCGCCGGCGACCGGAAGGATCCTGGCGGACCTGATTCTGAACGGGACGTCAAGCCTCGTGGATGGGCGCGCGCTCAGTGTCGAGCGTTTTGCCGAAGGGCGGTTGATCGAGGAATCGGTGGTGCTTTAGGCTTCCGTGACAAATGACGAGCAGGAGTCACCCGCTATAGGTTGAGCAACTCGCGGAGCTTGCGGGTTTGGGCTCGGGAGACAGGGACTTCCGTCTGCTTGCGATCCTGCATCTTGAGTTGATAGGAACTCTTGAACCAGGGGACGACTTCCTTGATGTGGTTCACGTTAACCAGGTAGGAGCGGTGGGCTCGCCAGAAAACCTTGGGATCGAGGTTGCCCTGCAGTTCTTCCAGCGTGCGGAAGTTGGATTGGCCTTCGAGATCACGCGTGACAATGCTGATGACCCCGTCCTCGATGCTGGCGAAGATGATTTCCTCGGCATCGACCAGGAACAAGCGTCCCTGGCTTTTCACTACCAGCTTGTTCTTCTGTGCCGCAGGGCGCTCTTCCATCATTTGCACCAGGCGATCGAGCTTGTCATGGGCTGACGCCGCTGTCTCGATCATGCGGCGCAGCTTGGCGATGGCTTTCTCCAACCGAGGCTTGGCGATGGGCTTCAACAAATAGTCCAGGGCGTTCACCTCGAAGGCCTGCACGGCGTAGTTATCATAGGCTGTGGCGAAGACAAAGTAAGGAAGCCGGACCTTCTTTTCGAGCAGCTTTTTGATGACCCCGAAACCATCCAGGCCGGGCATCTGGACGTCAAGAAAAGTAACCTGAGGATTCAACTCGCGGATCAGGTTCACGGCCTCGACGCCGTTCTTCCCTTGCCCAACGACTTCCACCTCCGGAAACCCCTTCAGGAGGAACGCCAATTCATCGCGCGCGGGCTGTTCGTCGTCCACAATCAAAGCCGCAATCTTCATAAGACCCAATTTACTCCTGGAGGCGTCATGACTACAAGCGCCACGGTGTCGGTGTCATTTGGGATGGGATCGCTTTCGAAACGCCGGTCATTCCCGTCCCGCCATGGGGGGGAATCCAGTCCGCCCACAGCGCATTTCCGAGGGTTTGCCGAGTAGATTCCCGCTTTCGCGGGAATGACTGCGGCAGGCAACGCCCCTGTCTCGCAAATCACATCAGTACCAAGCGCCACGGTGGCGCTCCACCCTGTCAATGCGCCCATTATACCCAACCTTTTGCCCGTTGGGGCCCAGAAAAACAGTGTGGGAGGGCAGACGTGGCTCGAATTTGAAGATTCGCAGTATAGCGACAACGCACGCGCTTTGTGCTAGCATTGCCGCTGTCGACAAGTCCTACGTTCGCTGCGGCAATCGCCCGCACAGGCGATAAGCCGCAACAAATTTCGATAGAGACCCGGTGAGGTGCGAGTATGAAATGCTGGACTGTTTTCGCGCTCGTTCTGGGAAGTGCCTTCGTACTGTCTCTCGGCTCCCTGCAACTCTCTGCCCAAGTTTGCACAGACGAGGAAGGAATGGTCACCTATTACAAGAAGAATGTGACGGACATGGTGGAGACCGTAAAGAAGGAGAGTCTTCAGGATTTCGAAAAGGCTTTTCACCAAAAGGTCATGATGACCCACCTTTCGCTTTTCGGCGGCACGGTGGACAGATTACTCGATTGTCTGCAAAAACGCGCCAGCGACCCTACCACCCTGAAAGAGGATGCAGATGCTGCGAAAGGCAAAATCGACACTTACAACAAGCTCAAGGATAAGATAAAGCAGGACCGCGACGCGCTCAAGGCTGCGCAAACTGAAAAGGACGCCAAAGCCCTTATCGAGAAATTCACTTTCACCGGTTGAGGGCGCCAATTCGAGCCTCTGGTTCGTGCTCTTCGCGGACCGCCCTTGTGAACTGGCCAGAGGGTTACATGTGCGGTCTCTCGAGGGGTCTCTCACCCTGTCTGAGTAAACCAAAGACGGAGGGTGTTTTTCGTGCCTAAGCTGCTTCATGTCCTCAAAAGCAAACAAATCTACAAAGGCAAGGTTATCCAATTGAGAGTTGACCGCATCATCGAGCCGGGCGGTGTCAGGGCGGAGCGGGAGGTAGTTCACCACGCGGGCTCGGTGGTGATTCTGGCCCATTCGAACGATGGCCGCATTGTACTGGTGAGGCAGTACCGGTATGCCGCCAAACAGTCTCTCTGGGAATTGATCGCCGGGGGTCTCGAGCCTGGGGAAAGACCCCTTGCTGCCGCGCGGCGCGAACTCTTGGAAGAAACCGGCTATCGCGCTAAGAAATTCCGGCTCTTATTCGACTTTTTCCCCAGCCCAGGGATCCTCACGGAGAAGATGTTCCTGGTCGAAGCGACTGAACTTACACGGTCAAAAGCTCAACCCGACCCCGACGAGCGGATCGAGGTTGGGCACTTCACCCCGGTGCAGGTTAGGAGGATGATTAAGTCCAGGCGAATTCGCGACGCCAAGACTCTGGTGGGACTTTTATGGTTACTTCTTACCGAATCAACTGATGACTAATTCGTAATATTTCGCAAGGACTGGGGCAGCAACATTTCTCTTGACAAGCCTGCCCTGCAAAATATAATTACTGAGCCGTGAGGAGTCAGCAAGGTGTGTCGCCGGGTAGGTGTGCGTAGAGGCTAGCCGAGGTCCTGTGGGATTCTCGGCTTTTTCTGTTCTTGGACGCGCCGACGCGGCGGTAACCGCAAAGACCAGTTAAGGAGGACGCAAGTGGCAAGACTTCAAGGTAAGGTAAAGTGGTTCAACAACAGCAAGGGATATGGCTTCATCGGCCAGGAGGGCGGAGCGGATGTTTTTGTTCATTACTCGGCCATCCAGGGTGAAGGCTTCAAGACCTTGCAAGAAGGCGACACAGTTGAGTTCGAGATCATTCAGGGGCAAAAGGGACCTCAGGCCGACAAGGTCACAAAGGTCGGGTAATCAGCAGCATCCGTTTGTGCAATTCCTGGCCCAACCCCAGCGGTTGGGCCTTTTTATTTCCCCCGTCCCGTGGCTGTCAGCCGTCAGCTTTCAGCTCTCAGCAAGCAGCCCACTGGTTATTCTTTAGCTGACCGCTGACGGCTGAAAGCTGAGAGCCTCATTCCTTTCGCCTGCCAATAAGAGCTTGATTTCTGAGCGGCGGAGCGGGAGAATAGCTACTAACTCAATGACCGGTTCGGGGAGAGGGTGAAGGATTTTGCCCGGGAGGCGCGTCTCTAGTTCGGATGGGAAAGTGGATCTGGAAGCGCCTTTGCGCAGTGCTTTGACGAGGTGAAACTGAATGGCTAGGGCACTCACGGCAATCACGGTGATAGGTTTTCTCGCGATCACAGCTTTGGCACAGGAAAGTGAGGTACCCGTGGCGCTGCCCCACCGGAGCGGCCTGGGGCCAGCTAGCACCGAATCCTCCATGCATTCGGATAAAGTCACCGTCCCCGCAGAAACCCAAGTCAGTATTCAGATGCTCTCCGGAATCCACACCCAGGTCAACCACCCAAACGACCTCGTCACCGCCCGTCTGCTGCAACCCGTCTTGGTGGACGGGCGCGTGGTGCTGCCTTCCGGCAGCATTCTCGATGGCCGCATCACCATGATCCGCAATTCCGGCCACGTTCACCGTCCCGCGGAGCTGGGACTCCGCTTTGACACGATCGTTTTGCCCGACGGCCAAGCTGAGCCCATGGCAGGTGTTCTGGCGGTGATGGACAAGTCCAGCAAACTTGATCTGCACATCGACGCGGAAGGCCATTTGACCGGCGGGCGCGCACTTTCCTGGAAGACGCTTATAGGTGGAGTTGGACTGGGAAGCTTCGGTGCCATCAAAGCTGTGGCGTCCGGCGCTACAGCCGTTTCTATGGGTCTCTCCCTCGCGGGCGCCGCGGCGATCAGTTACGAGATCCTGTGGCCGAGAGGGCACGAAGTGAATCTGCCCCCCGAGACTCGTTGCCTGATTCGCCTAAACTACCCGCTCACGGTTCGTGTTTCCTGGTAACCTGGCAGCCCCTGGCGCAAGCCGAGCCGCCCCAGTTTTAGGGGCGCGGGGATCTCACTAATCAAACTTATGGACAGCTTGATCTTTCATAATGACCGCCTCATTCCCTTGCAAGAAGCGTATCTCTCGCCGGGCCAAATGGGCTTGCTGATGGGCTGGGGCGTGTTCACCACTTTACGAATATACGAAGGGAGGCCATTCGCCTTCGACCGCCATTGGGCCCGGATGTCGCATGACGCGGAACGGCTGGGGATGAACCTCACCCACGAGCCGGAGGCCGTTCGCCTGGCCGTCATCAAGCTGGCAGAGGCCAATCATCGGCCTGAAGGCATGGCGCGGGTGTCGTTCGTGAAGAACCACGGAGGACTTTGGGCGCAGGCGGGCAACTGTCCCGAAACGGACCTACTGATCTTCACGCGGGAATTAGTCCGGTGGCCGGCGATCCATCGCCTCAAGCTTCAAGCGCACGCCATTTACTCTGCGACGCGGCTGGCGGGAGTCAAGATGTTGTCCTGGGTTCAGAACGCGGCCCTGCTGGAACAGGCCCACGCCGAGGGATTTGACGACGTTTTGCTCCTCAACGAGAACGGCCACATTGCGGAGTGCACGTCGGCCAATGTTTTCCTGATTTCCGGGGGCAAGGTTCTGACCCCGCCACTTTCTTCGGGCTGCCTGCCCGGTGTCACCCGCGACGTTCTGCGTGAGGTTGTGCCTCGGGCTGGTTTCGAGCTCGTCGAGGAGAACCTGACCCCGGAGGACCTCTCCTCGGCGGCCGAGGTCTTCATCAGCTCCACCACCCGCGAAGTCGCCGCCGTGGCAAGCATCGACTCTCAGTGGCGCTACCACGCCCCGGGAAAGACAACCGTGACGATCGAACACTCCTTTAAGGATTATGTCAGATCGCATTTGAAATCCTGTTAGCCTGGATTGTTCATGAAAGCGGCCACACCTGCAAAGAGAGCGGGACGGCTTTAAGAACCTTTAACACAGAGTCCCCAGAGCCACTTATCCATGAGATCATTCGGGGGCTGCAACACGAAGAACACGGAGGGGAAGAGCGGGGGGACAGCTCGCGGTTACTCCGTGTTCTCCGTGAGTTCTTCTTTGTGCCCTCCGTGTTTAAATCTCTTTCCTCAATGACCGAGCGGGAGCGGTCGAACAAGATCACGAAATCCATCATCGGCGCAGCCATCCAGGTTCATCGGGTGCTGGGTCCGGGGCTGCTGGAGTCCGCTTATGTGGCATGCCTGGCCTAGAAACTCGGAAAGAGAGGACTTGTCGTCGAACAGCAAAAACCCGTGCCGCTCGTTTATGAAGAGGTTAAGCTCGCTGCGTGAGCTGTGGTGCGGCTGTCCCAGCCGGCTGCACACCACAAAGGGGACAGATGGCTTGAACCTGCTCACATTCAGTGACAAGATTGAGCAGGATGCCGAGAACGGTAGGTGGGTCGGTAGGTGGTAGGTAGTAGATGGTAGGTGGGGAAGAACATCCGCCCCCACCTACCACATGCCACCTACCACCTACCGATTCACTTTGCTTGCGAAATGAGCCAAGCGCATACTGAACACGACGTGTTGAGTGAGATTCCCTCCCCTTCCGCGGGTCTTGGGCTGGGCCTGTGTGTCAGTCTGGCGATTTTCCTTATTTTCGCCGCTTATACTATTCACGAAATCCGCTGGCTGGAAGATTTTCAGGTAAACGTGGTGCAGAAGAACCGCAAGGCTTCCCTGCAGCTCTTGCGGTTACAGGATGACACCTACGAGCTGGCGGTATCCCTCCGTGACATGACGCTGCCCGAAAGCCGCTACCCCATCTTTTACTGGAAGGGCGAGTTCACGCGAGTGCGGCAGGACATGGATGAAGCCCTGCGCCTGGAGGGGCAGTACGCTGCGAGCACTCCCGCCGGTGACGAAAAGCGCCGGCAGTTAGGCAACGTGTTAGACGACTTCTGGCTCAGCGCCGATGAAGCTTTCCAATTGGCCGACCAGGGCCACGAGGCGACCGCACGATACATGATCCGGTCCCAGATCGAGAATAAGCGGGAGAACATCTCCGCCATCGTCTCCCGTTTGTTGGCGCTCAACGATCAGGCCCAAACCGAGGCAGGCCAGCGAGTCAGCCTGGTATACGGCAAAGTCAAGAAAGACATTCTGGGGCTGATCGGCATCCTTTTCCTGGTGGCGCTTGGCACGGGGCTCTACACGCTTCAGGCCAATCGCAAGACGTTTGATCGCTTGCACCACCTCGCCGAAAAACTGCAAACCCAGTCCGAACAACTCCGCATGCTTTCCTGGAAATTGATTGACGTTCAGGAGAAGACCCTCCGGCAAGTGGCGCGCGACCTGCACGACGAATTCGGCCAAATCCTCACGGCCATCGGCGTCACCCTGGGCCGCGCCAGTCAAAAGGCACTGGACAAGGACCCCGTGTTCGTACAGGATGTAAAGGCGGTCAAGAAAATCGTGGAAGACACCCTGCAGTCGGTGCGCTCGGAATCACAGATTTTCAGGCCGGCGATTCTGGATGATTTCGGACTGGCTCAAACTCTGGAATGGTTTGTCGGACAGTTCTCGCAGCAGACCGGCATTCAGGTGCACTATAAGGGTAAGTTCTCGGACGGCTTTTTCCCTTTCGAGGACGCCATTCACCTTTATCGAATTGTCCAGGAGGCTTTGAACAACGTGGCACGCCACTCCGGCGCCACAGAAGCCTGGGTGAAAGCGGAAGAGCAAGGGGGTAGTTTGAATCTCGAAATCCGGGACAACGGTGCGGGCTTCGTCGTAGGCCCCGAAAACAATCGCGTGGCTGGTCAGGGAATAGGATTGATGGGCATGCGGGAGCGAGCCGAGCACCTAAAGGGGTCCTTTTCCCTCCGCTCGTCGCCCCAGAGGGGAACGGTGGTCAGCGTCCACATTCCCCTCCATCGACCGTCCCTGAACCACACTGTCCAAGAGGTGAGTTGAACTGTGACATCCCCCAG
>Ga0208821_1001510_pt1 | contig 12681 bp, 13 predicted proteins | sample June2015DPH_20_5_FD_184720 | JGI IMG/M metagenome (GOLD analysis project Ga0208821, IMG submission 184720) | Peatland microbial communities from SPRUCE experiment site at the Marcell Experimental Forest, Minnesota, USA - June2015DPH_20_40... | ecosystem: Environmental > Terrestrial > Soil >... | reverse complement strand
CTCCTGATCCAAGATCAAGCACTGTCTCGCCTTCCTTCAACGAAGCGAGCGCGGTCGGATTGCCACAGCCAAGTCCGAGATTTGCTCCTGCGGGCACTGAGGCAAGCTCTTCTTCCTTGTATCCTATGGCCCGGCTAATGTCGTGCGCGAGACCCACGTTGCTGCCGCAGCACTGGCTCACGGGGATAAAATTGAGCCTTTCGCCTTTCGCCACCTTCGCATAGCCGTCTCTAACCCCCCTTTTTATCTTTTCCTCTTCCATACACCCATCACTCCGTTCACGCTAAATCTTTGAAAATAGGGCCTAAAAAGCTCTTGACCGTCGCCGAGAGCTCCTCGACCTTGATTAGAGAGATGCAGCACACCTCGCCGTCTCGTTCACAGCTCACCGCCGCCAGTTTGTCTCCCGCCTGTATATGCGCCCGGTCGCGCAGCTCCTTGGGTAGAACCATCTGGCCCCGCTCGTCAACGCTCACGACCGCTTCAACTTTACAGCTATTCTTGCCCGCATCGCCGGGCGCACAACATGGGGCTTCTTCTGTCATAGCACTCTATACAATAGTATATTTATCAGGGTATTTATGCTTTTCTGATAAATCAGAATATTTTGAATATTGGTAAGGCATCAAAAACGCGGACCAAGGTATAGGATAAGCAGGAATCAGGTAAGCAAGTCACGGTCGAACGTTGACTCAAGCCATTCCCTTAGTCGGCCACGCACGGGTCGAAAAGATGCACACGGTGTGCCTTCTCCGGCATCGGGCACGGGATCGTCGAAGGCGTGATGGAGATACTCCTTCCCGCCAGGAAAAATGGGGCAGTTCTCTTGCGCATCGGCACAGAGCGTGACGACGTAATCGAAGGTCATGTCGTCAAACTCGTCCAGCGACTTTGCCCGCTGTGAGCTAATATCGATGCCCAGCTCAGCCATCACTTCGATCGCACACGAGTGTACCTCGGTGGGTTCATTTCCCGCGCTTTGTGCCTCATACCGGTCAGCGTGCCAGGCGTTGATGAAACCTTCTGCCATCTGCGATCGCGCTGCGTTATGCGTGCAGAGGAACAGAATTTTTTGCTTCGTAGACATCTTCCATCCTCATGCCGCGCTTGCGCTCAAGGCGGCGAGCAACCATAACCCGCGATCACAATATCCATGACTAACCCTCTCTCACGGGAAAGTGGTGAAAATGCTAATGCCGACAAGTCCTCGGCACCCGGTCAGCCCTGTTTGAGTGACTCAGCAAATTTCTGGGCATCGCGTAGGTCCTGCTCGTTCGGCCGTCCTTTAGCTATCCCGCCGAAGAGTCTCATCGGCCCATACGTATCAAACCCCCGGCAGGAGAATTCCCCGACGACGGTCAATCCCTTCGCGTCCAACTTACTTTTTAAGGCAGAATGATGCGACCCCCCACGCGGTGAGCCTCTAGTTGAGAACACAAATGTTTTAGCATGAAGCGGGGGAAGCGCGTCAACCCACTCGAGCAAGCGCGAATAGTGCTTTCCAAATGCGATTCCTGAACCTAATCCGATGAGGTCATAGTCGCCGAGTGCTTCGACATTCACGTCATCCGGATGACTGACCTGGGCGTCGAGGACTGTTGCCATCGCGTCAGCGATCTTTTTTGTGTTTCCGTGGTGCTCTGACACGAAGATGATGAGCGTTTTCACAGGTTTGTGTATACCAGTTACGGAGGTTAACCACTAGATTTCGTTTTCGACCTACACCTGGCACGATAAAAGACCATTGCCCGCCGCAACGGTGAGCACCAAGAGAAAGACGAAGAGCAGGGTAAAGGCCACTAGACTCCACTTCATACATAACATGTTTCCGGCGTCATTGAACTACTTTCCGCTGCCATCGGCGCGCTGGCACCCGCTGTTGCGACAAAGAGCAAAAACGCTTCTCGCTTCATCGACCGCTCCGATCACTCATGACCTATGGGTTGACACAGACGGCTTCGGCCTACAAAATCCAATACTCATTTTGATCTGACGAATCGCGGGCTATGCAGGCTTTCTTCAAGAGAGCCTTTTGATCACGTCCGTTACCGAGACGGCGTTAGCAAAGAAGTCGTTCCAAGCATCCTGTTTGGGATAGTTCCTGATGGTGTACGAGGTCGGGCTGATGTTAGGCAGCTCGCCCCAGACAAACGGGCTCGCTATGGGAAGCCCCGGCTCAGATCGGGCCGCGTAGGGTGCCACAGACGTCTGCATCGCGGATATCCTATTGACGTCGATGAAGATTCGTCCTCTCCTTTTCTCCTTCCAAAGCTCCGTAGTCAGTGCTGCGTCACTTCTTGCGAGGGTTTGCGCTATTTTTAAGGCGAATTCCCTCACGCCGTCGTTGTCAAGCTCGCGCATAATGGGCACCGCTACATGGTACCCCCTGCCCCCAGTGGTCATCACATACGGTTTAAACCCCAAAGCTTCAAGGAATCCTTTCAGTTTGAGTGCGGCTGATCGAAGCGAGGGGAAATCAGGCAGCGACGGATCCAGATCAAATACCATTTTGTCGGGAATTTTCGGTCTGTCTGCTCGCGTTACCATAATATGGGGAACGATGACCTGATTGCCGAGGTAGACGATGCCTGCTTCATCCTTAACGATTGCATAGCACGTTACAGCGCCTTTATGCGTGAGGCATTTGCTCTCAAGCCAATCAGGGAAATAGTCGGGGATATTTTTTTGGAAGAATTTCTCGCCGTGGACCCCCTCGGGAAACCTAAACATGGAGATGAGTCGGTCTTCTACATGCGGCAGCATCAGCGGTGCTATGTCTCGATAGTATTCAACAAGCTCAGCTTTCGGCATCCCCGTATCAAGCTCCTTTTCGGGGTTCGTTACGTGGACTCGATGCCCGCCCACGTCGATTTCGTCGCTAATGCGATGCTCCTCCCCCTTCTTGACGATTATCCAGTCGTTGTCGAGGCGGGTGAACGCGTATGTCCCGTTCAGTTTGTCGCCTTTCAGGTAGATTACGAAATGGCCCTTTTCCAACGCCTCGTCAAGAGGCTGGACCTTCCCGTCTTTTATTGTAATGTTGACGAATCTTCCCTTATCCCATAGTTCGACCGTCCCTGCGCCGTACTCACCTTGGGGTATCTCGCCTGAAAACTCGGCGTAGGCAACGGGATGGTCCTCAGTCCTGATTGCGAGCCGTTTATCCCGCGGATCGTCTGAGATCCCCTTGGGAACCGCCCAGCTCTTAAGAACCCCGTCGTGCTCAAGTCGAAAATCAAAGTGTATCCGCCTCGCGTTATGCTTTTGTATCACGTAAAGCGACTGTTCGCTTTTCAGTTCGCCAGGCCCAGGCTCACCGGTCTTCGCAAAGTCCCGTTTCTTCCTGTACTCGTCAAGCAACGCTTTGCACCTGATCTATCGTGCACTCGTCGGCAGGCTTGTCGTCCCGCATCCGTACGAAAACTGGCCCCCGCAGGCGGTGATCTTTCGTGTACTGCAGGTACCTGACTTCGCACACCTTGTCGGGGACAACGTGCTGCACGTTTTTCGGAAGGGCGACGTCGCTGCCGGCGCAAACGAGCTCCGCCGCAAGGTCACCAAGGAGTGACTCGCTCAAGCCCGTTCCTACCTGGCCGACGTACGTGAGGCTGCCTGCGCCATATAACCCGAGCGCCAGCGACGCTATCGTCCTAGTCTTCGTCACGTACCCGACGATAACACAATCAACGGTCTTCTCATCCTTGATTTTGAGCCAGGCGTGCGACCGTCCGGTAACATAGAGGCTTTCCTTTTTCTTTGCCATGACGCCTTCCAGGTGCCGCGCTGTGACGACGTCCCAGAGTCGCTCACCGTCGGCGGTGCCCGGCATTGTCTGCAAGTTTCTTCCCTCTTCGACGACGCCCGCAAGGGTTCGTTTTCTCGTTGACAACGGCAGCGTTTTTAGGTTCCTGCCTTCCAGTTCGAGTATGTCAAACGCGACGTACGTGGGCGGCCGATCGTGGTGCTTCCGTCGTTGCAGGAGCGAGAACGAAGGGTTCCCCTTCTCGTCATAGATCACGATCTCCCCATCGAGCACGCAATCGGCCTTGATTAGATTGCCAAACGCAAGCTCGGGAAACTCACGGGTGATGTCCCGGTTGTTTCGTGATGTGAAGCGAAGCGTTCCTGCCTTTTTTTCGCAGAGCGCCCTGTAGCCATCCAGCTTAGGCTCAAAGATGTACTCAGTGGACTTAAGAATCGCTTTTGTGCCCGTGGCGGCTAGCATCATTTCAGGCTTGCCTTCAGTGCTTCAACGAGGTTCTCTTCTGTGGTCCGGCTGTATTCCGTCTTGTGAATCGCAATCGTTTCCCCGCGTGCTTTTCTTTCGACGAGCTCCTTGAGTTCCTCCTCGAACGTATCGTGAAATTTGGTAATGTCAAACTCATCGACCGTAATCTGGCTTAATAACTGTCTTGCGAGGTCCATCTCGACCTCAGAGAGTTGCGGCGGCTCATCAAGGCCATCGACCCGCATTATGTCCCGTATCTCATAATCATAATTCAGCGTTGTCAGAAGCAGGCCCTGCCTGTAGGCTTCGATCGCACAGACGTGTTCCTTTTCCCGCATGACAAATTTGCCGATCGCGGTCTTGGCGGTCTGGTGAAGCACATTCCTGAATAGGAAATATGTCTTGTCCTTTGGTCGTTCTGGGCCCGCGTAGTAATGGGAGTTGAAAAAAATCGGGTCGATTTGATGGGAATGAACGAACTCTACGATCTCTATCCAGGTGGATTTTTCAGGCCTGATGGAGTGAAGCTCTTCATCAGTAATGACCACGTATTTATCTGGGGAAACTTCGATCCCCCTCACTATCTCGTCCTGTGACACCTCTTGCGTGCACACGTCGCACCATTTCTTGTATCGTATCCGTGAGAGCTTGTCCTTGTGCAAGAGCCGTGTTTTCAGTGGCCTCTGTTCGACCGCTGAGTAGAGTTTCACGGGAATGTTCACCAGTCCAAACGCTATTGATCCTTTCCACAGTGATTTCATTTTGATGCACCGATTTTTAACGATAAGCGAATCTGCTTGTCCTCCTCTTTTAGGTAACGCTCGCTCTTTGAGCGGACTTGTCTGCTTACCGCTCGAGATGATTTTGACCTCGTTTGTGTCAACGTCAAATGAGCAGCATTTGTCAGTTGTTTGTTCCGCACAAGTGACCTGACTGCCATCGAGGTCCGTAAGCTTTTTCAAACTGCGCGGAGTTCAGTGCTGCAGGTGCGCTAGTATGCCAACCCCTCTTGACGTCACGGGAACGATAACACAGAAGATGGCCCTGATTATCGGTGGCGTCATCGTCGCCGGGCTCGTACTGGCATTCACGCCGCTGAGGGTGGCGGGGTATGCCCTGTTGGCTATAGGCGCCGCCCTTTATGTTTTCGCGAGCGTGCGCACCTTGCTACAGCACCTCAGGTAGCGTCACACGTCGAGCTTTACGAGCGGTCTTACAGGCTCTTTCGCTTGCGCTATTTTCAGCGGCTTAAAAACCTTAGTCGAGATGCGCTGCCTCCGTGGGTCTCTGGATTTTGCCATGCATCAAGAACGGCTTGCAATGCTAGTGTGACAAGGCAAACAAGATCCCGGCGTAGACAAACGTCAATGTTAAAATAGAGCCATAAAAAATGAGCAATGTTTTTGAGAGCATTAATTTGCTTGGTCGTGGTACTTCCGTGCCGGCCTCGTAATGGACGGTCTCGATATTAAAAAACTCGTCGCCTATATTAAGCTTATTTTCGACAATCTCTTTATACAGTGCCCTATACATCTTTTTTTGCCGCTGAAAATATGCGTCTAGATACCAAAAAACGAGCAAAGCGAAGACCGCGACAAGCGCTAGATGTCGCGTGCCGCTCAGCAACAGAATTATGCCGAACACAGCGACGGTCCATCCCTTGATAATGAATGAATTAGCGGCCATACGGTTTGTGATATTTTGGATAGTTCCGAGCACTTCCAGTTCGTACGATGAAAAGTTCCGGTCACGCAGCATCTGATATCACCTTTCAATATAGGAAACGACGTAACACGTAAAACGGGATCATCAAAAGTTAAGTGTTTTCGTTTATGTGCATCGAATAATGCGCGAGTGCCTTCGCCTTGTCAATTAACTGCTGATAAGAAGGCGAACTTTTAATTTGCAAATACACACACGTTGCACCCAAAAAAAACCGCGTTTGCCGCGGCGCTATCCCAGCGCGACTATCGCCGATGTTCTTGCAAAAACGCCAGATAGGGCGGTTGCAACTAACTGTCGTGTCAGTTTGTCCGAGCGCAAGCTCGAGCGCAGTGGACTCCCAGACAATCCAACAAGACGGCCTTGCCTCCTCGTAAAAAAAACTCTGTATGCTGATATTGGTGTTAGCGGTATAGTTAGAGGGGGCCACGTCGTCCAAGTTGCTACCTGTTGACCAATTACAGGGCCGTCATCCGCGTGATAGTAGCTTTGAGTAGCTTCCTGTCGCGCCGCTGCTATAGTCAGAGATACAGTCGTCATACTGTGCGTTCAGACTGAACGTGCAGAAACTGAGTGCGGCAAGATTTTCTGAGGCTTCAGCGGTGAAGACGTTGGCCCCCATTTTAACGCCGCCCGATTGCAGTCGGAACCAGGCACGTGCTTTTCTGAGGAGGATACGCGTGGTTCTGTGGGCCAGTCGCATCATGCAACAGGTCATGCTCAAGCAGATTCGCCTGCCAATGAAAATGTTCCTGGCTGGCCAAGCATAGATGAGCTTCGAACGGAGGGTCGCTGCTGCGCTACAAGTGCCGCATGGGACAACGTGCGCTGAGGAAAGCGGCCTACTCCCGCTCGTCAGGGGAGGCGAGGAAGATAACGGACTGGTTGACGAGGGCTTAAACGGGGTGAGGTGACCTTGGTTAGGCTCCGACAGTGATCGTCACTTTGGGTGAGGTGACCTTGGTTAGGCTCCGACAGTGATCGTCACTTTGCTACTCGTTGATGCCGCGTACGCGCCGCTGCCAGCGAAGGCGGCGTAGTAGGTGCGCACTCCGGGTGAGGTCCACTTCTGTGCGAAGGCGAGCGTTGTGTACGCAGTGATGTCGTTGTAGCGGACGCCGTTGAGATAGTGGTAGATGGTGATGGGCTCTGAGATGGCTGTGGTGCCGCTCTTAAGCGTAGCGGTGAAGACGATGGACTTGTTGACGGTGGGGGTCACGTTGGACGCGGTGAGGGTGAGCTGCGTCGCTTTTTTGACGTTGATGGTGACGACGCTGCTCGTCGATGCTTGATAGGAGCTGCCGCCGGCGAAGGAGGCGTAGTAGGTGCGTACTCCGGGCGCGGTCCACTTCTGTGCGAAGGTGAGCGTTGAGTACGCAGTGATGTCGTTGTAGCGGACGCCATTGAGGTAGTGGTAGATGGTGATTGGCTCGGAAATGGCCTTGGTGCCGCTCTTGAGGGTAGCAGTGAAGGTGACGGCCTGGTTGACGGCCGGGCTAGTGTTTGATGCAGAAAGCGAAAGTTGAGTGGGTTTGCCCTCAAGACTGTTGATCGTGGACCGTAGTGTCTGCGCGTTCGTAGGATATGTCATCGTGAGGGCGACGTTGCCTGCTGGGTTGATCACATACAGAGTCGGCGTGCTTACGATTTGGTACGCAGAAACCGAGGCGCCTCCTCCGACGGGCCACGGTACCCCCGTTTCCTGGACATACTGCTGAATGGCCGAAGCAGAGCTGCCATCGACTTCAACGCCTAAGAACTGAACGTTCGCGTCGTTCTTATAATAGGTGTTGTACAAGGGCACAAGGGTATCCTTAGCGTCACTTTGACAATATCCACAATCCGCTCCAAAAAATTGAATGACGACGACCTTTCCACGGTACTCGCTTAGCGATTGGGTATGTCCGGAAAGATCTGTGAACGAAAAATTTGGGGCCGACTGTCCGTTCGAGAGAAGTGCAAGAGCCGGCGCAGCTGTAGAGGCGATCAGCAACGCGGTGATCGCGATCAATAGAACTATTCGCTTTGTTGCCATGTTGTCAGTCTCCGAGTCAAATACGTAAGAGCCGAAGCTCGTGACGAATAAAAAAGAGCAGACTTAATAAGTGTTGCGCTCTGAGCGAAAGTGTGCTCTCGTCAGAATCGCAACCGATTCTGCCCAAAAATGCGCACCCGTGACGGCTGGCGCAACGACGGCCGGTCAGCCCGTGGGCTGGCTAGGGGGTAGTTGCGAGGAGGGCGCCTTCTCAAGGGTGGTCTGACCGCTAAGTCGTTGATTTCCCCGTACGAGGTCTACATCTACGACATCGCCGACGTCGTGCGCGTTCATCACCTTTATCAGGTCTCTCACACCGGTGATGTCAATGGCCCCGAGCCGAACTATAACATCCCCCGGCTGAATCCCCGACAGGGCAGCCTGGCTGTTGCGCATCACCGCGGTCACCAGAACACCACGTTCGACGGGTAGCTTATAATATGCCACTATTCTCGCATTGAGATCGACCGCGCTTATGCCCATCCACGGGCGCACGATTTCTCCACGCTCTATGAGCTGTGTGGCGACCCACATCGCAGGTTCTATCGCGATGGCAAACCCGATGCCTTGCGCGAACTGTATGACGGCCGTATTCATGCCAATCACCTTCCCCGCACTGTTAGCCAATGGCCCACCGCTATTACCCGGGTTAATGGCGGCGTCGGTCTGTATTAGCTGCTCCATGAACGAGACCTGCGTTTGTATAGATCGGTTGACCGCACTAACGATCCCCACAGTGACCGTAGGCCCGCCAACGAGACCGAATGGCGTGCCCATCGCAATGGCCGTTTGGCCGATCTTGACCTCCGCGCTCTTTGCCATCTCAAGTACTGGCAGATCGTCGTAATCGACGTGGATGACGGCTATGTCCGTCTTCGTGTCGATGCCGCGCACCTGCGCACGAGAAGTTCGTCCATCCTGTAGCGTCACTTGTATTTCTTGGGAGCCGAGCACCACGTGGGCGTTTGTCATAATATAGCCATCCTGACGGATGACAATACCTGATCCAACTCCTTGAACGGGATGCACTTGTAAATAAGCGTCCTGAATAAGTTTAACGTCGCTCACGTTGGCCACGCTCGGCATGACTCGCTCGACCGCAGCGACAATTGTGTCATCAAAACTTGCGATAGTATCACCTCAGGCACAGCGATGATGATCACGCGAGGTGTTAGCCGTTTCCCGCCGTTTCCACCGCGTCGATCATCTACCGATTTGATCTTTTACAGAACTGACCATCGGCTGAGCGAGCCGTAGCGCTCTGATCCGCCGATGCGCAAGCAGGGCAATAAGTCCGCTCGTCGCTGAGAGAACGGTAGAAAGACAGAGATAATACCTTGACGGCGGTGCTCCGCGCGAGATGAGAGCGTGTTCTAATCCACTGTCCAAACGGGTCGGGAAAAGCGGACCTTGTTGATCCCCCGCACGCTATTTTTTGAATACGGAAAAAGCAGTTTTTTGCTGACAATGTGGTGTTAGCGGGCCGTGTCGAAATCGAAGTAGCGAAGAGCGCTAGCTATCTGCTGACGTTAGCGGTCGCGGAATGCACCCGTAAGCTTGACGTTAGATTCTCTCGAAATTAATGCGCGACTGCTAACAGCCGCATGCGTCTAGTGAGCCAAAAAACAACGAAACGATTAAGGCGCGAAACTCCAATAAGTACGTGGAGCGGTTCCGGTTTATACGCGACCGGGATCGCTCCAAGATCACTTTGCTTTTCATCTCTGTCGTTCTGTGCTCTCGTCCTCTCGGAACTTTTAAAAAATCAGAAGGATGGAATCCGCGATCGAGTAGTTGACGCTCGCACTCGAAAGCACCGCAAGCCATTGAGCGCGTACGAATGGCAGCTGGGGACGATTGCGAAAGCGGTAGCGCCTACTCGTCTTACTTTATTCACTTGCGCTGACTCAAGAGTTCCTTTAGGAGGCTCATGATAACTCGAGGAGGTGTTGTGACGCGCTTTATGATCTACTCCACTCGCCGTCCTTACTCCTGTAACGAGTTGGGCTGGTGACGCGGCGGCTAGAACTTACTTGGATCCGATCACTGGACTGCGATTTTTAGCGGTGCACTTGAAGCTGCGAGGTAGTGCGAGGTGCCGCTAAAGGTGGCCTTGAAATAGTATGTGCCCGACGGCAGAGATCCAGAGAACGCGTAGACCCCGTTAGCGGTAGTGATGGAAGGGCTGCTCGAAGCGAGATAATACGTGCCACCTGGGGCCGATGACCAGTAGAGATACACGTTGCCGCCCGCAACAGGGACTGGAATCGACTCTGTGCTTTTTAGGATGCCAGAGATGATCACTGCTTGGCCGGCCGCAGGGTTGGCCGGACTGGCGCCTATTGAGAGCTGTGTGCCTAGCTTAGCAGAGGAGGACGTGACGGTAATCTTAACAATACTGCTGTAGGATGCGAGGTAATCGTCGGTTGCGTTGTGGTAGAGGCGGAAGTAGTAGGTCCCGGTGCTTCCGATAGCGCCTGCGAAAGAGCAGCTTCCGTTGTGAGTGTTTGCGGCCAAAGCAGACCCGAGTTCCCAAGTTTTTTGATCGGTTGATGCCTGCAACCAGACTGGCTCACCCGAAAGCGGCGTCTTTGTTGTTGTGGTCTGGAGCCATCCTTGGAATAGGAGTGGTTGGTTGACTGTCGGGGTAGTATTGCTGACCGAGATATAGAGAGTTGTTGCCTGCGGGCCGGTGCAGTTGATTGTTGTTATGCTGCTAGTGCTTCCTAGGTACGTTACGTTCCCGCCGTAGACGCTGCGGAAGTAGTAGAGGCCTTTACCGGCGACAGAGCCATAGAAGGCGTAAGCGCCAGTAGTGTTGTTCGCTGTGGTGGTGGGCGCAGAAGCTGGAGACCAGGTCTTCTGATCCAAAGAGTATTGCAAATTGACAGGTGCATTGCGAATGCCGGTACCGCCGGATGTGAGAGCGCCGTAGAGCGTAAACTGTTGGCCAGAGGCAACCTTGCCAGAGGGAGGTGTAACGCCTAGCAAGAGTTGACTGCTTGCTCTGTTGCCCACGGTGACGGTGATGGATGCAGAATTGCTCGCGCTGTAACTCGCAAAACCGGCGAACGATGCTTCATACTTATACGTCCCGACCGCAGACTCTGAGTAGGTCAGGGTGAAACTGCCATTTACATCGGTAGTATTCGTCACGCCGGTGGAAACGTATGCGGCGCCGTTCCATCGGTCGAGCTGAATGGTTTGATATGGGATTCCTGCGCCAGAGCTGTTCGTAAGGTTTCCCGTGATATTAAACGGTTCAGTCGTAGTGACCGTCGGTGTATTTACAGAGGCGGTGATCTGCGTTCTGTTCTGCGTCGCTCCGACGTTGACGGTGACGACTCTGCTTGTCGATGTTAGATACGAGCTGTTCCCAGCAAAGGTGGCGTAGTAAGAACGTGTACCGGGGGAGGTCCAGCTCTGTGCGAAGGTGAACGTTGTGGGATTAGTAATGTCGTTGTAGCGGACGCCGTTGAGGTAATGATAGATGGTGACGAGCCCCGAGATGGGCGTGGTGCCGCTTATCAGGGTGGCGGTGAAGGTGACCGATTGGCCGACGGCAGGCGTGGAATTGTTAACAGAGAGGGTGGTCTCCGTCGTTCCTGCGCCGACAGTAGTTGCTTTCTGAGTGCTGCTTGCTAAGGTGGTGGCGTTCGCGCTCGGAGATGCACTCGGCGTGGCACTGCCTGTTGTGGCATTTCCATTCAACATGCTATTGGTCGCGTTCGTCGCAACAGCGCTGTTCAATGTGCTATTCGTAGTCGCGCTCGTCGCAAGAGTAATCGTTGCACAGCCGGCAAAAAAGACGGTGATGAGGAGCAGGGCGACAAGTGGCGAAATGAGTTTAACCGCTTTCATGATGTACCTCCCAAACAGCTCGTTTATGGTCAACACCAGGTAGAGTGTTATAAGGATTTCGATTTTATCATGAGGCTTTATTAGCTAAGCCGTCCGTGGCTCTCGATGTGTTGGAGCGGTCTAGTTCTACTGAGCGCATAACAAGGGGGACGGAGCCGACGCGTCTTTGGATTATTTGACGTCGCGCACTACGCGCGGCATGCGCTGAAACGTCTTCAAGCGTCTTGAACTTATTACTTTCACAACTTCCTTTCGAAAAACGCAACTTCAAGCAAGACAGAGGAGATCGCGATGTTGCTGTGCCTTTCGTGTAAGCATTTCTATCAGCTCTGCCCGGTGCCCGAAAAAATGGAGCCCAAGCGGAAATTTGCCAGAAACGCGTCCTATCGCCCCGAGGGGTGTGCGCAGTTTGAACCGGTTGAGTTCAAAAGAGAGCGAAGGGGATGATCTAGATAAATTGTCGCTTCCCGATCAGTATGAGGGTGCCTCGCGCCTCAGGCCCTTCTCAGTAGAACCAATCTCACGCAAACACGTCATCCCTTACCCGCCCAGCTCCGAGCAATCGCCACGTCGACATCGAGCGGGACATTACGTAGAAACTCAGCCCCCGCCGACCTCATGTGGTAGGCGACGGTCTCAGCTATCGCAGCAGCGCGTACCTGTGGCGCTTCGACCACCAACTCATCGTGCACACAGCAGACGATTTTTGCCCTCGTAGAACTCAATGCTTCGTGGAGAGAGGTCAACGCGCGTTTCATAATATCCGCAGCAGTTCCCTGTACCCGCGTGTTCAACAGTTCGGTCAGCTTTGGTTCTTGGCCGTCCGGCCACCTGC
>Ga0208821_1001508_pt1 | contig 12687 bp, 17 predicted proteins | sample June2015DPH_20_5_FD_184720 | JGI IMG/M metagenome (GOLD analysis project Ga0208821, IMG submission 184720) | Peatland microbial communities from SPRUCE experiment site at the Marcell Experimental Forest, Minnesota, USA - June2015DPH_20_40... | ecosystem: Environmental > Terrestrial > Soil >... | reverse complement strand
CCGATTGCACATTTTCGAAGCTCAATACCCAGCCCACCTATTCCCCTGTTTACGCTTCACTGTGCGCCTCACGACGCCCAGCGCAAAACTCGGGGCCGAGTGGATCGCTACTCCTTCCTCGTGAGAACCTTTCATTCTCTGCTTCCTGCCGGTTTATCCCGGCGCTTTCCGACCCTTTGTTTTCATAGACATTCCCGCATCGCTCCTTCACTTTTTGAAGTTACTGCGCTCGTCGTGGCAAAGGAAGGCAGTGATATCTGTGGTACTGGTGTCATTTGCGAGACATGGGCGCTCGAAGCCGCAGTCATTCCCGCGAAAGCGGGAATCTACTCGGCAAACCTCCGGAAATGCGCTGTCGACGGACTGGATTCCTCCCGCCATGGCGGGACGGCAATGACCGGCGTTTCGAAAGGGATCCCATCCCAAATGACACCAACACCCATGCTGTCGGTTCGGAGAGAAGCGTGGGGAGTCATGCGTGAGGTCTCTCGGATCATAGCGGAAGAGCCGGGCATCATTCCCTAGGCTATCAGATTAAGCATAGCTTGTCAAGGGTCTTTTTTGAGGTCTTTTTTGAGGCAGCGTCATCGCTCCGTCGCGGGAGGTGTGCCGCCGTGCGTTTGTCATCTTGATTTGGCTCACTTCGATACTCTGATTTGGCCCCCTATCAGACCAAAGATCCCTCGTGTCTGCTCATCGGTGTCAAGCTCAAAGCTGCACAGGGGGCGCGCGACGTAGAAGTGGAGGTCAGGGCATTTTTCTTGATTTGTTGCACGCTTCTGAACGTACTGGTACGCCAGGGCAAAGGCCCGGAGGGCCGAAAGAACTTAGCCCAGGGCGCCAGCCCTGGGTCCAGAAAGCCTGGTTCGCGGGAGCCCCAGCGGGGCGAAAGAAAAGGTTTCGACGCGGGAACTCTCCCTGGTTCTGCCGCCCCTTGCGGGGCTTGACCGGCGCTTGGGCTTGGTTTCCCGGACTTGCGCCCTGGGCTAAGTTCTACCGCCCGCTAGGCGGGCTCCCCGGACCACCCTGCTGCCGCCGTAAGCTTTCACAAATATTTCATGCACCAGCGGCAGGGCTCCCACTCTTATGTCGCGCTTAACCGGCGAATCTGATGATGCGCTTGCCGCTCGAAACCCAAGCGTTTAGGAAATTGTGGTAGAATTGGAGAATGCCCACTGCGCTCAGATTTGATGGGCTGCGCGTGGTGATGTATCCAAACGGTCACCGACCGGCTCACGTTCACGTGATCGGAAGGGGATGTGAAGCGGTATACCGCTTGAACTGTCCGGGAGGGCCCGTAGAGCTCCGTGAGAATTACGGATTTTCACGGCGGGAGATCGTGCATATCCAAGCCGTTTTGACAAACCACGTTATGGAGCTATGCCAAGCTTGGGAGAACATTCATGGCGTCGTCTGACAATTTCGAGCTGGCCAATCAGCGGGCTAAGGACCTTCAAGCGTCCCTTCCCACAGCCGTCTCTGCGCACTACGAGCGCAAGAGCGGGCGCATTGTGATTCATCTCAGCTCAAAGCTGATGGTGAGTTTCTTGCCGCGGGATGCGCAAGGACTGGAAAATGCCAAGCCATCGCAACTCGACGAAATTGAGATCAGCCCATCCGGCTTTGGAATTCATTTTCCACAACTCGATGCGGATTTGTACCTGCCGGGCCTCTTGGAGGGCTTACTCGGCTCAAGGAAGTGGATGGCGTCCAGGCTTGGTCAGATTGGCGGCAGGTGCAGGAGCCTGGCGAAGCAAGCAGCTTCCAAAGCAAATGGAAAAAAGGGCGGAAGGCCTAAGAAAGCAAGGACCAAGCGCCACGCAAGTTCTTCAAGATGATCTTGGACGGCGCCGACCTCTAATACTACCTTCGGGTCTGTCATGCTGAGCCCGTTCGCTTCGCTCAGGGTAAACTCCGCGAAGCACCTCGGCATTGTTTTTCGCACTGATTGCGCTGTCAAATGCGGGGATTCTTCTCCCGCAAGGCGGGATCAGAATGACACAGGGCGGGGTTATCCTCTACGAATGACGGACGATGCGTATCAAACCGCTGGGCGATTTTGATCTTCGTCCCATGCTCTCCAAGCTGAAGGTTCCGGTACGTGTGATCGATGGAGAGAAGACCAACGTGCCCCTCGATGGCACAGAGGAATGGGCCAAAACTCCTCAGGACGCGCGGATGCTCCTGATACCCGATGCAGGTCACGCCGCCTTCGTGGATGAGCCACAGGCCGTCGTGTACGGCATCCGGCTTTTCTTGAATGGTGAATGGCCGAAGATGGCAAGGCGATTGGTTGATGGGAAGCGCTCGCGGACTCTGCGGGGGAGTTCCCCTCACTAGCCCATCATCCAGGCAAACGAAATCGGCAAAGCGCCTCCACGCCCCAATTCGATCGTAGCCTGATGCTTTTTTGAACGACCGCAGGCGGGCGCATAGATTGCGGCAGATCCCGTTTAAGCTCCTCTTTCGCCGAAGTTACAGCAGCGCGGGCATCATGATTGGCCGGTTATGGTGACCACACGCGCAGAATCGGTCCAACGCGCGGCGAAGCGACGGAAAAGGAGTCTGAGTCCCCAATCCTGCCGATAGGCTGGAGTACGACAGGGTGGAGGCTGCCGGACAGAAGATGCAGGCGTGCGCGGGGAAGCATGAGGGGTGAAGATCTCACTTGACGCAACGGCGACTTCTCGGGCATTGCGATAACAGTCTGTTCCCAAGTGCAGCGCAGCGCCAACGCCTGGACCTCTCACTTGATAGTTCTTTGTTCCAGATATTCAACGAAAACTAAACGCGGACATGCTTTCTGCCGATAAAAGTACTGGGCGGTCACATGCGCCACTATTTCAACGCGGATCGATAATTGGCGATTTTCATGAGGCTTCGACCGAGGTTGGCATAAGCAAGCGCTTGGAGCTTAATTACACGCACGAATACGACGGTTTGGAGATATGCAACGGGAAAGTCATCGTCTCCTGACCCGTCCAAAAAGAGCAAAAGGAGAAGGTTCTATGTTGAAAAGGCCCCGCCGTATATATCTTCTTGTGCTGGTGATTATCTACCTGATCTGCGAGTGCGACAGTGGGACCACCAGCGCCCACCCCACCACCAACAACAGCTTCTCAGTGGTTGTTTTCTCGGATGTTCATTTCAATCCTTTTTATGACCCGTCTCTTTTTCGAAGGCTTGTCTTTTCGGATGCCAGCGAGTGGGCGAGTATTTTCAAGACATCAAGGATAACAGCACCTTCGGCATGGAATAGCGATACCAACTACCCTTTGCTCGTGCTTGCACTCTCGAGCATAAGGCAGAACTTGGGAGCCAGTCCGCTCGTTATTTGTACCGGCGACCTTCTTGGGCATTACATTCCGCAAACGTTTTACCGACTTTATGGCAGCCAGGACGAAGCAGCCATGAAGGCCTTTACCGACAAGACGTTTGCGTTTGTTGCGCGGCAGGTGAGGTCATCTGTCGGAAACATTCCCGTCATGTTCGCCGTTGGAAATATAGATTCATACACAGGCTACGGACCGGATAGCAGTTTTCTTTCCAATACGGCGGAACTTGTTTATAGACAATTGTTGAATGGCACCGTAGATCATGAGATGTTTATTAATACCTTCACGAGTGGAGGATATTATTCAGCGGAGCCGCTGGGAAGAGGATTGATGGTGATGGGGCTCAATACAAACCTATTTTCCCCTCTTGTCCCAGGCGACAATGATTCTGCAGTAGATACTGAACTTGCCTGGCTTGAAGCAAGACTCGCTTCAGCCAAAGCTCGTGGCCAAAAAGTGTGGCTCTTAATGCATATACCTCCCGGCGCAAATACAGTTACCACTGCCACAACAAATCTTGATGAAAACGGTCACCTTGCAAGTGCCACGATGATGTGGAATCCGGATTATCAGGAACATTTTCTGCAAATACTTTCGAACTATCCGGGCATTGTCACTCTGACGCTTGCTGCGCATACTCATATGGACGAATATCGCATCCTGTCACCTTATAATGTGCTCGATCAAGCGCCTGCCATCAGTCCGTGCTTTGGCAATGACCCTGCCTTTAAGGTCTTTACATTTACTCACGATACGTTTACACCCAGCGATTATAGGTCCGTGAATTATGACCTCGCTACTTTGCCGGGAGAGTTCAATAGCTATTACACTTTTTCGGCAGCCTATTCCATGCAAGGTCCTTTGGACTCTTCTTTGGCAGAACTTTATCCAGCACTTGTCACGAATAACGCAAAACAGGCGCTTTACAGAGGGCTGTATGAGTCTGGACACAATTCCGCAAGCTCCATTACCAACACGAACTGGCCGGTTTTCGCGTGCGGCATTGGAAAAATAGCGCAGCCAGATTTTATCGATTGTGTGAACTCCTATTGATGTGGAGCAATCGTGGGTCGCAAGAGGTTGGTGATTTGCATGACCCCTCATTTAGCGAGCCTGGCAAAGCACAAGGGGCAGCGGATTCATACGATCTCGAATGCAAAATGTCCCGTTTGAAGGTTGTGCCTGATTAACGCATCGCTCGTAGATGTGAATCCGGCGAAACGAGCCAGAAGTCCCCTTCGCGGGTGGCACATACATTGTCTTTCATGTATGCGCCCCACGAACACGCGGAACATCCCTGTCACCGCGTCCTATCCGTGGCCTGTTCTGGCCTCTTAACCGCCACCGACATAAAAGCCGACGTCGGCGCCACCCGCGGGCGCAGACAGATGGACGCCTCTCAGGGTTACTGCTGGGGGCCTTCTTGATCGGAAGGTGGGGAAGTCTGTTTGCGAGAAATCGCAATGGCTTTGTCGACCCACGCCTGGGCTAGCCGCAGATCATCTTGGCGGGCGCCCTCTTCAACTTCCAGGTCGGCTTTCTGTCTGTAGAGGAGGTTAAGGTAGGCCATCGCGTCACGATCATCAGGCTTCAGTTCAAGCGCCTTTTCGAGATCCTGGATGCCCTCCTCCACGGCGGCGCCGTTTTCGGACGCTAAGCGAGCCCGTGCATCTTCGGGTAAGGGCGGAAGCATGTCAGGTTTCTCGGGATCCCGCGGGAGATCTCGGTTGAGATCTTTGCGCAATTTCATTTGCGGTGGGAAGCATAGGGCCCAATCGAGCACCCCAATCCAGTAGTAAGGCTCCGGATTGCCAGGATCCAGGTCAATACGCTGCTGTTGGTACTCCTTGGCCTTGTCAAATCGCTTCAGGTAGTAGTAAATCTGCGCAAGATGAGCGAAGGCGGTCGCGTTCTTGGCATCCAGCCCCACCACCGTCTCAAATGCCGCGATCGCCTGATTCGCCATGCGCAGATTCTCTGGCGACTCCCCTCCGGGAATGTACTGCTGTGCGAGAGCGGTGCCCAGGTAAAGCTGAGCTTGCACGAAATTGGAATCCAACTCTGCGGCGTTGCGAAAGTGAACCACCGCTTCCGCAAACTTCGCTTCGCGATAGGCATTGACCCCCATGCGCAACTGTTCGCAGGCAACTTCCAGCTTGCTTGCACAAGGCTCACTCGGTTGGGGCCTGTTTTCTTGGCCGGCTTGCGCAAGCGCTGGAATCTGAGCCCCCAGAGCAACGGCAAAGACGAGAAGCTTGTATATACTGCTACGCTTCATGGCAGCCTCCTTCGGTCAAGTCCTGACCTTTCAGACACCCCAAACCATCCCCAGGTTCCCGAATGTTGGATGGCAACGCGGGTGGCGCATTGTCTTTGACGTATGCGCCCCACGAACACGCGCAACATCCCTGTGACCGCGTCCTATCCGTGGCCTGTCCTGGCTTCTTGACGGTCGCCGACATAAAAGGCGATGTCGGCGCCACCCGCGGGGGTGCCATTCTTTTCTGTCACTTAGCACCGACACCGCGACCGGAAAACATGCCGCGTCCACCGAGATGTTTACCCGGAGACTGCCAGCTCGCCAAGACGCACTTGGAGTGTGGAGCGGGCCGTCGCCGTTCTCTCGTACCTTACTTAAGGCGTGTGGTAGTATGCTAGGCGAACTGGCGCCACAAGGAGATCATCGACAGCCAGCGCTGCGCACAGCCATTACTGTACGGCAGTGATGGGTCGAATGCTGCCATCCAGACTTATCACGGGCCGTTCCACCGGCAGGCCGCACCGTTCCCGCATATGGGGCTGCCGGGCGTGCAGTTGAGCTTGAGGGTCAGCGAACTGGCGCCCCGCAGGCGGCAGGCAGGGCGCTCGAAGGGAGTAACTAATGCCAGCAACAAAGAATCGACGCATAGTCCTCGCGGCGCGCCCCGCCGGCGAGCCGAAGGACGAGAACTTCCGGTTGGAAGAGACAAACATTCCAGCGCCCCCTGAGGGCCAGGCGCTGTTGCGCACCATTTACCTGTCCCTCGATCCATATCAGAGAGGCCGGATGAATGCCGGGCCTTCATACGCGCCGCCGGTGGAGGTCGGGCAGGTCATGGAGGGCGGCACCCTCAGCGAGGTCCTGGAGTCGAAGGCTGCCGAGCTGCGGCCCGGCGACCTGGTGGTCGGCTACACTGGCTGGCAGGAATACTCAATCGCGGGCGGGAAGGTCTTGCAGAGAATCGACCCGACCCTGGCTCCGATGTCGACCGCCTTGGGCGTGCTGGGGATGCCGGGCATGACGGCGTATACCGGTCTGCTGAATATCGGGCAGCCCAAGGCGGGAGAGACCGTGGTGGTCTCATCAGCGGCGGGGGCGGTCGGTTCCGCTGCGGGTCAAATTGCGAAGATCGTGGGCTGCCGCGCCGTGGGGATCGCGGGCGGAAAAGCGAAGTGCAATTTCGTGGTGAACGACCTGGGTTTCGACGCCTGCGTGGATTATCACAGCGACCAATTCGCAGCGGAATTGAAGGCAGCATGTCCGAAGGGTATTGATGTCTATTTTGAAAACGTCGGCGGCCATGTCCTCGAATCGGTGGTGCCGCTTATGAATCTATTTGGGCGCGTGCCGGTGTGCGGGCTGATCGCGTACTACAACGCCACGGGCTTACCGCGTGGGCCGGACGGCGTGCCGCTGCTGATGGTGGCGATTCTCATCAAGCGCCTGACCTTTCGCGGATTCATCGTGTTCGATTTTTCGCAACAGCAGCCTGAGTTCGAGAGGGACATGGCTCAATGGCTGCGGGAGGGCAGGGTCAAGTACCGGGAGGATGTGGTAGAGGGGCTTGAGAATGCGGTGGCCGCCTTCCAGAGGTTGTTCAGGGGGCAGAACTTCGGAAAGCTCCTCGTTCGGGTAGGGCCGGAACCGGGGAAACAATAGCGCCGGCCGGGCCGTCCGACCCAGTCTCTCAACCGTTATGGGACGACCCAGTGAGCTTGGGTGCTCGGCAGGCCGCTGGGACCCTAGCCCAGCGTTGGGTGGCCGGGAGGCTGCTACGACTTCATGATCGGCGCCACAAACGGCCGGTGACCCTTTTCATGGACGCCGGCCACCGCGCGTGGCGCATACATTGTCTTTGATGTATGCGCCCCACGGACACGCCCAACACCTGTACCACCGCGGCCTAGCCACGGCCTGTCCTGGCTTCTTGACGGTCCCGCAAGGCGGGATGTCGGCGCCACCCGCGTGAGCGTACAGACTACGGAACAGCACCTCGGCTGTAGGCAGAGGTTGAAGAACGCAGTGAACGACTGTATCGGGATTGAAGCCGAGGGCCTGCGCCTTGACCACCGCCCCCGCTCGGCTGGAAGGCTGAGCCTTCCAGCCGAGTGGAGGGGGTTGGCCGGGCGCAGACTCTCGGAAAGGCGAAGCCTTTCCGCACAGCAGGCGGCAGAGCCGCTTTGGGATGTTACCTTTCGGGGACTTTGACGCGACCCTGCCACGTGGCAGACCTGGATTGACACCGTGGCGGAGTGAGGTATGATACAGATATGGGCCAACTCACTAGTGCGGGAATCACGCATGTAGAGCACCAAGCTCCTCGACGCCGTCAGGTCCGTTTTAGGACGCGCGGCGCAAGTTTGGGCTTAACCGCAACCCAAACTGACGACTTAGTCTGTCAGATTGAGGCGGGACTCCCCTTCAAGACCCTGGAATCGCTCGCCGCTCTGAGCGGTTTGTCAGTTCCCCCAATCGCATTAGTCCTCGGAATCCCGGAACGGACCCTGGCTCGGCGCAAGGCGGTGGGGAGGTTCGCGCCGGATGAATCGGAGCGGCTGCTGCGCGTTTCGACCGTGTTTGAGAAGGCCGTAGAATTATTTGAAGGGGATGTCGCCGGGGCGGTGACGTGGCTGACCAGTCCCAGAAGGGCCTTGGGCTATCAGACCCCCTTGGCCTATTCACGAACCGAACTCGGGGCCCGCGAAGTTGAGAACTTGATCGGTCGGCTTGAGCACGGGGTCTTCTCTTAATGATTACGGCTTGGCGGATCATCAAGCGGAAACGCGCCAGGGTGGCGTTCACCGGCGAGGGCGCGCGCCTGTATGGGGGACGCTGGAATAGCGCGGGAGTCGCCATCGTTTACACGGCTGAATCTCAGTCCCTGGCTGCGCTCGAGATGGTCGTTCACCTCGACTCCCCCGACTTGCTTTACAACTATGTCATGTTTGAAGTCGGAATCGACGAATCCCTGATCGCCAAGGTCGAGCTATCGCAGCTACCGAGGAACTGGAGAACCGATCCCCCACCCAAGAAAGCTCGAGAGGTTGGAGACTCATGGGTTAAAGCTGGCACATCAGCGGTTTTGCAAGTTCCCAGCGTGATCCTCCCTGCTGAGCACAACTTCCTCCTTAACCCTCGCCATCGTGACTTCGCAAGACTCATGATCGGCAAGCCGTCTCCCTTTCAATTTGATCCTCGTCTGGCGCGGTAAGGTGACTTCCCAGGCGGAATCCTGCGCTGGGATGGCAAGTGTGACGACCGCAGTGAAATTGCGACGAATCGAGGGAAGCGGCAAGGTTCCGCCGCGGTTGGGATTGCGGCCCCTGCGAATGTCGGCTGAGCTGACGCGGCTGGAATTGCCGATTTTCGATTGCCGATTGATCCCGCCGAGGCGGGACTGATTGACAGGGGAGGAAGCTGCCACACGACCTCTTCAATCGACAATCGGCAATCAGCAATCGGCAATGAAAACCTGGTGTTTGGTTGTGGCTATGCCGCGCTGTGCTGAATGCGCCTGCTTACTTCCGGTAGATCACGCCGCCCTTCAGAAATTCGAAGATCGAGACTCGAAAGGGCCGAAATTCGAAACTCGAAAATCGAAAATCGCAGTGGGTTTCGAATTTCGTTTTTCGAATTTCGTGCTAACAACGCGTGACAAGGCTGACGCGCTGGAGCACGCTGATGTCGTTGAGCGGATCACCTGGAACGGCAATGACGTCGGCCCAGTACCCCGGCTTCAGCGCGCCAATCCGATCCTGCCTGCCGGGTCACCCCCTTCGTCCCGTGCGATCTCCGCAAGAAGACGCTGGCTCGCTACGGAGCGCGGCTCTTCCTGCGTGACATCCTTCGCGGATGCATATTGATCGCGATGTTTGATAAGGAGCCAGGCGGATCGAAGAGGATTTTTCCCCAAGCCCCTGGTGCGAACCAAGACCCACGAACCTCGGAGTTTCGTCCCATGAAGCGTGAACTTGATCTCTCCCTCTTGCAATGAAGCGCCCACATCAGCGCTTTCCGGTTGCCAGGTTCCTCGATCCCATAGCATCACGGTTCCCGCACCATATTGACCGGCGGGAATCACCCCCTCGAAGTCTGAATACTCGACCGGGTGATCCTCCGTCTGCATCGCGAGGCGCTTCACCGCCGGATCGAGCGAGGGGCCCTTGGGCACGGCCCAAGAGAGGAGTACGCCGCGCCATTCCAGACGAAGATCATAGTGCAGATGCGAGGCCATGTGCTTCTGTACAGCGTAAATGAGCGATCCATTCCCGTTCTTCTCGGCACTGCCTGCGCCCTGCGGCTCCGGTGTCGCATCGAAGTTGCGCTTCTTCCGGTACTCATAAGGTGTGGGAACCGAGCCTTGGCTGCCAATCATTCCCTGACTCTTAGCGGAAGCTGCCGGTCCGCTGCCACACTCTGGGGAACATACCCAAGGCGCGCTTCTTGGCTCCATTGGACTTCTCCCTCGTACGGGATCAGGTGCTGCAAGGTCTTGAGTAACACGGTCTTTCCAGCTCCATTCGGTCCAATGATCGCGAGGCAGTCCCTGGAATATACCTCGAAACTCAATTGTCGAAGAACCACACGATTCCCGAAAGCAACTCCGAGATTTCGAACCGAAAGTAAACGCTCTGCCATGGTAATTTGCTGCTCGCTTCGAGTCGTTCGGGATTACCCCGTATTGGCCGATCTCCGGAGGCCTACTGCTTACCTTCCAGCGTGTTCCTGAGGGCCGCGAGGCCTTTTTGGAGATTTGAAACCGCCCGGCCCACCGCGGCCTTTCGGACGAACGATCCCTTGAAACCCGTCAGGCCCGCCTGCTCGGAACCCAAGGCCTTGATCAGATAGAAGCCTGGTTGCTTCGGGTCGTCACCCTCGCGGACACAGATGGAGAGGTCCAACGCGGTACGGAAGTAATGGCTCGAGTAGAGCTGCTTTTTGGCGATGGCACAGGCTATAGGGTCGGCAGGGCCCCCGCGCATGGTCACCATGTGCTCGATGCGCAACGTCGGCTTCAATCCGAATTTCACCTTTGTCCAAAAGAACGTCTCCTCGAAGTTCGCGGGCTTACCATGGGGATAGGCGAGAAGGTAATGGTAGAAATCCGGCGCGTGCTCTGACAAGGCGGTGCCGTAGCTGAGCAGGTAGGCGAACTGCTCAGGTACCTCGGTTGGGTCACGCTTATCGTTATAAAACCCCAGGGCCTGATTGCCCTCACGCTGGTAGGCAAGCAGACGCTCCAGTACCGTCCTCCGCAGGAGTTGATTCACTTGTTCGTCCACGTCGGCGGCGGACCAATTGATGGATCGGTGAAGCTCTTCGATGGAGGTCGCGGGCATCTGAATCCGACAGTTGCCGGATTCGCAACTCTTCAAGGCCTGGATCTCATCGCTGTCGAACGCAAAACCCCGCAAGTCAGAAAGCTGCGGAGGATCGGTGAACACTACAAGCGCCAAAAAGCCGGGAACCTCGCGCAGGCGGTCGAAATTGCGGGCAAACTGGAAGTAGGTCTCAGGAGCAGCATGGATGTAGACCGCGCCAAATATCAAGACCTCGGCCGGCGTGCGGGGCGGGAGGGCCTTCGCCACCGGCTGTCCGCTTCGGATGGCGGCGATTTGATCCTCACTCAGTCTAATGTTCTTCCGAAAGAATGTTTGAAGGTCAGGATTCGACTGAGAAGAGCCGGGCAATGCGGCCGCGGCCATCAAGGCCAGCAATGCGGCAGTAGGCGTGGCACTTCGAATCATGGCTACTTTACCCCGTGCAAATTATACTGCGTCGCTCATGGCGCGTCCTTTCCGACTGTCGTTAGGCGACACGCAGGACGATCTTGCCGCGTGTGTGGCCCGTTTGACTGAGTTCGTGGGCGCGCCGGGCATCCGCAAGCGGCAGGACGGTTTCAACCACGCGTTTCAGTTTTCCGGAATCCACGAGCCCAGCGATCTCAGTTAACTGCGCGCCATTGGGCGTCATGAAAATGAATGCCTTCCGAACGCCGTTCCTGGCAGCCTCTTCTGCCGAAGGCGGAGCCGCAATGGAATGGATCCTTACCGGCAATCGCGACCGGGGTTTGATTAGTGTCGGGTGACATAGCTAATTATCCTATTCGTCGATGCGCCGGAAACCCTCAAAGATTCGGCCGGTAACCGCTCCAAAGATGAAGCCGCCGACGTGAGCCATATAAGCGACGCCACCCGTCTGCACATCGGCCACGGCGCCGACCTGACTGAAGAGCTGAATCAGAAACCAGAGTCCGATCAAGAGCGCCGCGGGAATAAAAGTAATGCGGCTGAACCAGCCGAACAGAAACAGTGTGCGTATCCGATCGTGAGGGTAGGTGACCAGAAAGGCGCCCATCACACCCGCAATCGCGCCACTGGCGCCCAAATTGGGAACGGTGGAACTAGGCATGATGGCGGTCTGCGCGAGCGAAGCCGCCAGACCGCTGAGCAGGTAAAACGCCAAGTACTTTAGCGGTCCCATTGCGTCTTCGATTTCCGGGCCAAACGCCCATAGGAACACCATGTTGCCTATAATGTGCATCCAACCGGCGTGCATGAACATCGCCGTCAGAATGGTGACCCAGTGGTGGCCTGCGACAATAGTGGCGGGAGTCTCCGACCACTGCATTACAAATGCGTCACCGCCCATCAGTTCCATCACGAAGACGGCCACGTTCACGACGATGATTGCCGTGGTGACGACGGGGAAACTCTCAGGCTTTCGAGATGCGTCCGATAATGGGATCATACCTCCCACGCTGTCTTCCTCCGTTTCTCGGGACAAACAACTTCGCGGCTGGTGAACGACCACCATTAGGAAAGCGTGTTCTTGTAGATCTTGCCGTCCTTGACGATCACCACGAAGTTGCGCCGCTAGTCTTTGAGCACGTTGGTGTCCTTGGTGGGATCACCTCCTGCTGCTCTCCATCGCCTGTAACTCTGCGTTTCCAGTAGAGTCGAGGATGGGCGCGGTAGCGACTCGAGCGTCGTCCCGTTTCCCATCCCCGCTCATCGAACCGGACGTGCGGATTTCCCGCATCCGGCTCTCCGACAGGATTCACCGCCAGACTCACGGCGCAGCCGCAAGATG
>Ga0208821_1001504_pt1 | contig 12734 bp, 12 predicted proteins | sample June2015DPH_20_5_FD_184720 | JGI IMG/M metagenome (GOLD analysis project Ga0208821, IMG submission 184720) | Peatland microbial communities from SPRUCE experiment site at the Marcell Experimental Forest, Minnesota, USA - June2015DPH_20_40... | ecosystem: Environmental > Terrestrial > Soil >... | reverse complement strand
ACCCCATAGATGTAATTCGCATATCGTCGTAAGCTCCGTGCACCCATTCCGTAGATGAGGCCGATGTTCAGCACCTTTGCAATAAGGCGCTCGTCCTTCGTCACCTGGTCAAGGGGCGTGTCGAGCACGAGCGACGCGGTCAACCGATGCAAGTCCTCCCCCCGTTGGAACGCTCGCGTCATGGTCTCATCACCGCTGATGTCAGCGACGACCCGCAGCTCAAATTGCGCGTAGTCGGCGATCACGAGGCGATGGTCGCGTGCCGCTACAAAACACTCCCGCACCGTACCGTCTCGTGGAATCTGCTGCAGGTTGGGATTGCGGCACGCGAATCTCCCATTCACCGTGCCGACCTGAAGAAAGGTGGGATGTATCCTCCCCGTCAACGGATGGACGTGCCGGGGGAGTGCATCCAAAAAGCCGTTTTTGAGCTTTAAGACGTGCTTGTAGCGAATATAGCGGGGTATTGCGGGATGTTCCTCCTCATACTTCAGCAACTCGCTCTCTCGCACGTTGCGGACGGGAACGCCTGCGCTTCTGAAGGCGTGCTTCACCTGCTGGGGGCTGCCGAGATTGATGGCGGCGACGTCACCGAGGGTACGCTGTCCCGACGTCGTCAGCTCACGACACACCTCGTACGCGAGGTCCCCCTCCAACTCGTTATAGGTGTCCTGCAACGTTCGCCATTGTCCCATATCCATGAGCATGCCGTTGCGCTCCATCGCCGCAACGGCAGGGAGGCAGTTGCATTCTAAGCGCATGCAGTCCGTGAGGCCTGCACTCTCGATACGCTCCGATAGCGCCGCATGGAGGTTCAAGACCACGCCGACAGTTTGCCCCGCACATTGAAGGTGCCGCTCGGTGAGGATACCAGCCCGAAAACTGCCGCACGATTCCGGCACGTGCTCGTCAAGATACGCCCTTGCCACGGTTTTCAGATCGTGTTTTGCCTCCAACCCGCCCTTAAGCAGTTGCGAGGCAAGCATCGTATCGAAATAGGGGCTTGAGAGGTCGAATCCGGCCTGATTGAGGAACTTGAGGGTGAGCTTTGCGTTATACATTACCTTGACTGCCGGTGTCGTAAAGAGGTCGTGCAGCTTCGCCAACTCCCTCTGGGGCACCTGAGCACAATCAATAACGGCCGGAGGGTGGCCGTGTATGGCCAATTGGAGCGTTCGTATCTGATCAACAAAGGTGTCGGGACCCGTGGTTCCGAGAGCTAACGCTATGACCGACGAAGGTGCGATACGCTCAGTGAGGGCAGTAAGATGTTCTTCAGTGGCGATATATTCGTATTGCGGCGAAACGCTTCGCTGGGTCATCTCTGTCTCCGCACGTTCAATACGTGTGTGAATACGCCCTTCGAGCCCCACCGTTGCGCGTACTGCCTTGCTATTTTGGACAAACCTCGCGTGTATCTTCGAACGAAAACGGTGGGTAAACGCGAGGGTACTGAGTCTCTTTCTCTAAAACTGTATGTTTTGTCCAAAAGAAGGATGAAAGTATTTGTCGCTAAAAGCGAGTCTTAGAACAGCGACGAGAACCGCGACGAAAGATTACCTCAGAGTCAAATTATAGCGCATTGCAACCCGACTAGTCCAAGCTTAGATCGTCCCCATAACGGGGCGCGAAATCTGAGGTATTAAGCTGCACTAGTAATATAGTGTGATCAACAGTAAAAAATAGAGGGCGATGAAAAATGCTAGATAAAACAATTTCTGAGCACTTTGTCAACAAAACGATAGAAGTGTACTTCGGCGGGCGGCCGAATGAAACCCTGACAGGCAAGGTAGTCGGAAGTGCCGACGGGGTGATCATCATCGAGCACGACAACCGCCGGGATATTATCAACGCTGAACGAGTGGTCGCTTTTTGGGAAAAATAGCCACCTGACTCAGCCGATGTCCTCCCCTTCTTTTTGCTTTCTTTAATTCTGTACCCGTTTACGGGAGATTGCACGAATCGAGGGTTTAGAGTCGAGTGTGCTGCCTAAGAGCCACGCGCGCCTTTATAGGAAGCAGCTCTGTCCCACCCTCGCGTGATCAAGTAAATTTGATGATTATCAAAAAAACTTAACTTGATAAAGGATGAAGTGCATGATGCCCATGGGGCGTTGGAGCTGGATTGGACAGGGACATGTGAGACAGTTTCATGCTCTGCGAAAAGATTGACGCGGCTGATGTCGGAGCTAAGATGGGTGCGGATCCATTAACTCCTTCCGATGGTCACACTGCTTGGGGCCGCATTCCAGTCTTTTCGACGAGGCACGCCTGTTCGCGGGGTGATGCGTGCCTCTTCCCTGTTACCAGCTCCTCTCGAGTCCCGCAGAACGCCTTTGGCCGTCATTATGCTTAAACAAGTTTTACGATCGACTATGAATGATTTGGGGGACCAACACGAACACAACGCAAAAGATACGAATCTGTGCAGCGATCTGCGCCAGCTCATCAGCCATCTTTAAAAGGAGAAGATAAATGTACAACGTAATCGCCGTAGCTCACGCCATTATCGCGAAGAACGTCGCAGCAACTCCGAAGCTTCTGAATCGTATCTGGATCTCGATGATGCTGAGTGGCATGGATTCCCCATACGGCGATTTACGTGTTTTTTGAAGAGTCAAAGGCACATGAGCGGCGTTGCAGGTCTGCAAAAGCAACGTGGCTATCTCGGGCGTCCAATTCGATGCGCAGATCCTCTACCCATCCGTACCGATAGGGAAACCTTCGTCGGCTTCTACGCGCTCATGCGAAAGGCAAGCCAGAGCTGGACAGCCGTCAAGGTTTCGGCCAGCAGCGCAATGCTTCCCGAGCAGTAAACGTTAACGGCTTCCAAGATGGCGGGGGCCATCAGCCCTATCAACGACCACTTGAGTGCCCAGATCCCTCGTTTGGAGGCAAGGATAGACGGGTCAATCACTGCGTGTGAACGTGTCAACGTGAGGGCGGATGGGAATGCGTATCAGCACTGCGATGCGGGCGCTGAAGATTCATCCGTGGCAGCCTACCAGCTGTAGTACCCTCTCGAATTAATGGTCGCAAACCTACCAGACGTTAAAGCCTCCGCAGAAGCGTCTTGATCTCACAACGTCTCTTCGTCCTTCGTATTGACGTAATCGAAGAATATGTCCGGGCATATCTTGTATATCTTCTTCCCAGCGTATTCAGCCATGTTCCCGGATGCGAGAATGATTACGTCAGCGCCTTTCGACGCATAGGAGATCGCTCTGTTGATGACATCAGCCCCAAAATCAAGTGAAATTGCGTGACGCTTTGCTAACAGCTTAGCATTTGTTCCCATCGCGCCGGTTTTTGTTCCCTTGTTGCTTTCGATCAACTTTTTTGCACGCGCTGCGACACGCTCATCGTACCGTTCGTTATCGTGCACTTTGAAGATTGCAATGTCCCCTTTCTTTGGAACGCTGTCTTCGTGCAACTCGACGACTGCCATGCCGTCATTTTGCGTGAGGATTTCCCCATCACGAGCCCCCTCTGGTGCAACGACCCACGAATCACGCGAATACGCGAGCGCAACGCGCGCTCCTTTATAGAATCCTTCTGAATTCTCAAGAAATTTTATCGAGGGCGCTTCAACTTTGCTTACGAGGTCCATTATGTCAAATGGCGCCTCTCCTCGTTTGCAGACGAAGTTCCTCGCCTCCAGTTCGTTATATACCGACACGAATGACGGTAGTTCGAGACTTGATCGGCCGACGATCTCCGCATCCGAAAAAACGTCTTCTGGCGTTCCACGCGCCTCTACCTTTCCATTCTTCATAATGACGCATTCATCCGCCCACGAGGCAGCAAACTCAACGTCGTGTGTGGCAACGACGATTGTTCGTCCCTTGGAGTAGAGTTCGTCGAGGAGGTCGTTAAACTCAAGGCATCCCAGCGGGTCCAGGCCAGAATGCGGCTCATCAAGGGAGATAATTTCAGCGTCCATAACCAAGACGCCTGCCAGGGCAACCCTCCGCTTCTCCCCGCCGCTGAGCGCGTCGGGTTGTCTGTCCCGGAGGTGTGCGATGTTGAGCACGTCAAGAACCTCCCCCACTCGTTCCTTCACGCGCGTCTCGTCCATGCCAAGATTTCTGGGCCCAAAAGCTACGTCCTGGTACACCGTCGGCGCAAACAACTGATCGTCGGAGTTCTGGAAAATCATCCCCACCTTGGTCCGTACCCAATCGATATTGGCGGCGTCGACCGGCTTGCCGAGAATCGTAACCTCCCCGCTGGTAGGCCTGTGGAGGCCGTTTAGGTGCAAGAGCAAGGTCGTTTTGCCACTTCCGTTCTCTCCTAACAGGACTACCTTTGTGTGCTCTTCAATGTTGAGAGTTAGCCCGTCCAAGGCAACGGCACCGTTGGGGTACCGGAATACGACGTTCTTAAACTCTATAGCCGACGCTATGATACCGCCCCCACCAGCACGATGCCTGCGATGATGACAAGAGCGAATGCGGCGAACATATAGTCTTTCCTAGCGAAACGCTCAAACTTACCTCCCATATCGACGTTCTGGGTATACCCACGTGCCATCATGCTCATCATGACTCTATATGACCTATCGTAGGATCGAATAAGCAGCATCCCTGCGATGGTAGCAAGGTTGTTGATTTTTTTATACCAGCTTAACTTCGCGGAGTACCCCAGTCTCGCCTGTTGAGCATGAAACATCGTCGTGAACTCTTCTGAGATCACCGAGACATAGCGGAACATAAGCGACATAAGGTTCCTCATCTCGACTGGCATCTTGAACCACCTAAGCGCTTCGATCAATTCTAACTGCGACTTTGACTCCACGAGGAGGAGGAGGATCGAAACTGAAGCAAGGACTCGCATGGCTAGCAGCCACCCTGAGGCGATGCCTTCGGCATATACCGGCCATATTACCGTAAGAACCACTGTAGATCCGTACGTGTAAGCCTGGACGACGAGGAGGAACAGAGCGATAGTAATCGGGTACATCAACAGTTTCAGATAGGATTTACGCGAATGGACGGTGTACATCGTGATGAGAGCCACCACCACGAAAACGGTGCCGGGCACGTACCATCGCGTTGTTGCGGAAAGCGCAAGTATGACCACAAAAGCGGAGGGTAGCAGGACCCTGGCATCAATGTTCCTGAAAATGCTGGTGCCTGCGCGCCCCGATCCTAAACCGCTATCGCCTATGATTTTAGTGGGATTCCATTCAGGAGCGTGTTTCTTTAGATCCATCGTGCATCCTGGCTACATTGGCCGATGATTTCAGTGGGGTTCCTTCAAGAGTAAGTTTCGTTTGAGGGAGCTTCATTTTGCAATGGAGGTTATGCGTGCCCTAGCGACTGACGGCAAGCTAGCGGGTGTCTTCCCGCCTTTTACGGACCTGCCGGATCCTCACGCGCCGACCCAGCAAAAGCGCCGCAAAAAACCCTAAAGTCGTGAGTAGCCCCGATAATGGATCCCCGTTTATTAGTTCAAACATCAGTTATGCCTCGTAACGTCAGTTGTGTCCCGTATTTTACTTGTTTCTTCGAACGTCATTACCCAAAGGTAGCCGCAGAAGAAGCCGCCTGCGATACCTATTGCACAAAATCCTACGTATTCGCCGTTTTGAGTAACCGCGTACCACGAGTCATGAGCCGTTCCACCTCCAGCCGCAGTTGCCATAGTGTTAACCCTGTCATCAGCGCCCCCACTCATCGAGTAGCCAAGTGCGGTTCCAACGTAGAAGCTGGCGATGATGGCCGCACACAGTATTGCACACGCTATAAATGCATTTTTGGTAAATTTGTCCATCGTACTACCTTCCTTCTACTGTCCAGCAGTGGCAGGAACAGTCGACCTGGCTCGTGTCCAGCCGGCGAACTTCATCATTTCAGGCCGCACTTCGGCGATGTAGCGGACTACAAGCCCGGTAAACACGAGCTCCATTATCGCGAGGGGGAGCTGTGTTGGCAGATATCCCAGCATGAATATCCCAATATAACGAAACACCGCTTCCGGATGAATAGATACGGCGAGCTCAAATGCCGCAGTGATATACGTGAGGATATCTCCTATAAATCCTGCCATCCCAGCAGCCCAGAAAATGCTTACGCGCCCCCGCAACGCGAGCCACGTTCCGTATCCGCTAAACGCTCCGACAATTCCCATCGACCAGTCGTTCGCACCGATCGTTGTTAGGCCCCCGTGTCCGACAAACGTTTGGAAAAAGAGAACTATGGAAGTAATGGCGGCGACGGGAAATGGTCCTACTATGATAGCAGCCATGGGCGTCCCACACGGATGGGAGCTTGACCCAGTGACTGGAACGGGAACGTGCCATACCGAGATAACCAGCACGGCTGCACCCATCAGCGCTAACATAGGCAGATACTGAGGGCTGTCGGTTGACTTCCGTCGAATTTGAATAACGCCAACGGCAATAAACGCCAGAGCGACTATCCACCAAAAGATTACCCACAGCGGCGATAATATACCATCGGCAATGTGCATTAAATCACTTTTTTTGATATAAGTGAAGTTTTCTTGATTTGATCTTGTGAATAAAAATCTTGTTATTTATACGTTGCACATTGAAGCGACATCATCAGTCTTCAACAGCAGGATCGCGTCTTTCTTTCCCCCACCATATCGGGAGACGGGAGCTCGCGACAGGTTTTGCTGTGTCAATCTTAAGGAGCTGGCATGTATTTCAAATCGGTGAGTTGGCCAGGCCTATATGCGCTTTAGAGTGAGTGGCTTCCAGCCTCTGCACAAGCACGAGCGACGTATTATATCATGTTTGGCAATCAACCGCACCTCAAAAGCCGTAAGAAAGGAAGCTTGCCAAATTACCACGCTATCGGCGCTGTTTTAGTATGAAGACAAGGGCGGCTATTAGAAGCCCGGCCACGGCATACAGTGTTTCAAATCCCGGAACTCCTGTTCCCGTGCTTTGGGTGCCTGAAGTCGTTGTGGCACTCTGATTCTGACCGCTTGGCTGCGCCGAAGCTGGTGCAGAAGTAACGGCGCTGGCAGGAACGACGGTTCCATAGCTCGCAACCGGCTGCATGAGCGGGTACTTATCGCCATATGCTGAAGGCGTGCTTCCGATCCCCGTGCCGTTGGAGGCGGTGCCGTTGTAGGTCGAGAAGTAATTGCCCATATACCCCGTCTGGGCGGTGCGGTTGTAGGTGTACGCCATCGGTTGTGGGGAATCGAGCCTCGCCGAAGAAGACGAGACAACTAGAGCGGACGGCTGGTCAATGAAGTTATTGAGGTATATCGAGTGGTTGGTCGCGTCGATGAGACGTATGCCCATCTGAACGTTCGCGCGCAGCGTGTTGAAGGTAAATGTGTTGTTGTCCGACTCCCGAAATCTGACGCCGTACCAATCGTTTTGGCTGATATTGTTCCCTGTAATAATGTTGTTTGACGAATAAAACAGCGAAATGCCAAAAACGTGGTTCGCGCTCAGGTCGTTATTACTCACCGTGTTTGAGCCGCTGTAGTACATGTAGATGCCGTCACTGTATGATGCGTTCCCACCGCCACCCGTCTCACCAGTTGCCACGTTGTTCGCGATCGTATTAGACGTGGCATAGTCACAATAGACACCATAACCGTTGTTGGCTAGATTGTTATGGCTCACGTTGCTGTTCGTCGCGTTCGCAAGATATACCGCGAAGACGTTGCCGTGCGCGGTAATGTTAGTTATGACGCAGGAAGCACCGCCGGCAACATGTACACCAGATTCGCCTTCCGCTATGGTCAGGCCGTCGATGTGCACACCTGGACTCGTTAGCAAGAACACATCTTTGCTCGAATCGGCTGCTTTTGCTGTCGCGTTTCCTGTTATCGTTAGGGGTTTGTTCACCACGACGTTTTGTGTGTACGTGCCTGGTGCGACGAGCACCGTGTCGCCCGGTTTCGCAGCATCCACCGCTTGCTGAATGGTTTTAAACTGCCCTCCGGCACCGACAGTCAGGTTTGCCGCGCTCACCGGGACCGTCAAAGCAGCACACAAAATCAGCGTGATTGCAGCGAACAGCAAAATGTTAGGGAATTTCGGGTAGCGCATGTTTTGAGAGATCAGGCCAAAACGAAGCTTAAAGCCTTAAGTCACTAACGTGAGCATTGATATAAAGTTGACGTTTGAGTGGCGCGGTCACGGAGCGTTGCTTTGACGAAGGTCGGCGAGTTAGCACGTGCAACGCGCAACAAACCGCCTTTGAGGTCCTGCAGTGGGCCGCGGGCCTCTATTCAATGATCGCCGGACAACAGCCATATATATGAACAGAAGACAAAAAACTTCACGGTGATAAGCTGCTCCCCCCCGTAACTTTGCGGCACGTCAAAGCGCTTACTGATTGTGCAGGCATATTTCAACACGCAAAATATGCGATTCCGAACAGATTTGAAGGTTATTGCGTTGATGACAACGTCAGAGCGCTGCTTGTGACGGCGAAGCACTGCAGTTTATTTCAAGATGCGTCCACGCTCGATTTGTTGACGACCTACATGGCCTTCACTTTTCACGCGCAGAACGACGACGGTACCATGCGCAATTTCATGAGTTACCAAAGGGACTTCCTTGACAGCGTGGGTTCCGATGAAGTTTTGGGCAGGACGCTCTGGGCGTGCGGATACACGAGTGGCGCTTTGTATCTCCCTGAGCACGTCCGAGAAGTTGCACACGTCATTTTTGAACGCGCAGCGATACACGCGACCAACAGGTTATCCTTACGAGGGATTGCCTATTGCCTCCTCGGCTTCTATTATTCAAAGCAGTCATTTCAAGGAGCGAAAGAAAGAATCAGAGCGCTTGCAGCAGAGATCCTACGCAACTACGAGGACACGAGAGCTCCAGACTGGGAGTGGTTTGAAGACTTCATGTCGTACTCGAACGCTCGGCTGCCCCAGGCGATGCTGCTTGCCTACGATGCAGTAGGCGATGAGCGACTCCTTGCGTGCGGCGAAATAACCCTGAAGTTCCTGTGGGACGAAGTGGTTACCTCAAACGGTGTAATAAACGTCATAGGAAACAACGGCTGGTACGTCCGCGGAAAACACAGAGCGCTCGGCGACGAACAGGCGATCGACGTCGGGGCACTTGTCGAGGCATTCTTAGATGCTTACAGGGTCACCAGCAAGCAGCAGTATTACCGAAACGCGCTCGAGTGTTTTAGCTGGTTCACCGGCAACAATCTGCTCAAGCTGCCGATCTATGATGAGGGCACAGGTGGTTGTTTTGATGGTCTCTCGCTCGAAAAAGGAGTTAATCAGAACCGTGGCGCTGAGTCTACAATTGCCTACCTCTTGTGCAGACTGGCATTTGAAGAGGTCGAAAAGCCTTCTCCAAGTCGCCGAAAGTTCACGGAAAACGGTTGAGTCAAAGCAGAATTCTCCAAAGCCCCTAAAGCACAAAAAAGCTCAAAGAATAGCGAGGACAACAAAAGTCACTGGTGCACATCTATGCAGAACCCTGCCGCCCAAAAGCCCGAAGACTACGTCAAATCAGCGATGAAGGTTATCGCAGCGAATGTGCAGGCCATAGCTGATGACATAGACTATTCTGAGGTGAAGACGCTTGTCAGCGAAATCCTAACCGTGCATCAGAACCAAAAGCGACTGTTTGTCATGGGTGCCGGCAGATCGGGACTCGTCGTTAGGGGCTTTGCCATGCGATTGATGCACTTGGGATTCAACGTTTATGTAGTTGGCGAGACGGTGACCCCGGCCGTTGAGACGAATGATCTTCTTATCGTTATATCGGGCTCCGGAGAGACCAAATCAATCAATGAGATGAGTGCCCTCGCAAAAGCGAAAGGCACACGACTCGCCGCAGTAACGTCAAATAAGGACTCTTCACTTGGAACTATTTCAGATACTATTGTAGTCGTGAAGGGACGAACTAAAACAAGCGGCATGGACTTTATGGAACGACAAGTCGTCGGCTCGCACATATCATTTGCTCCGCTCGGCACAATGTTTGAGATAAGCACGATGGTATTCTTAGACGGCATCATCGCCGCTCTTATGGAGATCACAAAAAAGAGTGAGGACGACTTGAAGAAAAAGCACGCGACCCTCGAATAGACTGTTTTTACACGACGCTAATGACGGCCCGTAAAAAATGGGCTACTGCTCTGACGCGTGAAGCAAAATGTGCTGGAGCTCGGGCACGATGAGAGCTTCCATCGCGAGCGTCACGGCGTTTGGAGAGCCGGGAAGACAGAAGATGGCCGTGTTTCCCATGATACCGCTTGTAGCTCGTGTGAGCATGGCGGCTGAACCAATTTCATCGTAGCTGATGCTTCTAAATAGCTCGCCAAAACCTGGAATTTCTTTTTGAAGCATTTGCTGAACGGCCTCGATAGTCACATCGCGTGGGGCGAGTCCGGTCCCCCCCGTAGTGATGATTACGTCAGTATTACTGAGGAGGGCCCTCACGGATGCGGTTATTAACGCTGCTTCGTCCGATATCAGGGTATACGAACGAACCTTATGGCCAGCGCTCCTTAAAAAGTCGATAATAATTCGGCCGGATATGTCTTCGGCCTCTTCTGGTGCCTTGACGCTTCCATATTTTGCAAATCTAGACGTGCTGATCGAGATTACGCCAACTTCAAAGCGCGTGTTCACGGCGGGCTTATGGTGAGTCTGTGACCGCTGGCGTGGCATACACGTGGATTGCATTAGTGCGTATATAGCATTTCTGGCGGGAGATTGGCAACAAGGCGCAGACGCCGCGTTAATAAGTATAATAAGAAGTGTCACCTAATCTTTCAGTTATGCGTGTTATCGCATTAGACGTTGGCACCGGAACCCAAGATGTGCTCCTATACGACACGAGCTTAGTTACAGAGAATAACGTAAAAATGGTAATGCCTTCGCAAACGGCAATAGTCGCAAACCGGATCAAGTCTGTTACGGAGAAGGGTCGCAGCTTATTTTTATGCGGCGAGACGATGGGAGGTGGGCCGAGCAGCGCAGCCGTTCGAGCTCACTTACAGGGGGGATATTCGGTTTTTGCAACGCCGCTTGCAGCAAGAACGCTAAATGATGATCTTGACAAAGTCCGATCGTGGGGGGTAAAGATAACGGCAGCACAGCCGAAAACAGACTGTGTTCGAATAGAGATGAACGATGTGGACGTGCCCGCACTAAAATCTGCGCTTCAACAATTCGACGTAAGTCTGCCTACGATGTGCTCAGTAGCGTGTCAAGATCACGGTGAGAGTTCCGGAAGTAATAGAATTTTTCGTTTTCAGCACTTCAAGCACTTGATCGCGACGGGTGGTGAGCTGACCAGTTTTTGCTATGTGGATGGTAGGATCCCCAACTACTTGACACGACTAAAGGCCGTATATCGGACATTGGAGCAGGAAGAAATGCAGCGGATCCTAGTGATGGATACTGGTCCGGCCGCAATACTAGGTGCGCTATGTGATGATGAAGCGGCTAAGCACGCGTGGGAACCGCATATCATTGTAAATGTCGGAAACGGTCACACTCTCGCAGCTATGCTGGATCAAAAGAAGATCATCGGCATGTTTGAACACCACACGTCCTTGATCACCACAGAAAAACTCGACTATTTTTTGTCACTGTTTATGGATGGTAAATTAACGAATGAACGGATTTTTCAAGATGGGGGGCACGGGTGTTACATACACGAAACTGGATATCGGGAGATAGATCGAGCTTTCAGAGAAAGAGGTTTTTGGGTAACCACAATAGGACCTCAGCGAGGGATTATGAAGAAATCTCGACTGAGTCCGTATTTTGCAGCACCAGGCGGTGATATGATGCTAGCTGGGTGTTTTGGATTGGTAACCGGCTTCAATAGTCTAGTCTAATTTGTCTCTCTTGATCAAAAGGAGTAGGGATAATGCACACCCCCCATGTTTGCGCATCCATAAAACCTTAAACATTAAATATTGAAACAAATTTATACAAAAATTTATATATTAAAAGACTATTACCCCTACAACACACTATTTTTTATAACTAATTACTAAACAAAACCCCATTTTTTATTTTTACAGTAGAAAGCATGGGGAGTGTCTCTAACCTTTTCCACAAGCAACAAGGGTATGGCTAAAAAGAAAAACAAGATATCGATCTTACTTTAAGAACCCTTGCACAGCCTTACAAATTAGCGAGGATTATGCCGTTTCGAAGCAAAATAAAACCTAGATTGAGGCTTTAAGGAGCGATCGATATAAGTCCATGATTGCTTAGTAGCATAATAGGAATACAAGTAGTAGGGTTTGCAGTGGAAGAAATCGCTAGTTCCATAGGAAATATAGGTTAAATTGCACTGGAAATACAACTTTAGAAATCATAAAGTTTATTAACTCATGTTTCCACTATACGGTAGGACCAAGCGGATGGCTCTGAGTAGTCAGTTATCTATGCTAGAGTTCAGTGCCTCCAGCAAGCATTCGCTTCCTCTGTTGAAATTGGAGGCAGAAAGTTGGAAGGACTTTTTGATAACCTTTTAGAAAGGAAACCTGTTTTCAAAGATAAAGAAGTTCTGAGGCCTTCCTATACGCCTAACTATCTACCTCACAGGCGCGATCAGCTCAACTCAATTGCTATTATTTTGGTCGTCGCTCTTAAAGGAGAGACCCCTTCCAATATTCTTGTGTACGGCAAAACCGGCACAGGGAAAACGGCTTGCGCCAAATTTGTGGGCAAAGAATTGATGGAAGTCGGCGCATCTCGAGGAGTTCCGTGTAACGTTGCGTACATAAATTGCGAAGTGGT
>Ga0208821_1001500_pt1 | contig 12766 bp, 14 predicted proteins | sample June2015DPH_20_5_FD_184720 | JGI IMG/M metagenome (GOLD analysis project Ga0208821, IMG submission 184720) | Peatland microbial communities from SPRUCE experiment site at the Marcell Experimental Forest, Minnesota, USA - June2015DPH_20_40... | ecosystem: Environmental > Terrestrial > Soil >... | reverse complement strand
GCACGGGACTGGGCGATGCTCCTTAGATCGGACTGCTGTTGTTTGGAGAGTAAGATTTCACTGCCAGTGGCCATGACAGCTTTGATGCTAACAGTCTAGTAATGGTTACTCTGCGACAAGCCACTAGTGGACCAGTCGCGTAGGCGCGGGCAAGGATGCCTCCAACAGGCTGGCGGACGCTACGCCGATCGTCTCAGTGTGCTCTGATAATCAGCCACAAATTTCTGTATGCCCTTGGTGGTGAGCTCGTGTGCAAGGTCAAAGCTCACCCATGGCTGCTCTAGATCCAACCCTTTGTACGGGATCGCCTTCAGAGGCTTGCCGCTCGGATCGAGGCCTTTGTACCTGAAATCTCGATCTGGCATTGGAAAGGCTGTTGCGGCCCATTCCTCTAAGACCTTTCGGGGCACAGTGGCAAGCTCAGCACCAAGAGCGAAGGAACACAGTAAGTGGTTAACATTGCGTACGCTCGCGGCTAAAACATGCACATGGCCATCGCCTCGTTCGTACATCTGCTTGATGCTTCTGACGAGGTCCATGCCGTCTTCGCCGTGATCGTCGAGCCTGTCAACAAATGGCGACACGTACACCGGCTCCTTTGATCCCTTCGTTGCGGCATATACAGCAGCTGCCTGCTCCTGCGAAAAACACAGCGTCATGTTGACTCGAATACTTCTTTGCACCGACATTTGTGCGGCCCGCAAGCGACGGCGCACCGTGTTTCAGCCGCTGGCCACGAAAACCTATGGCCTGATGGCGCTGGTGAAAGGCAAGCGGCCGCCGGTGAATCGCGGTCCCGAAAACACAGTCATGAGCTGGCCGCACTTGTTCTGGGCCGAGCTTTCCGTCTTAATGGTTACCGTAGCGACCACGCTCGACCCGTCGTTCGGGAGGAATCTCAGCGATTGTCAGCGGCAGACTTCCCAGAAGAGGACTTCTGGCCAGGAATAAGTTCCGGTTTGTCATTTTTGGGCCTGCGGTCCGCGAAACCTTATGAAAATGACTCAGAGGTAATATGGCAACAGGTTGGAGCGGCGAGGTCGAACGGGCAATGGATAAGTCGAGGCCGGCGGTTTGTCTGATCCGGAGCGTGCGTGATTGAGCGAATAATTGGGCATCGTTTCTTCCCCTGGAAGAGGGGCGATAGCCCGCGACCCTGGTTGATGTAAGTTGCGGCACGCTTTCCGCTCCCGCCAGGAGGAAGCGTATGGCTTACAGAATAGCGGGAATTGACGTTCACAAAAAGATGTTGGCCGTGGTTGTGGCCGACGTCGAAGGCGAGGGCGGGTACCAGTTTGAGAGGCGCCAGGTCGGCACCACCCCTGACCATCTGCGATTACTATCGGAGTGGTTCGTCGCGCAGGAGGTCGAGGAAGTAGTGATGGAATCGACCGCGCAATATTGGAAACCGGTTTGGGGAGCACTGGAACGGTACTGGAAGCCGAACTGCCAAAAGTGGGAAGGTGTAGGCCCGATGTCAGGAGCGCTGCATCTGGCACAGGCGCAATCGAATCGCGGGCCGCGGGGGCGGAAGAAGGATTTCCCCGATGCAGAGCGACTGGTGAAGCGGCTCGTGTCCCAGGAGCTGACCTTGAGCTTTGTGCCCGATACCGAACAGCGACTGTGGCGCACCGTGATGCGCAGAAAGTACCAGTTGACCCGCGACCGGGTACAGTTGCAGAACCGACTGGAGAGTCTGCTGGAAGAGACCCATATTAAATTATCCAGTCTGGTCTCGGATCTGCTCGGTCTGAGTGCACGGCGTATGCTGCAGGCGCTGGCCGACGGGGAAACCAACCCCACGTCTCTGGCCGCTTTGGCCGATAAGAAGTTGCGTGCCACGCCGGCACAATTATGCGACGCGCTGAGCGCCTGCACGGAGCTCAACCCGGTGTACCGCCGGCTCCTGAAGATGGTACTGGAGGAATTGCAATTCCTCGAGCAGCAGATCGTCATGCTGGAGCAAGAGATGGCGAGTCTTCTCAGCCAGCACCAGGAGGCAGTGCAGCGGCTCGCCGAGGTGCCCGGTCTAGGAGTGGCTTCGGCGCAGCAGATCATTGCCGAAGTGGGTGCCCAAGCCGCGACGTTTGCTTCGCAGAAGCACTTGTCTTCCTGGGTGGGAGCGTGTCCTGGAGATGAAGAGAGCGCGGGAGTATCCACGAGCCACCGCTCCCCCAAAGGCAACCGCCAAATGCGGCGCATTCTGAATCAATGCGCCAACGCTGCGGTCAAAACAATAAGGAAGCATCTTCGAGATCGTGTATCGCCGCCTCGTACTACGCCTGGGACACAATCAGACCATCGGGGCAATTGCTAATCGCCTTTGTCGGCTGATCTGGATAATCTTGCACCGAGGGGTCCGCTACGAAGAACGCGGTCAAGTCGTGTGCGAAAGGTTGAAGCGAATACGCACTGCGAGAATGATCCGGCAGCTCCGAAGCCTCGGCTACCGCGTCGAACCGCTGACTGTTCAAATCAACCCAGCATGAGGCCCGGAGCGGGCTGCGGGATTTTCGACCCTGCCCGTGATCCGGGCACAATCCCGAGAGGCGCTGCTGACCTTAGTTGCGAGGACGTTACTTGATGACTTGATGCGCAGATTCAGGATAAGAGGCGCGGAGCCCGCCAATCTTTTCAACAGGTTGCACAGCTGGACGGAATCCTTGCACGTTGCTGGGAAAGCAGCACTCTCATGGCGAAATCTTAGCAGATGATTCGGATTCAGCGATCGCAGAATGATTCTGCGTCGAGACCCGGTTTGGCCAGGACAGCAATGCGGTCGTCTGTTTCACACAGTCACGTCATACGACACGACGGTGCTTGCCTTCTTCACCGCGTACAGAATTCCGGACTCGCCTTCTGTTTGGTCCACGTACAGGTCTGCCTCGATGGTCTTCTCCGACGGATCGTTGCAAACGAGAATCACTGAAAGGCTGCTTTCCCTTGCGAGAGCTGCCAAGGCTACCTTCTGACGGTGAAACAGTCCGGGACCGATGATGACCGTCCGAAACCGGCCTTCCGATAGTAGCCGTTCGGCTTCATTGGCAGTTGCCGAGCACACATCGTGGTAGCCACTCTTGCTGAGAGCGCCCAACGCTTCCTGGCAAGATGTGTCGTCGCCAGAAACATACAACAACTTCAGCATGATCCCCCCTCCTACCACTCCGGGATGCGGGGCCGTGTACTAGGACTGCTAGCGGAGCGCGTCCATTGGAGAACTAATCTCCTGTTTGGCAGGAAACACGTATCTCGCGACTCCTTGCAGCGCATCTGTCCCGCGCACTTCGTTGTCGAGTAGAGGCACAACCGCCCGCACATTGTCGAAGTCGCGCCATATTTCCTGCATGTATCCGTCCTGCATCGCGACCCGGTTGCGAACGAATTCAGGAGCGTCCGCCCGGACCTGGTCCTTCTGAATGACCATGTTCACAATTATCCCGCCGACAGGAATGCCGAAGTCGTGGAACCAGTTGATGAAGCGCTTAATCACCGCGATGGGCAAGGCTTCCGGCAGGGTGACAAAAAAGAAGGCGGTTTGTTCCGCGTCGGTGAGCAATTCTCGGGCATGGGAGATTCGCCCGCGGAACGTGACCAGGTATTCCATCAACGGATCCTGCTGCTTCTTTTTGGTGAAGGACAGCAGTTCACGCAAGGACTGCGCCTCTTCGCGCGATTTCACCATCTTGTTCACCCAGAGCGAATACACCTTGCTCATTCCGAGCAAACGGCGCGCATTGGCCGTGGGCGCCGTATCGAAGACATAGGCGTCATATTCGTTCTTGAACATCAGGTCAACCATGTTTTCGAACATCGCCGATTCTTCGAAGGCGGGGTTCATGGTTGCGCTCTCGACAAAGGCGTCGGCCTGGGTTGAAATTTCGGCGAACTTCAGAAACCAGCGGATCTTCGTCTTGATGTCCTGTTTTGAGCGTTCAATGGTTTCCTTGGTGTCGATCTCGTACGCCCACAGGTTGGGAACACCGGTGACCTGGGTCGGTGCTCCGTACACATTCTGGTCCAGCAAGCCGCTCAAGCTGTGCACGGGATTGGTGGAAGCCAGCATGGTGCGTTTGCCTTCGCGTGCCAGGTGGAGGGCGGTAACACCCGCCATGACCGTCTTGCCCACGCCGCCCTTGCCGCCGAAGAACATGAACTTCATTCTGGGATGCGCTGCAACAAATTCCGTGAAGCTCTGTTTTATCTCAGACATATTCCGCTCACATTCTGCCGTTGCCGTACATGATGTCGGCCAGTTTCTCGATCATCGGGAGCCCGGTAACGTCTCGCTCCAGTTCCGGAACGCGCCCTATGACTTGCTTGCCGAAGATTCGGTCAATCTTTTGCAAGTATTCCCCCTGCATAGCGAGACGCTTCTTGAGGTAGGGCGGGATCTCCTGCCCGGCCAGGTCCGCCGGAAGCACGCGATTCACCACGTACCCGACAATGGGAACATCGAATTTCGAGAAGAGCTGGGCCGCCTTTTCTGTGTCCAGGATGATCATCTCTTCTGGCACCACCACAAAGAAGAACGCCGTCTTCTGCTTGTCCGTCAAAATACGGGAGGACTGGTTGATGCGGTCCTTGATGTAATTGAGTTCCGTCAGGATATGGTCTTCTTCCGTGGTCTTGTGGCGTTGGATTCGGGCCACCATTTCTTCCTGCTCCCGCATCTCCTGGCGCAGGCGGGTGATGCGATTGATCCACTCGTCATACACCTTCGCCATGGATAGGTAGTAGAGCGCGTGTCCCAGGGGAACCAGATCATAGATGTAATAGTCGTACTCGCCTCCCACCACGATATCGACCACCGCGTCGAAGATCGCAGACTCTTCCATCGCCGGTTCGGCGGACGCTGCCTGAATGTATTGCTCGATTTCCTCGGGCACGGCATCCAGGCCGTACATGTCGAGGATCTTCTTGCGGATCTGATCCTGGTAATCGTGGATGTGACGGTCGGCATCGACCTCCTGGGCGTAGAGGTTGGGTATGATCTCGACCGCGCCCTTGCCAAAAATGTCGCGCTGAAAGATGTCGCTGAGCGACGCCTGGGGATCGACCGAGAAGACCAGCACTTTATGACCGTTCCGCGCCAGCCAAAACGCCGTGGCGGCGGAGAATGTGGTCTTGCCGAGTCCGCCCTTACCGCCGAACATGATGTAGCGGCGGTCTTTGTGGGTTTCGAATGTTTCTCGCATTGACATGAGAAGTCCTCGTAGGAATTGCCGGTACTTGGGAACGCTGCTGCCGACTCAGAACATCGCGTCCGAAACGTCCTTTTCCCGCAACATGCGGCGCTTCCACGTCGAGATATTGGGCACGACGTAGGGCAAAAGCCGCAGCGAGTAGTAGGGCGGAAGAATGGGGACTCCGATAAGATCCCCCATGGTAATCAGGATGAACAGGTGTTCCATGCTGGCGCGGGTGCGCAAGGCGTAGCGGGACATGTCATGCGCGCTCATGCCGTAGGCAATTTCCTTCAGCTTGCTGAACAGTCCCTGTTTCTCTTCCGGTTCTTCTTCTTCCTTCTTCTTCGGATCATCTGGCATATTCACAACTCCATTCCGTGCCCCTTATTTGTTGAGGGGTCACACTCCGTGCAAATGGAACTCCTCTTTGTCGGAGAGGTCACGCTCCCGGACGACCCTCCGTTTCCAGGTACTAATCATTGGTACCGCATGGGGTAAGACGCGAAGCGCGTACAGTGGGGGCATCACCGGGACACCAAGCATGTCGCCCAAGGTCAGGAGCATGAAAACGGACTCCAGTTCTCCGCGCTGTTCCCTGGCCTGCTGCTCGAACTCGAATCCGATCATCCCGTAGAAAAACTCGCGGACCTTGTCAAGGAAGCTCCGTTTTGGCGGCATCGTGATTACACGCATGCTAGCGCCATCCCGTGGCGAGGGCGTATGCCATAATGGTAGTCGATCCTTTGACTCAGCCGCAAAAGGAATGTCACCTGAGCTGGCCATCTTCGTGGTGGTTGTCATCGCCATCGTCGGGTGGTTCGCGCTCGGTACGCACCTGAATGTCCGCAAGGGCTATCGCTTTCTGGAATGGCTACAGAGCGGCTTGCCGCTGGTCGGAGAAAAAACCACCCTGCGCTGGCTTGGCTCTTCCGTCGTCCACCTCGAGATTGAAAACGCACGCGAGCCTTTCCGTCGAGTCGAAGTCCTGGTCGTTTTGGAACCCCGGGACGTTCCGCCATTGTGGCTGCTCTCGCGCCTCCGCGGCAGACGCGATCTGCTGATTGTTCGTACCGAGTTGCGTTCTGTCCCCAAGCTGCAAATCGAAATACTCGATCGGCAAGCCTGGTCAACACGGACTGTCGATAAAGAAGTTCGACAGCAGCAGTGGCAACTGGTCCCCTTTGAAAACCCAGGGTTCCAGGTTTACGCTCTCCCTCCGGTCGCAAACGTCGCTGAGCTGGTGGCCGAAGCCGAACGCCCAGGACTCTCGCTAGTTCGCGTCGGAGTGCGCCGAGCCAAAAACAACTTCGAGATGCAATGGCGACTACCTTCGCGGCGGGCACCTGCGGCATTAGCCGTTTTCGAAACCGTTCAGCGCCTTGCCCGCCAAGTTTGAGGCTTGCACAAAGCCCGAAGACTTCGTGCAAGCTTGGCTAAGTTTCTCAGTCCGCCGCCATCGGCTGGACCTGCGCCGGCCCTTTCATCCGGCCCCAGGCACGCCAGGCGTCGTACCCAATGATCAACGCCGCCACAAACAGCAAGATGGCAACCACGATCATCGCCACTGCGCCGAGCAGGTTGATGGTCTGCGAGGCGATCTGCTGGTTCGACAATATGCTGGCGTACAGGTTGTAGGCAGTCACGACGATAGCCGCCATGGTCGTGATATACATGAACAGCATCGGCCAGAAGGCGAACCGCGGACTGCGCCCCACCGACTTAAGCCAGAGGCTGACGATCAGCAGACTCAGCGCCGCCATTAACTGGTTGGAAGCTCCAAACAGTTGCCACAGGTAGATCCAGGTTCCACTGAGAACGAGGAGCAGCGTCAAGCCCATGGAAATGATGGCGGCAATGTGCGGATTCTTGAAGCCAAGCCACACATCACCCAGCCATTCACCCAGGGTGACGCGCATTACCCGGAAGACCAACTGCACCATGGTCAAGACGATTACGACGAACACGCCGAAGCCAAGCGCAGTTCCATAGGCCTGCTCGATCCCGCCGAACGTGACCAGTCCGAGCAGTTTGCCCACGCCACTGGCGAACGCACCTGCGCCAGCCCCGCCGGCGATGGAAACCGCCACCAGCGCGAGCAGGGCGAGGGCATTTTCGGTGAACATGCCACCGCCGCCCACGGGCAGCGCGTCGGTCTCATATTCCAGTTGCCGCGCGGTGCCGATGGAACCAACCAGCGAGTGCCACCCAGAGATGGCGCCACACGCGATGGTCACAAACAGCATCGGCCAGATCGGTTGGATCGCCGGCAGGTTCTGAATAACATGCCCGGCGGCATCCTTCGCCTGCGTCATCGGAATCCAGGACGACCCAAACACTTTCGTCTGGAAGGTCACAGCCTGGGCCATCACCGTATTCCCGAGCAGTCCGCGGAGTCCAGCGACGATTACACCTAAGGCGGAGAAGCCGATGGTGAGGAAGGTGATCCAGAAGCCGATGTAGTTTGTGGGCTGGGCGAAGCGCCAGATCGGCAAGACCGTCCCCAGATACGAGAAGGCGAATATGAATATGCACCAGAAGACGAACGAGGGCAGCATTTTGATGGCGCCGCCGCCGGACACATACCTCGGCACAATCTGGCCTTCGGCATTGACGGTCATCGCCGCCAGACGCGGATCCGATCGCGTAGGATCGACGACGGTGTACAGTGGCTGCCCGCCAGAGAGTCGGTTAATGGCGCCATTCAGCTTCTCCACCAGAGAATTAACGGGACCAGCGAAGACAACGGCTGTGGCAGGTTTGCCGGTCGCGGTGGTGCCCTTCACCGTGGTCATGCCGCGTGCACCCCACGCCATCGCGCCCATCGTCAAGCCAACCGCGAGGACGGTGACAACGATCAGGTCTATCTTCCAGCGATAGAGCATCTGGCCCATCAGCAGGCCCATGATGGCAAGGACGAAGATACCGAACGGGACATCGGCCCGCGGGTCAAAGATGCCGGCCATGATTCCCACGAAGGCCCCAGCCAGCAGCAGTAAATAAAAGAAGATGAACACAAAGAGAATGACGCGAGCTCGCGGCGAAATCAGCCGGTGTGCAATCGCCGACAACGAATTGCCGTCGTTGCGGACCGCCAGCACGATGGCTGAGTAGTCGCTCGCCCACCCAAGGAAGGTAACGCCCAGCGTAAGCCAGAGCAGCGAGGGCAGCCATCCCCAGAGTGCGACCGCGGCAATCGGGCCCACGATGGGACCGGCGGCAGCAATGGACTTGAAGTGGTAGCCGTAAAGCACATGGCGGCTCGTAGGCACGAAGTCGACCCCGTCCATGTACATGCGCGCGGGAGTAGCTTTCTTTGGATCCGGTTGAATGACGTTTTGGTCGATTCGGCGGGCGTACCCTGTGTAGCCTAGCCAGATCATGACCGCCCCGAGGATCGCAATCACGGGAGCGTTAATTGGCCGTTTAGTGAGGGCAAAACCGAAGCCTACTAGGATGGGGAGGAAAATCAGAACCAGGATCGTGGCCCGGTATTTCATATCCAGCCTCCTTCGGCGAGAGAGCCTGAAAACTGAAGACTGAAGGCCGAGGCAAGGGGCCTTCTTTAGCCGTTTTTCCGAATCCAGCCAAGACGGGTGCCAACGGCATTATATACTCTCGCGTTCTACCCCCTCCCATTCAGTGACCCGTAGCACCGGTCACAGTGACAAACTTTTGGTCAGAGCAGACGAGGGAACAGAACAGCAAGAGTTGGGAGGGGCCGCCTTCGCAGTGATGCATGTGCAGGAAGGGGCCTGACTGCCGCAATGCGCTTAGGTCAAGAGCTGAAAAGGCGCCCCGCGCTATCTTATCTTGTCAGATCGAAGAAGGTGTCAGCAGCGGGTCTACGGATACTATTCCAAACAGGTAGAGCAGGTTCGGATGGTCAGTATTCGGCGTGGCGCGAACTATACGCGAGAATTACAAGCCGCAATCAGAACGCTCAAATGCCCCGAATCGTCTCTGGTGACTGCTAAGGAAATGTGGATGGGGCTAACCGTAGAAGTGGCTGAGGCTCGACATTTCGTTTCGACCCCCTCACGCGATCGGTCTCGGGTTGTCGGCAACCCTTCCCTTACCAGACTAGGTCAGGGTAGCCCGTCACCCGGGAGTAATCGCCCTGTCTGTTCAAAATGACCAGATCTTGGGCATTCCGAAGACATGACGAAAGACTCCAGTTCCTCATTGCATCAGTCGCTTGAGTGCGGTCCGGGCATCGCCGACTTGGGAGAGGCGGGTTTGCGAACTCGGGAAGTAAGAAAGAAATTCCTGGTATTCGTTGATGGCTTGATCGCGCTTGCCTGTACGTTCGTAGAGCTGGCCGAGATAGTAGTGCGAGAGGATTCCAAGTTGGGGAAATCGCTCCGTCAAGACCCTGAAGTTCTCCATGTCGCGCTCGAGTCGTAAGACCACGCGAAACTCGGTTTCGGCCGATGAATAGTCATTGGTGAGCAGATGGCCGCGGGCTTTGAGGAAAAGCAGATAGGGTTCCTGGAAATCGGGAATGCTGGCGGCACGAGTCAAGGCCGCTTGCCCGTCGCCGCGTTCCAACGCTGCGCTCATGTCAGCGTAGGCTTGTTCAGTCCCAATTGCTCGAGGTGCGACCCAGGGATGGCTGGCTGCGAATCGCTGCAAACTTTGCTGTGCGACCGATGAGTTTCCCGCCATGGTTTGCAGGAAAGCAACAGTTTGTAGCTCCTCATCATCATAGGCAGCCATTCTTCGGATTGTTCCCGAATGACGTTAGTGCTGTATCGGAAGCGAACGGCACGACGGTTCCGGTTAGCCTCGACCTCGGGAGTTCGCTTTCGATACAGCCGTCAGAAGGAAGCCGCTCGCGGGTGCGGCGGACGCGGGGTGCTATGGGAATTCAATCGATTTCTGCCTGAAAAGCCTTGCCAGACGCGGACTTTGGCCAAAACGTTATTATTGATTTTCATCATGTAGCAGTTCCGGCAACCAGCTGCGTCATCCTACCTCCGGCCCCATCCATTCTTCAAGAGGACAGTTCCGAGGCTTGTGTCTATACACGCGGCAGCGTCCGCCGCGCGAGCGGCTTCGTTCTGACGGGCAATACAGAAGTTGGCTGCGTTTTCGGGATTCGTACCGATAAACGCCCTTGTGGCCACCGAACTATCAACGTTTATTGATTGGCCAGAAACGGGCTTGTGGGAAGTGATGATCAGGATTCCGGACGGTTTTGTCGACCGACCGGGAACGCTGCTCGCTGTCCGACGACTGGCGACTCGGCGGCGCTGTCCTGCTCTGGTGTCAGTGTGTGATGCGCGAATATTTTGTCTACGTTTCATTGCTGCGTCTCCTTCACGACACCGTTTCGGCGCCTACAAAATGTCGGCTGGTCGTGCTTGTTCATGCTGGCCCGGCACAGGAATCGACTCGCTGTGCCGTAACGCAGCGCAGTGGGTGTTTCGGAAAGCCTCTAAGTACATTCGACGACAGCGTCTCCACAATCCTTACGAATCTGCCGCGCCCGGTCCCGATACGTATCCTCCCAAGATTCACCGTTCAGAACTGCGCCTTCATCAAAGAAGTGTTCAGCCCCGCGATCCTTACTTCGCCCGCGGCGCGTGTGCATATCCAGGGCGTAATCGGGGATCTCTCGCGGTGGTCGAACGCCCTCGAAGTACGTAATAAGGGCATGGTCAACGATCCGCGACTTCGGAGCGCGAACGAGGAGCAGCAGCGCATGGATAAAGAAGAGTCGTCCGCCATCATCTTTACTTTCCTTCGGCAACTGTTTCCAAGTGTCGTGCAGGGATTTAACCAGCAATCCGATGGTAGGCGACGCCAGGCCGATGTCCTCGGAGGCAATTATCAGCAGGCGATTCCATGCGTGTCCCGGCGCACCGTTTAGGTACAGCTCCGTTCCCCAGAACAAAGCCTCGTCTTCAAGTCCCCTTCGGATCGACTTCTGCATAGCGGACAAGACCTCCCAAAAATCGTACTCACTGCTCATAAACCAGATAGCACCGGACATAATATTTCTCCTGTAATCCTTCGAATGGGGCGGACTTCCACCGTCCTCGCGAGTTAGATACTTGGATTTACAAAGGCTGCCCTTTTTACCCGAAACTAAATTCGTCGAAGCCTGCCGCTCAATTCCAGCGCGCTCCCGCTCCGGTCGCACGAGCAAACTCGGACGCTGAAAGCGCGGCCCTATTAGCCGCCGTAGGCGTCGGTTCCTCTGGCGCCGACCAGCAGGCGTCGTAAGGGTCGTAGCACTCAACCAGCTCAACCATTTCCATGTATTCGGCTTCCAGGTCATCCACCTCGGTCCATTGAGTCACGGCAGGGTGGGTGCGGATCGTGCCGCATGCGGAACACTGCTGTGTAGTGTGGAGAACATCGATCCAGATGTGTACTTCCCCGTCCTCGCAGACTTCTTCGGGAGGCGGCAGCGGAACTGGGGAGGCCTTCTCCAGAACAGCCCGAGTGGTGTCCCACACGTCATGCGGTTTCTTCTTGCCAGAGGCAAAGAACTTATCGTACTGAGCCTCTATGCGCGGCAGCGCACGGAGGAAATCCCCAACCGTGGGAGCCAGATTCTGTTTCCACCAATTAGATTTCGTAAAGGCCCAGACAAGACAGTTGGCGATCTTCGCCGGAGGCGTTGCAGAGCGGAACAGGGAGAACTCGGTATGTGCCTCGCCGTCCTTGTCGGCGTTATCGGGTATGACCAGATTGAAAATCTGACCAAGGCTACGCGAGTCTTCCGCAGATAGCTGATACGGGTTAGCAGATGGGCTGTCTTCTCCGTCAGGGCTCTCTGTCGGCTCCGCAGCAAATCGTACAGTACTGTACGGTACGGTGTCGCTCTCAATTTCTTCCACACTCTTGTTTCTGTGAGCCGTCCTCGGGGCCTGTAGGTTCACAGGTTCGAGTACTCCCCGAGTACCACTGGAATACTGCTGCACCGTGGGAGAAGCATTCTCAGGCGTATCTTCGAGGCACTGCTGAGAGTCAGCGGTATTCCCAGTGGCCCTCTCACGATACTGCTGGAGATGCAGGGTGTAGCGGTTGGAATAGTGTTGATTGCCCGGCGTCCAACTCAGCAAGCCCCGGTTCTTCAGCTTCGGAATGCTGAGAGCCACTGAGTTCCGGCTGGTGTGGGCTATGCGAGAAATTTCTTCGTAGCTGGGATAGCACAGCCCGGTCTTGTGGTTCTTGATGTGCGCGAGAGCGAGCAACACCTTCCACTCGATCTCGGGAAGCCAATCCATTTCAATAACGATAAGGACATCGTTAATTGCCACGGAACACCTGCTTCGGCTTCGGGCCACGCTGCCGAGCGCCGATGTTGAACTGCTTCATCACACGACGAATGACGGTCTCGCTGATTCCGAATTCCTTCTCTATTTGGGTGTAGCTCAGGTCCGACCGCCCGATGAGTACCTCTGCTAGTCGAGTGTCGAACTGCAACCTGGCCATCTTGAGTGTGTCTTTCAAACTGACCTGCATTCCCATTCCTCCGTTGCGATTTGGCCTACACCCCGGTTCCGGTAGTTCACAAATTTGCGTCGTTGGCGTTGGGAATGGCTCAGTAGACAGGTGACAATTGGCCG
>Ga0208821_1001499_pt1 | contig 12782 bp, 12 predicted proteins | sample June2015DPH_20_5_FD_184720 | JGI IMG/M metagenome (GOLD analysis project Ga0208821, IMG submission 184720) | Peatland microbial communities from SPRUCE experiment site at the Marcell Experimental Forest, Minnesota, USA - June2015DPH_20_40... | ecosystem: Environmental > Terrestrial > Soil >... | reverse complement strand
GGGAAAACCACGGTAACGGTCACCAGCGAAGCCGCGGATCTAATCGAGGTCGATTCCACGGCCCACACGGATGTGGATCGGACCCTCTTCGACAAGCTGCCGCTGGAAAGTCAGTCGTCGTCCATTAGTTCCCTCATTACACTTTCCACGCCGGGAATCGCCGCGGACTCGAACGGTCTCTTCCACGGAATGGGAGATCACGCAGAAAACTCGTTTAACGTCGACGGCCAGCCAATCACGGACCAGCAAAGCAAGATCTTTTCAAATCAGATTTCCCTTGACTCGCTCCAGTCATTGGAAGTAGTTCCTGGCGCACCGCCGGCGGAGTTTGGGGGCAAGACCAGCGTCGTGATTGTGGCGACCACGCGTTCCGGCCTGGGGGAGACTCAGCCGCATGGCGATGTGAAGGCTTCTTACGGAACCTTTGGGACTGCGAACGGTGGATTCGATTTCGAATACGGTGGAAAAAGCTGGGGTGACTTCATTTCCGCCAACGGGTTGAATACCACCCGGTTTCTGGATGGGCCGGAATTTAACGTCATGCACGACCGGGGCGATGAAGAGAACCTATTCGACCGCTTCGACTTTAAGCCCTCGGAAAAGGACACGGTCAATTTGAACTTCCAGTTTACGCGCTCCTGGTTCCAAACCCCTAATTCCTATGACGCGCAAGACGCCACGGCATGGAACGGGTTGGTCGTCGCCAACAATGGCCTGGGTCCCAACGGAGTGGTTGTAGGCCCTACCGATCAGCGTTCGCAGATCAAGACGCTCGACATTGCGCCCGCTTGGACGCGCCTGCTCAATGTCAACACCGTGTTCACGTTGGGCGGGTGGGTGCGCCAGGATCGATACCACTACTACCCGAGCGGCGATCCTTTCGCCGACCTCCAACCTGATCTTCAGCTCCAGACCATTGGCCAGAATCGCAGGTTGACCAATGCCGGCGGTCGCGCCGAGGTCTCTTACGTGAAAGGCATCAACAACCTGAAGGCGGGAGTGGTATTTCAGCACACGTTTCTGACGGAAGACGACGCCTTCGGGATAGTCGATCCCACCGCCAACGCTGTTTGTTTGAATGCTGACGGGAGTCCAGATACAAACCCGGGGCTGACCGATCCGGCGAATTGCGCCGCGCCCCAACAGGCGAATCCGGGTTTTATACCCATCCTGGGCTGTTACGACCTGACTCGAACGGCGTCACTGCCGTCCTCTGACGGTTGCCCGAATGCAACCAGCGGCCTGTACGCGTATGATGTTCACTCCGACATCAAAGAGCTGGCCCTATTCGTCCAAGACACGATTACCAAAAACAACTGGGCCTTCAACCTCGGGCTGCGGAGCGATTTATACCGTGGCATTTCGGATGCCAGCCAAGTGGAGCCCCGCGTGGGGGCCGCTTACAACGTCAAGAAAACCAACACCGTGCTGCGGGCTTCGTATGCTCGCATCATGGAAACGCCCTTCAACGAGAACCTGATCCTGGCGAGCAACGGATGCAACGATCCTGTGATCAACGCGCTCATGTCGTCGACCGTCAGTCCTTGCGTCAACACCACCCCGCTAAGCCCCGGCGCCCGCAATGAGTTCCATGTGGGCCTCCAGCAAGCCTTAGGCAAATACCTGGTTGTGGACGGCGAATACATCTGGAAGTACACGCAAAGGGGCTTCGACTTCAGCATCCTGGGCGACTCACCGATCTTTTTTCCCGTCGAGTGGGCCAAATCGAAAATCCCCGGATATGCGATCCGCGCCAGCGTCCCGAACACCCATGGCCTGACGGCATTTGTCGTGATGTCCAGCGTGGCGGCGCGCTTCTTTGGACCGCAGGTCGCCGGAGTCGGAGCCGCGCCGGGAGGAAGCGAGGTATTCCGCATCGACCACGACGAGCACTTTAACCAGACGACTCACGTGCAATACCAGCCGTTTAAGCGCGGACCTTGGGTCGGTTTCAACTGGCGCTACGATAGCGGCCTGGTGGCAGGACCTGTGCCGTGCGCGGGCGGCAATTGCGCAAATGGGCCGAACGGGACCGACTCCGTGGTGGATGTGTCAGGGATCACGCCGGATCAACAGTTTCAGGCCGGACTCTCTTGCGGCGGCCTGTTTGCGACCCCGACCACTCCGATCAGTCCAAATGACCTGTGCCCGGGGAACGAGTATGCTTCCAAATATGTGAAGATTCCGGCGCCGGGCACCGAAAACGACGATCACAACCCTCCCCGCATCGCGCCGCGCAACCTCTTCGATCTGTCCGTGGGCCAGGACAATCTGTTTAAAGGTGACAAGCACAAGTGGAGCCTCCGCTTGTCAGCGATCAACCTGATGAATAAAGAGGCGCTTTACAACTTCATTTCAACTTTCAGTGGGACCCATTATGTGACGCCGCGAGCCCTTACGGTTGAACTGGGGTTTCACTTCTAACCTCGCTCCTTCGTCATGCCGGCCCCGGCCCGGACAGAACTCTTGTCCGCCGGGGCCGTCGGTGATCTCAAGTTCCGGAACTCTTCGTTTTTTTACGAAGAATTCCTGCGATCATCACTTGGCCGAAGATGGCGGGAATTGCCGATTTTCGATTGATCCCGCTCAGCGGGACTGATGGACAGCGGAAGAAGTTGCCACACCACTTTTTCAATCGGCAATCGACAATCGGCAATCAGCAATGAGAGCCCGGTCTTCCCTTGCGGGCGAAGGCCGCGTTGTCCAGACTAACGCCCATAGCCCCGACCCCGGGCCCCCGGTCTCCAATCACTTGTTCTTCCACACCGGTTTCCGTTTCTCGATCAGGGCTCGCAGTCCTTCCTGCGAATCTTCGAGTTCAAACAATTGGTTGAGGTAGATGTCTTGGGCGTTCTTCAAAGCCTCGTGGAGGGGCCGCCAAGTCCCCTGGAAGATGACCTGCTTGAGAAGTTTCAGGACCGGCCCGCTCTGGTTGCAGATGCGTTTTGCCAGCGCGCCAACGGTTTCTTTGAGAGCCGTGCGCGCCACCACCTGGTTAACGAGGCCCAGCATAAGCGCCTGCTGCGCATCGATCGGGTCTCCGGTCAGGAGGAATTCCATGGCGCGCCTGGGGCCGATCACTCGCGGATAGATGATGGCGCCAAGGGGAGGAAACCTTCCCAGCCTGATCTCCGGCTGGCGGAATTGCGCGTGTTCGGTGGCAATAACCAGGTCGCAAAAGGCGGCAAGTTCTGCTCCCGCGCCGGAAGCTACGCCGTCGACGACGGCCAGCACCGGCGTGGAGGCCTCGTTCATGGCTCGAAAGACGTTATTGCAACTTGCTGCCGCACTTCCCGCAGTAATCGAACCCTTCTGGAATTCCTTTGGCGCCGCAGTTCTCGCACTCTTTTGTGGGCGCGCCCCAGACGGATTCGCTGGAGCCTCCGGCGGCAGCGCGACTGCGGATCGATTTGTAATCCGCCGGCCGCTTGTCGATAAAAGCCTGCACGCCCTCGTAAGGCTCCCACGCGGTGGAGTGGACCGTCAACCAATCGCGCGCATGCCCGGCCGTCATTGCCCACGCCAAGTCCTTCCAGAAGCCCAGTTGTTGGCGAGTGTAGCGCGCGCACTCCGGCAGGTTCTGGACCAGCCTTGCCGCCAGCGCGTGCATGGCGTGGTCCAGTTGCTTGTAGGGCACCACCTCGTTCACCAGGCCCCAACTCAGGGCCTGCTCGGCAGTGATCTCCTCGCCTTTCAGGAGCATTTCGCGCGCCCGCCGCTCGCCCACCACCAAGGGAAGCCACTGGGTTGTCCCCCACGCTTCCACCAGACCCACGCGCGTGCCGACCTGGATAAAACGCACGTGGTCGGCCGCGATGGCGAGGTCGGCGGCCAGATTCCAGTCGTTGCCCGCGCCTGCAACCACGCCGTTCAGGCGGGCCACGGTGGGCTTGCCCACGTGGCGGAAAAGCTCCAGGGCCTCCAGAAGCAAGCCTTGGTACTTCCAGAAATTTCGCGGCCGGCGCAGGAATTGCTGCGCAAACTCCTTGGCGTCGCTGCCGGAACAGAAGGCTTTGTCGCCCGCCCCGGTCAAGACCACGACCGCCACGGAATCATCCCAGGAGGCGTCGCGAAAGGCTTCGGCCATCTCCCGCAGGGTTTGCGCGGAAAAGGCGTTGTACACCTCCGGGCGATTCAGCGTGACAAGAGCCACTCCGTCTTTCTTTTCATAGAGGATCTCCTCAAAACGAAACCTGGAAGCGGGTTGTCGGGCGTATGGTTCGTTCAAGGTCCTCACTCCAGGGCGCAGAATGTGAGCAGCCCCCGTTACCTTGCGATGCTATCACAACCGTTGGGTCTTTTGGCGTATTATGGAGCTGAAAGGAGAGACCATGCTTTGCCCTAAAGATTTTGTGAGATTGCTGCCTCTTGTCCTCCTGGCCGGCGTGATCATCGCCGCTGACCAGCCGCCTTATGATGAGAAGGCGGACGCACATCAGCAGATCACGGCGGCGATCGCTGAAGCCGCGAAAGCCCACAAGAACCTCATCCTGGTTTTTGGCGCCAATTGGTGCGGGGATTGCCGCGCCCTGGACGCGCAGATGCACAAGGAAGAATTGGCCGCTCTGATCGCGACGAATTACGAGGTCGTGAAAGTTGATGTGGGCCGGTTCAACAAGAACCAGGACATCGGCGAGAAGTATCACGTGCCCCTCAAGCACGGGATTCCTGCGCTGGCGGTGCTGGACCCCGGCGGCAATCTCCTCTATGCCATGGACCAGGGCCAGTTCGCCGACGCCCGCCACATGAGCTACGAAAGCATCAGGGAATTCTTTGTGAAGTGGGAACCGAAAAGGTAGTTAGACAATGCAAGCATCTTTACGACTTTAAATCTCTCATCAACTCGTCCACCGAGTCGGTTTCTTTGAAGTCCCCGCGCGCTAGGGCCTCGTCCACCTCGCGCTCTTTTTTCTGCCACTCGGGCGTCCAGAACCAAAGCTGATCTTTGGGAATCAGGCTCACAGGAATCATTTCCACACGCCCGCCGACGAGGCGCAGGAGCATGTGGTCGCCCTTCTTGAGGCGCAGTGCGCTGGAGATTCGGTGAGGAATCGTGACTTGGCGCTTCGCTCCGACTCGAATTGTTCCTTCCAATTTGGGCCTTGTTTTGGCCATGAGCCTTCCCTTCCTCCGAGCTTTCCGATGTTCCGATTTTCCTACTCGTGGCCTGTTTAGTCAAGCTACGTCTGCAATGGGTAGTGGTGTAGGGGGGCCTTCGGCCCCAACCGAGGCTTGTCTAATCGAGGTCAAACAAGCTGGCGGCGGGGCTAGCGTAAGGTCAGGAAATCTTCGACCGAGAAACCGGCATCTTCGAGGATGCGGATGGCCAAGCCGCGTCCGACGTCGCAACCGGTGTGGACGGGAATGGTGAGGGTGACGTGCCGGGACAAGTGGCGAAGAGTAAGGTGGCTGCCCGATTGGCGATCTTCGATGAAGCCCTGGGCCTTGAGAAACCGGATCAGATCACGCGCCGTAACCTGCGGCATCCGGCTCAATCGGGAACTCCTACGCTTAACTCCTCAACGTGGACGACCCGGTCATTCTGAGGGATGGCCTGAGCGTTGGCACGCAGCGATTCCACGTGCTGCTCGATGGCCTGGCGGATGTTCAGCCTCGCCTCTTCAAGGGTTTTGCCGTTGCTGAAGCACCCAGGGAGAGTAGGGCTGTAGGCGTAGTAACCCTCATCCTCAGCTTCCTTTTCAATGACCACCTGGAAGGAATAGAATCTCACTTCAGTCCGCCTTTCACGGTGCTCACCACTTGTGCGTGCCAGCCTCCGCGAACCCTACTTGGGATTCTGGCTCCAATGGCCAGCAATTTCAAGAGGCAAGACGAGGACGCCCATCCTTTTCGCCGAGCCGGAACGCCGTCGCTTCAATGAGCTGATTGAAGGCGAATGACTCTCGTTGCGCCTCGGATCGCGGTGGACCCACTGATCCGCTTTGGCAAACCTGTGATCGAAGGCACCCGAGTTCCAGTGAGCGTGACAGGACGACCTTGACCTCTTCCTTGGCCGGATCCAGACTGATCGGGGTCGGTAGCCCCCGAGTCTCGGGTGGGGTAGCGCCGACCCCGCCCTGCGGGGTCGGCAGGTTCCGTGCTGCCGACGATGTCCGGACAGGTTCCTTGGTCGGAGAGGTGAAAGCCCTCTCCGGGTCCACGTAACATGTAACTCATTTGTTTTCAATGACATTCCGGCTATACACTTGTAAGTACCTTTGTTTTCTATGAGATTCCAGCTTGGGTCGCAGGTTTTCCACAGTGGTCCTTTGTTTTCAACAACATTCCAGCATCGTTCGTTCATTTTTGGATTTACTACAGTCGCCGTGATAGGGCAGGTAATGACATACTGTCGGCTTGGAAAGCGGGATGGGAGGGTCATTCGCGAGGGCTCTACGGTCATGGCACGACAGCCTGGCATCATTTCCTAGGCTATCATATTAAGCATAGTTTGTCAAGAGCCTTTTTGGAGGCCTTTTTGGAAGCGTGGTAATCCCTCCGAGTCGGGCGGTGTAGCGCCGCCCTTTAGAGCCTGCCCTGAGAGTCTGTGACTTTTTTGATTTGTAGGCCCTTTTGAGGGACTTAAGTCTTTCGTTTTCACTCCCGGTTTGCGAGCACATTCAAAAAAGTCACAGACTCTGTCGCCGTCGGGTGTCAGGTGACTTCGTCCGGCCGTTCGCCACCGCCGTGCGCCGGCGACTGCGTGCCACCCGCCCGCCGCGCCTCAGTCGAAACAAGGCTGTTGCAGGGGCCTCAGGACAACTTTTCGAGTGCTTGCACGATTGGGGCGAGTAAATCCGCATCCGGTTTTTCACCTGACGATTCGCAGGCCTTTGAGTAGTCGTTTACAAGGTCGGCCATCAGTCGAGCAAACGTTTTGGGATCACCTAGGAACAAGCGACGGAGCGTCTCGACACCGCGCTTGAAAGCATTCATCGCGGGGCCGGGGCTTTCCTGCCGCCAAATGTTGCCCAATGTTCCCAGGCTTGTCGCCAAGTCCGGCTCGAAGGCGTCGGGGTTCCGCTTTGCCAGCCGCTCGCGAATAGCCGCCGCCCGCTCCGCCGCGCCCAGCGCCTCCTCCCGCCGCCCCACTTCGCTGTAACGGCCGCCCAGGTTGTTGAGGCTCGAGGCCAAGTCCGGCTCGAAGGCCTCGGGGTTCTGCCTCGCCAGCGGCTCATACATCTCCGACGCCCGCTTCGCTGCGCCCAACGCCTCCTCCCGCCGCCCCAGCGCGCTGTAGCGGTTGCCCAGGCTGTTGAGGCTCGAAGCCAAGTCTGGCTCAAGGGCGTCGGGGTTCTGCCTCGCCAGCCGCTCGCGAATAGCCACCGCCCGCTCCGCCGCGCCCAGCGCCTCCTCCCGCCGCCCCGCTTCGCTGTAGCGGATTCCCAGGTTGTTGAGGCTCGAAGCCAAGTCCGGCTCGAAGGCGTCGGGGTTCTGCTTCGCCAGCCGCTCGCGAATAGCCACCGCCCGCTCGGCTGCGCCCAGCGCCTCCTCCCGCCGCCCCAGTTCGCTGTAGAAGGCGCCCAGGTTGTTGAGGCTTGCCGCCAGGTTTGGCTCGAAGGCGTCGGGGTTCCGCCTCGCCAGCCGCTCGTAAATCTCCGCCGCCCGCTCCGCCGCGCCCAGCGCCTCCTCTCGCGGCCCCACTTCGTTGTAGAAGGCGCCCAGGTTGTTGAGGCTCATCGCCAAGCCGGGCGCGAAGGCGTCGGGGTTCTGCTTCGCCAGCCGCTCGTAAATCTCCGCCGCCCGCTGCGCCGCGCCCAGCGCCTCCTCCCGCCGCCCCAGTTCGCTGTACCGGTTGCCCAGGTTGTTGAGGCTCGAAGCCAAGTCCGGCTCGAAGGCGTCAGGACTCTGCTTCGCCAGCCGCTCGTAAATCTCCGCCGCTCGCTGCGTCGCGCCCAGCGCCTCCTCCCGCCGCCCCAGAGCGCTGTAGCGGACGCCCAGGTTGTTGAGGCTTCCCGCCAGATAAGGCTCGAAGGGGTCGGGGTTCTGCTTCGCCAGCCGCTCGTAAATCTGCACCGTGCGCTCCGCCGTGCCCAGCGCCTCCTCCCGCCGTCCCAGTGCGCTGTAGCGGACGCCCAGGTTGTTCAGACTCATCGCCAGATACGGCTCGAAGGCGTCGGGGTTCTGCTTCGCCAGCCGCTCGTAAATGTCGACCGCCCGCTGCGCCGCGCCTAGCGCCCCCTCCCGCTGGCCCAGCGCGCTGTAGCTGTTGCCGAGGTTGTTGAGGCTTGCTGCCAGATCCGAGTCGAAGGCGTCGGGGTTCTGCTTCGCGAGCCGCTCGTAAATCTCCGCCGCCCGCTCCGCCGCGCCCAGCGCCTCCTCCCGCCGCCCCAAAGCGCTGTAGCGGACAGCGAGGTTGTTGAGGCACATCGCCAAGTTCGGCTCGGAGGCGTCGGGGTTGTGCTTCGCCAGCCGCTCGCGAATAGCCACCGCCCGCTCCGCCGCGCCCAGCGCCTCCTCCCGCCGCCCCAGTTCGCTGTAACGGACACCCAGGTTGTTGAGGCTCGAAGCCAAGTCCGGCTCGAAGGTGTCGGGGTTCTGCTTCGCCAGGCGCTCGTAAACTTTGGCCGCCCGCTCCGTCGCGCCCAGCGCCTCCTTCCGCCGCCCCAGCGCGCTGTAGCGGCCGCCCAGGTTGTTGAGGATTCGGGCTCGCTCCGCGTCGGCTCCCGGCGCAACAGGCATGGCCTGTAGCTGCCTTTCACCCAGGATTACAGCGATGCGTGCCAGGGCTACGCTGCGCTCAGGAATCAAGGCTTCGATCGTGACCAGCTCGTCCGCTGGCCGCTGTTGGAGCAGGGATACGAGCCACGACTCGATAGCCCCGAGTCTTCCCAAGGCATGAAGATCGACCACAGCTCGCAGGAGGGGGTTCCAGGCCCGTGGTCCCGAGCATTCCAGCGCCGCATCGATTGCCTGAACAGTCAATCCTGGCTTCTGCCGCAGCACCGTTACGGCGAAGGCCTCGGCCAGGAGATCGGGAGCAAGAGGCATGAGCAGAGTGCTGCCACCCTGGCTCCTACCCAGGAGGCCGGCGATGTCATCGCCAACCTCGCCTGGCTGTGCGTGGGTGTAGCCACAGGCTCGGGCGTCTGATTCAAGCAGCCTAAGTCATCTCGGGTCCTCCCTGGCCATGGGCCCTGTGAAGGTTAGCAAGGCGACGCCGCGCTCGACGAGTGTGACCCGTGTCGAGTCTCCGCCACATTCCCGCTTGAGGTAATCGCGCTCGCGCCCGACCGCGTCTTCAAGCAACTCTTCCTGGCCCCACTGGGTCAGTTTCGAGGTGTCATTTTCGGCGCACGCCCGAAGGGCTGCCATTTGCAGAAACAACGGCCGGCCCTCTGTCCGCCGTCGAAGCTCTCGCAGTTCCTGCCCATCAAGCTTCGGAAGCGGCGGCGGAGGGTCTCCGGGCAGTCTGGCCCAGCCCTCGAACGTGGCGCGCAGAATCACCTCCATCAGCTCGTCCGGAGCCTCCCGGCCCGGCGCTCTGATCTCTTGGACCGGTTCCATGCTGTCCCGGACTTGGTCGCGGAGCCCACCCTCTCCGAAACTCAGCAGTGCTTGCAGCCAGCCATTGTCCGGATCAGCCTGCCGCTCGAGCAGCAGGAGCCGCAGGCGCTCAGGCCCCGTATGGTCTTGCGCCCACTGCGCGCATCGCTCGAGCAGGTGCTTGAGCTCCTCCAGCTTGCTGGCAGCGTAATCGATGACTACAAGCGTATCGGTCGGTGGACGCCAGTCTGCGAAGCGGTTGTGCCCAATCCACTGCTTAAGAGATTCGGCATCGAGAAAGCCGGAATCCCAACCTGTCTGTTCCCGCGGCATTGCCACTTCAAGGGCAAGCCGGGTCTTCCCAACGCCGCCCGCGCCGGTGAGCACCTTCCAGCGAAGAGCCCCCGGATGGTCACAGAACGTAGCCAGAGACTCAAGCTCCGGCTCTCGGCCCATGAGGTCGATGAAGGCGTTATAAGGCCTGAGCAGGCGGCTCAGCGGCGTTCTGGTGAGCGGTTGCGGCCGGTCGATGTGAAGCGGCAGGCGCTCGGCCCCTGTCCGTGGCACCGCACCTGCGGTTTTGCCGATCTGCTCGGAAGCGCCCTTCTCTGCCTCTGCTTTCCACTTTCGAAGCAAATCCACAGTGAAGCGAGCAGGGTCGTTGTCGACGAGCTTGGCACAATTCTGGCAGAGCCAGATGGCGTTGTCCGGGTGTCGCCGTTCTTCCGGCGTAAGACTGGGATCGTACCTCGGGCCGCCAGGGGCCGCGGCGGTGATGTGGGCGGCCACGCCGACGTTGAGGGCCTTCGTCGGGTCGATTTGTGGGCCGCTGGTAAGTGCGCGGCAATCAGGGTTTGAACACTGGTTGCCAACGCGCGCGGCCACAATCCGCTTTACTTCTTCGGGGAAGTCGTCTCTCAGAGGCACCGCGTGAGTATACGGCTGTCCGAGCTGGTGGTCCAGTGCATTGCGACCCACGCCGATGGCGCGGGCTGGCGCATGCCGACAGTCCGGCAGGGGTGCATTGGTTTGTGGTGTGAGCCACCGATAGAGACGAGTGAGAAGTGATCCCTGATTGAAGATTCCAGATTCAAGAAACAGAGACGAGTGACCCGCCGTGGCGGGACGAGACGAAGACGGCTTCAGGCGGGCGGTGCGATTGCAGATTCAAGGTTGCACATTCAAGAATCTGACTTTTGCGCCGCGCACCAATGGCGGCTCGCCCGGGCCCTCGCGCCCCTCCAAACCCAACGGCTTTCCACAACGGTGCGGCGGCTTCGCAAAGCTGCTGCGACCCCGCGATGCTGACTGCGAAGAGCAGACGTACGTCTAATGCTCGCAAGAAGTGTTTGCAACTTTGCCAAGGGGGCGATTTTGAGCAGTTGCTCGCACCGAGCGCCTCTCGTCCGTTCCAGGTTCGCCTGCGCTTTCCCGCGGCGGGCAGAGAGCTTCGCTCCGGGCAACGCCAACGACAAGGACAAAACCAAAAAGGGGACATTTCTAACGAGGTAAGAAAGGGGGCATTTCTAAAGAGCCTTGACGAAGGGGGCCATAGGGACTTGACCTCATCGCATTTATAATCTAGACTGTCAGCTAGCTTATTACAAGGAGGCCACACGCCCATGCGCAGCGTCGGACTATTCCAGGCCAAGAACGGACTTTCAGCGCTGGTTGAACAAGTGTCCAAGGGCGAGGAGATCATGATCACCCGGCGAGGGCAGAATGTTGCGATGCTGGTGCCTGCGAGCCGGCGATCCAGGCGCCCCCCGCGGGATGTGGTCGAGCATATTCGGCAGACCAGGAAGGGCGCTCGTTTGCCCGCAGGCTACACTCTGAGGAGACTGATTGAGGAAGGGAGGCGGTTTTGACACGTTTCGTCCTCGATGCCTCCGTCGCCTTGTGCTGGTTCTTTGAGGGCCAGAAGACGGCATATACGGAAGCTGTTTTCGAGTGCTTGGCGAGGGGCGATGAGGCCCTCGTGCCCGTGGTTTGGCCTCTGGAAGTGGTCAACAGTCTGGTGGTAGCGGCGCGGCAGAAGACCATCACTGCTACGCAGTTGGAGACATTCGTCGCCGACCTTAAAGAGCTGCCAGTTGAAGTGGACCTCAAAGGCGTCGAGAGGACTTATTCGTCCATCCTACGGATCTCGCGCCAGCATCAGCTTTCATCTTACGACGCTGCTTACTTGGACCTCGCTCTGGTTGAAGGTCTGCCTCTGGCGACCCTGGATAGAAACCTGCGCGCCGCAGCAAAACACGCAGGGGTTGAGCTACTCAAGTTCGTGAACCCATGATTAGTTCGCCAGGCGAACCAGGCGTGGCTGCCGCTTTTCAGTGGCCGTCACATGCCGGTCCAATACGCGCGCCAAGTCATGGTAGGGTCGAGCGCCTACAAGCTCTTCGACGACTTTGCCCTCGCGCAGCAGCAACAGCGTGGGGATCGAACGGATACCATACTGGCCGGCCACCTCGGGGAGTTCGTCAACATTGACCTTGGCGAAACTGATTTGGTCACCATAAGTCGCAGCGAGTCTCTCAAACGTCGGCGCCATTATGCGGCAGGGCGCGCACCATTCCGCCCAGAAATCTACCAAGACCGGCTTGGTGCTCGATTCCACATTCTGCCAGTCGCCCTGCTGCACATGCAAAATGTTTCCCATTTTCCTCTCCTTGGTCCCTTTAGCAAGCTGCTGAGGATAACAAACCAATGTTCTTTTCAGCATCCTCTTAGAAGGAATTAGATGTTGTACGCAGAAAAGAGATTCGCGCCCCGGTGCTGGTGTCATTTGCAAGACATGGGCGCTCGAAGTCGCAGTCATTCCCGCGAAAAGCTTGCCCTGAGCTTGCCGAAGGGCGGGAATCCACTCCGCAAGTCTTCGGAAATAGGCTGTCTACAGACTGGATTCCCGCCCTTCGGCAAGCTCAGGGCAAGCTTTTCGCGGGAATGACTGGCGTTTCGAAATGGATCCCATTCCAAATGAGACCACTACCCGGGCTCCGGGGAGGTTGGTCAGGGGGGATGGGCGTGTCATAATGGGAGCTCGAGGAATCACACGAGGTGTGATGGATTCTACGCGCCAACTTGAAGTGCTCCAAAAACAGATCATCGCTTGCACCCGATGTCCCCGCCTTGTGCGCCATTGCCGGACGGTAGCGAAAGAGAAGCGTCGGATGTACCGGGATTGGGAATACTGGGGAAAGCCGAATCCGAGCTTCGGCGATCCCAACGCGGAACTGCTGATCCTGGGCCTTGCGCCGGCCGCTCACGGCGGCAACCGCACGGGAAGGATGTTTACC
>Ga0208821_1001480_pt1 | contig 12955 bp, 9 predicted proteins | sample June2015DPH_20_5_FD_184720 | JGI IMG/M metagenome (GOLD analysis project Ga0208821, IMG submission 184720) | Peatland microbial communities from SPRUCE experiment site at the Marcell Experimental Forest, Minnesota, USA - June2015DPH_20_40... | ecosystem: Environmental > Terrestrial > Soil >... | reverse complement strand
CGGTGCTGCCTTCCCTGATGTTATGGCAGGTCGGCGTCCACGACTTCACTTTCGAGGCCTGCTCAGGCTTCACACGTGTTACGGCCTGCAGGGTTGCTCAGCCACCCTAGGTGGCCTTTGTCACAAAGCTTCGGCCCGGTCCGGCCCGTCGCCGGCCTAAGCCGCTTGTCAGCTACCAGACTTACCGACGACTATCTGGGTGGGACTTCCACCCACTGGCGATCCGCGCCGTTGGGGCGCACATAACATACCCGCTTTTCCCAGGGCTGTGGAAACCAGACCCTTTGTTTTCATAGACATTCCCGCGTCGTTCCTGAATTTTTGAAGTCACTACAGTTTCCTTTTCCTCTGCCTGCAACAACATCTTGTCCCAGGCGAGCCAGGGGCCTCTTGCGCTTGTCGCGGCGGCTGGAATTTTCTCGAGAGCGGATTGGGACCTCGAGGTCGCGGCGGACAAGCGTCTTCCCAAATCCGCTGCACCCTGCACAGCGGCAATGTAGAATTGTAGCCTATTCTTCTCGGCATGTCAAGTTTCTGCTTTCTGCTTTCTCCGAGGGGAGGCCCTCGGTATCCGGGGTGACAGCGACGGGACTTGGCCGGTGGGTGATGATGAGCGCTACACCGGCGATGATGGTGCCGCTGGCAAGCAACTCGCGAGCCGTCAACGCCTCGCCGCCTCCAGCCCAGCCGAGGAAAACCGCCACCGCCGGGTTTACAAAAGCATAAGTGGAAACCCGCGCCGTGGCCACCGTGCGCAACAACCAGATGTAAGCAGTGAAACCGAGCAGCGAGCCCGCCACAATGAGATAGACGAGACCCAGCAAGGAGCGGAGGACGACTCCGTGCAAATGGAACTGCCTGCCCTCCCCACTCAGCACGCCCAGCAACAAGAGCAAGGCGCCGCCGGCCAACATCTCCATGGCCGCCGCCAGGAAGGGTGAAGGGGGCAATTCCAGCTTGTGCGAAAGAATGGAGCCGAGTGACCAGGAAAACGACGAGAACATCAGTACTCCCGCGCCGGCAAGATCCACGCGCGAGCTACCCCACAGGTGGGCCGGACCCACCAGCAAGGCAAGTCCCGCCACACCTATAGCCATTCCGCCAATTACCCGCACATCGAGCTTTGTGCCGCCTTTCCTTAAGCTATCGAGCAGGACCATCCAGATGGGGATGGTGGCCAGCAGCAAAGCCGCGAGTCCGGAAGGCACTCGCTGCTCCGCCCAGCACAATCCTCCATTCCCACTCACCAGGAGCAAAGCCCCTAAAATGGCTGCGCCGGCCCAATGACGACGGGAGGGTGGGGTCGCCCCGCGTGCGCGCGTCAACAGGTACAACGTGGCGCCGGCAATAACGAACCGGCACCCCGCCATGAACAACGGAGGGATTGTTTCAACGGCGTATCGGATGGCGAGGTAAGTGGACCCCCAGATGAGGTAAACGGCTGCGAAGGCGAGCAGAACCTTCGCTCGGGAGGGATGCGCGGCTGCTCTTGTCTCGGACAATGGGTGAAGTATGAAGTATGAATTCTGAAGTGTAAAGTATAAAGGATGAATCGGCACTGGTGCCATTTGCTCGACATGGGCGCCGCAAGTCGCAGTCATTTCCGCTAAAGCGGGAATCCATTCCGCAAGCCTACGCTAATGCGCTGTCTACGAGCTGGATTCCCGCCCTTCGGCAAGCTCTGGGCAAGGTTTTCGCGGGAATGGGTTATGATGCGGGCAAAAAGCGATGGAGTAAATAGATAAGAAATCAATGTTGGGCAGGAACAGTCCGAGGTGGCGGGAGGAACGGATAGGTGTCAGGTGCCAGGTGTCAGGTGTCAGGTGCTAGGGACTGGGGACTTGGTGCTGGGGTAATCCCGGATTAGGAATTCTGAATTAGGAATATGAATTGCCCTAGCCCCCGGTCCCTAGCCCCATCTTTCAAGAAGCTGGAAGCCGGCGGCCGACAACCAACAACTGACTACTGACCACTGAGAACTGACGACTGACAACTTCTCTCAGACTGACAAACCAAAACGACTTCCGGATTCAATCACATATTCTTCAGCAACCACTGAACGCGCTGAATGGTTGGTTGCGCTGCGGCGGGTGCTGGGCCGGTGCTGGTGATGGTGGTTGAGGGGAACCAGGGCGGAACAAACCCGGCCCTAGAGGTAAACCGGCGGTCGAAGTACGTGTTCTCGGTATCCATGTCGCATCCGCAAATGCCACTTTGAATCTGACCGCCCACGTTGTTGAAGGTATTGATGTACCCGGTACACGTGAAACAATACTGGCTGCCTTGCTGAAGGGGCGCAAGGCTTCCATCAACCTGAAGGTTATTGTTTGCGTAGGAAGACATCAGGTTGATGTTTCCGTTGGCCGTAAACATGCCGAGCACCTGGTTCTTGTCATTCCCGGGAATCAGAGTAGAGACGGGGTCCCCATTGCAGCAAGCCGGATTGGTTCCCGGCACAATTTGGTTCTGTACCGTGGTGACGGGTTCAGTCTTGTAAATGACGTCACCGGTAATATCGATATTTCCATAGGCTACGATGGTGATTTGGGAGCCATCCTGGACAGCGGGTATCCCCTGGCCCGGGCCGCTCAGGCTATTGATGGTCCCGTCGACGTAAAGCATAGTGCCTGGAGAGCTTCCGGCCAGGCCACTCGTGCAGGTTGCAGGTAACGGGTTCATGATGCTGCAGTTTGTGGGGACGCCGTTCAGGGTCAGAGTTTTGTTGCCGGACGTCACCGTGGTTGTATTCGCGCCGACGTCGGTAGTTATGGTAGTCGTCGTGCTGCCCTGCGTGACTGTGTAACTCTGGGTCGAGTTCCCAGCGTGGTCGTTTCCGATGCTCATCAGGACCGAGGCACTGCCTTCAACGTAGATCCCGCCACCGTCCACGGTGTTCGTGCAGGGGCTCCCGCTGCACATATAAGGCAAGTAGACTCCCGAGCTTGCTCCTGTGCTCGGATACGGGTTCCCGGATACGTCCTTGAGCACGGCGTTGAGGTTCGCGTTGTTCACGCTGGGCGGCGAAGGGCCGCTGGTGTTGCCGCACACGCTGCTACCCTCCCCGCAGCCCTTGCCGTCGAGCACTGCCCACTTTTGGCTAAAGGAATCCGCTGGCGACTTCTGATAGGGTTGTCCGAGGCTGAAGGGCGGGTTTCCTTCAAAGGTGGGGTTAATTGTCTGGCCACTTAAAGTGTAACTACTGGTTGGGGACTGTATGCAGGTGCCCCCAAACCAGTAGTCCGCATTGGCGTTCGCCTGCCCTACCGGGTCTGTAAAGATATAGGCGCCGCCAGTCATAAACTCCCAGGCGCCATTCGTAAACATCGGGCCGGTCATGGTGCCAGGAACCAGCGCCCCGAAGCAGGGAGGGTACACGTCGACCCACCCCCCAAAAATGGCGAAGTTGATCGTGGTGGATGGCTGTTGGCCGCTGATACTCAAAATGAAACTACCATTCTCGGACACGCTGGTCTGCTCCGAACCCTGGGCCGTTCCCATAACGCAGAGACTGTAGTTATAAATGTATTGGTATCCGTTTATGTTATTGTTTGAGTCGTAAGAGGTAGGGGTGGGCGAATTGGGCGCGAGGGAAAGGGTGGTCGGGCAGGCAGTAGTATTGGGAATCACGAATTTCTCCGTCCATGAGTTGCCAGCGTGGCCGGCATTGAGGGAGGTGGAACTTGCGTACGTATTCAAAGTGCTCAAAGCTGTCGCGGCTGCGTTGGCGGGGATGGGATTCGTGGTAAAGGTGGCGGGAACCTGCGCGAGGATTTGGTCAAGGAGCTGTTGCCGGGCGATGTTGAGCCCGGAGTCGGCGGCGTAGAACGATCCCCGCGCGTTGCGGTAGTAGCCGTTGATCAACATGTCGGAGCTCGAGGACAAGACCATCGCCAGGGCGATCAGGCTCATCATGCTCAACAGCAGCAGGGTGAAGACAAGCGCAAACCCGCGATCTCCAGCAGGTGGCTGAAAAACCCCCGGCCGCTTTTCGTAGCGGCCAGCTTTAGCCGGGCACCTGCTCTTGGGAGCGTTCCCGCCAATGGCGGGCTGAAGACCGCCGCGACGAAAGGGCCTCCAAGCGGTGTTTTTCGGAAATTCCGGTCTGCTGTTCATGACATCACCTCAGTCATTCGTGCTCAAGTTCAAGTTTCGTGGGTTGGCCACCACCGAGGCGCCCTGCACTATGTAGGGCCCGCCATCAAATGGATTACGGAAAGTGAAGGAAGGGTCGGTGCTGGGTTGGGTGCGCGCGATCAGGGAGATGCGCACGGACCTCACCAAAGAAAACAGATAGGCCGAGTCAGGTGGACTGCTGTTGTTGACGTTGTACGTGGAGGCGTTGTAGTTGTACTGGGTATTCATCGTGTTCGTGATGCTATTCCGGATCGCTGCCCCAACCTTAAACCCAATCACTTGGTCCATGACCGCTACAGTGTTGCCTGCTTGCTTACGCATGAGTTGCGGGTCGTTTGAATTAGAGGTATTTACGTAATAGCTGATGGGGGACAGCTTGAGAATCCAATCGCCGCCACAGAACTGATATCCAAAATTATTGGTGGTTGGGCAAGGACCACCGGCGCAAGCCGCGATGTCCAGGGGGTCGTTGGTCTGCCAGTTGGCGTTGGCGTTGGTGCCATTGCTGTTGGTGGCATTGAAGGCGAACTTGACGGCCGACCCGGCGACCACCGGGGCCTGGGTCAGAATCACCGCAGTCATCTTTGACCCTTTACTGTTCAAAAAGAACAGTTGGTCACCCTGGCTGTAATTCCCAGCCGTCGCCGAGAGCGAAAGCCCGGCGGCAGCTTGACCGTACGCCACCCCCGAAGATGTGTTCGAGCAGTTAAGCGTCCCACTAGTTCCTCCGGTGCTGTCCGTGGCATTAATAGGGGGGTACGTGGTGGAATTGGCTGCTGCCATGATATTGATCTGATCGAAGCAGTTAGTGGTGTAGGTGTTGGCCGTGGCGTTGTAACAGGACGTGCCCGCCGGCGGCACGTTGTTCATGATGGTGACGCCGACCGGCCAGCTCGGAATGTTGGCTCCGACGTAATATCCCGTGCCGGCGTTTGCCAAATCGAGCTGCAATTGCGAGATCGCATTGCGGATCCCAATATTAAGACCGACCAAGCCTTGCTGCTGATTTGCGTTCGTCTGCTGGTGGGAGAAAAGCATGAGGGCGCTGGCGCTCACCAGAATGAAGATCGCCATCGCCACTATCAGCTCGATAAGCGAAAAACCCCGGTTTCGAGAAATGCCTTTGGGGACGTGCCGTAGATGACTCCTCATGGTGAAAGTTCCTTTCTTCATCCTTATGGGCGCACCATGCTCATTTGAAACGTTACCGGGGGCTTTACGGACTGATCCATCAGGGTCACCAGAACCGTCACGCGGCGCGTACCGGACATGCAAATCGAGCTTACGCCGGCCACCGGAGTGTTGGCTTCGATAATCCAGCGTCGGTGAAACGTGGGGGAGGGGATCGAAGCAGTGTTAGCGACCGCCACGGTTCCGTCCGGAGCGTGGGTGGTGGTAGTGTAGGGCGTGCTGCCACTGCCGGGGCTGCTCACGGTCTCGGAGAAGCACCCGTAGGTCGTGTTCGGGCAGTCGGTGCTATTAACCGTGGCCATGCAGACGTCGTCATAGTAGTTCACGGTGGCCGAGTTTCCCGTCGATGAGCACAAGCTGAGAGGCGGCGGGCAAGTAGTGGTTTGAAGAACGTCCGAGGTCAGACTGCCCACAGATAGGCTTCCCGCCGTCACGCAAATCTGCGGATCGTTGATGTCCCACCGGTTCAAGTCCTCCAACTTTTCCGAGGCCAATTCTGCCGCCAGGCTCATGTACTTCGACTGGCGATTGGTGTTCATGCAGTGCGCGGCCAGGGCGGCAGTCGCTACCACCCCTACCACAAGGACGATGAGGGCCACGAGGGTCTCCAAGAGGGTGAATCCACGCTCCGAAGCAGCTCTAGTTGGACGAAACATCGCCGACTCCTGTCACGCTAATGGTCTTCGTCAAAAGGCCGTTGCTGATCGTAAAACTCAAAGTGCCTGTAGTAGCCGAAACAGTGCCGTTGGCGTTGAATTGAAGCGTGGTGGTGTGGTTGATTGTGACGTCGCCGTTCCCACTAATAGGAACAGCAGTGCCCACTTTCGTAAAGCTCGAGGCCCCCGGCGGCTCACTTGCCACCTGATAGGTTGCGTTAGTGGAATTGAAAGTTAAGTTGTACGGGTATGCGTGCATGATGGCCTGGTAGCGAGTGGCCGAAATTGCTCCCGTGGCGGCGGACTCGGCTGCAGTTAGCCGATAATTGCGCAAGGCATTCACGGTTGTCGGAAGCGCGAAGGATGCCAACACACCCACCACCGCAAGAGTGATGATGATCTCGAGCAGATTGAAACCGTCGCTCCTTTGGGCTGCCCTTCGTCTGCCACGGCTTGCCACCTCCCTACTGACGTCATTCACCACAATAGTCCTCCTTTACCGCTTCCCATTGCTGTCCTCATCATTAATCTATTTGCAAACCATCCTCTCGCATCGCGCCTGAGGGGCAGATGACACCGCCTCCGAAGCGCTCCGCACGTGGTGTCACCTCCCCACTAGTTTCCATCCGGTGCTGTCTGTTGACAACAGTACGCGGGTACTGGGAACATCCAAATGGAGTTTTAGCGGGTTATCCCCAACGGGGCCGGAGAATCCGGGGCGTCGCCCAGGTGGAGCGTCGTTCGGCCCTACATGCACAGGGGGCGGGGGCTGAGGCGCGAGGAAGGACGGGGCGGTTCGCGAACCGCCCCTACATCATACGGCTCTTACTTCAGTACCACGTTGCCCAAATATCCGCGGTTCTCGCCGTCACTATCTTTCACGAAGACGCTCACGCGGAAAGCACCACTGGGCGCCGGGATGGACTTATCGAGTCGGACAACCTCGCGGGGATCGACGGCCTGCAAGGTCGCCTGACCCAGTTCCTCTCCCATCACATTGTAGAAGTTAGCGACCAGAGTTCCTGGGGTGAAGACGCCGAAGACGCCCTTCAGACTAACCTGCCCACCGTCCAGGTTACCGGCAAGCGGCTCGCTGATGGCGCCTGCCCACACGGCGTTCTGCACCGGGTTCGGCACACTGGTTGGTGACCAATAGACCGGGAACGAGTATTCCTCGCCGGGGTTAAGTGTCGCATAGGGGCTTAGCACCTCGGTTTCGAGGATGTAGGGATTTTGCTTCGGGTCGTCAGGAAGAGTCTGATCCCAAGGGCCACGGGAAATTATGCCGGGGCCGTTATTCCAGGTTTCCACGGCGGCGCCGTCGGGATATTCCTTTTCGGGGAAACAGGTGAAGTTCTCGACGAAGCCGATGTTTTTCTGTCCGTTGACCACCGCGTACCAGCCACGGTCCGTGTCGGCTGCGGCCTTCCCGACGCGGTAGAGATAGTGGGCGCGCAGCATGTGGCCGTCGTGCAGGAGCTGGTAGCTTGGGTGTCGAGCGTCACCATACGGATTGTAGTAGCCCTGGGGATACTTGCTGTGGGGATTGAGCGGGATATACATGAACAGGTCGGGGTTTGGTTTCGAAGGGTCGTGGGCGTCCGCAGCATCGTTCTGAATCAAGTGCCAGATCCCCCAACGAATCTGCCGGCGGCTGATGTTGCGCATCACCTGGTCGACCTTAAGGCGCGTGGTCCCGGCATAAACGTGATACGTGCGCACAAATTGCACACCGGTACGCGGGTCCGCTGGACTGGTCACGCGGACGGCGACCTCGGCGGGCGTCTCCGTGACCAACGCGGCCGTATATTTACTGCCGTCGAGCATGTAGTAGGGAATGCTGGGCCATTGATCCTCGCTCATCCAACCTTCCGGCCCGGGCCAGACTTTGTCACCGCCGTAGTTGGCCCAGCCGGCTTTGACGTTGTTCTGCTCAGGCGGCAGGACTTTCCCGGCCAAGTCTTTATTCACAAAGAAGAACCCCTCCTCGCCAAGCTGCAACTGAATGGCGCGGCCCCCGATGTCAGGAGCGACATACAGGGTGACGATGCCATTGGTCAGGCGATAGGCGTTCCAGCCGTTGAATTGAGTCTTTTCAAGTCTTGCGGAAAAGGAATTATTCTGAGTTGCCATGGCAAACCTCGCTGAAAATAAGGTTATCGGATTTGTTGTTAAATAATTGTGCCGCGATCCGGTTGCTACGCCAATTGATGCCAGCAAAGCGCCGAGGGCGCAGCCAACCAGCATCTTCTGAACTCGTCCCATTTCCTTCCACCCCCATGCATGGGTATTCGGTTCTTACGCGTCGCCAGGTAGAAACCGTTCCATTCTCGAATCCAAACCCCCTCACCCCCGGCCCCTCTCCCCCAAGGGGGAGAGGGGAGTAGAAATCGAATCAACTCCCCCTTCTCCGCCAAGGGCGCGAGGGAGGAAGAAATGGAACCAACTCTCCCCTCTCCCCCTTGGGGGAGAGGGGCCGGGGGTGAGGGGATTGTTCAGCAACCGTGCAATTGTTGCTTCGTGACGACTCCTTAGAACCCTATCGGGACAATCCAGAACGAAGCTCCCAAGGTTTTTCCTGGCGCCAGGATGATCAGGTTCTTGAACTTCCCTTGGTGTTGCAGGTTAAAGGCGTTCGTCGGCCCCGTCTGGGGTTCCGCGCAGATCAGGGTTTTATTAAGTGGCGCATAAACGATCGCATAATCAAAATCCTTGCCGTACAGGACTTCGATCTTCTGAGTCTTTCCTTGAATAACCACATGGCCGAGCCCGCGGGCGTCTCGCGCAAACTGGGAGAAACCGTCGTCAATGAAAGTCTGGTCGAGCGCCACACCCTTGGTTACCCCGGGCAGAAACTTGTCGGTAGGTTCGGTTTCGCCAGTGGCAATCAATTGCTTGGTCACGATCCAATGTTTCTGGGCGCCGATGGTCAGCTTCCACTGCTCGCGTGGGCCATCCGGGTGAAAGTAGGGATGGAAGGCGAAGTGTAAGGGCAGGTCGGAATTGCCGAGGTTGGTGACCTGCGTGACGCACTCGAGTTTTCCGTCCTTGAGGCGGTAAGTCATTTCGTAAACCTGGGCAAAGGGAAATTGCGCCATCAGGTCAGGATACTTGTAGAACTCCAGGCGAGAGACTATGAACGCCCCGTCAACGTCTGAACTGCCGGTCTTCACCACCTTCCACCGGGTTTCGTAAACCAGGAGGCCGTGAAGGGGTTGCTTGAAATCGTCGCGAATGATATTTCCCAGCGAATCGTTCAGCAAATACTTCTTGCCCTCAAAGTAGTAATACTCGCTATCAATGCGGTTGGCCCAGGGCGCCAGGAAAGGAATTCCCCAGCCGAAGGTGTGCTTCTCGAGGTAGTCCTTGAAGGACTCCACCGGAATCAGCACATCCTTCCCATTCACCTTGAACTGGTAAGCAAGGTTGCCGATATCCGGCACGATGCCAACGTCCATTCTCAGTTTGGAATCAAGCAGGTGGTACGTGGTGTGGCCTTCGATGACTTCTTTCTTGACTGCGTAATTATCCACGGCGAGACCTCCTAATGGGAGCGATGGGAAAATGCACATCAACACAAGTAAAGCACGGCGGATTTTCATTGTAGTTTGTTATCCTCCCCATATTTAGGCGTAGGTGTCATTTGGGATGGGATCCCCTTCAAAACGCCAGTCATTCCCGCGAAAGCGGGAATCCAGTTCGTCGAGAGCGCATTTCCGAAGGCTCGCGGAGTGGATTCCCGCTTTCGCGGGAATGACAGCGACCTGCCACCCCATATCTCGCAAATGACATCAGCACCCATATTCGCGAGCGCGGGCCCCAGGCCGAACGCGGTTCGGCCCTACGCCAAATTCGCCAGCGTGTGCGCCAAATCCCGGACGGCGGGATAAAGGTCGCGATACACCTGGTAATAGCGGTCATAAGCTTTGACGTTTTCCGCCAGGGGCGTCATGCTCTCTTTCACCTGTATGGCTTCTGCCGCGGCCTCGGAAACGCTCGAATAGGTCTTGGCAGCGACGCCGGCGAGCAAGGCAGCGCCGAAGGCAGAGCCTTCCGAGGTTCGGAGGGTCACGAGTTCGGTGCCAAATATATCCGCCTGGATTTCTCGCCAAGTGAAGTTGCGCGAGCCGCCGCCCGAGGAGCGAATCTGCTCGACCGGAATTTTCAACTCCCTGAATATCTCGATCGAGTCGCGCAGGCTGAACGCCACCCCTTCCAGGATGGAGCGGATGAGGTGTGCTCGCGTGTGAACAGCGGTCAGACCGAACCACATGCCGCGCGCCTGGGCGTCGAGGTGAGGCGTCCGCTCGCCCATCAGGTAGGGCAGCCACAGAACGCCGCCACTTCCGGGGGGAATTTCCCGGGCCTCGTTGATAATGAGGTCGTAAGCATCGGCGTCCGTGTGGCGGGCGTACCAGCACTCCGAAGCTCCAAAGTTGTCGCGGAACCAGCGTAGGGAGAGTCCGGCGCCCTGAGTGACCCCCATCACGTGCCATTTTCCGGGAACGGCGTGGCAGAACGTATGGATGCGGCCACGGGGGTCAAGCTTGGGCGCCTCGGTGTAGGCAAAGATCACACCTGAGGTGCCCAGCGTGGCGGAGGTCAGCCCGGGCTCGACGATCCCATTGCCCACGGCGCTTGCGGCCTGGTCGCCTGCGCCGCCCACCACCGGCGTCCCGGCGCTCAAGCCGGTGAGTACGGCGGCCTCGGGTGTGATCTGTCCCGTGATTTCGACAGATTCATAGGCGCGCGGCAGGAGCTTGGCGTCCAAATCAAGCGCCGACAACATCTCGTGCGACCAGCGGCGGTTGGTCACATCAAAGAGCAAAGTGCCCGAGGCGTCCGAGACGTCGGTGGCAAATTCACCCGTAAGACGGAAGCGCACAAAATCCTTGGGCAGGAGGAAGTGAGCGGCGCGCTCGAAAGTCTTCGGCTCCTCATCGCGGATCCAAAGCAGCTTGGGCGCGCTGAAACCTGTGAGGGCGGGATTGGAGACCAGCTTGATCAATCGCTCCGCCCCCACCGTTGAGGTGATCCAGTCGCATTGGGCTTGGCTGCGTTGGTCGCACCAGATCAAGGCAGGCCGGAGGACCGCCGGCGTGCTATCCATCAGAACCACGCCATGCATTTGGCCGGAAAACCCCACGGCGTCAATGTCGCTGCCCTTGAGCTGGGCTTGCTCAAGGGCCCCACGGATGGCCACCAGTGTCGCATGCCACCAGTCCTCCGGCTCCTGCTCTGCCCAACCGGGCTTGGCCATTTTCATGGGCTGGTGATCGCCCGTGGCAGCTCCCACAATATGACCATCCGGGCGGACGATGATTGCCCGTGTCCCGGTGGTTCCAACATCAATTCCCATCATGTAGGCCATAGTATTTGGTCCAGTAAGAGTATTTTCAAGAGCAGGATTCGGGATTCAGGATTCAGGATTCAGGGGAAAGGCCCGCAGCGTGAGTGCTATGCATTTGCTCTTCCCTAGCCTCCAGCCCCTAGCCCCCAGCCCCTGTTAATCCCTGGCTCCTGAATCCTGAATCCTGAATCCTAGATTTTCACCTTCTCCCACTGTCCTGACTTTGCCGAGCGCTCCACAGCGTCCAGGACAGCTTGAACCTTCACGCCTTCGTCGAACCCGGGCTGGGGCGGCTGGCCCTTCTCCAATCCCGTCAGGAAGTCGTGGACGGCATGGACGAACGTGTGCTCGTAACCAATGATGTGGCCTGGTGGCCACCATGCGCCGACGTAAGGATGGTTGGCCTCTGTCACCATGATCGTCTTGAAGCCCTGCTGCTCATTGGGCTCCGTGCGATCATAGAATTCCAGCTCGTTCATCCTTTCCATGTTGAAACCCAGACTCCCTTTGCTGCCGTAGATTTGGAAGGTGTTGTAATTCCTCCGGCCCCCGGCGAAGCGTGACGACTCAAAGACTCCCACGGCGCGGTTCTTGAAGCGGGCGAGGAAGTTCGTGTCGTCATCCACCGTGACCTTGCCTTTCTTCCCTTCTGCTCCTTTAGCTCCCCAGGCGCCTTCACCCGTGCCGGGCAAAGGCCGCTCCCTAATGAACGTGGTCATCTGGCCGGTGACCGATTCGATGTAACCATTCAGGAACTGGGCCAGGTCGGCGGCGTGTGCCCCGATGTCTCCCAGGGCGCCGCTGCCCGCGTATTTTTTTTCCAGGCGCCAGACCAAGGGGAAGTTTGGATCCATGATCCAGTCCTGGAGGTACGCGCCGTGATAATGATAGACCTGCCCGAGGCGGCCCTCTTCGATGAGCTTCTTGGCGAAGGCCACTGCGGGCGCCCGGCGATAATTAAAGTTCACCATGTGGAAGACGCCGGCTTTTTCCACCGCGCGGAGCATCTCCTTGGCCTGAGCCAGATTGTTGGCCAGGGGCTTCTCGCAGATGATGTGCTTGCCAGCCTCGGCGGCGGCTATGGCCATCGGGTGGTGAAGGTACCCCGGCGTCGAGATATCCACGATGTCAATATCCTTACGTTCGATTACCCGGCGCCAATCGCACTCGGACTCTTCCCAACCCAACTGCTGCGCCGTGGCCTCGAGTTCTTCGCGGCAAGCCTTCCCACAGAGCACTTTCATGCGCGGCCGATACTTGCCGGGAAAGAACCTGCTGACCTGCCGGTAAGCGTTTGAATGAGCCTTGCCCATGAATTGGTGACCGATTAAAGCAACGTTGATTTCTGGCATCTTCGCGTTCTCCTTCCTCGAAAGGTGACAAGTGACGAGCAGGAGTCAGAAGTCAGGAGTCAGAAGTCAGAATACAGAAAAGCTGGCGCCGCGTTTCGGATGTCAGAGGGAAGAAGGCCCAAGGGCCGCGGATTCTGACTCCTGACTTCTGACTCCTGACTCCTGCTCTTCTCACGCCCACCACATCTCCTTGAGTTTTTCTTTGATAATGACTTGGTTCAAGAAATTGGCCGCTTTGGTCAGACCCTCGTCCACAGACATCAGGCTGTCTT
>Ga0208821_1001477_pt1 | contig 12979 bp, 16 predicted proteins | sample June2015DPH_20_5_FD_184720 | JGI IMG/M metagenome (GOLD analysis project Ga0208821, IMG submission 184720) | Peatland microbial communities from SPRUCE experiment site at the Marcell Experimental Forest, Minnesota, USA - June2015DPH_20_40... | ecosystem: Environmental > Terrestrial > Soil >... | reverse complement strand
AACATGCTCCGCCAGATGCGCGAAGTCAGCCGATAAAATCGAAGGTGCCAGTTCAATCAACTCGGGCCCCCGTTACGGAAATGTTCCGGAATCTTACCACTTCGGGTTGCGCGCGACAAACTACTTTTCCTGCAAGGGCTCGCTTGCGATGGGGTCTTTCTGCCAAGATTTTGTGATGTACCTCACATTGATCGGTGAGGGTTGTCACAGACATCCTGTGACATATGTCCTAATATTCTGCGCGCCGTCTGTCGGGGTTCCAGTTAAAAAGTGGTGGACGCGTCATTTGTGGCATTCGGTTGGTTCAACTTTAAAGGAGGACTTCATGATCTCTTCCGGGATGAGTCGCAGGTCAATCGTCACGGCAAGGAGAACGAAGTTCTGTCGGCTGCGCACGGAGTGATTCCCCCGTACGTGGATAAGAACCCAGCGCCATCAGCCGCCCCAGCCGATAACAAGTCGCCCGGCGGTGGCCACTAAATGAATTCCAAGACCCATAAGGAGGGAGTACTCAAATGCGCACGAAGCAAATGCTGCTAGCTCTTTTAACGCTGCTCGTATGTTCGTCCCTGATGTGCCCGTCCCTGATGTTCGCTGGAACGGTTAGCGGCAAGGTGACCTACACCGGCACGCCCGCCAGACAAAAACCCATCGATATGGGCAAAGAACCAAGCTGCGCCAAGGAGCATGCCACACCCGTGACCACCGAAACGGTTGTGACCGGTCCCAACAATGCATTGGACAACGTGGTGGTGTACGTTTCGTCCGGAGCTCCCGACGATGGTCAGGTTCCGGCGCAGGCCGTCACCTTCGAGCAGAAAGGTTGTCAGTATCTTCCGCACGTTCTGGTCATGCACACCGACCAGGAACTCAAGATCACCAACGCAGACCAAACTTCGCACAACATTCACCCGCTGCCCAAAGTGAACCGCGAGTGGAACAAATCCCAGCCTCCCGGCTCTCCGCCCATCGTCGAGAAATACCCTAGAGAAGAATTTATCTCGGTGAAATGTAACGTCCACCCCTGGATGCACGGCTGGTTCGCGGTGCTCAAGACGAATCACTACGACGTAAGCAAGGGTGGAGGGGACTTTAAGCTGCCAAACCTGCCTCCCGGCAAGTACACCATCACTGCCTGGCATGAGGACTACGGCACCCAGACTGCCGACGTCACCATCACCGGCAACGAAACCAAGGACGTGAACTTCACCTTTAAGGCGAAGGCCTACTGACGCACCGGCGGCGGAGATCAACTTCTCCGCCGCAGGCGCCTTTAAGCAGGCCAAGCGGAGATAACCAATGGGGAAAGTTTTTTGCAGTCACTATTGCAATTATCGCGATTCTGTCGGCCATCCCCGTCGTCATGAATTTCGGTTGGAAGCTCATAAACCGGAGTGCTGCTCCGGCGGCTCCGGCTTCTCAACAATGAGCCTGCGTCCCCGGTGGAGAGTTGATTTGCGAACTCAGAAAGAGCGGCGTCATGAATAACGAGGAGAAGAATTCAATGAAAGCGGGATGTAAAGTCGTAGCACTCGCCTCACTCTTGCTAATTTTCGCATTCGGATTGTTGTATTCAGGAAGAAGTGTAAGCGCGGCTTCCGCAGGCCAGATCACAGGTACGGTCAAGCTTGACGGCACAGCTCCACACCAGAAGCCGATTGACATGGCGAAGGAGCCGAGCTGCGCCGCGGTTCACAAGGACAAACCGCTCACCACAGAAAGCGTAATCGCAGGTGCGAACGGAGGGCTGGCGAACGTTGTCGTCTATATCACGCAGGGCCTGACCGGTAACGAGCCCGTTTCCACGCAGCCGGTCGAGATTAACCAAAAAGGTTGTCAGTACCTCCCGCATGTGGTGGCCGTCGATGCCGGGCAGCACGTGAAGATAGTGAATAGCGACCAAACTTCGCACAACATTTTCTCGCAATCCACAAAAAGTCCCGCGTGGAACAAGTCGCAGCCGCCGGGAGCCCCGCCCCTCGATGTGACTTGGAACAACGAGGAAATTGCCATACCAATCAAGTGCAACGTTCATCCTTGGATGCACGCCTACATTGCGGTAGTAAAGGGTCCCTACGGGGTGAGCGACGACAGCGGTTCTTTTAAGCTCGACAACGTGCCGCCGGGAAACTATACTCTGACAGCTTGGCACGAAACGTACGGAACTCAGACTCAGACTCTGACGGTTGCCGCCGGGAAGCCCGCGACCGTCAGTTTCACCTTCAAGGCAAAGTAGCGAACAACCGAACCAAAGTCGTTGCCGTGGGGGCATCGACTGCGGCGGCCGCCCAGCGAACTTGAGGAGGCGGCTCCGAGACAGACCATAAAGCGAGGAATCTCATGCCGGGTAAAGTTTTTGCGTTCGTAGTGGCGATCATCACGCTGGCTATCGCCTATTGCGTAATCGCTCACGTGTGGTGGATGCCGGTGGATATTTCCGTCCACGGACCCAAGATCGATGGCCAGATAGAAGAAACCATGTTGGGCGCAGGCATTCTGTTTATTGCCGGACAACTGGTGCTGGCGGCATTAGCCTTTCTGTACGGCGACAGCAAGGGCACGCGCAAGATGAAACCGTTTCCCGGTGGCGCGAAACCTCTCATCATCTTCGCCTGTGTCGTGGTCGGCATCGAAGTTCTGGTGCTCTCGTTCGTTGGTTCCAAGGCGTGGGGCTCGGTCTACTTCACGCCGCCGGACCCCGACTCGCTGCGCGTCGACGTTCAAGCGGGGCAGTTTGCCTTTTACTTCCGCTATCCTGGGCCGGATGGCAAGTTCGGGCCGCTTCACCCCGAGCTCATTAATGAGGGAACCCAAAATTACTTTGGTCTCGACCCGGAGCACGATGCGGATGCGAGGGACGACATCGTGACCGCCGGGCTGGCGATTCCGGTGAACAAGCCGGTGCTGCTCACCCTGCACTCCAAGGATATGGGGCATTCCTTCGATGTGCGGGAACTCCGTATCCAGCAAGACTTCGTGCCCGGGATCGTGATTCCGATCCACTTCACGGCGAACCAGACCGGAAAGTTCGAAATTGTGTGCACGCAGCTCTGCGGTCTTGGGCATTACAACATGAAGGCGTATCTCGAGGTGATGTCCCAGGCAGACTACGACAATTGGCTGAAGCAGCAAGCGGCCATGCAGTAACTGAAGTGCGTAAATGAAGTACGTCTGCTTCCGAAACGGGAGGAGCGGACGAAAAAACATCTCTCGTGGGGTGAGATCACATGCACGATATGTCAGCGCACGCGGCCGCGCACCATGCGCCGCCGAGCGGTTTCATTCGCAAGTACGTCTTCAGCGTGGATCACAAGATAATCGGGATCCAGTACACGACCTTGAGCCTGGTGGGGGCGTTCATCGGGATGGCGCTTTCCTGGGCCATGCGTATCCACCTGGGCTGGCCGTCGGCGAGCATTCCCCTTCTGGGTTGGCTCTCTCCCACTGGCGCTCCGGGGGGCGTTCCGACGCCGGAGTACTACTTGTCGTTGATGACCATGCACGGCACGATTATGGCGTTCTTCGTGCTGACCGCGGCGCCGATGGCCGGGTTCGGCAACTATATGCTGCCGATCCAGGTGGGTGCGGCGGACATGGCGTTTCCCCGGTTGAACATGGCGTCGTTCTGGGTCACGCTCGTCGGTTTCGTTCTCGCCTGCGCGACGTTTGTCATCCCCGACGGCCCGCCGCTTTCCGGCTGGACCGCATACGCGCCGCTGAGCGCTGTGGGCCAGGTTGCGGGTCCGGGTCAGGGCCGGGGCCAAGATCTCTGGGTACTTTCGATTGCGCTCTTCTGCGTGGCGTCGCTGCTCGGCGCGCTGAACTTCATCGTGACCACGATCGATCTCCGCACCAAGGGCATGACAATGTCGCGGCTGCCCGTGTCTACCTGGGCGTGGTTTATAAACGCGTGGGTGAGCTTGCTGGCTTTTGCCGTGCTCTTGCCCACTGGCCTCCTCCTGCTGCTCGACCGCGTCGGCGGAACCAGCTTCTTTATTGCTGGGGGAACCGTGGTCAATGACAAGGTGCTGCCGCACTCCGGCGGTTCGGCGCTCTTGTACCAGCACCTGTTCTGGTTCTTCGGACATCCCGAGGTTTACATCATCATTTTGCCGGCGTTTGGAATCATCGCGCACGTCATGCCGACGTTTACCCGAAAGCCGCTGGTAGGGGGCTGGAAGGTGATCACCTTTGCCATGATCGCCATTGGTGGCCTGAGCTTCCTCGTTTGGGGTCATCACATGTTTGTGAGCGGGATGAGCCCGCTTATGGCAATGGTGTTCTCGGTGCCGACACTGATCATCACGATACCGTCAGTCATTGCGGTGCTGGTGTTCGCGTTCTCCCTTTACGGCGCCAACATCCGCTTTACTACTCCGATGCTGTTCTGCCTCGGTTTCATCTCGCTCTTCATCAGCGGGGGAATCGGTGGATTCTTCCTGGCGCAGCCGGCGGTCGATTCCTATCTGCACGCCACCAGCTTCGTGGTGGGCCATTTCCACTTCACCATGGGCCTCTCCGCCATATTTGGGGCTTTTGCCGGCTTCTACTATTGGTTCCCGAAAATGTGGGGCCGCATGATGAACGAGACGCTCGGCAAAGTGCACTTCTGGCTGACTTTCGTCCTCGTGTACTCTGTTTTCATGACCATGCATTTGATGGGCCTCACCGGGGTGGTTCGCCGCTATTCGGCGTATGTGGCCGACTTCATGGTCCCGCAGATTCCCACCAACCGGTTCATGACCGTCGCCGCCTTGTTGCTGGGCGCGACGCAGTTCATCTTCTTGTTCAACGCGATTTACAGCCGCTTTAAGGGACCCAAGGCTCCAGACGATCCGTGGCAAGCCACCACGCTCGAATGGGATACGACATCGCCCCCGCCCTTCGACAATTTTGGCGGCCGGCAAATGACCGTTTACCACGGTCCGATGGAATACGACGGCGATGCCTTCGTGATGCAGACTTCGCCGGAGAAGTCCATCGCAGGAACCTAACCGGGGTGCAACTGCCGGTTCATAACAACAGGGGTCGAACAACACTCGGAGGGAGGCATCGTGAGCCAAAGCGAACTGACCATGGGAATGGGGCATGAAGTGGTGATGGAAGCTTCTCCATACGGCATTGAAAAGAAGAAGCTGGGGATGTGGATCTTTATCGTCTCCGACGCCTGCACGTTCGCCACGTTTCTGTTCGGCTACGGCTACATGCGCGTGGGCAGCCAGAATTGGGGGACGCCGTTCGAGTTTGGGACGATCTTGAACGGGATCATCATGACCTTCGTCCTGCTTTCCAGCAGCCTTACCATGCTGGCGGCGGTTCGGGCCACGCAGACAGGGCAGAAAGCGTCGGCCAGCAAATGGCTGGGCCTGACCATGCTTCTGGGCACTGTGTTCGCGATCCTCCACCTGCGCGAATGGTTCAAGATGTTCGGCGAGGGCTGGGGACTGTTCTCCAACCCCACCGGCGGCGCGCATCAGTTCGGCGCGTGCTTCTTCAGCGTCACCGGGCTCCATTTGACCCACGTCGTCACCGGCGTTATCGCACTGGCTTTTATCGCGCGGGGCTACAACCGAGGACGCTACGATTCCAGCCACGTCGAAACCGCCGGTCTTTACTGGCACTTTGTCGATCTGGTCTGGATGTTCGTTTTTCCATTGATGTATTTGATGAACGCCCAAACAAGGTAAACTTCGAGCAGGAGGGAGAAGCTGTCATGTCATCGAATCAAGAGCCGGGAATGCTTTCTTACGTGGGGATTGTGATCGGGCTGATGATCATCGTGTGGATTGAGGTGGTTCTGACCTATCAGCATTTGCCGGTGCGAAAGTTGCTCGCCTCCTTGCTCTGCCTGGCGTGTTTCGAGGCGTTCGTGGGCATCATGTACTTGATGCACGTGAAGTACGAGAATCCGCTTTTGTTCTGGACCATATTTCCAGCCACGCTCTTCGTGTTGGGGATGCTGAACTACTTATGGCCGGACGCGCACCGCATGGCGAGGATGAGTCTGGGGCAATGACGCGGTCGAGGTCGAAGCGGCCCGGTGCCGACTCCGATGGGGATGAGGAGATCAAGTGAACTTTGCAAAACAGGCAAGTGTGCGGTATCTCAAGCTAGGGCTGGTCGGACTGGCGTTCCTGCTCTTGATCAGTCCCAGAGACCTGCACGCGCAGGGCTGCGCCATGTGCTACCAGAGTGCTGCCGCCTCGGGCGCCCGTCTCATCCACGCGCTGAAGAGCGGCATTGTGGTTTTGATGATTCCGCCTCTGCTGATCACAGGCGCTTTCGCGCGCTTGGTGTACCGCAAGCGCAACCGGTTTCATGAGGAGATCGTGGAACACGACGAGTTTTGACGGTTTCGGCGGCAAGCACCCGTCTTATAGCGATCCTGTAAGAGAACACTCTTCGGCATCAATTGGGGAACATTAAAGGAGTCTCAAGTTATGGCAACCACGGTCCACGAACCGCCGCAAATCGAACCTCGCCGCTTGCCCGATGAAGGGCACTCTGGAAATGGCGGCGGGGGGAATCTGGTTCCGGCTGAGGGTAATTTGCGCGCGGTTGAAGACCGCTCCCCCGAACGGGCCAGAACCGGTATCTGGGTTGCGCTGGCGGCAATCACGATGTCATTCGCCGCGCTCACCAGTGCCCTGTTCGTTCGTCAGGGCTCGGGAATGGACTGGCAGCACTTTATTCTGCCCCCCATTCTTTATGCCAACACACTGGTGCTGCTCGCCAGCAGCGTCACCCTGGAGATAGCGCGCCGCCGGATCGCGGGGTACGCTCGCGGGATCGAAAGCCAGATTGCTGTCCCGATGCGCTGGTTGGTGATCACGTTGGCGCTCGGCCTGCTCTTCGTTGCCGGTCAATATGTGGCCTGGCTGCAATTGAAGGCTGCAGGACTGTATCTCGCCACCAATCCGAACAGCTCATTTTTCTATGTCTTCACTGGCGTACACGGCCTGCACGTGCTGGGCGGTCTGTGTGGATTGGTTTATGTCATGAGCAAACTCAATCGCTCCATCCTGCGGCGGAGTACGTTCGCTGCGGCCGCGCAATACTGGCATTTTATGGGCATTCTTTGGCTGTATCTGCTTTGGGTGCTTTGGATGAAGCTCTAATTCTTAGTGATCGCAAGCGTAACCATTCAAGCAGAAGATTGCAGCATTGAATCTGACCGCGATTGGTAACAGGAGAGCATGGCGACTACTCACAGTACGATGCAGCTGAGCCCGACGGATCAGTTCACTTCCAAGCTCCGTGACTATTACACCCTGACCAAGCCTGAAGTGAACCTGCTGATTCTGATGACCACGTCGGCGGGTTATTATCTTGCTTCGCGTGGACCTTTCAGGATTGCCGGCCTGGTGAACACACTCGTGGGTACGCTCCTGGTCGCCAGCGGTACCGCAACCCTGAATCAGTGGATGGAACGGGTTTGGGATGGTCAGATGCGCCGCACCGCCAACCGGCCGCTGCCGTCGGGCAGGCTGAATGCTCGCAAAGCATTTCTGTTTGGGATTCTGCTGAGCATCGCCGGGGGCCTCTATCTTGCGGTTGCGGTGAACGGGTTAGCAGCCTTCCTCGCGATCTCCACGCTGCTTTCGTATCTGCTTATCTATACTCCGTTGAAGCGGAAGACGCCGCTGTGCACGCTGCTCGGCGCTTTTCCGGGCGCCATGCCCGTTCTGATCGGGTGGGCGGGCGCCTCGGCAAGTATCGAGCGGCACGCCTGGTTTCTCTTCGCCATTCTCTTTCTGTGGCAGTTCCCGCATTTCCTGGCGATTGCCCTGATGTACCGTGAGGACTACACCCGGGCTGGCTATAGGATGCTGCCCCGGTTCGATCTCGATTCCCGCTTCACGCGTGCAGAGATTATTGGCTTCACCGTGATCCTGGTAGTCACTACAATGCTGCCGCTGGTCGATCGCGGAGGCCCGATTTATCTGGGTGGTATGTTTCTGGCGGGCGCCTTCCTGCTATATCACGCAATCAAACTGGCGAGATCAAATTCGAAAGTCTTGGCCGGCCGCGTCTTGCATGCCTCCGTTATCTACCTGCCTATAGTTCTTGGGATGATTGTCGCCCGGAAGGCCTGAAGTTTGGCGGAATGCTCGGGCGGCATAGCCAGGCCGCGGTCAGCAGTTGCGGGACTCATGTTGGGGCAGATGGGGCGCTATCCCGAGTTTTGGGCCCCAGCCGAGAAAAGAATTGTGCGCTGGAATTCCTCGATGGGTATATTAGTGTGGGGCTGTTGGGGAGCTAAAACGGAAATTCCGGTTACCGTCGCCGCACAGAGTTTTTCGACGAAAAAATCGTACGTGCTTGGAAACAATCGCCGTTACTGAGGAGGTTCACATGGAAACTGCAATCGGAGTATTTGCTTCGCGTGATCAAGCGGAAGAAGCGGTCAAGGAATTAAAGCAGCATGTGCCGGAAGACTCCATCGTTTTCCTAACCCGGTCCGAAAACGAGGCCAAAGCCATCGCGAAGGAGCTCGGCGGTTTTGTGGGAGGCTTCGTTGGGGGAGCCGCCGGGATGACAACCGCATTGGTGGCTGCCACGGTGCTTCTTCCCGGAATCGGGACGGTATTCGCGCTAGGGGTCGGGGCCGCCGCACTGCTTGCGGGCGCCGGTGCGGGTGCGGGTACGGGCGCCGCCGTCGGCTCGGCGGCAACACACGACGCGGATGCGCCGAAACCGACAACGGCTGAAAGCTCTGAAGACGTTGCGTTCTTCCGGGAAGTACTCAAGGAAGGGCGTTCGCTGATCGTGGTTCGGACAGAGTCAAAGGAACTTGCCACTTCAGCCTGCGCGATTCTTGACCGGCTGGGGCTCGGCATGCAAAACCGGACGCCCGTCAAAATGCAAACGACCACCCGCCACATCGGCGATGTTGCAGTGCTGGATATCAGTGGAAGGATCACGCTGGGCGAGGGCAATGTCATGCTCCGCGAGATCGTTCGCGAGCTGGCGGACAAAGGGAACAAGAAGCTAATTCTAAACCTGGGTGAAGTTCAGTACATAGACAGCTCAGGAGTAGGCGAGCTGGTTAAGACTCACACAACCGTTCGGAATCAGGGCGGGCGGCTTAAGCTCGTAAATCTGAACAAGCGAGTAAACGACCTGCTCCAGTTAACAAGATTGTCCGCTGTGTTTGATATTGAGAAGGACGAGGCCAGTGCAATCAAGTCTTTGGGAGGCCGCTCTCCTTCGCAAGGCGTAGCCTGAGCGTCGCGGAGATTCTGACTAGAAGCCCCTCAAGTTCGTTCCTGGGACTGCCTGGGTTACTTCTCCTTGGGCGGCAAAGTCAGCCCAAACACCGAAATCTGCCCCTGCCCGGCTACATTCACCACCGCTTCCCCGGGGTGCGGCAAATACAAAGTCTTACAATGCTCGCAGCGGTAGACCTCGGCATCCGGTCCCCAGGCCTTTTCCGCATCCCCGCAAGCTTGCTCGATCACATCGGTGGTATAAAACCAGCGCTTCAAATGGCCGCCGCAAAACTTCCCCTTCTCGTTTTTCTCGTTGCAGGCGCGCTGCCCGGCCTTCTTGATCTTGACCTTGTGATGGGGAAGCTGCGGAAGAGTTTGCATACTCGGAGTGGTGATCTTGCCAGTCGCCAAAGGACTTACTACGGTCTTTGCCTTCAAACGCTCCCGAAGATCCAGAAATGCACTCAGGAATAGAACGCCGGAAAGTGTCAGAAGAATCAGGCTCATGAAGAGGCCGTCGACAGTGGTTATACTTCCATGCAGAGCGATCCATGCCACTCCCAGCAGAGGGACCACCCCAAGCACGACGGAAAGCACCAGCATCATAGGCTTGTGAGCTCCTTTGTAGCGCCGGCGTCTCGCCGGCTGTCCCCAGGCATCCTGCAGGATCACCCCTACCCCGATTTCATGCTTGAGCTTAAGCATGCTCCTGTTTTGCCGCCGCCGCGCGTTCCTGCTCGAGGCGGCGGATGGTCGCACGCAGCCAAGTTCCCAAGGCCTCTTCCAACCTGAGCTGATTGTCCCGCAGCGTGTCCACGGTCTCCCCCTCTGGATTCAGCGGAATATGGTGACACGGCACGCTTTCACTTTGGGCTTTCTCGGGAACGAAGTCGGTAAGAAAGCATTCGTTGCACGGATGCGGTCGCGTGGGCTCGCAGAAATTGATGCAGGAGAGAGAATCCTGAAAGCTCCTGGTGGGCGTCTTGGGAGTGCGCACCGAACGCCCATAGCCTCCCTGCTCCAGGAATGCGAGTTCGAACTTAAGAGCTTCAAGAATGTCGCGCTTATCATCGGACATGGTATGCCTCCGCCCGGCAGTCTCCACCAGCCATGGTTGCCCGACCCTGTGCGTCCATTTTCGCCACCCAATATATCAAAAACGACCTAGTGGGTCAGTTTGAATTTGTTTTGAAAGGGCACGGCTTCAGCCGTGCCGCAACTGCCGCAAAATCAATAGCGGCTTTAGCCGCTGGGGGAATGTGTCTTTCAAACTGACCCACTACCCTTCTCTCTGGTGTGATGAAAATCCCAAACGTATGCGGTATACTCAGCCGCATGCCTGCTGAAGCGGCCGACATGAAACCCGCCGGGATGGTGCCCGACGAGCTCAAATTCGAACCCAAGTCCAAGGGGATCTTAACTCCTCGAAAGAAAAAACCAAAGGAGTTGGCGGTCATTACCGAGTGCTGCACGGGCTGCGCGGGCTCACCGGCCTGTGTGGAGTATTGTCCGGTGGAAGATTGCATGTTCTGGGTTCCGGACGAAGACTGCACTCCGTTTGGCCGGATCCAGGTCGACCCGATCCTGTGCATCGGCTGCAAGAAGTGCATCAGCAAGGGCCCCGACGGATGTTTTCTCGACGGCTGTCCGTGGGACGCGATCGTGATGGTGGACACGGTCGAAGTGGAAAAAGAAGTCGGCGTGATGCCGATTTGAGGCCAGCTATAAGCTCTTAGCTTTTGCCTCTTCAAGCACGACTCTCGCTGAACCCCATCCACCCTCCGCCATCGCCGACCAACTCCCGTAGTGGGTCAGTTTGGATTCACTTTGAAAGGGCACGGCTTCAGCCGTGCCGTAACTGCAGCAAAATCAGTCGCGGCTTTAGCCGCTGGGGGAATGTGTCTTTCAAACTGACCCACCACCCGAACTCCTTACTTCACCCTCTGACGTATCGCTCTCTCTGTTTCTAGCGCTTGCTGCCGCACGTGATCAGGGATGTCGGGCAACTCTCGTTCATAGGGAAGAACTGCGGCAATGTCATCTGGCTGGCCGACAAGGTAGAGTGCGCGCAACGCTTCCCAGACCTGCTCGGTGGACGGGTCGATAGTCGCGATGAGGTCTCCCGGCCTGACCCGCTGCCCAACCTGAGCCGAGAGTGTGCGCACACGGCCAGTGATTGGGGAACGCATTTCAATAGTGTGTGTCGCGTCAACGTTCCCGCTTACCTGGAGCTTAGCGACGACTCCGCCCTGGTGGATGCTGGTGCCGATAACGCTGGTATCCGTTATCTGTCCGGCATCGGGTGCGATCACCTTGGCCGGCTGCAGAAGTTCAACGATCTGGGGCCTCCCGGCTGCGTCTCCGAAGCGGACCAGCGAAAGCGCGGCATTGCCACGCACGCTGAGGGAAGAATCGGCGAGCATTCTCAGCAGAGCTTCATGAAACCCGGTGCCGGATGTGTCCTGTCCCATCACCCAGGCATCAGTGTTGCGCACTTCTTCGACCGGATCTGAGGCCAGGCGGATAGCATCAGGATACCAGCGGGTCACGCTCGCGTCGTGGCGGCTCATGCGCTCGCCCATCTGCACCAACGCGTGCTGAATATGCCGGGGATGCTTCTCGTCTTGCAGATACTCGGCCAGTTGTTTGTCGGAGAGCTGGCGGCCGAACCAGGTGTTCCACCAGAACAGGAACGGCATCAGCACGATCAGCCACGCGGTCAGGAAGAAAAGCAGCCGGTTACGCGTGGACATGCGAGGACGGGGCTTGGGTAGAGGGCTGGGGGGACTGCCTGCATCCGGCGAAGATTGCGCAGTTGCGTCGGGGAGAACGGGCATGGGATCACGGAAATATAGCAGAAAGCGGGTTGCGGGTCCCTGGCTCGGGAAATTCGGTAGTGTCCTAATTTGGGCAACAATTACCTTGGCTCGCCCACCAGTAGAGGTGTACGATGAGCCGGAGGCGACGAGTGTTCCATTTGATCGTTGGGGGATGCGTGGTGATTGACCTATTGCGCCGATTACGCGAGGTCCTATTCGGTGTCGATGTCCCCCGGATAGATTACTGGATACTGGGTGTAGACTTTTTGGTTTTAGTGGCAATCTTGTGGTTTGAGGGGATTGCGGAACGGCGTCATCAGATCGAAAGAAAACGTGCTGAACACTTGACTGGGATTGTCAAATCACTAAGCGATTTGATGGACGAAGGACAAACTATTCAATGGTCGCTCCGCGATCCTCGCGTAATAGGTCGGGAAGGGGAAGCGATTTGGGTTGAATCGGTTAAAAAGTGGACGGAAGGAATTAATGATTTCCTAGCTATGCACTCGCGAAAAGCACTGATTGCATTTCAACTCGTTTCTTACGAAGAGTTGGGAGGTAATTTGGTGTTTCATCCTAATACGGGTGAAACATTTTTGGTTGGGGGAGATACACGACTAACCTATCGAAGGTTGGTGGCGCAGCTTGAAAATCTCCGACGAATTGTGGAACGTCCGGAGGGATATTTTTAATATGGCCACAGAATCACAAATGTCAGAAGCTGAGAGATTCGATGCTGTGATGCGGAAGATTCTTACCGTGTCCAAAGACGAATTAAAGAAACGCCAGAAGGCATGGAAGCAGAAACAGGCAAAGAAAAAGAGGGTGTAAATAAAACTGTGTAAACGGCCATGGGAAGAAGAAAATAGGAGGACCCCATGGCAATCGACAAGAAGTTAATCGACCAACTGCTGACCAACTACAAGAAGCCCGAGGATATCATCGGGG
>Ga0208821_1001475_pt1 | contig 13014 bp, 12 predicted proteins | sample June2015DPH_20_5_FD_184720 | JGI IMG/M metagenome (GOLD analysis project Ga0208821, IMG submission 184720) | Peatland microbial communities from SPRUCE experiment site at the Marcell Experimental Forest, Minnesota, USA - June2015DPH_20_40... | ecosystem: Environmental > Terrestrial > Soil >... | reverse complement strand
CGCTACGGCGAGCACTACAAAAAGGTGAAGGAGATCATCGCGAGCGGCGCCATCGGCCGCGTCCATACCGTTTACGGTACTGCCACCGGCTGGATGATGCACATGCTGACGCACCTGATCGACTACACGCGCTGGTACAACGACTATGCCGAGGCCGAATGGGTGGTCGGGCAGGCGCACGGAAAATCGAAGTTCGCAGACAATCACCCTTCACCCGACTACATCGGCGGGCTGATTCAGTTTTCCAACGGCGTGCGCGGCGTCGTGGAGTCGGGTGACGGCGCTCCTGACGTGCCGGAAGTTGAATACTGGTGGCGCAAGTGCCGAATCGGCGCGCAAGGCAGTGAAGGTTTTGCCGAGGCGCTCACGGGCGGCGGCTGGCGCGCCGTCACTCGCGGCGGCATCACGTCTGGCCCCGGCAGCATGGACTACGAACACGATATGGGGCCATATGTTCAAGAAATGGTCGACTGGCTCGACGACGAGACGAAGGTTCACCCCTGCAACGGCGAAAGCGCCTACAAAGACCTCGAAATCATGATGGCCTTCTGCCGCTCGGTCGTCCAACGCGGCAAAGTGAAGTTGCCCCTCGGCCCCGGCGAACCGGAACTGGAAGCGCTGAAGAGGGTACTGCCAGATTAGTACTCCATCGTGATGAATGACGTGTAGCCCCGATGGTGCGAGTAATGCTGCAATCAGTTCTGAGTCATTACCCCCCCGGTTTGATCGTGCTTTCCACGCGGAAGAGCTTAAAACTGGTGTAGTGGTACGTATTGCGACCCCACATGGCGCCATACACAACCTCGCCCCCCACGTCGCGGGGCAGCCAGAGCACTCTTTCCGACCCGCTCGGCTGGACGGAGCAGAAGTCAACCGTCGAAGTCTGGGAACTGAGGCCGACATCCGTCCGCGGTGCGAGAAGCCAGGTTATGACCCGCAGGACCTGGAAGCTGTCGGAGTCGATCCACGCCAGTCCTTGGACCAACAGTGTGCAGCTTTTGTCCCCCATGCGTAATGCCCCCACACCATGCACTCTCTCGGGATCTTGCGCAAACCCCACCACATGACATTCCCGATTTCGAATCGTCTGGATTCCGAAGTAACGGAAGCGGCTGCTGCGCTGGTCAGCCGGGCTCAAGTACAGCCAGGTTGATGCGAAGTCGGAAGTGATCATGAAGAGATCTCTCAGGCTCGATTCAGAGACGGGGTTCCCATTGAGGTCCGTACGGTATTCTTCAAATGCCGGGACATCACCGGCGGGCCGGGGGTATGACGATATACCGAAACTTGCGATTCTTCGGAGTGTAATGCACATTCTCAAACGCTGTACGAGCGTCTTGAGGGTTCGATATCGAGCCGACCTCCTCGTCACAGGAGACCTGGGGAAAGGCGTGAAACAGGAGGGTAGCTGTTTGGCCGGCGCGCTCCAGTACCATCGGTAGTTGATCCTGGCTCCCGGCCGGGCGCAGATTGTGCAGAAAAGGGCAGGCGTGAATCTGACGCGGAGTCCAATCGATGAGTGTCTGAGCGCGTTTGTATATTTCGATTTCCGAGGGCGCAAGTTGGAGCGGCGGTTCGGTCAACTGGGGAGCAGCTTCAGGCCGCTGCAGTCTAGCGCTCACTATGCCGATGAACACGGCCGCCAGCACGAACGAACTTGCAAGTGCCCGGACCTTCACGCGGAAAGTATTCGCCATAGCATTGTCCAGGTCAAGATGACACATTGTCGAGGAACCTAAGAACCGTAACCAGCCGACGCTACGGAAAGTCGTCGTGAGCCACTTCTGTATCAGCCAGGCTTGCAAGTGCCGAACCGTATGTTATTATGGCTGGAGGAAATTGGTTAAGATCCCAAGCGAAGTTCCTTTCTGGTGGCGCTAATGGAAGGTGTTTCCACAGAGCGGACATTCCGGCGACGCAGCCTTCGTATTGTCATGCGGGTGCCGCTGTTTGTCAGCCCGGTGAATGCGCCTGCGACGGACGAATGGGAACCGGTGGAAACGCTGGTGATCAGTCTGCATGGGGGGTTGATTCGCAGCCGCCAGCAGTTTCCCGTCGGCACGACGCTGGACATTCGCACGCGGAGCAATCAAAGATTCACACGAGGCCGGGTGGTGTGGACGTCCGCCGGGGCAAAGGATTTCGCCTTCGAAGTCGGCTTCGAAATCCTAGAGCCCCCAGGGTTTTGGGAAGTTAACTTCCCGGCTGACAGGTGGTCGGGGGGGCCACCAACCCCGATCCCCCAGGCCTGAGCGAAGGACCATAAGGCCTCCCATGCCTGCGAATATTCCAATGCTGGTGCGCGCACTGATTGTGACTTTGATTCTCCCTCTTGCCAGCGCCCTTTCGGCCGCCAAGGACAAACCTCCAGTCCAGTATCAAATCCCCATTCCCACGCCGCCCGATTACTCCACCCTGGATTGGTTGTTGGGTCAATGGACCGGCAAAACCCTGCCCAACAGCCCCCCAGGCGAAGTGCGGCTCTCCGTCAGCCCCGACCTGGGAAAACGATTCCTGGTCTTTCGCGGTGAGGTTTCGCTCTCGGCCACTCCAACCGTGCCGGCTGTGAAGGAATCCTGGATGGGAATTCTCAGCGCCAGCACTAACGGGCCCGGATTTGTTTTACGAGTATTCTCCAGCAACGGATTCGTCACCCGATATCGATTGACCTTGGACGGTCCCGAACTTCATCTGAATCCCGAAGGCGGCGACTCCCCTCCGCCGGGATGGCTCTTTCGTAGGGCCTGGGTGCGAACCGGGCCCGACGAGATCACAGAGACCGTCCAAGTGGCGCCGCCGGGAAAATCATTCTTTGACTATTATTCCACCAAATATTCCCGCGTTCCCCCTCCTGCAAAAACCAGCCTCGCGCATTAACTACGCCTTGAACGAGCACTAGAGAAAGAAACGGTGTAATATTTGAATCGCCGATTTCGGGGCTGGCCTTGCGCGCCGAGGTCGCGGGTAATCGTCTTAACCCGTCTGCAAAATCTCCAGGAGATAGCTCCATGTCCAAAGGGAAAAGGATTGCACTCGTTGTTGTGATTGGAGTGGTCCTCGTTGTTGTGGGATTGGCCATCATCATTCCTATCTTTCTCAATATCGATCGCTTTCGGCCACAGGTGATTGCGCAACTTCAGCAGGAGACCGGGAAGCCCGTCCAAATCGGGCGCTTGGATCTGAGCATCCTTCCGAAGGTCGCCATTCGCGTGGATGATTTCGCGATGGGGAATCCCACCGGTTTTCCCTCGGGCGATTTTGTGAAAGCCAAGAAGATTTACGCGGTGGTCAATGCCTCCGCCTTGATGCATCACCAGGTGGAAATAACCTCTCTGGAGCTTGACGATCTCACGCTGGACATGTTGGAGGACACGCACGGCAAATGGAATTTTGAAAACCCACCGGCCCATGACCCTCCGCCACCCAGTCCGGCGGGAGAGAAGAGCAGCGCATCGTTTACGCTGGGCGTCATCGCCAAGCTGACTATTGTACGAGGGCAGTTTGCGGCGGCAAGTCTGCTGGCGTCGGGAGTGCCGGGGCCCTCTCTGGTGGATGTTCATGGCGCCGCGATCGACCTGCGCGACGTGAACCTGAATGCCTTTACCGCCACGGCGTCGCTCCGGGAGCCCGCCTCCGCGCCGGGCGCGCTTGCGGCCGTGGCGGCTTGGCTCAACCCAATTGTGTATGCCGCAGATCCAGAAGGACCGTCGGTGGCGCATGGAACCCTTAAGGCAGACGCGTTGCAATTTGGCGATCTCGCCGTGACCAAGTTGAAATCCCAGGTCCGTATTTATCCCAAGCGGGTGTTCGCGGATAACCTGGATCTGAAATGCTACGGCGGTAGCATTACGGGAAATCTCTCCCTGAACTTCGGGGGCGCGAATCTGGCTTACACCGTGGACGCGAAAATGAAAGGCGTCAATGTCGCGGGATTGCTGGAAGCTTTCCCGCAAGCCAAGGGCATGATGACGGGAACTCTGGAAGGGGCGGCCAAGCTGAAAGGCGCGGTCACCCACTCGACGGATCCCCTGGTGGGCATCACCGGCTCCGGCCAAGTGGCCATTCGCAACGGCCAAATGCCCAGCTTGCAACTCACCAGCAATCTGCGAAACTTGGCCAAAATAGCCAGCGTCGGCCCCGCCAATGGCGATCCCTCGTCGTTCTCTTCCCTGTCCACCGATTTCCGGATTGCGGACGCCAGGCTTACGAACAACAAGATTTCCTTGGTGGGCAACGGCGTGGATGTGGATGGCTCGGGCAACATGACCATGGCCGGCGAGGGCAGCCTGGATTACCAAGGCGACGCGAGTCTGGCCGCCAGCGGCAACAATCCACTCGCCACGGTTCTGGGAGGACTGGCCGGCGCCAAATTTGCCGACGGCAAAATGATATTTCCCTTCACCGTGGGTGGGACCTTCGCCAAACCAAAGTTCTCCCTGAAAGGCGCGGCGGGACAAGGTGGAGTTCCCGGAGTCGCCGCACAGGAACCGGTCAAAGCCGTGCGCGGCCTCGCGGGGTTGCTGAAGAAGCAGAAACAACAGTAAGTTTTCCCGGTGCGCGGAGTTATCATGACGAGTGGGGCACGCCTGCCCCCCGTGGGCAGCCCTTGGCACCCGCGGGTTTTCTGCTACCAATAGGTCATCTTCATGAGCCCATCCCTCGATCGTCTTCATGTCGTCCACGCCGCCACACGGCTTGAGCACGTCCGCTACGCCATTCGCGACATGGCCGTGCTGGCAGAGCAATTGGCGCGGGAAGGCAAGACCATCCTTCCCCTGAATATCGGCGATCCCCTCAACTTCGACTTCTGCACGCCTCCTCACCTGATTGCGGCCGTCGAAAAAGCCATGCGCGACGGCAGGAACGGTTACGCCCCTTCGCTGGGCATTCCCGAAGCCGTTGAGGCTGTGCGCGCGGAAGCTGAACGTAAGGGGATTCGCAATATTCAAAGTGTCTTCCTGACCGCGGGCGTGAGTGAAGCGTTAGACATATGCCTCGGGGCGTTGGTGAACGCGGGGGAGAACGTTCTCACGCCCAGCCCCGAGTATCCGTTGTACTCGGCGGTTCTCGCCAAACTCGGCGCGCAGCCCAATCCCTATTTGCTGGACGAGAACCATGATTGGGAGCCCAACCTGGAAGACATCGCGCGCAAGCTTAATCCCGGCACGCGCGCCATCGTGGTGAGCAATCCCAACAACCCTACGGGCGCGGTTTACTCGCGCCAAACCTTGGAGCGAATCGCGGAACTCGCCCGGCAGCACCATCTTGTGATTTTTGCTGACGAAATCTACGACAAACTGATTCTGGACGGCGCTCAGCCCCCCTCGCTTGCCGTTTTGGCCCCGGATGTCTCTGTCGTAACTTTCAACGGACTTTCCAAATCCTACCTGGTTCCCGGTTGGAGAGTCGGATGGGGAGTGGCGAGCGGCAATGCGGCGGCCGTCAAACCCTATCTTGAAGGGATTCACCAATTGCTCCGCGCGCGGCTGTGCTCGAACCATCCGCAACAGTTCGCCGTTCGCCCCGCGCTCGAGGGTCCGCAGGATCACTTGGCCGAGGTTTGCACCAAGCTGCGCGTCCGGCGCGACCTGACCGTCAAGGCCTGCCGCAGCACGCCCCACATGAGCTGCGTTGCGCCGCGCGGAGCGTTTTACGCCTTTCCCAAAATCGACATTCCCGATAGCGACGAACATTTCGTGAAGCGCTTGCTGGCGGAAAAACACGTGCTCACCGTACATGGTACGGGCTTCGGCCAGGCCCCCGGAACCAAGCACGTCCGCATCGTCTTCCTTCCCGATGAGGCCATCCTCACGCGCGCATACGAGGGTTTGCGCGCCTTCATCGCGGAACACTATGTGTGAGGGAAGCTTGATCATGAGTGAAGACACTCCCGAACCTGCCGCCTCCGAAGTTGCCGATCCCCATGCTGCCAATTCCGCTGCGGCCGCCCCGGAGTTCCCCAACCAGTTCTGCCCGGTTTGCTCCAGCCGGCTGGAATCCAGGCACTGCAAGATGGTTTGCCCCCGCTGTGGATACTTCATGTCCTGCTCCGAATTTGAATAGGGGAATCTGGCCATTGGGTCATCGGATCATCGGGCCATCGGGTCATTGAGCCATCGGATCATTGAATGATTTAGCGATTTGTGATTAGCGATTTTCGCTTTTCGAGTTTCGATCCTCGATTCCCCGTCTGAGATTTCCGATTTGAGATTTGAGGTCGGTCGCCTGGGCTTCGGACCTCGGACTCTCTTGCCGGTCTCCCGCCGATGTCTCTTGTAGCCTCCATGTGTTGCCCCTCGGCACTAGCCTGTCACCCATGTTTTCCAATAACTCTCTTTCTTTTCATCAACATCGTGGAAAGCACTCTGTAGGTCATTTGTTTTCATCAACATCGTGGAAAGCCTGCTTTCGGACATATTTTCTCCATTTGTTTTCAATAACATCGTGGAACATCCCTTCATTTTCTCCCCCCGTTTTTTGGCTGCTTGGACATCGTGATTTCAATAACTTATTTAATTTCAATGACATGCATTTCAAGAAGTTTTCCTTGTCCGCAGCTAACCCCTTTAATTTCTGGTACATCGTGGAAGACTGGGGGACGTTGAAGGGCCGCTCCTTGTGCCATGGCCATCATGGCCATGCCTCCTTCACGGGCGAGATGCCCGCGGCACCACCCGTATTGCTCGCGACAGCACGGCGCTCCTCCGGGTGCTCCGCGCCATCCGGGATTGTGCGTCTGTTTTTGATTTGGAAACCGTGATACGTCCTCGGTTTTCTTAGTAAGTGCTTTTTTTATCATCAACATCGTGGGTTACAGACCGTAGGTCCTTTATTATCATCAACATCGTGGGATTAGTCAAAATGTCGCTTCCTTCTTCCTTTGTTTTCATCAACATCGTGGGACTATCCTTCATTTTTTATTTCCCCTTTTTCCCGATGCTTCCCAGCGGAGGGTTCGATAACAGACTTAGTTTCAGCAACATAGATTTTTCAGAGATTTCCGTCATTTACCGTTAACCCCTTTTATTTCTGAAACATCGTGGGATAGCGGTTATTCCTGGAATCTCGCCCCCTTGTGCCATGGCCGTCCCCGTCGTGATCGCCTCACGGACAGGATGGCCGTGGCACCCACCATCGATCCTACCTTTCCTCGATAACCGGGCAATTGCCGCATTCTCGGCCACCAAACCCAATGGACTCGTGTCAATTGGCTCTCAATTCGTGCATTTTCGTGAAAAGAGCATGTTTTTTGACCGACGATTTGTCATGCTCTCCTTTGTTTTCATACACATCCCCGGAGGTTCCTTCATTTTTGACATCTTTTTGCCCCCCTCTTTCAGGCTTAGAACATCAGCTCGGTGAATCGCCCCACCTGCCCGAGGCCCAGTCCTTTTGTTGAGTTGAGTCGATGTTGCGCTCTCTCCACCTACCACCTGCCTTTCCGGCCAGCCAGCCAACTACAGACCTGGCCAACTTGCCTGCTACCGTTCTCGGACTGCGGTTCGGGTCGGGATTTCGCGTAGGCCATCGATGTGCGCGTTTCCACGCATAGATAATTCTCCATATAATATGCGAGCAATAACCCATCCAAGATGAATCCCGGAGCAGACCCGATGCCCGAAAGCGGGCAGAATATTTGCCTTTTGGGGCGCGAATTTCCTACCGGTAGGTAATTGGTCCGCGGGACTTTCCGGGTGCGCTCATTCCCTCTTGTTCAGGAGGGCCCGTTTCCGGTCCGTCCGGGTGAGGGACTCTGATCGAACTCATGGCACTTCGGAAACCGGAAGGGCAGGAGGTGGTCCCGCGAAGAGCCGGATGGAGGATTAACCTCCTCTCGGGGACCATTTCAGTTCAGCAATCCCGAATGAGCGGGCAAATTCGCAGCGCATCGGCCGGGCGCCATCGCCAAAGGTAAAGAGGTGGGTCACATAGACGGTTCGGCCGTTTATGGTCAAAGTGCCCGGCGTGCCGGGATTCACGACGATTACTAAACCCTTGGCGACTCGTTACTGATGCCAGGCCGGCAGGAGTCTGGTCCGCTTTCAAAGCCCAGTTGTCCTGTTTTCCGGCAAGGGCGTGACTCGGGCGGAACCTTGGCTGAACCCAAGAATTTGGAGGCCCTAGCGTTGGGTTGCCCTACCCTGCAGGCGTCTGAGTCGGGCAGTGAGTTTTGAAACATTCCTCGCGGTCTCGTTTCCGCACACCTCCGTCCCAAAAGCGGACAGGTGCCGCCCTTGCCATCTTAAGCAGATTATGCATTTTCAATCAGATACAGACAATTTCGTTTGGTACCCTGGATGCACATAGTTACACTCCAGCTGGAGTCTGGAATCATGCTGCATGACCTACGCTACGCCTTACGCACGCTACGACAGAATCCCGGGTTCGCTGTGGTCGCGATCGTTTCCTTAGCTTTGGGGATTGGAGCCAACGCAGCCATCTTCAGCCTGGCGGACTTTATGCTTCTTCGACCTCTGCCAGTGCCCAAGGCTTCTGAAATCATAGTGGTCCAGTCGCAATTCCGCGGCGAGAACCTCGGGGGTCTCACCGAGTATTCGCCTCTCTCCTACCCGGATTTCGACGATTTGCGGAAGAAGAGCCATTCTTTCGCGGATTTGACCGCCTCCCAGTACCTCCCGTTCGGGTTCGCCCCGGACAAAACGGCGCTACCCCAGATGAGATACGGGGCGTTGGTCAGCGGGAATTTCTTCAGCGCCCTGGACTTGCGTCCGGAGCTGGGGCGCGCCTTCCGTAGCGATGAAGACCAAGTACCGGGGCGCGATGCGGTGGCTATCTTGGGTCATGACCTCTGGAAAACCGAATTCGCTTCGAGCCCGGACGCTGTGGGGAAGACCATCATCCTCAATGGCCTCCCCTTCACCGTGGTAGGAGTAGCGCCAGAATCGTTCCGGGGGCCGAATGTAATGATCCGCGCTGAACTGTACGTCCCCCTGGCGATGGAACGCACGCTGGCGGGTGGGTCCGGGGACAATGAACTCGAAATGCGCGAGCTTCGAGTGCTGACGGTTTTGGGACGACTGAAGCCTGGAGTGGGTGTTGGGCAAGCCGCGGCCGAGGCAAGAGCGATTGGCCAGCAACTCGCCCAGGCATACCCGAAGACGAACAGCACGTGTGCGTTGGTGGTTGAGACCTACCGGCAAGCCCGAATGCACCAGAACTCGTGGCGCATCATCATTGTGCTCTTCTCGTGGGCGTTGGCCGGGGTGGTGCTATTGATCGCTTGTGCGAACGTCATGAACTTGATGCTGAGCCGTGCCTCAGCTCGTGCGCGCGAGATCGCTGTGCGCCTCGCAATGGGAGCGGGACGGGGGCGGCTGATCCGGCAACTGTTAACGGAAAGCCTGGTGATCGCGATATTGGGTGGGGCGTTGGGACTGATCGTGGCCCAAGTGGGCGCTGGCCTGTTTTCGCAGATCCGCGTCCCCACCGATATTCCCTTCGTGATGGACGTGAAACTCGACCCTGGGGTTTTCTTGTTCGCGCTGCTTGTTTCTGTGGCGAGCGCCCTCCTGTTCGGACTGGCTCCGGCGCTCAAGAGCACGAAACCTGACTTGGTTTCAGCCCTTAAGGCCGGAAGGACAGGTGACGGGAAGCGGCGGCTATGGGGAAGGAATGTGCTGGTGGTCGCGCAGGTTGCTGGCTCACTCCTGCTCCTGGTTTTCGCAACCCAAGCTTATCGTGGTGCTTCAATTCTTCTCTCCTCCCCTGCCGGTTTCCGCCCCGAGCATATTCTCCTGGCCAGCTTTAACCCCACGCTGTCGCTGGACTCGACGGCGCAAACGATGCAATTCTACCGGCGGTTGCTGGACCAGGCGCGGACGCTTCCCCACGTCAAATCCGCGGCTCTTTCGCAGGCCGTGCCCCTGCTAGGGGGCAGTTCGATGCGTGTCATCCCCGAGGGTGTCCAGTTGCCGCCAGGGACAGAGGCACTCAGCGTGTTTTCGAACCTCGTCAGCGACGATTACTTCAACACTATCGGGGTGCCCCTGGTTGAAGGCCGCGAATTCCAACTGACCGATCGGGAGGATTCCGAGCGCGTCGCGATCATCAATGAGCAGTTCGCCCGCAAGTACTATCCGAACCACGACGCGATAGGAAAGAGGCTGCGATTGAACAGCACGGACGGACCGTTCGTCCAGATTATCGGGGTGGCGAAGCAGAGCAAGTACCTGATTTCGTGGGAATCGCCCATGGAATACCTGTATCTGCCATTGGCCCAGAACCCCACCCCAGCGATGACCCTCATGATGGAAACAGAGGGACCGTCGGCCGGAGTGGCGGGGCCGTTGCGCGACCTGGTCCGATCGTTGGACTCGCGCCAACCCATTTATGGCATTCGCTCCATCGAGGAAGTCTTCGACCTGCGCGCTACAAAGACGATCAGCATAATTGTCCAAGCCATCGGCGGATTGGGTATCCTCGGGTTGGCGCTGGCGTTGGTCGGACTCTACGGGTTGATGACCTACTCGGTAAGCTTGCGGCAGCGCGAGATCGGGATCCGCATGGCGATTGGGGCAGACCAAGCCACCGTGGTCAGGATGGTGCTGAAGCAGGGGATGATTTTGGCCGGTAGTGGAGCCATTATCGGGTTGCCCTTGAGTCTTGCAGCGGCTAAACCGACGGCCGCCATGGTGGGCGGACACGGTTTCAATTTGCCTCTCGTCGCGCTGGTCACCATAGCCCTTCTGGGCATGGCGGCTCTGGGCGCGTATTTCCCCGCACGACGGGCCTCGCGGGTCGATCCCAACACCGTCTTGCGGCTGGAGTAGGTTCGAACGCCGAGCCAAACGCTTCAATACGGACAGCCTATGGGGAGACTTCTGTGCGACCTGGAAGGATCGGGTCCGCTGGTTCTTGCGATCTCACCATCTGGAGACGGATAGGCGCCTTCCTTGAAAGCAGCCGCTGCCAACCTACGCATTTGGCCAGCGAAACAGGGGGTTCTCTAACCGACCATCGAAGTGTCCCCGCACTTAAGTCCGACGGATTGAGCCAGCACTGCTAACCGGACGGGATCGTTCGTCAGATGTGACTGCCTCAAACAACACGGCAACCTCAACAACTGCGGGAAAGTTGAGGATGTCGACAGAGATCGTGTTACGACTCGTCAATAATTCAGATCTCGAACCGGGTTTTCTCCATTCGACCCGATGCCTCATGCTCCTTTTTCTCGCACCCACACCGTCCGCTGATCCGGTTAGAGGGAGTCGGCTTCCCAGAGCATGGCTGCCGACCACTATGGACCCTGTGTAACGGCGTAGGGTTTACCGATTCTCTGTCACTTGGACGTATTGTCGGCTACACGCAGATATGCTCTATGCCAGAGCAGGATTGGCAGGAGAAAAATCTGCCATCAGCGACACCCCGTGGGGATTGCTAGGACTTCGCGAGCCTGGCCTTGGGCTTAGAGCGCCAACTCCCCAAGTCCAGCGCGGTCGCCATACATGCGTCGCGCAATTCATCTCCAAGGGCGCGATCGGCCATGGCCCGGGCCACGACCATGCCTCCCACGCACATTGCCGCGATGGCCTGCGCTCTGGTGCGGCGAGGCTGGCCTTTCTGCGGCATACTCCGTTCCAAAACGCTGACCATGGCTTGGAACACGGTCTCGAAGGCAGACCTCACACTTTTGCCGCTGCGCGTAACGTCGGACGGCAGCGCCACCATCGGGCACGAATTCTCGACGTCTTCGAAGTGCTGGCGGGAGAGATAGGCGCGGATGACCTGCTGCCCAACGTCGGCGGAGGCCAGATCCACCTCCACGCCTTCCCAGCAACTCTTCCATTCCGGGTCGGAAAAGAAACACCCTAACACCTCGACATAGAGATCGCTCTTGCTCTTAAAATAGCTATAGAACCCCCCGGACGTCAGTCCTGCGCCCGCCATAATTTGTTGGATCGAAGCATTTTCGAAACCATGGCGGTTGAAGAGCCGACGAGCGTTCTGAATAATCTTTTCCCTGACCTCGGCACGGTGGTTGGCTGGATAGGGCATGGGTCCTCCTCGTTTTACTTGCGGGAAGTATGCCTCGAACGAAACTCTTCCTGCCAGGAAAATATGATCTTGAACATATTTTGGTCGAATGCTTTAATGCCCCAGCCTTGGGCAACAACCATCTGGGAGGGCGACAATGAAAGCGAATAGGACGAGTACGGACGGGAATTCGACCGCAGTGTTCAGCATACCAACGCGGCGGCAAGCGCTGGCCGGCGTCGCCATTGCGTTTGGCAGCCTCACCCTGGGCTCCATTGGGGCCGGGGCGGAAGCCGAGGGGGAACTCTCTCACGCCGCCGAAGCCATTCACCAGGAGCCGGTTTTCAAAGCGAGCCGGAAGCGGGTTTACGAAGCGCTCACAGACACTCAACAATTCAACAAGGTCACACAAATCATTGCGGCCAAGGAGCCCAGCATTTCGCTCGAGAAGTCGCCGACGCAGATCAGCCGCGAAGCGGGAGGCACATTCGTACTTTTCGGCGCCATCATCGTGGGGCGGCACATCGAACTTGTGCCGAACCAGCGAATCGTCCAAGCCTGGCGAGTGGCCTTCTGGGATCCGGGAATTTATTCGATCGCGAAATTCGAACTCACTGAGCAAGGCGACGGGACCAAAATCATCTTTGACCACACCGGCTTTCCCAAGGGCACGGGTGAACACCTCGCGGCGGGATGGAAAGCCCACTATTGGGAGCCGCTCGCGCAGTTCCTCGGTTAAGCAACGGCGAGACCTTACCACAATCACCTCCCCTTGCGGCAGTGGGTCAATGCAGAGGCGGCTATGCGCCGCCGCTTGGCCGTAGAGGCGGGTTTACCCCGCCAAGTGGCGGCGTAATGCCGCCTCTACATGAAACTGAGCCACTGCTCTTTCTCCCAAGAATCGCGATTGAGCGATGGTAAGGTGTTCCTGAGATGGTGGAAAGATCGTTTGCCGCGAGCCGTGGTTAATCCGGGTGAGGTCGCGACTCCATTGCGGTCAAGATTCAGGGGTCCAGGGGT
>Ga0208821_1001473_pt1 | contig 13035 bp, 7 predicted proteins | sample June2015DPH_20_5_FD_184720 | JGI IMG/M metagenome (GOLD analysis project Ga0208821, IMG submission 184720) | Peatland microbial communities from SPRUCE experiment site at the Marcell Experimental Forest, Minnesota, USA - June2015DPH_20_40... | ecosystem: Environmental > Terrestrial > Soil >... | reverse complement strand
CGCCTTGCCGTATCCAAAGCGGGGGGCCGCATCGCCAGCGTCGGTGTCGATGGCTGGGGTGTGGACTACGTGCTGCTCGACCGCACTGGAAACCGCATCGGTCGTGCCTACTGCTACCGGGACGCCAGAAACCTCCCCCAAACGGAGCGTGCTTTTGCCCTCCTTCCCCAAAAACGCATGTACGAAATCACGGGGATTCAGTTTCTTCCTTTCAACACCGTTTTCCAGTTGATGGCCCACGCCGCCGAATTCCCTTCGGAATGGGATCGTACCGCAAAGTGGCTCACGCTGCCGGAGTATTTCCTTTTCCGGCTCTCGGGAGTCGCCATGGCCGAGTATACGGAAGCCAGTACTACTCAACTCCTCGATGTCTATAAGCGGTCCTGGTCGGAGGAACTGACCCGCGCCCTGGGTCTCAATCTGGAGAAATTTCCTCCCATCGCGCCACCGGGGACGCCCCTCGGAAAAATGCGGAAAGAGCTCGCCACGGACCTTGGTCTTTCCAATGTGCAAGTCATCGCACCTGCCTGCCACGACACCGGTGCGGCCGTGGCGGGCATTCCTTTCCCACATGACAAACTGGCTTTCATCAGCTCTGGAACCTGGTCTCTGGTGGGCACGGTTCTTTTGAATCCCGTGGTCACAGAACAGTCCTTTGAGGAGAACTTCACCAATGAAGGCGGCGTGGCAGGGAGCATCCGGTTCCTGAGCAATGTCATCGGGTTGTGGTTGCTCCAGGAGTGCCTGCGCGAGTGGAAGGCGCAAGGGCTTGAGCTGACCGCTGCCGACTTGGCTCAACAATGTTCGGAGACCCCCGCTATCGGACCCTCTTTTGATGCAGATGAGAAAGCCTTCCTTGCCCCCGGCAACATGATTTCCCGCATCAATGCTGCTCTCAGAGAGCAAGGGTTTGAGGAAGAGACCCGGCCCAAGGAACTTGCGGCCGTTATCTTTCGCAGCTTGGCGCGACGCTACGCCAAAGTCATCAGGGAGCTTCAGACGATTACCGGCAAGCCCATCGAACGCATCTGCATTGTCGGCGGGGGTGTCAAGAATGAAACCCTCAACCGCCTCACCAGTGAGTTGACGGGCCGCGAAGTCCTGCGCGGACCGAGCGAATCCACGACGATCGGGAACATTGCGATGCAGATCGCGGCGCTCGAGAAGACTAAATCGCTTGAGCAGATTCAATCCATCAGCGCGCGGCTGAAGTTTCCGGCGCCTGGTTAGCGTCGCGGGGAAGAGAGTCGAGAAGTCGAGAGTCGAAGGTCGAGGAGTTAAGAACTTTTCGACGCTCGACTTCTTGACTATTCGACTCCTCGACTCCTTGACTCCTCGATCGTGGAGAACCGTGAATAACTTGGCCGAGGCATTGGCGTTGGGATTCGGGTCGGGCCCCATCTGCGTTGCCTCCTGCGGACCGGTGCTGCTGCCGTGGCTGGGGGCCGAGCCGCGCGATCTGGGCACGACGGCCCGGTTGCTGGCCATCTTCTTGGGTGGTCGCCTGGCAGGCTACCTGGCGTTCGCCGTCGTGGCATGGGCGGCTGGTTTGGCAATTCCGCTCGACCTGCGTACCCGCACGCTGGTCTTCGGGCTGGCCAACTTCGGGTTGGCTGCTCTGCTGGGTTTCTCGGCGTGCGTTCCTCGCCGCCGTGGCGCAAAGGCGCCGGACGAACGCCACACGCGCCTCTATCAGATCGGCGCCGCGGATCGCTTCCGGCCGCCCGCCGCCCTCACGCTCGGCTTCCTCACAGGGCTCAATCTGTGCCCGCCGTTCGTTGCCGCCGGCGTCCGCGCCGCAGAGACTCACAGCCTACCCGGCGCGCTCGCATTCTTCGCGCTCTTTTTCGCCGGGACATCCGTCTGGTTCCTCCCCTCGCTCGCTGTCAGCCCGCTGCGTCGCTTCAGTGCCCTTCCGGTTGTGGCCCGCATGACCATGGCCGCTCTCGCGATCTATTACGCCTACCTGGGAGTCTTGAGCGCGGCCTCCTGGCGGCTGGCTCCAGGCCAGGCCGGGAGTCTTGTCATTTCTATCACTGGGATGGTGTCCCATGCCTGACCGAGCTCGTTCGATCGCGCTCGCTCCTCCGCGCGGAATCGGGCGCTCGCTTCTTCTGAGTGTGCCCATGGCCCTGTTCACGCTGCTAATGTTCACGCCGGCCCTCCGCCAGCCGGGCCGGCCCGCCAAGCTAGCTGCGCTCGTCGCCTGGGCCTTCATGATCGCGTTGTTCTTTCTGATGATGCGCACCCGCGAGACCTATCGCTGGCGCCGGATATTCTTCATCACCTTGGGATTCCTGTTTCCGGTTGGCTTTATCTGGGATCTCATCGCCCTGCGCTCGTCGATGAGCATCCCCATGGAACGGATGATCTCCGGCGACACACCTTTCTGCTTCATGGTGATCCCCATGACGCTGGTTCCAGCCGCGCTGACGAAAACCATCATCTTCCCGGGCTCGATCCTCCCGACGCCCTCCAACCCCCACAGCATCGCCATGATGGTAGCGCTGTGGCTGCTTGCCACAGTCATTCTCGGCAAGGCGTGGTGTAGCTACGGTTGCTTCTTCGGCGGACTGGACGAAGGCTTCTCCTCGATCGCCAAGAAGGCGCGCCTGCGCAAGATCAACCCCAAGTGGCGGCTGGCGCCTTGGGCGATTCTGGTTGCCATCGTGCTGCTCTCTGCGGCCACGTACGAGCCCACGTACTGCATGTGGCTCTGCCCGTTCAAGGCGGTCACCGAGTTTCCCCAGGTGCGCTCCACCCAAACGGCGCTCCAGTTCGGGATCTTCATCGCGCTTTTTCTGGGCCTGGTTGTCGTGCTGCCCTTCCTCACCAAACGGCGCACGCAGTGCGCCTTCTTCTGCCCGTTCGGCGCCTTCCAGTCGATCTTCAGCAGGACCAGCATCTTTGACATCCGGATCGATAAAGAGAAGTGCGGCGCCGGTTGCCTGTTGTGCCAAAACAACTGCCCCACGCTCGCCATCGACCAGGAGGCGATTCGCGCCGGCAAAACTCTCTCCTCTTGCATGCGGTGCGGCGCCTGCGTCGACGTCTGCCGCAAGGACGCTGCGGTGTGGCATATCAAGGGCACGCCGGTGGGCGTCAAGCCGGAGCGCGCACGGCTGCTCTATCTTTACGCGGCGTGGACCTTTGCGAGCATGTTCGGCGGCAGTATCATCGCCAACTCGCTGCAAAAGCTGATTGGGCTGATCATGTGAGGCTAGCGGCCCCGTGTCATTCCGAGCGAAGCGAGGAATCCCGCCCTGTTGTGTGGAGGAAAGAATCAGGGCGAGATTCCTCGCGGAGTTTACCCTGAGCGGACTGCAGAGATCCTTCGCTGCGCTCAGGATGACAGCGAATGGGCTCGGAATGACAGCCTGGAGGAGTTTTCCCGCGGCAACTTCTGCCACTGGGGGCTCGTGGAAGGAGAACGTCATGATGAAACGCCTGACTGCCATACTCGGTTATGCGGCCGCGGCGCTCACCATCGCCGTGGCGGTGGTGGGGCCGCTTTTTTGGTTCGGCGTCTTCGGCCGCGCGGCGGCCAAGACCTCGCTAAGAATTGACCCAGAATATACGGGGGGCGAACCGGTCCGCATAGTCGCCCGCGATGGTTACCAGATTGTCGTTTACAAACCCGTCTTGAAACGCGCCCCGCTCTCGCCCACCGCGTCGTTTGTGCAAATCGTGTGGAAACCCGTCTCGGCGCTGCCGGCCACCATCTCCGAGCCTATCGACCTGGATGGCGACGGCCGGCCGGATTGCGTGGTTTCCTTCCAGGCATCGCGCGACCCGCACGCCAAACTGCGCGTCACCGTGAAGCCTTTGACCGCCCTCGTCCAACCGATGAATGAGGTCGGCAAAGATTCGTTTTCCTCGCTAATCGCACGCGTGAACGATGCGATCGTCGTCCGAGTGCCGCTGCGCTGAGACCGGGCCCGCCCGGCCCCTCCCCCACAATCCGGCTCTATGTCATTCTGAGGCCCCCGTTCTTTGGGGGCCGAAGAATCCCTGCAGTTTCTTTGAACGGCCAGTCCGTCAGCTGACGGATGAATGTTCCCTGCGAACTGCGGAGATCCTTCGTCGTCCCAAAGAGCGGGACTCCTCAGGATGACAAGCTTGGGGCGCCCATGTGTCATTCTGAGTCCGTCGGCTGACGGACGAAGAATCTCCGCAGTTTCTTTGAACGGCCATCCAAAATAGCCACGCTAGCTTCCCGCAGCCTGGCCAATCGTTGGTGCTTGACCTCAAAACGTTTTTCTAATACGGTTAACACTTTGCGAGAGTTGAGATGTCGAGACTCCGAGTCGCGCTCTTTGTAACATGTTTGGGTGATCAGTTCTTCCCCCAAGTGGGCGAGAGTGTGGTCAACGTGCTTCGGCGGTTGGATGTCGAGGTCACTTTCAATCCTGCGCAAACCTGTTGCGGCCAGCCTGCCTTCAACACGGGTTACCGTGATGAAACTCGAGCCGTGGCTTCAAAGGTCCTCAACCTTTTTGATGATGCGGACTATGTGGTGTGCCCCTCGGGTTCCTGCACCTCGATGGTGAGGGTGTTTTATCCCGAACTCTTCGCCGCTGACCCTGACCGGCTTCGAAAATGCCAGCAACTAAGCACCCGCTTCTTTGAATTCTCGGAATTCCTGGTGAATGTTTTGAAGGTCGAGGATGTTGGGGCAAGCTTCCCCCATCGCGTGACGTACCACGATTCCTGTCATCTTCTGCGCGAGTTGGGCGTCGAGGAACAGCCGCGGAAGTTGCTGCGCAAGGTGCGCGGCATCGATTTCGTCGAGATGGAAGGCTACAAGGTGTGCTGCGGTTTTGGGGGAACTTTCGCCGTCAAATTCCCCGAAGTCTCCGTCGCCATGGGTCAGGACAAACTGCAATTGGCCACTCAAACAGACGCCGGGTACCTTGTCGCCAATGACTCGGGATGCTTGATGCATCTTGCAGGGATGATTCATCGCCAGGCCCTGCCACTCAAAACGATGCACCTGGCGGAGGTGTTGGCGCAGAAATAGTATGTGGTAGGCGGTAGGTGGTAGGTGGGGTGCAGGGAGCAAGGGGGTTCCTGTCCAGTAGCCGGTCGTAAATGTTGGGTTCAAGGCAGCAGGTGTCATGTGGCGACTGACGTTATCCCTACCTGCCACCTACCGCCTGCTGTTCTGGTACTGATGTCTTTTGGGGGAAGTTGAATTTTCGTGTGGGCCTGTGAAGGCAGTCATTCCCGTCCCGCAAGGCGGGAGGAATCCAGTAGGAGGTTAGACTCATTAGAGCCGAGCAATTCTAGGCCAGGCGGACTTGTACAAAGCCGTAGCGCCATTGTCGCCGCGTGGATTCCCGCTTTCGCGGGAATGACTGCGCTCCAAATGACACCACTACTACTGTTCTTCAACTTTTGACTTTTGACCTTTGACTTTTGACTTGCCGGGCAGCGGAAGGTTTGCCCCTACACTTATGGGAGAGACAGGCGTTTACAGTAACGAAGTTCACGAGCTCGGTAACAAGACGCTCGCCGATGCGCATCTTCAGGAAGCCTATCGCTCTTCGACCCTCCGCCTTTACGGCCACCGCTTGGAAGCGATCGCCGAAGTCCCTGGCTGGGAACGGCTGCGCGAGCGCGCCCAGGAGCTCAAACGCGAAGTGATGGAGCACTTGGACTTTTACCTCGGGCAGTTTGCCGACCAAGTGGAGCGGCGCGGCGGCAAGGTACACTGGGCCGCGACGGCCGAGGAGGCCTGCCGGATCGTTGTGGAAATCGCGCAGCAATGCGGCGCCAAGGAAATCGTGAAGGCGAAATCGATGGTCGGAGAAGAAGTGGAGCTGAACCCTGCACTCGAGGCACAGGGGATTCGCCCCTTCGAGACCGACTTAGGCGAGTTCATTATCCAACTCGCCGGCGATCGGCCCGCGCACATCGTGGCCCCAGCCATCCACATGACAAGGCATGATGTTTCGGACCTCTTCGCCACTCACCTTCAGTGCGAGCGTACCGTGGTGCCGGAACGACTTACGGCGATTGCACGCCAGGTCCTTCGAGAGAGATTTGCCAGGGCGGGCATGGGAATGAGCGGCGCCAATTTCCTGGTGGCGGAAACCGGTACCGTGGTGTTGGTGGAAAATGAGGGGAATATCCGTTTCTGCACGACGGCGCCGCGGGTACATGTGGCGCTGGTGGGAATCGAGAAGCTTATCCCGCGTTTTGCGGACCTCGGCGTTTTCCTGCGCCTGCTGGGGCGTTCGGGCACGGGACAGAAGCTGACGACTTACACCTCCTTCCTCACCGGCCCGCGGCGCCCGGGTGAAGACGGTCCGGACGAGATGCACGTGGTGCTGGTCGACAATGGGCGCGTGGACACGTTGGCGGATCCCAAGATGCGGGAAGCGCTTTTCTGCATCCGTTGTGGCGCCTGCCTCAACACCTGCCCGGTTTATCGCAAGATTGGGGGCCATGCCTACGGCTGGGTTTACAGCGGTCCCATCGGGGCGTTAATCACTCCACAATTCACCAGCATCGGGCAGGCGCGGGAGTTGCCCTTCGCTTCTTCCCTTTGCGGAGCCTGCTACGAAGTTTGTCCCGTCAAGATCAATATCCCCGATCACCTGCTTTATTTGCGGAGTAAGGCGCAGGAAGTGGCCCCTGCACCCAGGGCGAAAGGCTCTCTCATGCGCGAGAAGACCATGATGCGCCTGTTTGCCTGGGCCCTGTCGCGCCCCTGGGTTTATGCGCTCGGCGGGCGTATGGCGCGCTGGGGCCAGTTCCTGCTCGCTCGTTCCGGCTGGATTCGAAAAGTTCCCCTCTATCCGGCGTCCCGCTGGACGGATGCACGGGACCTCCCCGCGCTTGCGCAAAAGTCCTTCCACGACCGGTGGAAAGAGATTTCTTGATCTCTGCATCGGGTACCAAAGCGGGTAGCGTAGAGTCTCGCTCTTCAGAGACTCTGCGGCTCTTCAGCGCCACGTTGGCATCGCACCCCTCCTCCCGGTGCAACTGAGTCCTCACCCGGCCCGCGCCGGCTGGTGAAAGCGCCGTCGCGGTCCACCCTCTCCCCTCGGGAGAGGGCGAAGAGCCACTTCACTCCCCTTCTCTCTGGCGAGATAAACTTCGCCTAGTGATTCTGACTCCTGACTTCTGACTCCTAGCTCCTGCCCTTCAGAACTTCACCCGAATGGTTTTTATTTCGTGTGGCGACACGGACAGTTTCACTTTCGTTCCTTCGATCGCGAACGATTTTGGCGCAACGTACTTATCCCATTCGAGCATGTCCGTCTCGCCGGCACTCCGTGGCGTTCGGCTGAAAGTGAGGACGGCGTCGGCGGCTTTCCCGTCGGTTTCGTACAAGCGCACAATGAAATCGTCGGAGTCCTCGGCTTTCTTGACTGACTCGACCGTCACGGACGCGGGTTCGATATTCAGCGCGCTAAATGTGCTGGAAAGTTCTCCAGCGTGCGATGACTCGAACTTCACCAGGAATGGGGCATTGAACCCAACACCCTGTCGAGTCGCACCGATGTCCTGCCAGCCGCCGCGATGAGGCACGAGCGCGTATTTCACGTGGTGGATTCCTACCAGCGGCTCATCCGACTGATCCGACCAACTATCCGGTGTGGAAGGATAGCCACGGCGCGGCCCGCGGACCAGGCTCATGCGGAGCACATTCTGCTGAAACGAGAATCCGTACTTCGAATCATTCAGCAGACTCACCCCATAGCTCCCACTCTGGTCGGTCACGTCCACCCAGCGCTGTGCGGCCACTTCGAACTTCGTGCGGTCCGCGATTTCCCACCCGCGCGCGGGCTCTTTAAGCCGGGTGTTCGGATCTTCTTTGAAGGTGTAGTCGAAGCGCTGGATAGAACCGAACGGGATCTCATACGTGGCGAAAGCACTCTGGAGTCGAAAGGGAAATGCGACCTTGGCAAAGCGGTACTTCTCGTGCCAGTCAGCACGAAATTCGAAGTCCACACGGTCTGAATGGCTGTAAAGAACAATGTCCTGCTCGAACCATGAATTGCCGAAGGCCTTCTTGACTCGGACCACGGCACGGACCGGCCCCTTCTCCACAACGTTCACGCTTTCGGCCTTATCCAGCTTATGAACATCGCCAAGGTAGATATTCCATGCAGGTTCGCCGCCGGGCGCGTCGGGCGGCCGATCCTCCCAGACCTCGAGCGCATTGCCCTGAAGATCGTCAGGCAGGAAGTTCGCCTCGCTTCCCTTCTTTTTCAGCGACTTGAGGTTTCCGGTGTTCTCGTCGATCGCGATTTCCACCGAACTGTTGGCCAGTGTCAGCCCCGACACCACCAGGTCCGTTGAGAACTCGGGCCGGTTTTGGCTTGGAACCAAACGATACTGCTTGTACCCAAGGCCGGGAACTCCTTCTGCGAAAAATATGGCTTTGTCGGTTCCGTCCTCCTTAATGATTTGATAGGGAACCAGGCGCCCGGCGATATCGATTATTCTGAACGAACCCGAGCCGGGAAGATCGCTCCAATTCAGAGAAACCAGGTCCGTCCTTTCCCACGGCGTCGGGTTAAAAATCAGGATAGCCCGGCCTTCGCCCTCTGTGTTGGCCTGACGTGCGATCGAAGCCAGCGCCGAATCCAGCAGCTTGCCGCCATCCGATTTGAGGTCCGCATAATCGGTCGCCGCATCCCGATAAACTTGGCCGACTGCCGACCCATCAATGTTGTCGTGAACCTGACCGAAGAGCAGTTTCTCCCACATCTCCGTCAGCAATCCCTGTGGATAGGAGTGCCCGAATTGTGTAGCCACCGCCGCAAATTTCTCGGTATTCATGAGCAGTACTTCACAGCGGCGATTGTCGCGCTTCACTTGGGAGTCGGTGGTGAAAGTACCGCGATGCGTTTTAACGTAGAGTTCATCATTGACCACAGGGAAGCTGGCGCTTGCGGGCAGCGCCTTGATGGCTTCGAAATAATCCTGGGCCTTGGAGAAGCGGACTTTTGGAAAGCTGCTGTCGTGCATCAGCGCTGTGGCACGGTCAACCATCTCAGGCATCGGGCCGCCACCATGGTCGCCGTGCCCATAAAGGATCAGGAGCTTATCCACCCCGTGCTTGGATTTGAGGACCTCCAATTCGCGGAGCATTTCATCGGGGATGACTTGTTGGTTGTAGTCCCCAACCGTGTGGAACGCCAGTACGCGCGAGCCGTCCGAGGCCTGCCACCAGAACAGGTGATAAGGGAACGGCACGGGTGGATCGTTGCGCTCCACTTGCCATTTCAGCTTATGGGTTACGAAATAGTCGATCCCGCACTTTCGGTAGATCTGGGGCATGTTCCAGTTGAAGCCAAACACATCAGGCAGCCAGCCCACCTTCACGTCCACACCAAATTTCTCTTTGAAGTAACGCTTCGAGTAGAGATGTTGACGCACCAGGGACTCGCCGCAAGGAATATTGGTGTTGTGCTCCACCCAATTCCCACCCACGATTTCCCACTGGCCTGCCGCCACTTTTGCCTTAATCCGCTCAAAGATGTCCGGGTAGTACCTCTCCATCCACTTATAGAGTTGTGCGGCACTTTGGGCATAAACGAAATCGGGGTGCTGGTCCATGATCTGCAAAACGCTTCGAAACGTCAACGGACACACCTCGTGGATGGTTTCGCTCCTGGGCCACAGCCAGGAAGGATCAATGTGCGCGTGGCCAACCAGGTAGAACTCTCCTTCTTGGGAGAACAATTTCGCCGTCAAGCAGAATAGGAAGACAGAAACCAGGAGAATCTGCACGTAAATCCGACGCTTGAGCATTCCCACCTCCTCAAGTAACCCGCGGCTTGGGTGCGTGATTTAAGCCAGGATTTCTATTTGGAATTCCCGGCTGACCAGCAATATACTCCTGACCGCCTCAGCAGACAATGCTCCTGCTGCGTCAGATGAGGTTTTGGCGACGCACAAGGCATGCTACAGGGCCGTATCAGCTTTGCAGTAGCAGTTCGATATCCCTGTGGAATAAATCCAGACTTCTGGGGGGATAGTTCCGATGAAGACAACGCGTCGCAGTTTCACAAAGACCTTGGTTTCGCTGGGTGCGGGTTTCACTGGGGAGTGGAGAAAGCTCCCCTTTGCAGAAGGCGCACCGTCAAATCTAAGCGAGCAGAAACCTGGCCCGCCAACGTCCGGTTTTCCCGCCGGGTCGTACACGCCATTCGGATACCTCGACAACCCGTATCATTCCTGGGCACTGCACCCCAGCGGAGTTCTGCGGTCGGTTCCGCCGGTAGGGATGGGCTTGTATTTCCCCGCCGGACCCGGCGGATATTTCGACTACAGGAAGAATTCCGTTTATCGCTCCATACTCCGCCTGGGCTTTCGGATCGGGGACAGAGTCTTGTTTGAAGAGGATGACTTCCGCGCCGCCGGCTTCAAGATCAGTGCATCGCACCATTCCAAAAACCTCTTGAGGCTGGATTTTGCTGTCTCAAACCTGTCCATCTCTGCCAGTTTTTTCCTGGTGGGTGAGAACACTCTCGCTTGCGACCTGTCCCTGCGGAACAGTGGCGACTCGGCGCAGGACGTTCACGCCTTTGCCGTGCAACGAATGGAGCTTGGCGCATCCTCGTGGTGGGGACGGGACGGGATCTCCGGGTCCTTCGATGAGCACGATCAGCACTCCATTCTCCGATCGTTTGCAGCCGGGCCGGTTTTCGTTCTCAAGATGGACCATCCTGTGGACTCGCATCTTGTCGCCACCGCCGCCGCCCTCAAGTCCTGGATGGCGGGGAACGGGACATCCACGCCCGCCGCGACGGCGTACTATCCGGATTCCTTAAACTCCGCCTTAGGTCTCCGGGCAAGCCTCCCCCCTGGCGCGAAATGGACGGGCAAGGTTCTGCTCAGTCGTGCTGAGAATGAGCGCTTCGCCAAACGGGAAATCACCGCTTCGGCGCTCCGTGCAGAGTCTGTTTACACGGAGAAAATCGCTGAAGACGATCGATTCTGGAGCTGCGCCCCCCGCTTGGACGGCGATTTCCCCGAACACTGGAAAAACTCCTGGGTTTATGACTTCGAGACGCTGCGAATGATGGTCCGGCGGCCCATCGGTGTCTACAAGCATTCCTGGGACGCTATGCAGATTCATGCCCCGCGCAATGTTCTTGCCGAGACTTCCATTGATATGTGGACGCTAGGTTACGCCGACCCTGACAGCGCTCAGGCCGTCTTACTGGGTCAGTTCCAAGACGCGGTGGAAGCCAACGTCCCGTGTATGCGCGAGGACGGGACGATGAATATGGTGGCGGCTGACGGCAGCGAGTGTGGAACTTCCCTGCAATGGTGTTATCCATTCTATTGTATTGAATCCGTTTTTCTGCGTACCGGTGACCAAGCTTGGCTGGGCAAACTCTATCCCTACCTGGCTGCACATCTTGATTGGACGCTCAAGCACCGTACGGACCCTGAGGGATGGATCGTCGCGAAGTGCAGTTGGGAGTCAGGAATGGACGCCTCGGGCCGTTTTCTGATCCAGCAGCCCACCGGGGCAGAGTTGATCGACTTCATCCGTGTCGCCGAAATCCAAGCTGCCATGTCCCACGCAGCGCGTACCATGGCGGCATATGCGAAGCTTCTAGGCCGCCAGGGTGATATCCCCCGTTGGCAGGCACTGTCCTCCAGGTACGCGGACAAGACCCGCCAGCTCTTCTACCAGGCTTGGTTTTATGATGTGGATAGCCGATCGGGAAAGCCGATCGTGATTCCGGGCCACAAAGAGGTGACCCAGGTAGCTCCGATTATGTGCGGTGTTGCCACCGCCGAGCAAATCCGCGCCATGTCGCCGGCGATGCTGGAGTACAGTCCCCAGCAGGACTACTGGCTGGAGTGGGCGTCTCTCGTGCTGCCTTATGCGGAGTCGATGTGGCGAGCGGGCCAGCGCCAACCGCTTGCAAACGTCCTCTTTGAGATTGTGGACCGTGCGTACCGCTCGATGGACCGCCGCGAACTCGAGCCGGAGAAGAAACTCGGCTGGCCGGGAGTGAGTTGCGAATACTGGGGGCAAAAAGGAGCGGCGGGCGGAGAGGGTTATGGTTGGGGCGCCACTCTGCCTGCACACATTATTCGCAGTCTCTTTGGCTTTCGCGAGCTCGAGTGGAGCGAGGGGGACCAGTTTGATCTGGGCCCCAATATCCCTGAAGACCTTACCGGCGAAGGCAAATCGTTCCTGCTCCGCAACCTGCATTTCCGCGGGCGGCGCTTTGACCTGCAATATCACCAAGCGGCCCAAGGTGAGTTCCAGGCAAGTCTGACGATGTCGGAGAAAACTGGAGGGATTCGAGTCACCGACGAAGCCGGGCACGAGGCGCCTGTGCAATTGGCCGGCAACACGGTTACCTTCCGGGCGAAAAACCACGCCTTGTATCGCGTCCGGTTAAATGCCTGAAACAGGACTCGAGAAGCCCGATGGAAGATGACTGTTGCACAATGGAATCACTTCCATCATTTGAGGGGTGTCAACAGTGAATCGTCGAGATTTCTTCCGATACGGCGGGATGCTGGGGGCTGGTTGGATTTTTGCTGATTCCCTGTCAGGGCGCCTGTTCCCGGCCTCACGCCTGATCGCGGAACCCGGCAGCGTCCCTGACAATCCGAATTGGGTGGGTCGCGCCATCCATCCTCGCGACTCCCCAACACGTGCTTATAGGCTGCCTGGACGGCCTTGCCGACCGCCGACTCTTCCAGCCCGGTAGTGGTGTCATTTGGAGCGCAGTCATTCCCGTCCCGCCGTGGCGGGAGGAATCCACGCGGCGACAATGGCGCTACGGCTTTGTACAAGTCCGTCTGGGCTAGAATTGCTCGGCTCTAATGAGTCTAACCTCCCACTGGATTCCTCCCGCCTTGCGGGACGGGAATGACTGCGGCTTGCAACGGCCATGTCTCGCAAATGACACTAACCCGACTTTCGCAGTTGGGAGCGATTTTCATCTGACTTTTGGCTTTCCTGCCGGATAAGTTCTTGGCGATGAATGCGCACTTGTTTCAGGTCGTTGTAGTGTAGACCTACCCCCTTCCCAATCCCCT
>Ga0208821_1001472_pt1 | contig 13048 bp, 7 predicted proteins | sample June2015DPH_20_5_FD_184720 | JGI IMG/M metagenome (GOLD analysis project Ga0208821, IMG submission 184720) | Peatland microbial communities from SPRUCE experiment site at the Marcell Experimental Forest, Minnesota, USA - June2015DPH_20_40... | ecosystem: Environmental > Terrestrial > Soil >... | reverse complement strand
CTCAGCCACCTGTCCGTAACTCGTTCCCGCACGCGCTGGCAAGGACAGGCACGCCCTTTCGCTCCGTGTTCGGGTCTCGTTGGTTTGAGCCAAGTAGTTCGAGTCTGCGGTTGGACGCGGGCACACCGCCATTCCCGCGCAAGGCTGAGCACTTTTCAGATTTGATAAAACCCGCTCCCGAAACTTCGACCAGCGCCCGCCGGCAATTCTCGCGGCTGTGTGCGCTCGAGCTGGAGCTGGCGAAGGGATTCGAACCCCCGACCCTCTGATTACAAATCAGATGCTCTACCGGCTGAGCTACGCCAGCCACCGAAACCAAACAATTATAGCCAATCGGACTCCGAATTGCAAGGCATACAATACATTTTTTAACCGCCCACCAACCCCTTGCAGTCCGGGCCGCTCAGGACTTTTTCTCCCTGCCCTTGTTGCTTGATGGCCGTCGCGTCGGAGACCTCCGGGCAGCAGGATGGAAGCCCTTTTGCTCTGTCGGCTCGTAAACCAGCCGCTCGCGCGGGGAGGAGGCAATGAGTCGTCCCTCCTGCACCTGCGTATTAAACATCCGGCAAAAGCCGTCCAAGTGGCCGAGGATTTCCTTGCTTTGTTGCTGTCCCGCCAGGGTTGGTACCCCCGACGGGGAAATCGCCACGGGAACCAGACCCACCTCCACGAGGCGCTCCGAACCGAACTTTAGCTTCACTAGCACACATTCCTGAGAGGCGGGACGTTTGGATGCAAAGGCGAAGTTCCCAATGGAATACAGGACCGGAACGTGCCCGACGAATTCGATGCCCTGGAGGACGTGAGGGTGCATTCCCACGATGACGTCACTCCCCGCTTCCACGGCTGCTCGGGCTAGTTGGCGCTGGCGGGGTATGATGAGGTGGCTGCCCTGGCCACCCCAGTGCATCATCAGAACGACGAAGTCCGCCCGGCGGCGTGCCCTCCGGATGGCGTCGACCAAGTCCAACTCGTCTTTGGCAGAAGCGATCCCCAAGTGAGTTTCCGTGGCGCCGGAGTTGCGCGGGACCACATCCGAGAAGGCCAGGAGCGCCACGCTGCGGCCGTGCTTTTGAAGAATGAAGGGCCGCTCAGCATCGAGCTTGAACCCCGCGCCCACCACGGGGAGTTCGGCTTGGCGATAGGCATGCAAGGTGTCGCGCAGGCCGGCGAGGGCGTAATCCATCATATGATTGTTGGCCAGCCCCACCAGGCCGACTCCTGCTTGCTTCAACGCCCTCGGAATCTCGGGGTTTCGCGCCTTGAGGATGTAATCGCGTTTCGCCGCCACCTCCGACTGACTTTTGAAGGGCGTCACTTGGGTGGAACTCGTGATCGGCTCTTCGAGATTAACGAATACCAAGTCAGTCTGGACAAACTGCGCCCGCATACCGTCGAGGAAGTGAGAGATGTCCTGGGAGCCTTCCCAGGAGGATTCCGGCAAGACATCACCCCCCACGGCGATGACCACGCGATCCTCGGTAGCTCGCTCCTGAGGCTGGGCGGGTGGCATTTGCCCTGCGCGTAGGCCCGGGACGGCAAGCGTGGCGACAAGAGCCAGCCAAAGCTGGAACCAAAGCGACATCTTGGGCGGCTGGAAAATGATGCGGCTTCCTGAGCTAGGTTAGCCGTGCAGGTACTTCGTTGGGTTCACGGGCGTATCGTGAATGTGCACTTCGTAGTGGAGGTGCGGCCCTGTAGTCTTCCCGGTCATGCCCACGGCGCCAATGACTTGCCCGCGTTTTAGCTCCTGGCCGACCACTACGAAAATCCTGCTCAGGTGCCCATACTTGGTAGTCAACCCGTAGCCGTGGTCGATCAGGATTTCGTTGCCATAACCGGATTCGGGACCGGCTTCGAGGACTATTCCGTCAGCAGCGGCCTCGACCTTGGTGCCGAAGGGAACAGAGATGTCCACGCCAGGGTGAAATGCGCCCTCGCCACTGAAAGGATCCATTCGTTGCCCGAAGCCTGCGGTAATTTGCCCACGCACAGGCCAGAGTGACGGCACGGTTGTTCGATCTATTTGGGGATTCGAAAACATACCACGCCCCGAGGCACTCCCCACCGGTTCCAGGGAAGCCCTGCGGATCAGGTTAAACGCGTATAATGAGGCGCGGAAACTGGAGTCCACGGTTGCATTAGTCTGGGTCGCGAGGGCAAGCACAGCCTCGGGGAAGCGTGGCCGCCGCGCGTCTCCAAACCCGTAGGTCAGCGCCACTTCCGCAGCCAGCGACTGCAAGGAGTCCAGCTTGGCATTGGTACTGGTTACAGTGCTTTCCAAAGTCCGGTATTGCGTCTTCAGGGCTTCGCGCTCACTTCTAAGACTATTGTAATTTGAAACCTTCAGAAGCATTCTGGCATAACTGTTGGCCAAAGCTGCTACAGTCATGATTCCAACCACGCTCAAAGCTAAAACTAGATGGATGATGTAAAATGGCAATTGAATCTTGTGCAGCCTGCCATGGGCGCCAGGGAAAAAAAGAAAGGCATAAAACTTCTTCTCCATTTATTAGTTCTCCCGTCGAGAGATTATTTCTTGCTATGAATTCCCTATCGGTTAGCCGCTAGGGGCGTCGGGAACGGACCTTAAGAAACTCTTAATTAGGTATACGGCTTAGAATCCTATTTAATGAGGAGGCGTTTGTCAAGCATCAAATACAGCAAAACGAGTAGGCAACTCTAGAACAAATGCATGAGGTCAATATGTCCAGTTTTTCGAAGGGGAGTAAAATGACTTTACTTAGTCTAACTAGACTAACATTATCCCCATCTGCTTCCTTCGCGTAATCCTGTAACATGTGTAAGGTGCCCTTGAAGTTCGCGGGACTTTTGTGCAAGAACCAGATTCGGACTGTGCCCGAGCAGCGCTATTCTATCTCCTGACTTAGCAAGTACCTTATGCGTAAAGGCTTGTTTCGGACTGAAAACGAATTCGTACAGTGGCTCCAGGCACTGGCGGCCCACGCACACGGGCAGGAAAGGGTGCGGCCTTTAGGGCTTGAAAAAGGGGTGAAACTCGGTATTGGCGACGATGCCGCGCTGGTGGCGGTCAAGCGTGGGCATGAACTTATCCTGACCACCGACATGTCGGTCGAGGATGTCCATTTCACCCGCCGGTTGCACCCGCCGGGGGCCGTGGGTCACCGGGCACTTGCCCGCTCTCTGAGCGACGTGGCAGCGATGGGTGGCGTCCCCCGCTACGTGTTGGTATCGTTGGCCATTTCGAAAGAGGTAACGCGCGACTGGGTTTCCGGGTTCTACCGTGGAATGCTGGCGCTGGGGCGTCGTTTCGGCGTTCGACTGGTCGGAGGGGATACTGCCTTGGTTCCCGGAAGGACTTTCGTTGACGTGCTGGTAGCAGGGGAGGTTCCCAGAGGCAAAGCATTGCGGCGGTCAGGTGCCCGCACCGGAGACCAGATCTTTGTGAGCGGCCGGTTGGGGCTTTCAGCGCTCGGCCTTCGCCTGCTTCAGAGCGGAGTGGCACAGGCACTCTTGCCTGTGCCACTCCGCGGGCCAGCCAGGGAGGCCGTGCATGCTCACCTCTATCCAGAACCACAATGTGCGCTCGGGAGATTTCTTTGCGAGCGCCGCATGGCTTCGGCGCTGATGGATTTGAGTGACGGACTTTCCACAGACCTCTCCCGACTCTGCGCTGCCAGCGGCGTGGGGGCACGGTTGTGGGCCGCGAAGATCCCCGGCCCCAGCCTGCCTGAGGCTGCGGATTCCCTTCAATTGGCGCTCCACGGGGGCGAAGATTATCAACTGCTCTTCACCGTCCCGCAGCGGAAGGCTTCGCGTCTTCCCTTGAAGTTCCAGGGACGGCCTCTTTATCACGTCGGAGAAATCGAAGCCTCAAAAGCCATAAAGCTGGCTATGCCCGAAGGCAACGTCCGCACGCTCGAGCCGGCAGGTTGGGACTGCTTCCGAGGAAGAAATAATTGAAGCAGCTAAACAGCCCGGTGCGGCCCCCTCCGACGCACTCCGCCATCTCGCATTCAGCGCACCTCTCCGCACCCGGCGGGAGCGGGTCGCGCGCCTGTGGCGAGAGAATGAAGCGTACTCTTGGCAAAGATTCGACGCATGCTCTGCGCACAAAACGCGGGTGTCATCGCCGCTCAAGGCGGCGCAGGATTAGGACTGGGCGCCCCACTCGGAGGAGGATTTGGTGTGGCTTTGGCACCGGCAGGGGAGGAAGAGGGTTTCGTTTTTATCGGAGGGGGCACGGCTTCGGGCTTCGCCTTTGCGGACGCAGCCGCACTTCCGGTGGCCGTAGAGGACACTGGTGTTACCGCGAGGCCAGGAGCTGATGAGGTTGAACCTGCCGGAGGTGGCGGAGCGGCGGGTTTTGGCTCCGGTTGGCCAGCGGCATGTCCCGCCGGCTCTGACGTAGGCTGGGCGCCGGCTTTGGTCACGCTTGGCGGGCTCCCACCCAGCAATAGCTCAGGCCCGGCGCTGGCGAGGATTTCCTTCACCTGGCCGGGGTTCGTCAGGAGCGGTGAGTGCGGGAAGTCCTCGACGGGACGGTCCTTCAGGACCTCGCTCATAAACTGCATCCAGACGGGCAGCGCCACACGCGCTCCTTCTTCCTTATCGCCGAGCGTTTGGTGGTCATCAAAGCCCACGTATACGCTGCAGGTGAGGGACGGCGTAAAACCGAGAAACCACGCGTCGGTGAAATCGTTGGTTGTGCCCGTCTTGCCAGCCATTGGGTATTTCTGGGCCAGCGACCTAGCCCGCACGGCCGTGCCGGAGTTGAAGACCTCCCGCAACATCGAAACCATGAGGCGTGCGACAGAAGCTGGAAGAACGTCCGTGACTTCCGGCTGGAAATCGTCGATCACTCGCCCGTCGTAATTGGTCACACGGTAGACCATGCGCGGCGCGATGTGGACACCGTCGTTCGGGAAAGTGGTGAAAGCGGAGGTATGCTCGAGCAGGGTGAGATCCGAGGCGCCAAGCGCCAGCGGCAGGTTGGGAACCAGCCGTGACGCGATGCCAAATTTGCGGCACAGTCTTATGACGCTATCAACCCCGACTTTCGCCAGCAGGCGAACGGCTGGAACATTGCGCGACTCGGCCAGCGCGTGTAGCAGGGTGATGGTCCCTTCGTACTTTTCATCGTAGTTGTGCGGCGCCCAGAGGCCGGAGGAAGTGTGGTAACTGACCGGCACATCCACAATCGTGTCAAAGGGTGACATGCCGTCGAGCATCGCCTGCGAGTAGACGTATACCTTGAAGGAAGAGCCCACTTGCCGTTCCGCCTGGGTGGCCCGGTTATATTTGCTGTCGTTCCAGTCGTATCCCCCGATCATCACCTTGATGGCGCCCGTGGGATTGTCAATCACCAGCATCGCCCCTTGAACGCTGGGATCCTGGTCGAGGGCCACATGAAGCTTCGACCCTTTGATTTCCTTTAATTGAAACAAGTCCAGGTCGCCGGGAGCAAAGAGGTCGCTCGCCTGGGTCTGCTTGGTCCAGGCAAAATCCGGAGGGGTGACGCGCACCGTGGAGTCGCCAAACCGGACGATGGCATGGTCGGCGCTCACTTGCATCACTAATCCGTGCACCAAATCACCCGGCTGGAAGGCTAGCTTCCAGTCGCTGTCCGTGTAGGTTTCCAGGGTCACGGGTTCACCGTCGGCGAGGGTGAGGGGGTTTTTCAGGATGTTCTTCTCGGGGCCGCGCCAGCCCCGGTGTTTGTCATCGTCGCGCAGGCCCTGCCGAAGGGCTTCCTGAGCCATCTTTCCCATGTTGATGTTGAGCGTCGTGTAAACGCGGAGACCCTGTTCGTGGACCGCCGCCGGCCCGTACTTCTTCTCGAGGAATTGGCGGAGCTCTTCCACAAAGTAGGGCGCCACGGTGTAATTCCATTTCTGGATATTCAAGCTGAGGGGGACATTGGCTGCCCCTCGGTATTTTTCCTGCGAGATCTTTCCATTCTCGAGCATGGCGAGCAGCACCTGATTGCGGCGCCGGCGCGAGGCTTCGGGGTGCAGGATGGGCGAATAGGCCGTGGGTGACTTGGGGATTCCCGCCAGCAGCGCCGCTTCCGGGAGCGTTAACTGGCCCACGTGCTTGCCAAAAAAGAATTGCGCGGCGGCCTCGTAACCAAAATTCCCATGCCCAAGATCCACTTGGTTCGCGTACATGGTAAAGATTTGGGACTTGGTGAAGTGCCGCTCAATTTGAATGGCCATCAAGGCTTCCTGGATTTTACGCCGGAAGTTTTTCTCCGGCGTCAGGAACAGCTTCTTGCTAAGCTGCTGGGTGAGGGTGCTGGCCCCCTGAGCTCTCCGCCACTCCATCAGGTCCGTAACCGCTGCGCGCACGATGCGCAGCACATCAATGCCCCAGTGGTTTTCGAAGTGGCGATCTTCTATGGAGATGACCGCGTCTCTCAAGACTGGGGGAATCTGGTTGTAGGTCACGATGACGCGCCGCTCCAGCGCAAAGCTTCCGATGATGGTGCCGTCGTCCGCGTAAAGGTCCGTCATCACGTCCGGCCGATAATCTTCCAACTCGCGAATCTGCGGCAGGTCAGACGAATACACAAAGACCAGCCCGGCCAGCGCGCCCATTCCGACAGAAAGAAGCAAGAGAATCAGAAATACAAACTGGCCGAAGACCCTGCGGCTGCTGACCCTGGACGGAGAGGGCCGGCGAGGCGGAGGCGGCGTGGTTATGGAAAGTAACATGTCAGGCATGGTCCATCGCCTTAAGCCATTGTAGGTTGGTCGGAGCTCGCAGTCAAACATCGGTTGGTCCCATGAATCAATGGCTCAATGAATCAATGCTTTAATTCCTACGGGGTGAGGATTTTGCGGCAGAGGCGGATAAGGCGAGTGTGGGGAATCGTCTGCTCAGCGTTCAGCATGACCAATTCACCCTCCCGGAAGCTGCTGTAGAACCAGCGCGCCAACAGGCTCAAGTGTTCCCAGGGCGGAACCGCAGGAACGAATTCGGCACCATACGTCCCCGAGTAAATAGGCGTGGCCGTGGAAGTGAGCGGGGGGGCGGGACTCTGCCCCCTCGGATCGACAGTCGTGACCGCAGCGGGCGGATGGGGCGACGGCAGCAAAGGGGTTTTGGTGGGAATTGCAGGCGGCGAGTCGCCCGCGAGGGAATCCAGCAAGCTATGGAGTTGCTGGTCAAGGGGGACAGGCGAGGGTACGTTCTCGTCCAGGGAAAGCAACGCAGGTCCGCGGAATTCGCCTCGCCACACGCGGAAGAAGAGCACGCTCTTCTCTTCCGCGCCCTTCTGCATTACCAGCGCGTGAAGCTCACGCAGGTTGCGCGCCAGTTCGGATTTCTGGCGCAACACTCCGTTGACTTTCTCGATCTTTGCATGGATCTTCGCCGCCTGTTCGAATTCGAGCGCTTGCGACGCCCGGGTGCGCTCCTCCGCCAGCGAACGGAGCAGCGACTGGCCCTGCGCATCCAGGAATTCCACAACACGCCCCACTTCACTCTGGTATTCGTCAGCCGTGCAACCGGCAAAGCAGGGCGCAAGACACATCTTCATCTGCGAGTATATACAACCGGGGTGGGAAGGATTGGGGTCCAGCTCTTCGACACAGCGGCGGATCTTGAAGAAGTCGAGGAATTCCGCCGCAAAACGCTCGGCGGCAGCCGACGAAGGAAAAGGGCCGTAGTAGTAAGACCCATCTTTCAGCAGGCGCCGAGTGGGATAACAGCGCGGGAAGCGGTTACGCAAGTTCAGCTTGAGAAGGGCGGGAGGTTTAAGGCGTAGCCGGAAACGGTATTGCCTAGGGTAATACTGTTTGTTCAGAAGATAATTCAGCCATTGAGCCTCAAAAGCAGACCCAACAACCTGCCACTCAACCCGGCGGGTGAACCCCCGCAGGTTGAACATGCGCGAGTTTTCCCGCTTGGGGGACAACAGCCGGCTCAAGCGTCGGCGAAGGTCCCGCGTGCGGGTGAGGTATGGCGGGGAAGCAACTGTGGAGTCGGATGGGAAAAGGGCAAAAACCGCGGGGCGCGAGGGGAAAGACTCAAGAAAAGACTCCGGTTCGTCGTTCGGGTCGAATGGCGCGGAAAATCGAAGTCTCATGTCCCCCACCGGCTAACGACATCAAACTGGCAGTTCATGTAGCCCCCTTCTACTCGCCTGCCCGGCGGCGCCTTTCGACTCGCGAATTTGACTTCGATTCCACGCAAAAGGCGGTTTTTTGGCCCCATTTTGGGGTTCGTTTTGAGTTCGTCGGCATCAAAAACCAGTTCGTTTTGAGCACCTTAAATCATCTAAGTCCTTTTTTTGCACTGGATCGGTAGGTTCGTTTCGTCAAAATAACATCTTTTTACCATTTCCCCGCCTTTTTCCCCCTTGCCAGGTCCCTTTGGCCTTGCGTTGCCGCGCCCGCTTGCCCGCGCTCTCTTGCGACAACCAGAATAGGCTACCATAGGTCGAAGCGCTTGTCAAGCGCAAAGTTGCGTGTCTGATTCTGGTCTCGGGGATGTTTTGGGGGACGGCGTCGCAGGGGGTAGCGCAGAGGTATCCGCCAGCCGGCGGATTCCTCTGCGGCTTTTCGTCCTCAACAACCACGCGAGAGTAATTTCCGTATTCGTGAACAACCGCTCGGAGAGTGCTGCATCGACTATGGAAAGGGTGTGTTAGCGGCTGCCAGTGGCAGTTCTGTGGTTTGGGTAGGTGGAGGTGACTCAAAAGGAAGCGATTTTAAAGGCGAAATCCGAGCGGAGGCTCATACGGCCAGGAACAGATGATAGATGGTAAACGCACCTTGCGAGCGCAAATGGGCAGATTCGCTGACCCTGGAATCGCCCTTCAGGACAGACGATGGCCCAAAGCGAGGCAATGCACAACATCTTAGTTGTTTATGGTTGGCCTCAATGGAGGCGCCAATGGAGCGTCGCGCCCTTTCGACTTCGCGGTCGAAGACATAACCGAGCATGCCACCGCTCGCGAGGCCCCTTGAGTATCGCCCCACAACAAAGCACATGATGCCTTGATCCCCAGTAACATACTCAGGGATGAGCGATTGCCAGCCCGACGGGAAAGTAACGTGCAGACGTTTCGACTCTAACACGAAGTAAGGCCAGGGCTTCCTCACGCCGGTCGAATACAAAAACATTATGTCAGTTCGGCCCAACTGCTTTTGCCGGGCCCGCATCCGGTCGAATAGTGGCACTTCGCGAAACACTTCGACGGGGCGATCCCGCAAACCTGGATCGCGATCGAGTTGGTCACGCAGACGATCACTGAGATCATTCTCCAATTCGGTAGCATGCAACTTCCTTAGCCGCGCCCCGCTCCTGAGAACCGCCGCGAGGATGTAGGGTACTTCCTCCTCAGGGAACAACGGGATCCATTGGTTGGAATCGGGTCTCATACTGCTTCGGCCTGTCTTCGAGCATCGGCGATGCGCGCACTGATTTCGACGGCATCGTTGAGCGCGGCGGTCCGCGTCCACTGGCCGAGCAGAGCGGGTTTGACGAGATAGATGCGGTCGCCGTCGAAAACCAACCCGCTACGCAGAAACTGAAAGTGCCCCCATTGCTCAATATTTGCCGCTTGCAGCCAGTTGAAAGCCGTGGCAAGTACTTTAGAGATGTTCCGGGTGACAAAATGCTGCGGAGTGAGAGCTTGGCTGAGTTCGACAAGCCCCACGCCTAATTCGGAGTCCACGCCTCCATGAGCTCGCACGCGCAAGCTGCCGCTCGCCCAGCTATTTAGCGTTTCCGTCAAGATCGTGGCATAAGGTTCAAGTCCGGTATCGGCGATAGGTTGGAGCGTGGGGATGTTTCGCGCAGCATCGAGCGAACTCGGCGTGCCGCTCCGGTCAAAGACCTCGCAGGTATCTTCCACCAGAGCCTGTTCCTGTTTGCTGAGTCCATAGTACATATAGACGAGCGGTTCAAGTTCAGCCTGAAGTTTACGGGCCTTCTTGCGCTGGCTACTCAGCCAGTTCTTGAGCTCCCGAGTTGCTGAGCCTGCGTCGAAGGTGTCGCGGAAGAGCAAACCGGGCTTCGATCTCCCTAGTCCACTGAGCAGGTTATTAGCGTCTTCCTGCATCTCTTCTTTTAGTTGGAGTATCTTGGAAGTAGCCTCGCTGACAATTGAAGCGCCATTTGCTTGAGCTGCTTCATCATCGGGGAGAAAGAAAGGTAGACGCAGTACTTCCGCCAAGTGAACTTTGTCGCGCTCCGTGCCAAGATTGGCAGCCGTGTGGAAAACAAAGTAGCGAGCGAACTTCGAACGCAATACGACCATGAGCCAAAGCAAAATGTCAGCGTCTGCCGTTGTCCCGCCGATCGATTGAAGTGAATCCTGAAAGCGAACTCGATATTCAAAAAATGCTGCGGTGCTAAAACCCTGGTTGAGGAGGACAAGTGGACCCTCGAAGATCCGCTCATCGCGTGCACGGTGCACTTTGTCAAGCCGGTAGCCGTGAACTTTGAGATAAGTTCCCAGCTCGTGGGCCATCTTAGATGGTAAGGCGAACAAATCCTTAATCAATCCTGGAGTGACGAAGGGGTCAGAAAGGGGCCACTCCGCCGTCTTGGGATTCTTCGTCGCACTGCTGACAAGGAGTGGCTGGAAGCCCTGGCCTTTGTACCAGCGCTTCTTGCCCTGCTTGAATTCTTGTACGCTTCCTGCCAGATCCCCGAGCCGAGGGAAGCTAAACAGAAAATCCAGGAGCTTCATGTCGCGTGGGGTTCCCCAAAGACGACTCTTCCACGCCACACTCGAGGCCTCTTGTTCGGCCGCTGCGAGCACGAACCGCAGCGGAATCCATTTCCGGTCTTGTGGAGAGACCTGGATTACGCCATCCCGGAGATCAGCGCGCGAAACTTTAGGGGCTATGTATTCGATCTCATCCGTGGCCTCGTCAGGCTTACGGGGCGTGAAAAGCGCAATATTGCAGGGACAAAGAGCTTCCTTGAATAGAATGAAGCTATAATCCGCAAGTTGGATGACTTTTTCCAGTGTGACCTCGCGAAGCCAACGGGACTGAAAGACGTCGGTCTGGTTCAAAAAGACCTTTGACGGAAGAATGAGGCAGGCACGGCCATCTTCTTTGAGTAGACCGGGCGCCTTTTCCATGAACTGATGAGCGATTTGCTTTGTTCCACGGCCAGACCAAGGAGGATTGCCAATTAATACGTCAAACTGGCCTTGCCATCTTGGTGCGATTTCGAAGAAATCTGATTCGTGCACCACAGGATATTGTGGCGCGTGTCTAGCTCCCCGAAGATGTAAGAGGTTGGGAAGTTTCTTGCCTGTGTGGAGCTTATAGGCACGCACGTCGGGAGGATCGAATTCGTCGAGAAATGCTAGATAGAGACTAAAGCAGGTAATACGGCATGCCGTGGCGTTCTTGTCCACCCCGCGCAACGCGTCAAGTCGCTCCAGCAACGCTTCGGCTGTTGCTTGAGGCGTTGGTTCGCTCTGTTGCGCGGCACGCCACTCGGCAGCAAGGCGGCTGAAGAGCATTACCAAAAAAATTCCGGAGCCGCACGCGGGGTCGATAAATCGGCGGTTATTCCCAAAGAGCGGGTGGATTCCTTCCACGGCGATGTCGAGCGCCATCTCAGCAAGGAAACGTGGAGTGTAAAAAGCACCCGCGGAGCGTTTATCTTCGCTTTCCTCATTTTCGAGAAAGTTTTCGTAGATTGCGCTGATGGTTTCAATCGGAATGAACTTGAAATTGTAAGCCCAAAAGCCCAGTGAGCGCTGGCCCACGGCCTTTGCTAAGTCGTCTCCCCGCAGGAAGCGCCGAATGACCTCAAAGTGTGGCATCTGGATGAGGTCTTGTTCTACGCTGAGATCGTCATTATACATGCTGCCGTTGAACTCGCTCTTCAGCGCGGGGAATAGAGTCCCATACAGCGCCGGTCCGGGATCGTCGGAGCCATCAAGCAGTTCATAAAAATGCCGCCATGGTTTGCCTTTGAAGTAGTCCGGCAGCTTAATGATCTCGCGGTCGCAAAGGTAGCAGGTGAAAAGCAGTCGTCCCAGAAAAGCGTGGGCGAACTGCGGCTTGAGTCCTAGTTCGACGACGAGCAAGTCCCGGACAGCAGCGAGATTGTTGAGCAGATACGCATCGACGGTCTCCTTCGGCTCGAACTTCATCTCGCGGTTAGCCGCGTAGTAATGTCCAGTGCCAAGTTGAGTGTAGAAACGGGCCGCCCAGCTCGCTTGCGTTGCGAGGTCGATCTTCTCCACCAATTGCTCTTCCATTCCGGCATCGGTTGCTTTGTTTGGATCGGCTGGCCTTGTCATCGATGAGAAGACTCGCACGTATTGGGGGTCACGCAGCAGCAGGACCGTTGCAATGCCTTGATTCCAAAATTGCAGGTGCGCCTCGGCGGCCTCCCTTGCACTGACTCGTCTCGGCTCGTCCCGAAGATAAACGGTCGGAATGCCATTAAGTGTAAGAACGCCCGATAGATGCATTTCATCCCAAGCTCGAAGGAGCATGTGCTGGTAGGCAAAGATCTCCCGCGTGCGGAGGATGTCCTCTCGCGAGTGGTAGTAGCGGAATCCCTTCGGAGGATCAGGGAGTGGTTGCAGCAGTGCAGCGCTCATTTTTTCAAGAACCGGATGACGGCACGAACGACACCCTGGACTTGTAGATCCATCGCGGGTATCAGTTCGGGGTAAAGGGGATTTTCAGCCCGAAGCCACACTTTCCCCTCTTTATGGACGAAAGTTTTAAGGGTAGATTCGTTGTCGATCAGCGCGGCCACGATGTCGCCATCCCGCGGGGTAGCCTCGTGTTCTAGTAGCACAACATCGCCCTCAAATATTTGGCGACCTATCATGGAATCGCCTGTTACACACAATGCGAAGGCTCGGGAGCGATCAGTAATGCCGTAAGATGTCGGGTTCAGATTAAGGTTTTCGCCGGTTGTTGTCAAGGCTTCGCTCGGCAGCCCCAGCAACTCCGCAGCAGGGGGTATTCGATTGCGCCGCACTCTGGAAGAGCGAAGCCGAATATAGGCTGCACGGACACCTGGGTTTAGCCTGCCGGCGTCCGAATCACGATGGCCAAATTTGAGCGGT
>Ga0208821_1001471_pt1 | contig 13064 bp, 23 predicted proteins | sample June2015DPH_20_5_FD_184720 | JGI IMG/M metagenome (GOLD analysis project Ga0208821, IMG submission 184720) | Peatland microbial communities from SPRUCE experiment site at the Marcell Experimental Forest, Minnesota, USA - June2015DPH_20_40... | ecosystem: Environmental > Terrestrial > Soil >... | reverse complement strand
GCGAAGGCGCGCACAAAAGAAGCCCTTGATCAGGCCATCACCGAACTGCTGCCCCAGATCACCGCAGAGAACGCTCAAGCTTGGTTCCGGCTCCCCTTCAAAACTCTACAGTGATACAAAAAATGCTCTAGGAGTGCTCGTAGGCCCCTTCCTTACTTCCGTAATGCGACCCCACCTCCAATTCATTCCAAAAGCTCGCGAAACGCCCCAAAATTGCAACAAGGACAGGAAGAGAATTTCTGACTATCGGCTTCTCTTAATAGACGGGGTAGCTCCCCGTCACCCACACGCCCCCCGCGATGGGTTCTGGGGTAGGTCGTCACACACCTACCCCGAGAAAGTGTGACAACCGTGCCCGAGAGAGTTACCGAAACCGAGACGTTCACCATAGACAACCCACCCGAATCCACCCAGAAGATTGTCCTCTGGGTGCTCGCTCATCGTGCGGATGAGAACGGCACTGCCCGGCACATCCACCGCAACATGATTCTCGCCGAAGAGATGGAAGCAGGGGGTGACCAGCGTGATTCAACCACACGTCCAGTTACGTAACGCCCTGCTCGACGATCACGTCAAGAAGGGGTGGATGGATGCCGATATGTTCCTCGCCTACTGCCTCATGCTGCGGCACTGCGACTGGGACTACGAGTGGCTCATCTGCGCCGACGGCGACGTGATATACGCTCCCAAGGACCGGGTGAACTACGACACATACGGCGACGACGGCTATCCCATATTCCCCGCGCTTTCCGACTTCCGGCAAGCGTTGCGAGACATAGAGTAAGTAGCTAATCGCACGCGAGCAAATGTTTTGACTACGGAACTCTTAATCAACCGGGGAGTCTCGCAAGAGATTCAATCGCCGGGGAGTAGGTTAGCGTCGCACCTCACCTGCTCCCCGCACGGCGATTTCCCCATCCGTCCCCCGTAGACGGAAAGCACGGTGAATGAGTAGGTGCGGCAAGTAACTAACTTCAACACTAGAGAAGGTGCGGCAAATGAAACAAGAACCAGAAACAAATCTCAATGACTACCTAGCGCCGGACGGATTCATAATGATCCGCAACGGCATCAGGGAACACATCATAGGCGGACGCTTCAACGGCGTTGACTTAGGTGTGTATCTATTCCTGCACATCTTCGCGAAGTCCAGTTGCGGCCTGTGCTACACGAACGCGGTAGCCATAGGCCATCAACTCAAGACTCCTACCACAACCATCAAGGGTAGTCTCCAAAGACTGCGCGTGATGCACTACATCAACTATCCCGCCGGTGACGGTCACCGGCGATCATATCTCATTGCCATAAACAAGTATAAGCCAACGAACGGTGTCCTGAGGGGATACCAGTTAGATGCTTTTGCCAGCAATGACTTAGAGCGTTCACTTACATCACGCCGTCCGGAGACCGTCTTGAAGCCGTCTTGAAGCCGTCCGCTGACCGTCTTGATACCGTCCTGATGCCGTCCGGAAGCCGTCTTGTGACCGTCCGTATAAGAGACACTATATAGACAGAACAGACGAGACAGACGGTGAAGAACGTCAACAACGAGTAAGTAAGCAAGTAAGTAAGCAAGAGCCGAGGCCGAGTCAAAATCCCGACCAGCTTGATCCAGACCTGTCCCTGCCAGACGACAAGCACGCAATCTGTGATTGCGGGAAGCCTTGCAACTACTATGACGGCAAGTGTCCTGATTGCTTGAAGCCATTCAAGCCAGAGTCCCCCTGCTTTGAGTGCGGCAAGCTGTGCGACAACCTTGTCCCTGTCGCAGGCTATCCCCCTGACCAAAAGGTGTGCGAGGATTGCCTATGCCTGCTGAATGATCCTGACCGCGCCGAGGTTGACGCCTGCTACCGCAACGTGAACGAGGAGGTGTGAGGTGGGGAGACTCCGCGACTACATCTACCGCAAAAGACTCTGGGCCAACCTTGGCTTCACGGACGGGGGCTCCGCCGCGATGATAGGCAACGAGAAGTTCCTAGACCAGCACGTCAAGGAGCGCGAGTCACGCGCACATGATCCCGCGACCTGTCGCATCCCCAAGTGCTGCGCGATTTGCCTAGGGGCATTCCCAGACGACGGGGGTGACGACGATGATTAGCCTACCGTGCAAGCATCCGGGCCAGTTCATCCCCAACGACGGCTGTCCGTGCGACTCCTGCCTGCTCCTCCAGCGGCGTCACCACTACGCTGTGATGCTGGAAGAGTTAGGTTCACCAGCCGAGTTAAGCGATGACTGGGATAAAGTCTGGGACCTACTGGACAAGATCGCCGCGATTGACCGCGAAATCAATGGCAAATACTTCTGTAAAACACACGGCAAGTACAGCGATTTGTTCCATTCATGTCCAAAGTGCGGTAGTGGATTATAGGGGTAACCGATGGGCGGAATGCGAAAACGATTTCGTGCGGCTGTGCGTGCGGGGCTCTATGTCATCGATCCCGAACACCCTGAGCACGGCCATGTCCCCGCTCCAAAACCTCCGGGTTGGGACGAAGATAAAGAACACGAAGCGGCGGCTGACGCCGCCTTACTTACGCACGCCCGAACCGATCGTGGACCATGCCACAATAGCGTCCTTCGAAGGACCCCGAGAAAAACGAGCATTCCCAGATTGAGCCTACACCTCGCCCGACTCTGATTCGCCAATTGCCACGTTTGTGCGATTTCAATTGCCTATACAGGAGCAACTCGTGCCCAAGGGCGTGCGATTTGTTCCGTATCCCAATTCGAGCAGTGAGGCAATTCATGATGGAAACGACAGAGCAGATTCAGGACCCAATCCTTGTAGACTCCCCAGTCCCAGAAATCTCCCAGCCAGAAAGTCCTTCGTCAGATGAAGGCATCTTGACTAACGAGATCGTGGAGCTTTGGCAAGTACACGAGAGTCGTCAGAAATCGATTAAGCACGAGACGGAAGAGTTCCGTGCTCTCCGCAACGAACTTGGCAAACTTCTTCACCAGATGAAGGAATTGCTCGCTAGGCCGGGTCGGAATGGACAATGGAGTGCGTGGCTGAAGGAACGGGCCATCCCTCGGGCAACTGCTGATCGGCTCGCATTGAAGTACGATCGGTCTCTCCACCCGCACGCAAATTGCCTCACTGAGTCAATTTCCGAACCAATCGAAGATGAAATCGAGAAGCTCTTTGCCAAAGTCTTCCCGAAACTGCGCCGGGTGCTGCGGACCCAGCACAGCCTCTACAGGTTCGTAGACCTGCTGACACTATCCTGCGACGGAACAGGGCGTCGGGTGACTGAGGAAGGGATTCTTGTCGTCAAACCCGTTCAACTGACGGAGCCGATGGAGTCCTCTGGAACGGAATCTGTGGTCGAGCCCCTGTCACCCATCAGCGATGTTATGGCAGAAGCGGATCGGGAGCCGATGTGAAGCGCGAGAGTGTCATGACCGAACACTACTGCCAGATGCGACTCATCGAAGACGGCATCCGGTGCAACCAGCAGCCACCGCAGGACGACTGCTGCAACCAACCGGCGCACAACCACATTGTCATCTACGGCGAGAAGCAGTGGCTCTGCGCCGAATGCTACGCCGGGCACATAAGCCTGTGAGCACCCCAGTCAGCGGGTGTCCGCTCGGGTCATCTGCTGGCCTATGGGATCGCTGGAGGAACCCGAGCGGCAACGCTGTCGAGACCTGCTCGATCCTGACCACGACCCCGAAGACACAGAGTTGTGCCATGTCCGTCAATTGCCGGACGGACCGCCGCACGGAGTGCCTATGGGTTAGGGCATCCGGTGATCGGACATCGGGTGGTGTGACCCTGACGATGTGAAGCCAGTCCTCCAGCCGTCCGAGCGCAGCCTCTTTCAGCGGGTGCAAGTTCGCGGTGAGATCGCGTGCCTCAGGATCGTCCCACTCGCGCAGTTCCGCAACCAGTTGAAAGCCATGCCAGCCCATAGGGGCGCTCGAAGCTGGCGCGTCCCTCAGCCCGCAGGTATACCGTTTCTTGGGTGATGTTATCTGCGGTTAAGCTTTGCCGCAGAGCCTCGCGTGCAGGAGGCGCAAAGGCAGCGTTGGGGAAAGTCCTGACCAGCCGTGCCAGCAACCAATGTCCGTGCACCGAAGAATGTCAATCGTAGCAGCCGTAGAATGCGGGCGTCAGTTTTCGGGGCGCTGCGACATCAGCATCGCTGTTCAAGCTATGACTCAGCTTGTTCGGATATTCCTTGTGGACGCACGCAAGTGCAAGGTTGGCAAACCGCTCAGCAGCGGCGATGTCAAAACTTGGGAGCATGGCGGTCGTCTCGGAACGCGCAATGTTCGCAGAAAATAGCAGGAAAGCGGCGCAAAGTGTGGCCTTCATCGCGCTGCAATTTTAAATCAAATTTCAGCGGGATTGAAGCGCCCGTCAGTGGCGGTCCAGCGCTTTCGGCTTCTCCATGGCGATCTCCCGTTTCGCTTGGCACTCGGTTGACGGATCGAACGTCGCGACACCCCGGAACTCATCCTTCGAAGCGTGGAATTCAAGTGGAGGTCGCTGCACACGAGCGGGAAGTCCGGCCAACTTCACCTTCCCATCGGAGTTGGTTCCAGCTTCAAGATCGAGCCTCCGCATTCCACCAAAACCATACTTGACATGAACCTTGACCGTGGCCGCGTAAACGGGTTTGCCGTCCGTGCCCACAACTGTGAGTTCGAGGGAACAGGGACCAGCACCGCCTTGAATGACGGGAACTGTTTCTTGCGGCGCTGGCGATTGAGCCCGAGAAAGTAGAGGGACTGCGACGACGACGATGGAGCACAGAGCACCGAGCATTCTGTTCATATCCTCACAATTATACGAGCGCGGCCAAAGCTAGGCGGACTGTCTCCCTGATTGTCTCGGGTTTTCTTAGAAGCGGGCGCGTTCGTATTGTTTGGGCCATGCGATTTGTTGCTTGAGGACATGGGCGGCGCGAAGCGGCCAGTAGGGTTCGCGGAGGAGTTCGCGAGCCAACAGGACTATGTCGGCCTGTCCGGTGCCGATGATGTGCTGGGCCTGCTCGGGCGCGGTGATCATGCCGACGGCTCCAGTGAGGATTCCAGCCTCGCGGCGGATGCGCTCGGCAAAGGGAGTTTGATAGCCGGGGCCGAGAGGAATTCTTGCCGTGGGAACGATGCCTCCCGAGGATGAGTCGATGAGATCGACGCCGAGCGGCTTGACCTGCCGGGCGAGGGCGATGGAATCCTCGATGGTCCAGCCGCCCTCGGTCCAGTCCGAGGCGGAGATGCGGAGCCACAAGGAGAGACGTTCAGGCCAGACTTTACGCACGGCTTCGATGATCTCGCGCAGGATGCGGGTGCGGTTCTCAAAGCTGCCACCGTACTGGTCTGTGCGGGTATTGACCAGCGGCGAAAGGAACTGGTGGATGAGATAGCCGTGGGCTCCGTGGATTTCGACAAGCTCGAAGCCAGCTTCGAGGGCGCGGCGAGCGCCCTCGGCGAAAGCATGGGTGATGCGAGCGATGCCTTCGGGAGTGAGAGCTTCGGGCTGAATGGATTCCGGGGTGAAGCCCTTTGCCGTCGAGGAATAGATGGGACGCCAGCCGCCCTCGGCGATGGGGACCGGAGCGCCGTGATTGCGCCACGGGACGCCAGTGGAGGCTTTGAATCCAGCGTGGGCGAGTTGAGTTCCGGCTACCGCACCATGCTGGCGGAGGAAGCGCACTACACGTCCGAGGTTCTCGACGTGTGCGTCCTTCCAGATGCCGAGGTCGGAGGGACTGATGCGACCCTCGGGGACTACGGCGTTGGCTTCGGTGAGGACAGTGCCCGCCCCGCCAACAGCGCGAGCGCCGAGGTGGACAAGATGCCAGTCGTTGGCGAAGCCGTCTTCGCTGGAATACTCGCACATGGGAGAAACGGCAATGCGGTTACGAAAAGAAATATCGCGGATTTGGAACGAATCGAACAGGTTCATGACTTATGGATGGTATCAAGAGACCGAGGGGTGCAAAGGGGACTTCGCGGCATAAAATATGTAGATGGCAACGAAACGTACCAAAGCCGACAGGTCACAGCGGCAGACTGAACAACTGGGAAAAAGGTAGAACGCCAACCAGACGAGATCGAGAAAGAGCCATCGACACTCGCCCCGAAGTCGGACGAGCCAACCCTCCTGATCCCGATTGAGCAGCAGATCCAGCAACGCGCCTACGAACTTTACGAGCAGCGCGGAAGGACAGACGGTCACGATTTGGACGATTGGCTTCAGGCCGAGTGCGAGATAAAGGGCACGCAGGCGAACGCGGCAGCGGCATAGCGTTTGACGCACCTACAACGGAGCATGGGTCTAACATAGGCATTCAGCACGAAAGCGGCACTGTTGTGACTCACGACACCATTACAATCTCGCCGGGTTTGCGCTTTCGAGCCGCCATGGTGTTGGCTATCGTTGCGGATGCACTCCAAATCGTCGTTTTTCCCTTATTCGTCGAAGGCGCTTTATCGCCTGCTGATGACATACTCGATTTCGGTATCGCAGTCGTGTTGGTTCAACTCCTTGGCTGGCACTGGAAATTTCTGCCATCGTTTTTTGCCAAGCTCGTGCCCGGAGTTGATTTAGTTCCTTTCTGGACGATGGCGGTTGCAAACGTCTATCGGAAATCGAAGCGGATCGCGGTCACCGCAGAAGAAAATCGTCAGCAGCGCCCGGCGCTAAAAGACCCACAACATTCGTAAGCCGTGAATCAGATGGAGGTCAGGATGGCAGGTTCCAAGGACACCCTCAAAGAACGCCTCGCCCGCTACCGCCGGATCAAGATCAGCGTGATGGGCAGGAAGTCTGGGAAGACAATCTCGATCCCGGTGTGGTTCGTGCTTGAAGACGAGAAGCTCTACCTTTTGCCAGTGAAGGGCTCGGGCACGCAGTGGTACCAGAACGTGCTCCAGAACCCGACGATTCGGATTGATGCGCGGGACGTGGAGGCAGAGTTCCAAGCTGCTCCCATCACTGATGACAAAGCCGTGAAATCTGTGGTCGAGAGATTCAGAGAGAAGTACGGGGCGAAGGACGTGAAGAAGTATTACTCGAAATTCGACGTGGCGGTCGTGGTTGAACTTGGCTGAACTGGAATGTCCGTATAGCCGAGCGGTGCCGCCACGTGGCACGTTGTAGCCATTCGCACGACGCAGATCAGAAAGTAGGGTGGTTGTGAGCAGTTTTCGGGGGAGGGCTGTTCGAACGAGCGTCCCATGACTCTAAACGGAGTCCGGGGCGCTTTCGTTTTGTAGTGTCTATCTCAGTGCCATCGGCGATCAATTCCGCGGCCTCACTACATTCGCGAGATTAAAGCGTCGGCGTAAAATCGACGTTGCTGCGATCTGCTGCTTTGTTGCGAAGGCCAGTCGCAGCAATCCTGCATGAGACGCCGAACAGCGGAGGCGATATGGCGATGGTTTTGAATGTGGGGCGAATGGATCGCTCCTTGCGAGTGGCGCTGGGGATCGGCCTCGGGATTGCGGGAATCCTCGTCAATGGTCATCCTCACCTTGGCTGGGCGCTTGGAATCGCCGGAGTTTTGGTAATTCTTAGCGGTACCTGTGGGATATGACTCACATATCGCGTGCTCGGGCTGAGCACGAAAGAGAACAGTAACAAGGACGCCTGACCCTTGTATCTGATTTCCCGACCAAGGAATTGTTCTCGGATGCGGGCAAGCACTAGCCGGACTGCCTGAGGATCAGTGTGAGTCCGGCTTGGTAGCACGGATGAGCACATACCCAAGTTGTCCCTGTTTGACCGCCGCCATTGCGCTGCTCGCCATTCGTTTGGCCGCTCCTAGATCAAGACCGGGCAGTTGCATTTTGTTCAGTCCGGTCATGATTTCCGCGCCGAGCAGCTTCATGCGAACTTGATCCACCATCTCCTTCAACGCGTCGTTCTGCTGCTCGATGCTGTCCACCGAGAAGCCAGCATGTTCGAGAAAGGTAGCGTAACCTTCCACAGTCTGGGCATCGCCGATGCAGGCAATCCATGCCAGCAGTCCATCCAAGTCTTTGGGCAGTATCTCAGCGCGGGTGAGATCGCTGATGCCCACATGCCCTCCTCGGCGAAGCACGCGAAAGAACTCTGTAGCTGATGCCGCCTTGTCGGGAAAGGTACAGAAGGCGCACTCACAAATCACGGCGTCGAACGACCCGTCCGAAAACGGGAGGTTTTCTGCATCGCTGCGGTCAAATTGCACCCGTGAGTCCACATGGTCTGCTTGCGCCAGAGACCGTGCAGCCGCGACATTCTGATCTCCGTAGTCGATGCCGAACACTTCGCACCCGAATTCCTTCGCTAGGAAGACCGCAGTCGTCCCTTTGCCACACGCCACATCCAGAACCCGGCTGGCGGGACTCAGGGCAAGCATGCGCCCTAGCTTCCCAGTCAATTGCGAGCCGCCCGGATGGAACGAGTCGCCCAGTAGAAACCGGGTCAGGTCGCTTTCGTACAGTCTGGCGCAACATTGTTTAACCTGCTCGTGCCCCGACCGAACGAAAGTTGTGTCGTCCTTCGTAGCCATGAATCACCGCCGCGAGTCGAAGCTGACAAGCCCTGTGAGAGGAACCTCCGCCCGCTTTACATTGAATTCGATAGGTCGGGGCTCAAACCTGCGGCCTTCTGCCCTCGCCTTCCTGCGCTCGGGCTCCAGTGCCTCCAGTTGTTGCCTCGCCTGTTCGCGGTACCCGATGGTGTTATAGGCGCAGAACGGAACCTGCTTGCCACCCGGCAGCAGGAATTCCTTGCAACACTTCATCAGGTTCTTTTGGTTGAACGTCCACGGGTCCATGAAATCTTGCAGCATGATCATGATCATGTGCTTGGCCAGATCGCCAAGGCTAAAGTCGGGAACGCTGCACGCCTGACAGGACATCAAAATCTGATCTACGGACTTCTGCGAACCCGCGACTGAAGAGGATGACCACAATCCTTCCAGAGCCCGCTTTACTTCCAAACTAAAATCGGGCAGCACGCGGTTGGAAATGTAGTCGAGGTAGTCGTGGACATTGACGATGCGGGGTAGCGGCGTGACTTGATCGCCCTCTACAAAAGCGTAGGTCACCGAGTTGCACGTGGGGAAACAGCACGGCACTGGAACGAAATCGCTCGTCCTGAACGTACCCTTCGTCTGCGCCTCAATCAGCCGAAGAATGTCAGGAATGGTTAGCCGTCTCATCGGGTCGTGATCGGGATGGCGGCCGGCGTGAAAGGTCGGTTGGAAATTGATTCCCCGCACTGCGGGGTGCTGAATGGCGAAGTCAACGATTTTCCCGATCTCATGCTCGTTCACTCCGCGCTCGACTGCCGGAACAAGGGTGACGGATAGACCGATCTCAGCAAGCCGATCCAGCGCACGCAGCTTTTCCTCCAAGATGTTCGGCTCTGCCCGAAGAATGCGATAGGTCTCCGAATCAAAGCCGTCGAACTGGAAGTAGATGGCTGGGCGGACTTCGTTCAGTTGTTCGACGAATCGCTCGTCACGAGCGATTCGTTTACCGTTCGTGTTGATCATCACGAAAGAAATGTCGCGCTGCTTGGCCGCCCGGACGAATTCGATGATTTGCGGATGAATCGTGGGCTCCCCGCCCGAGAACTGAATGACTTCGGGTTTCCCCTCGGTTCTTACGAAGTCGTCAAGCATCTGCTCGACCTCTTCGAGCGTCAGGCTGAATCCGGGACCTGCTTCCGAAAAGCAGAGCGGGCAATCCATGTTGCAGGCGCTGTTGACCTCAATGATGCCGAGGCAAGTATGCTGCTGGTGGTCGGGGCAAAGGCCGCAGTCGTAGGGGCAGCCTTCTCGAATGTCAGTTCCGTAGGCAAGCGGGATCGTTCCCGGCTTGTTGAACTTACCGAAGCTGGTGTACGCCTCGGCATCGCCGTAGACCAATGCCTCGAACGGGCCGCAGTCCGGGCATCGCTTGACCATAAAGACCTTGTTCTCCCGCAACACGATCTTCGCATCGATCACTCTCCGGCACTTTGGACAAATGCTGCGCGTCAATTCGTAAAAGACGTAGTCTGCGTCTTTCTTCGAGACCTTGCCCACAGTTGGACGTGGACTTGGGACTGAACCGTTACTCATCGACTGTAGCCTCCTGAATTAACAAGACCGAGCACGAGGCTCAGCGCAGCCGCCATATCTCCCACAACAGAACCGGGGAAAGAATAGTCGTCAGCATGCAGTAGAAGCAGAAGCTCCCGAGATTCACCATGTCACGAACGCCGAGGAAGTTCGCGAGTGCAGCGGCGAAGGCGAGCACCAGCAATGGCACCCATATCCAAAGTTTGGTTGTCGGTCCCGTTAAGAGCAGGAAGATCACCCCGTAGAGAACCGCCGCGATGTATCCGTCAGGGATGCCGAAGGGTTTTGCGAAGCCAGCGTCAGCCACCGCCTCGCAGCCCTTGTCAAAAACCGGACACCAGATGTACCGTACCGCTCGGCTCTGGTAAAGCCCTACATAGAGCATGGCAGCCATGCTTGCGGCAGCGATCCCCATCGCCCACACACGATGGTAGGGATGCGCGAGATGTTGCTGCATCGACGCCACTGTCTCTAGTTCTTCCATTGATCCCACTCAATTCATGATTCCTGAGATTGAGAAAGGTTACAAGTGTTAGGTAATGCCATTCTGCGCGTTATAAGGGATTGGGGAACCCAAATGCAGCCAGTTTTAGGAACGTTTCAAAAGGGTTCTGTCCATAGGCTCCACAAGTTGTTGAGCAGCAAGCAACCTCTTTCGTCGCCTTGGTTGGTCAAAAGGGTAAAGGTTCTGACCAGCCTGCTCCAAAGTCCAGAGCCGTGAGCGGCAGATATAATCCGAGGCGATGACAAAGACGCTTCTCGTCGTCGCTGCGGTCTTGGCGATGACCGCCGCCACCGTCGCCCAGAACACGCCTTCCAATGTACGACCCCGTGCTTCGGACTTGGGGCTGAAGGTCGGCATCCTGCCCACGGGTCCGCTGGATGCGATCACGGACGTTGCTGGCGTTGTGGTTGGGCACACCACCGTCATCCGTGGGGATGACGTTCGCACTGGCGTGACCGCCGTCCTGCCGCATCCCGGCAACATGTTCCGCGAGAAGGTTCCGGGCGCGGTCTTCGTCGGGAATGCGTTTGGCAAGCTGGTCGGCTCGACGCAAGTGAACGAACTGGGGGAGATCGAGACCCCGATTTTGCTCACATCCACCTTGAGCGTGCCCCGTGTTGCCGACGCGCTCATCGACTACATGCTGGTCTTGCCAGGAAACGAGGATGTCGAGTCCATCAACCCGCTGGTCGGCGAAACGAACGACGGATACCTGAACGACATCCGGGGACGGCACATCACTCGGGAGGATGTGTTCGCCGCCATTAAGAACGCAAAGGGCGGGCCAGTCGAAGAGGGCTCGGTCGGCGCGGGAACCGGGACGGTGGCGTTCGGCTTCAAGGGCGGCATTGGAACCTCCTCCCGCCGACTGCCTCCCAAGCTGGGCGGGTACACGGTCGGGGTTCTCGTCCAGACGAATTTTGGGGGCGTGCTCACCATCGCAGGCGCTCCCGTAGGCCGGGAACTAGGCCGCTACTACCTGCGCGAAGAGCTTCAGCAGGAAGGGAGCGTGACAGATCGCGGGAACGGGTCGGTGATGGTCGTCATCGCGACCGACGCGCCCGTGGACGCACGGAATCTGAAACGGACGGCGGCGAAGGCGATGTTGGGGCTGGGGCGCACAGGCGCTGCGGGCTCGAACGGCAGCGGGGACTATGTGATCGCGTTCTCAACCGCACCACAGGTGCGGATACGGAGCGAGGGAAAGGCATCGCCCCGGCAGATCGAAGTGCTGCCGAACGACGCGATGTCGCCCCTGTTTCTTGCTGTGATCGAAGCTACGGAGGAGGCGGTCTACAACTCGCTGCTTCGAGCAACGACGACTACGGGACGGGGACACACGGTCGAGGCGCTACCGATTGAGAAAACCACTGAGATACTGAAGAAGTACGGAGCCATCAAATGAAGGAGAGCGAACTGAAATCCCGCCTCGCCCGCTACCGCCAGATCAGGGTCAGCGTCATCGGAAGGAAAGTCTGGGAAGACGATCTCGATCCCCGTCTGGTTCGTGCTGGAAGGCGAAAAGCTATACCTCTTGCCCGTTCAAGGCTCCGACACGCAGTGGTACAAGAACGTGCTCAAGGACCCGTCGATTCGCATTGATGCGCGAGGCGAGGAAGCGGAGTTTCGAGCCGTTCCCGTGACCGACGCGAAAGCCGTGAAAACCGTGATCGATAAATTTCGGGAGAAGTATGGGGCGAAGGACGTGAAGAAGTACTACTCGAAATTCGATGTGGCGGTCGTGGTGGAACTGGACTAATCACGTCACATTCGAGACTCTCCGAGTCTAGGCATTCGCAACTTCCCATCTCCAAGCATTGCCTCTCTTCGTGACGTGCCCAAGACTGGGGAACGGAAAGTGATAAGCGAGGACATTTACTTTGTCGGCTGCCGCACGGTCGAGCAACCGCCGCGTAGTCGCGGCATCCTCCTGATTCAGGTCAAAAACAGTGCGCCACGCCGGATGTTCGAGATGCATCGGATGCAGCACAGTATCAGCCATGTGCAGCAATTGCTCTTTGGCCGACGAAATGACCAACGCCATATGTCCCGGAGTGTGCCCCGGCGCGGGAATAGCATGGACTCCGGGCACGATCTCTTTTTCGGCCTCAAGCAACTCCATGCGCGGCTTGAGGGGCGGAAGATTCTTCGATGCACAACTGACCAGCAGTTCCTTCACGTGGTCGTCCATTCCCGTGCTACGCAAGTCGGGCTTGGAAGTCCAGAAATCCCACTCTGTTTTTGACATCACGTACTGGGCATTCGGGAAGGCTGCTTTACCACTCGCGTCGAGCACGCCGCCGATATGGTCAGGATGGGCATGGGTCAAGACCACGGTGGTCATCTCTTCGGGAGTTAAGTCTTGTCCAATACAAGATGAGCCTGAAGGGGAGGTGGGATTCCAACACAAGATGAGCCTGGAGCGGATGGCATGCTGAGGATTGACCATCAACATGCACGAAGCCGAGCAACTGAGCCTGGAGCA
>Ga0208821_1001469_pt1 | contig 13085 bp, 15 predicted proteins | sample June2015DPH_20_5_FD_184720 | JGI IMG/M metagenome (GOLD analysis project Ga0208821, IMG submission 184720) | Peatland microbial communities from SPRUCE experiment site at the Marcell Experimental Forest, Minnesota, USA - June2015DPH_20_40... | ecosystem: Environmental > Terrestrial > Soil >... | reverse complement strand
GTACTCCAGAATCGCGCGCTACATCGGCGAAATTTTGGGCGGCTTCGCGGTCTTCCTGTTCGAACTTACCCGAAGACCCCATGGAGTGGACGAGGTAATACGCCGTCTGCACTCCTGCCATCGCCGGCACTAGTGAACTGCGATCCAGGCAATCTGCTTTAATGACTTCCGTGGAAGCGGCAACTTTTGATCTGAGAAAATCAGGTCGCCGAGCCAGGCAGCGAACCGGCCAGCCCGCTTTCTCCAACTCCTTGAGTAGGCGCCCCCCGATGTAGCCTGACGCTCCCGTTAACAGGACGAGCGGGCGATGATCCGCGCCCATTAGATCCCCCTCATTCGGCCCACTGAGTTAGGCTGGCGTGATCGTAGCATTTCCCGGATCACTTGTTTTTCCCGAAAGGTCAATGGCCGAGCACTTGAGTTTGTGCTCCGCCAGCTTTACTTATGAGCGCCCTCCTTGATCTACTAGCGGGCTTGGCCCGATTGTGCCAGAGTCACGGGCAACTCTGATGTTATGGGCTAAGACTGACTTACGCCGGGCCAGAAGTCGGCTTCGGGGAGATCTCCCGGAAGCCCGTTTCTGGCCAATCAATAGACGTTGATAGTTCGGTGGCCACAACGGCGTTTTTCAGGACTAATCTTGTAGGGGCGCCTAACCAGTTTTCGATGAGTGCATTTGACCTGTTGGCGCCAATCGCGGCCAGCTTTGCCCCTGTCAACGGACTGCCACGATGAGGGCCGCTTGGCCGCGCACGGAATGCTGACGCATGATACAGAATTTCGATCAGAATTCGCTCGGTTGACCCTTATTCTTGTGCTAACGCTGGCTCACCGAACGGGAGGCACGTCAACTGAACCATGACCGGAACTGACAGCAACACTCCGCAATCCGCAACCGAGTACTACTGGAGCGAGCTCCCGAAATACATCGCCGCAGTGGACCACGCGATTGCCACCTCCCAAAAGATAGCCATGCGCCCTAGTGATTCTCGTCGCCAATACTGGGCTTCGGTGCTCTTCACGCGCCTCTGTTCCGCAGCGACGAGCGTGCTGCACCTCTGTCCCGGAAGTCCGGTGAATAGGGATGGAAAACACTGGGATTTTAGCTACCTAGCCCCGATCATTCGCAGCGTCGTTCAAACTGCGTTGATGCTGTTCTACTTGGGCACTGAGGCTGTAGGCGAAGACGAATCCAGGGCGCGATTGCTCGTCATGCAACTACGGGATTGCATGGAACGTCTGCTCCTTTTCCGGAACGGCAGCGCCGATCAGAAACAGATAGATGGCTTTGAGAAACAGGCCAGCCAACTCCGTTCCGAACTCAAGTCAAACCCGTATTTCGCGCGCCTGCCATCTCGCATCCGGAGGTCTCTCATTAGGGGCGGCCGGGCAACTATCCTAACCGACGACCAGATCTTGGATCGGCTTGGGGTACTCGATCCGCAAGGGCGCGGCCTCCTCCGTTTTTGTTCATCACACGCCGATGTCTCCCCGCTCAGCTACTATCGGACCGGAGATAACAACCGGGGCAGAGGTGAAGAAAACGAAATCGACGTACATTACACTGCGACTGCCGTTGCCATTGCTCGCGAGTTCGTACAACGGGCAGACTCTGACATCCAGATTCTATTTCGGGATGCACTTACCGTCAGTTCCGTGAAGAAGCCATCCGCCGCACGTGATGAACGCTTCGAGAGCGCTTTCAATTACGTTAAGAGCTGGCAAGGAAGCCATCTTGATGAGTTCACCAAAGATGGTGACCCAGGAACCCCACTGCTTTGCTCCGACTGCTTTCATGACGAAGGCTTGCGCCTGACCTCCGCCGAGGTCGGGCAAAAGGACATGTCAGGTTGTCCGAACTGTGGCTCCCAAAGCAGCATGAAACTGACCAAGAAGCATGTTGCGTTCCTGGCGCAACGGTTCTTCGTGCGGGGAAGCATACGCAGACCTACCTACGGCGGATATCCAGCGGTGCAGTTCAATACACAGCAGCCCACATCAATAGACGTCGCGCCGTGGCTCGAACCCGATATCCAGTTAATCGAGAAAACTCTGCAAGTCGGCTTCTTTCATTATGCTCCACGACTTTGGATGGTTGGGGAGGTGGAGCCCCTGAAGGCGCTGCAGAATGCGAACTCCCGGGCGGAAGTCATATCGCGCATCCTCAATGACTTTCCGGGTCGCATCCTCGATATCGACGAACACTTCTATCGCGTCCGGACGGCTCCCGCGCACCCGGACAGCTTCAGCGAATACGACTCCCCGCCGGGTGAAAAGCTCGGAAAGGGCAGGCTCGACACACTCGAACTTCCCATCCTCTACGGCTCCCAAGATCTCGAAGTGTGCCTGCACGAATGCCGGGTCGCAGCTGAGGACGAAATCTTTATCGCGACGCTTGCGCCATTAAGAAGGCTCAGGCTCCTCAACTTGGCTGAAGTTCCATGGGAGGAAACTGTCACCGAGTTTGAGAGCCTCGACATGGCGATCCACATGCTGTTTCTCGCGGGCAGCCACTCATATGAAATCAGCAGGGAGATTGCATCTGCGGCACATAGGAACGGGTTTGACGGGCTCGTCTACCCCTCGTATTTCACGTTGCTCCGTACAGGCGCGACCCCATTCGAGACGACATTAGGACTCTCGCATCGCAGATTCCCGGGATTCCCTGAATACGCTCGCCAGAACACAATCTCCAACCTCGCCCTCTTCGGCAGCCCCATTGCCGAAGGTCTGGTTACGGTCCGGTGTATCGACCGGGTGATGCTCAATAAGGTCGAGTACAAGCTCAACTTCGGTCCGCTGCTGACGGATGCGTCCAGATCCGATAAAGCGGCCGCATCGAGCAGTAGCCGGGAACCGGACCAGTAATCGTAAGTAGACCGCTCGGGGAGGGCGAATTGTGCCTGATCTTGCTCCTGAGTTGGAGATGCCCGCAGGTCGCAGGCCGGTAGCGGAATTCTCGTCCCGCTAATCATGTTAGCGGTCCCAGTCCGGCGACGGCTCCTGAATTTGCGGTGGAGTTCCATGAGCGCAAAATCGCCAAGTCACTCATCGAGGAGATTAGTAACGGGAAGTCGGCTAGTGTTTACCCATGGAGAGAGGTGGCGATTGCGATTGCTGCTTCTGCCTGAGTCACGGCGGACCGGATGCGACACTTGATCGCGGACTTTGATGCTGGCCAGAAGTCCTCTTCGAGGAGATCTGCCCGACACTACCCATTCCGCTGAGGTATGATCTCCGGATTTTGAGTCCGAAGGGTCGAAGCCGGAAGATAAGCTAAATGAATGACATACTTCAACTTACCTTAATAGCACCCGTGTGTTTTGTGCGGTGAAATAGGGTCTTGCAAGGGTCGGTACGTCACGTTTACATCACGGCACCGCGCGTGTGGCCAATCAGATTCCTAGTAGATTACGATATCGCAGCGCCCACAGAGGGAGACAAGTTGATGGCTAAGAAACCAGGGTCCCCTACCAGCGTGCCGATCACGGTTGACATGCCCCACGTGCAAAGACACCACACGCGCCGAGAATAGGGCTGTCCTGGCGGTTCCCGAAAGCCTAGGCCGCCGGGTGCGGGTTCGGATTCAGCCCGAGATATGGGTTAAGCGGGGCGGAAAGCGATGGAACTATCGCCGGGCACGTCAGCGCGCCGTGACGGTAAGCTGCCCGAGTCCAGAGCAGGCCGAATTGGCGATAGATGCGATATTGGCCTTCGCACAATCGCTCAATAGCAAGTGGCTAGCGCCAGCGCTGGAGGCCCAGGAACAATATCGAAAGACTCCCAGGTGATTTTGGGTGTCGGAGGGGACAACACGCTGGAATCAGGCTGCGTCACGTTCCTTCTCAGACTCTGTCGATTCCTGAACGCTGCTAGACGATTCATCGTCAGACTCGTCTCCCCCCATCCACTTGGGTGTCTCGCGCACCTCGCGTGCCGTCCGTTCGACAAACTTCCAGTATTCCTGATCATCACTATTCTGCAAATTCTTTTCGCTCATCGTGACCTCTTTGCTCTCCTCATGATTGAGTCAATTTCTTTCACTGCATACCGTTCACGGTGAAGGTACGAAGTTGGAAGTAATGGGACCCGAGGCCTTTTTAGCCAATCTTTTAATGTTCGGCCGTCTTTCTTGCGTTCAAGAGTATACCCCGTGCTGAGGCTTACCGAGAACAGATCAAAAAAACGCCTCGGCCCAATGCCGACGAAGTTCTCAAACGGAATTCTCCGTTTCTTCTGCACACCTAATGTGTCACCTTCGGTGTCTCCGCTGTCCGTTTCTTCCACATTGATTGCGTCCTTGTGGAGCAGCTTAGCTTTGCTTTTCGGGTACGGCTCAATGTAGACGACTCGCGTGACGCCCGCGGCCACAATATGTCGGGTGCAAGTGTGACACGGAAATGTAGTTGTGTACAGGACGGAACCTTGCGGGCTAACGCCCGCGCGAGCACAGCTTAGCAGAGCATCCATTTCTGCGTGAACCGACCTCCCAAACTCGGTGATCTCATACAGGAGACTGTCGGCAAAGATCTTCTTGAAAGTGGATCGTTTTGCTTTGATTCCAAACTGCTTTTGGAATCTTGCGATAAGCTGATCGGTAATGTCGCGTTTTCGACTGTCGTTTGAGTCTTCACCAAGAATGTGATCTCTGGCATCTCCCTCGCCGGGCCAATAAAGTCCCCCTCCTGGACTGGGAACGTCGTTGCATCCCACTGACAAAATCTCTCCCGCAGGAGTGCTGACGGCTGCCCCGACTTGGCGCGCCAACGAACAAGAGCGCAGAGAGGCCGCATAGGCCAGGAACATCGCATGTTCATCGGGACTGGGTGAGATATATGGATCGCTGAAAACGAGGCTTAGGAATCGTTCCAGTTGTCCTTTATATTCTCCGTTCCGCACACGTACGAATACGTCCGCGAGTTGAAATGTTTCTCGGGTTTGCTGGCCGGACTCCATCTCCTCATCTTGATCCCTTTCGACCAAGTGCCGCGCGTTGTCTTTGGAGATGTTCTTAGCGTGCAAGGCCTTTAGACGCTCTTCTTCTGTGGCGAAGACTCCGACCAAAAAAAATCCTGATCCATAGATCTTTCGCAGCGTATCGACCTCTTCCGGACGCTTGAGCGTAAGTACAATGTGGGCTCTTTTGGGCTCTGGTCTTAACATTTGTTGCTTTTCGGACCACTTGCGCGTCCTTGCGATTTCGCTCGCAGCCACAAAGGCCAGAAAATCCGATCGTCCCGTAATTTTCCGCACCTTATTTCCTACATTCATCCTGGACGAGATGCGTCGGTCTTCAGGGCTATCAAAGAGTCGAACACCCAAGTTCAATTTTTGGTTGAGGCGGTGAAAATAGCTGCTTACCGCAATGGTCTGAGGCGTGTAGTCAAACTTCCGCAGGAGGTCTTCGAGCGAAAGCCTTATCTCACCGTAATCTGTGCCGACAGCGCAAACCAAACCTACGACCAGTTCAGCGTCGGGATATTCAAGCGTGTACGAATCACCAACATCTCTTTGTCGTTTTGGGGTCATCAAAGACTCTGTTCCCCCGAGTATGGACGCCAATCTCTGTGTAGAACAAGAATCAACACAGGTACCGCCCGCTCTTGATCTGGCCACATATCGTTCCAGCGCTGCGGGAAGCATTTTGCTTGCCGTCCCCTAGCAAGAATCAGTTCTGGTGCTCCGCGAACCACTTCGTCGCTTTCGACTGGGCAGCCGCAATCTGATCTGGAGAAAGCGTGCGATCCATGACCAATTTCAACAAGAGTGACCTGCGCCGAGTCTCTTTCGATAAGCCTCCTTGTGTCACAGGGCGGTGGGTAGAAGCCAGCGCAACATAATTCCCCAGTCGCAACCATGCCCGATAAAGTAGCTGATCCCGGACATCTCGAAGTTCTGCTGCTCGTCAACGGAATTAACTAGTGGCCTGTCGCAGAGTAACCATTACTAGACGATTGGCATCAAAGCTGTCATGGCCACTGGCAGCGAAATCTTGCTCACCAAGCAACAGCATTGCGACCTTAGCAGCATCGCCCAGTCCCGTTCTCTGCCCGCCGGATATGTGTTTCGCGCCAAGTTGATTCTGATGCTGACCGAAGGCGCATCCTTCAACGCCATCAAGCGACAGCTCCAGACCACCGCGCCCACCATCGTGCGCTGGAAGCAGCGCTTCCGGCAACACGGACTCGAGGGACTTGACACCTATCATCCCGGCCAAAAATCCAGGGTGCTGACTCCGGCTCTGCGCGCCCGCATCCTGTCCGCCACGCGGAAAAAACCCAGCGACGGGTCCACGCACTGGAGTTGCCGCAAACTGGCCTCCGCCCTGGGTGTCAGCAAAGACGCCGTGCATCGGGTTTGGCGAGAAGCGGGCCTGAAGCCGCACCGTCTCGAACGTTACATGGCCAGCGACGATCCCGAGTTCGAAACCAAAGCGACCGACATCCTCGGCCTCTATCTGCGCCCGCCGCAGCACGCCGCCGTGTTCTGCGTTGATGAGAAGACCGCCATTCAAGCCTTGGACCGTCTCGATCCCGTGCTGCCGCTCTCGCCGGGACGCGCCGAACGCCACGGCTTCGAGTACTACCGGCACGGCACGCTCTCCTTGTATGCGGCGCTCAATACCGCCACCGGTCGCGTCCACGGCAAAACCGCCGCCCGCCATACCAGCGGTGAGTTCGTCGCCTTTTTGCAAGAGGTCGTATCCTTGTGCCCGCCTCGGCAACAGATTCACATCATCCTCGACAATCTCTCCGCACACAAAATTCAGGCGGTCCGCGAGTTCCTCCAACAACATCCGCGAGTCCGGTTTCACTTCACGCCCACTTACTCGTCCTGGCTCAACCAGGTCGAGATCTGGTTTGCCAAGATCGAACGCGAGGTTATCGCCCGCGGCATCTTCACCTCGGTTTCCGACTTGGCTCGCAAACTCCGCCGCTACATCAACGCCTACTCCGCCAGTGCCCGGCCCATCCAGTGGAAATACTCCGACCCCACCCGCCGCATCCGTAGTAACGAACTCACTGCGACAGGCCACTAGTGTAGTGCGTCGTGCGGATTGACGTTTATTTAGGGTGCGGCGAGCGCGTTTCACCTTATCCAGGATATCGGTGGCTCGGGCGGTCCAGATGAACGATTTGGGACTCTCGTTGTGGCGGTCGATGTAGGTGCCGATGGCCAGGATGAGTTCTTCCAGATCGCGGAAGACTCCGCGCCGCAGGCGATTTTGGGTCAGGTCGCGAAGAAAACGTTCCACCATATTCAGCCACGACGCGCTCGTGGGAGTGAAGTGCAGATGAAAGCGTGGGTGCCGTGCCAGCCAGCGCTGCACTTTGGGGTGCTTATGGGTGCGTAGTTGTCGCAGATCAAGTGAAGTTGCCGATCCACCGGAATGGTCTGGTCGATCAGACGGAGAAACTTGAGCCATTCCTGGTGTCGATGTCGCTCTTGACACAAGCCAAAGACTTCGGCACAGGGATTCTTCAGGCGAGGCCACCCCTGGCTAGTCCGTTTCCGCGGCGCCAGTCAGTGACGCCAGCCTTTTCAGAGTGTGTATAACCAGTGTTTTTAAGAACTTACAAGGACACGTGGGACTGCCAAGTACCTGTAAGTAGCTGCAGGACGTGTTGAGTGCGGACTGGAACTGCGGACCAGTAACCGGGATCATCCTGCATAAGAAAACAGCTTTTAGCAGGAGCGATTGACCGTTCAGTTTCTTCCATACGACAAGGGATCGTACCTGCTCTTCCCATGCCATTCTGTGCATTCCGTCCGAACTGCGCCGAAAATTTTTTCGATACCTTTTTCCTGCTGCAGGTTCCTTACATACATAGAGGGGAAAATCTCGCGGGGGATCAATGGAACCGCCTCGTTAAAGAGGCGGTCGGTTGAGTGCGCCCATTGCTCTGTTCCCGTGGATTTCCTAAACGTACCTAAGAGCAGTTCAAGGCGCTTTAGGCGCTTTAAGCACTTCTTGAGAAGTTGTTTTGAAGTCGACAAGAAAAAAGATTCTTTGAGAGAAAGCAACAAAATGCGTCTTGTACGGTTTCTATACGAATAATATTCTCGTCCGCCCATGACGCGAAGACTAACACCAGCCGAGTAGTGAATGGACTCGAAATCTGTCCGACGAAAGTCGGACGCCACCGCCGACCTTCAGACGGCGCGGTGATTTCAGCCCGGTCTCGACTCTCGCTGCAGGAGGTTTTATGAGCGAGATGCACGAAGCAACGCCAGTCAGCCAGCCGTTCCATCATTTCGAGCGGTTCCTCGATTCGCGCGAGGCGGCAGCCTTGCTGCAGATCCACCCGAAAACACTTCAACGGCTCGCCCGCAAGGGCGAGATACGCGCTATGCGGATCGGAAAATTATGGCGTTTCCGCGCATCCGATCTCGACGCGTGGGTACATTTGCGGCTAAAGTTGGCCAGCTAAGAGAGTCGCAGAGGAGCGCAGACGCAACGTGAGTTACAAAACTTACGAAGCAGTGAAGCTGATTTTCTCTCCTGCTTCCGCCGCCCTCTTTAGGTCTTTGAGATTCCCCACGAGGATTCGGTTCTCATCGTCGCGAAAGAAAAAGTTCGCTCCGTCACTACCGGCGAATTTGCCAGCATAGCTCTGACCGGAGGTGGTCGTCGCCAGATAAACATCGTTCCACTTGAACTGACCTCTCTCAAGATGCGCGATCACTTTTGCCAGCGACTGAATGCGCTCCGTGTCAGTGATCTCGTCCAGCAGGCGCTCCATCATCGCCACATCCCCGTTCGCTGACAGGATGCTGGCCTGGATGAGACGCTCTTTGCTGACCACCTCAAAATGCAGTTTGAATCCCAAGCTGTCGGCCAATTGACGCACGAACTGCCGCTGCGCTCGGCCATTTCCCTCTCTGAACGGATGGATTCGATTAATCTCGGAAAACAGACGAGCAACCCTGCAAGCAAACTCTCTCCGTGGCAAGCCTTCGAGAAAATGCTCGTTAGCCAGCTCGTCGAATACGTGCTTCAATTCCCGTTCGATCAAATCTGGAGGCGTGAACCTGATGATTCGTCCGCCCCGAACATCCTCAGCTTTGGCTAGCGGGATCGTCCGGAATTGCCCGGCCCACTCATAAACGTCGCGAAAAAGATACGAATGGATCGCCTTGAGATGTTCGGAATCGAAGTTCCCCTTCAGGGGATTGAGCTGCGATAGGATTGAGCGGATCGAGACCGAGTTAGACTCCGCCCGGTCAAGCGATTCTTGATCGGTCAGGCCAAACTTGTTTATCAGAATCCCAGACTGAGGATCGATGTAGGGATCGCTCATCGAGCGAGGATAGCATTCACCAACTGTTCTTCGGTCAGGTCACCCTGGACAAACTGTTCGAAGAGGAGCCGCGCATCGGCAGTGGGAGCCAGACCCTCCAGCCGGAGGTCCGCGACTGCATTCTCGACGGCCTCACGCCGGAGGAGGCTCTCGGAGACCGCTATTGTCCTAGGCGCTGCTGCGGTTGACATGGGTTAAGTATATCACGCATATGCGAGAATTCGTCTCGTGTTTTTCTGCACGCACAGCTATTAACTCATTGTCCATCAACTAGTTACAGCGAAGCATTGTCGTAACCCAAGCGAGTTCTGCCGCCTCAGATTCTGCTATCCCCGGCTCAGCAAATCACAAATAGGGTTTTTTGTTGCAGTTTGAAATTTAAGCCGTCTCCGATTTGGAATGATACTTTTGGATGTGCTGAACAAGACGTGCATCAAGATGCTTTCGCCATTGCCCGGCGTTCATCTTGCTGGGCTTTACAATCTCAACCTTAAAATTGGAACAGACAGTGCAGGCGTATGTAGATGCACCGACTCTTTTGAATGAAGGTCTCTCTGTCATGCGGACAGTTTCCCACAGGACGATTCCCAATGCCAGCCCTGAAATCGCGTGTCCAGGGTCTTCGGGGGCACAGTTGTCCACGATTCGCAACTGCAAGGTGGGAGAATTGCTAGAATCGGTGTAGCGGAGCTGCATGCCGCAGACAAAAAAAGCCGGTTAGAGCGGACGGTGTATTCACTTTTACTCGAACGCGATTTCGTCTTGTGGGATTCCGGCCTTGCGCAAGCTTTCTAGTACAACGGGAAGCTTTGCGTTCCCATTCTTGAAAATAAAAACCTCGCGCTTGGCGCTGCATGCCTGAGTTCCATCAGTCCAGCCGACGCGAAGTTTTGCGATGGCGTACTCGTACGCCTCCGGGTTTGTGGGCCACAACTGCCATTCGCCAGTAGGATATTTCACCGCCTCTTTGCCCGATATCCTGAGCAGCCGGTACTGTTTCATTGCCTCCCTCTTTCGCCGCCGCAGCTTGCAGTTGCTACCGCCGCTCGAAAGTAACCTTGCCCGACGTGCACTATTTCCCGCAGAATTATCGCTGGAGGAACCTTCAACATGGCGGGTAAGAAAGTTATCCATCGCAGCTCCGTGACTGGGGAGTTCGTTACCCAGAGGTATGCTGAGGCACACCCGAGAACAACTGAGCGGCAGCACGTACCGATCAAGAACCCGAAGAAGAAGTAGGCGACCTGCTGCCGTCTCCACGTGCCTTTTGCGCTGCCTCTTGCTTCGATTCCTCGTAGGTTTGGTGTAGGGCATTGAGACTGTATTCGTCGGCCTGAACTGTACGGCATACACGTCGTGCACTCTTCAGTTTCTCGTAGTACGCCTTCCACGAGATTTTGCCCTCAGGGGACTTGCTGATGTATTTGGCCGCAAGAAATGCACCTAGATCAGCAACCTGTAGCGATGGAATTCCGTCCCGACCGCTCTTCGTACCGTAGGTCTCTCTGCCGATCCGGTCCCGGAACCAAAGGTCATGGGAATTTCGCATATTCGCGATTGTTCGTTTTGCACTTGCGCTGTACTCGTTGCTTTCGATGAAGAAAGCGCACTGCTGCCACCGTTCTCCCTGCTTCAGAATTCTCGAAATATTATCCGGGGTGGGAGGATTGCCCATGGACTCACAGGCTAGTTGTACAGCACCGCCGAATGGCGCTGCGTACTTGTTTTCCAAGAACTCGTTTTGTTTAGCCTTCGGCGCAAGTTTCCGATAGGTTTTAACGTCTAGCCCGTAGCCGAAGAGGCGCACTTCATGTGCGAGGATTACATCAGTCAGCTTATCGAGTATTCTGACACGCTCTGGGATGTCTAGACCTTCAAACTGTTTGTTGCCGGTGAAGCAGTCTGTTGCATGGAAGCACGTGATCGCAGTCGGCAAGCACTCTAACCATTTCGTTGTAAACTCTTCCCAAACTTGTGCTTTGCCGACAAAGCCGCCAACGACATATACACCGATGGAAGACTCCTCGCTCTCATCGAGGTAGGCGCTAAATGATTCCCGCCCATTTTTCATAATGCTCCCGTCCTGACGGTGCGAGATCGGTTCGGGCATCACTGCACTGTCAATGTCACCGTGGCCGCGTGCTGGGCCGAGCCCGCCCCGCCAGCGTTGCGTTAGCGGGGTGATGCGGCGGGGTTGCTACCTCTCTGCGTGAGGTTGAGGTCGATGTACGTTGTCCACGCTGGGTTCGCCGTAGGCGTGAGAGTAATCTCCCATTGCCGCGCCGACGTTGCGACCTGACTAATGTGCGGCTAGTAACGTCGCGTCATCGAAAAGTTCCCTGTCCACTTCTCATCTGTGTGACATGGAACTATAAAATAGATGGTACCGGCAATGAGCGTGCCATCGCCCGTTCCCGATATGACGCCACTCATTCCGACTGTGGGACTTGAAACGGTGAAGTTCGCACCTGTTTGTGTCGCTGTCACACTGTCGTCAATCGTGCCACAGCCGGGAATGCCCCATCCGCCAACGTTGCCAGCCAACGTTCCACCGCTCTGACCGATGTTCAGTTGACCGCCTGTCAAAGTTCCTGAAAAGTTTGTCCCAGTGATATTGCCAGCCCATCCACCAACAAGTGTCGCACTTGGAGGCGGCGGCGGTGGAGGCGGCGGTGTTTGTGTAGATTTCGTCGCACCACAGCCTGCACACAGCAGGAGTGTTAACAAAATCAAAGTACGTTTCATCAATATCGGCCGTCCCTTGTTAGTTTCTCCCATGTTCGAGGTCGCTGGGGTGACTTCCGTCGCATTTGAGTATCTGTAGCGTTCTGAGTTTTCATTTGACATTCACTGGACCGTCAGCGTTACCGCTAGCGAGTGCTGAGCCGCGCCCGCCGCGCCGGTAACGGTGATTGTGTAGCTCCCGGACGGGGTACCACCTCCACCCCCTCCGCCGCCACTGCCGTTGCTCGCGGCACTGCAAGCCACCTGCAACAAGCAACCGCTGACCAGTAGGAACACGAGGCAGTAGCTCAGCAGTTTTCTGCGCTTAGGCGCAGCCACTCCTACCACCGTGCTCACCAGCATGGCGGGTATCAGCATCCATATTGCATACAGCGGACTCGACCGATGACCAAACGGAGACGCTGGGGACGCTAGGGACGCGGTGTGTGCCGCAGTAGTGATGGTCAGGGTACTAGTCACTGTATTGGAATTCGGGGTGACCGAGGTAGGGCTGAAAGTGCAGCCCGCAAGCGTGGGCAGCCCGCTGCACGAGAAGCTGATCGGGCTGGTAAACGAGCCTTGCGGCGTTACCGTTAGTGTGAACGTCCCTGATTGCCCGGCTGTGACCGTCGCGCTACTTGGGTTGGTAACCACGGTGAAGTTAGCGCCGTCAATCACTGTCACGCTGTCGTTACCGTAATCCACGACGTAGATCATATTCGTGTTCGGGTTCACCGCCACGGCTCCAGGACTGATTCCAACGGCGACGGTCGTCGTGTTGTTCGTTGCGCCGTCAATCACGGTGACGTTGTTGCTGTTCCCATTGACGACGTAGATCTGGTTCGTGACCGGGTTGTGCGTCATCAGAAGTTGTGAGACCAGCTTGGCCCGGGGGCCAAGCTACGGTTTGAGTTTAAGTTCCACCCTTGGTTTCTGGTTCCAGCGGCCCAGATTGTAACGCAGCCGCTGCTCAATCGTGCGTTGTTTTTGTTCGGCCCTCCTGCGTAAGATTTCTTCCCGCCGTCCGTAGTACACATCGGCCGGGGTCACGTTGCCAAT
>Ga0208821_1001463_pt1 | contig 13133 bp, 14 predicted proteins | sample June2015DPH_20_5_FD_184720 | JGI IMG/M metagenome (GOLD analysis project Ga0208821, IMG submission 184720) | Peatland microbial communities from SPRUCE experiment site at the Marcell Experimental Forest, Minnesota, USA - June2015DPH_20_40... | ecosystem: Environmental > Terrestrial > Soil >... | reverse complement strand
CGATACGGCCTGGCGCTTGCGTGAATGGGTGGAATTGGGTAACAGAGTGTTGGGGTAGGAAAACGATCATGGGAACAGGAACATTACAGTAAGGATTGTAAAAACTTTTGATGACAAAAAATAATTCCCTATATTTGATCCAGCCGATGAAGCACTTTTTAAAAAACTGACTTTTTCTACAGGCTCGTTGAGGCTGTAGAGAAACTACTGGAAGCATGATAATATCGCCATATTAGTAGCGGTAAAGAGAGCGGAGACCACGTAAAAGGACTGGACGGCGAGATAAAAGCAGGCGGTAGCCTCGATGAGAGCAAATGATAATTTTCTATTTTTGATCCAGCAGAAGAGGCACTTTTAAAAAAGTGACCTTTTCTACGGGTTCGTTATGCGGACGAAAGATACAGGCATGACGAAAGAAGAGCAAAATATTGAAGACGTCGAATTCATACTTCGTGAGGTCCAGCGTTTCGCGCTCATGCATCCTTCCGATCTGATCCGACATCTACAAGAAAATCGTGGCGAAACGTTCGCGACGCTCAGCAGAACACGCGGAGGAATAGTCTTTTGTGGTCGGGCTGCCTACAATCACTTCGATGAGTTAGCGGATCGTACGATCAAGCCAAGCTCCCGGGAGGCGAAGATTTTCGATCGGTCCGATTACGTTCGCGCACTTCGTGCTTCGTTCGTCGAAGTGTTTATTGAGGCAGGAAGGGTAGTAAACCAAAGCTCAGTTGCGAAGCTGGTGAATCGTGCCAGACAGATTGCGTCCGAGGGCTTAGTCAACGTCACACACCATATTCCTTGCGTTCTATTTTACGAGCATGAACCGGTGGTTTTCACTGTCGGCCCAGTCACATTTACGAGAGTTGAAAAATTCCTTAATTCTCTTGGTCCTGCCATTAACGCATATCATGGATCAAATCTCGATGCATTCGCGGATGGATTACGTATAAGACGGTCCGATCTTTCTTCTGAAGAGGTTCTGGCGGAGGCGAGTAGTTTCGCGGATATGCTCGAGAAAAAAATTCGTGGTTACTATCTAGCGTACGATTGGGTCGCGTCAGTAACAATTCCCATGTGTCATGAATCGATTTCTAAGTCGCGCGCGGAGCGAACGGTGGACGCTGCATTAGACGTATTGCGCTTGTTTGTGTCTTCACATCCAGAAAGATATCGTCGTGCAAACGCTTCTAGCGCACCGTACGAAACGCGCGAGCTTATTACCGATCAAAATGGCTGCTTACACGCAACGCTCCGTCAAGGCGGGAGGGGTGCGCCAGCGGGAAATGGCTGGTATGCTGCACTGATAGAAGACGCCGCCTCACTATGGTCCCTATTCGAGGATGTTATCGATGCTTTACCAGCTGAAAAGAAAAGTGACGAATTGAATCAACGGCTTCTTGATGCAATCAATTGGTTCGGGCAGGCGGTAGTAGAGCCGAATTCAGCAGCAAAGGTTGTAAAATACACTGCCGCACTTGAACGGCTTACAATGACGCGACATTTAAAATGCGGGATCGAGGCATTCATTATTAAGCGAGTGGCCTTCTTAAATGGCGAGCGAACAGATAAAACACTTCATCAGATTGAGAAGGACCTAGGCGATCTCTATCAATGTAGATCAGACCTGATGCATGGTTCAATGTCGCCGTACTCTCCAGCGGTCACGGATGTGCTGCAGATAGCGTGGGAAGTAACCCGATGGGCAATCTTGGCCGCTGCGAAGTTCTTCGCGCACTTACGCGAAGGTGGGACAACCACCCGAAAGGATCTCGACGCTGCATATATCGCTTGGGCTGGAGAGGACCCGGCGGAAGCGGGACCCACCTAAAATTCTAAGAAAATATTTTGCAGTCGTGCTAGCGGAATATGAATATTCACAATTTAAGGACGTGCCTCTTTTGGCCCACGGGCTTTCCGTCTCTGTCGCGCACGCTCAGCGCCATGTGATGCATATAATAAATGAGGGCAGAATGAATGAGTCAGTTACTGGAAATTCTTAAAGCGGAAGGTAGACGGATCACAGAGGAATTCAGGCTTGCCTCGGAGCAAGGAGACGGGACGTCGCAAGAGATAGCCGACTTTCGCGAAAACGCAGTGCAAGACTTCATTTCTAGGTTCTATCCTGCGAGTCACATTGTCTCAAAGGGAAAGATCACGGACTTAGAGGGCGTCCAATCCAACTCCATTGATTGTCTCGTGTTGAATCCTGCACACCCTAATCTGATTGATGCCAAGGGCAAGTTTCGACTGATCTTTGCGGATGGGTGCGATGCAGCAATAGAGGTCAAGCCCGACTTAGCTAGGACAGATGAACTGCATCGTGCACTTGAGCAGGGGATTTCAGTAAAAAAGACCAAGCGAAGCAAGTCACCTCTTCTCCTGCCGCTCAAAAAACGCCCGCACATTCTCGAGCATTCCCTTCACATACCGTTTTACATTTTTGCAGTAAAATCTTTTGACCCTCCTGACTTGTATGAGAAGATTCTCAAGTATTACAATGACAATGGCGTATGTAAGGAGCAACAGCTTGATGGTGTTTGTATTATCAATGTCGGTATCTTAAAAAACATAAAGCATAAAGAACTGAACTTTTACAGTGAGCCACCGCCGATTGGTCAGAACGAGGGCTGGTACTTGGAAGCGTGGGGTGAATCTACTCCGCTTGGTCTTCTCTTGAGCCTTGAACACTCGTATCCGAGTTTTCCAAACCTTGCGGAACCCATCATGAAGAGATTGCTTAAGAAGATAGGGAAGACTCAAATCAGAAGGCTGGGAGACGGCATCTAAAAAGCCGTCCGCCGGATGCGCAAAAGAAGACATAGAGGGGTCAGGCCGCAACATGAGACAAGGTGGTGAATGACCAGGAGTGGGGATTAGGAGGGTCTCGACAACCAGGAAGAATTTTTCAAAAGTTGTGACCAGACCCTATTACTAGACCCAACTGCTTTCAATGACAGAAAATAATTTTCTATTTTTGAACCGTCAGAAGAAGCGATTCTGAAAAAGTGACTTTTTCAACAGTCCCTTTACATGTTAAAATAGATCTCCATGAGTCCTACTGTCTTCAGAGAAAAAGGGTATAGATTTTATTTTCTTTCAAATGAAGAGAATAGAATCCATATCCACGTCACGTGCGAGGACGGAGAAGCTAAATTTTGGCTTGAACCCATGATATCGTTCGCTGTATCTTACGGTTTGAATCCAAGAAGGTTGAACGAAATTCAAAACATTGTTGAGGAGCATAGAGATGAAATCATTAAGGCGTGGCAAAAGCATTTCGGTAAGCGTTGAAAATATAACCCCTCTTGGCATCTGGCTTTTTGTAAAAGAAACGGAATACTTTTTGAGCTATAAAGATTATCCTTATTTTATGGATCAAAGGTTGCGTTCGATACAAAATGTTCAGTTGCTTCACGGTTATCATTTATATTGGCCAGAATTGGATGTTGATTTAGAAATTGATAACCTCGTAAATCCTCAAAAATACCCTCTGAAATCAAGCGCTACAAAAAAGCGTCCGGCAACTCATTCAATGGGACGGCGAATAGCCTCCCGTTGATTCTGTCGTTATAGAATGGTTTGAAGGTCTTGGCAAACGGTAGTCTCCGCTACAATGAGCTGGCCGATGTCCAGCGCTCGGCGGAGTTTGCTAGGGTAAGGGGTCAGCCCTTGACGCAGGACAAATGGAAGCAAACAGGTCAGGTCTCAACAATCACAAAACCTTCGTTAAAACCTGAGACCAGGTCCTGCTACCAGACCCAAGACATTTTCGACGACAGGGAATAATTTCCTATTTTTGATCCGGCAGAAGAAACAGTTTTTAAAAAAGTGACTTCTCCGACAGGCTCGTTAGATGATTAAATAATGAATGATAGATAAAATTATCTCGTAAAAATATGAAATATAATCTACAATTTAAGCCAAAGCTGTGAAGGATATTGAACGTCTTTCGTCACGCATGCAATTACAAATCACCAAAGCCATTGAGGCAATGAGCGTTGATTTAAAGGGAGATGTTAAGCGGCTTACAAATTTTACTCCCGAGTATCGTTTGCGGGTGGGTGATCACAGGGTTTTATTTGAGGTTGAAAATAAATACATTGTCGTCTATAGGGTTCGTCATCGCCGGGAGGCATATAGATGAAAGGAGTTTTTATGGTAGTAAATGCGCAAATTATTAAAAAAAACGGAAAAAAAGAATATGCTGTTTTACCCTATGAAGAATTTCAGAAAATACAGGAAGAGCTTGCTTCATACGAAGATCTTCGCTGCCTTCGGGAAGCTAAGATGACAGAGAAGGATGCTCCCACTATCGGAGTTGCAGAATTGAAAAAAAGAATTGCAGGTCGAACAAGTCGCTCCAGCCGGCCCGCAAAGGCTCGCCGCTAAACCCGGGCGTTCAGGCCGTACAAAAAGTCTTGAAAGCATGATAAAGTTGCCATATCAGTAACAAAGGAAGAAGCAGAGATCGCTTAGAACGGATTGTATGCCGAGATACAAGGCGTATTATTACTTCCAGGGTAAATCCATTCCGATTCACTTTGACACCAAATCTTGCCGGGCACGTTTGAGTATAGCCCTCTTATTCTTGATCCAGCGCAAAAAGCAGTTTTTAAAAAAGTGACTTTTCCCACAGGCTCGTCAGATGGCCCTTGCGTAGAAACAGGATGGCGCATCCCGTGCAAACACTTAGGAATCAGGTGATTTTGGTCACAGGTGCCACCGATGGCCTCGGGAAGCGAGTTGCCCGTGACTTGGCCGCGCAAGGGGCGACAGTTCTCCTGCACGGGCGCAGCCGGGAGAAGGGAGAAGCCACCCTTCAGGAAATCCGAGAGGCCACCGGTAACCACAAGCTCATTTATTACAACGCCGACTTCTCCTCACTCGATGCAGTCCGACAGCTCTCCAAGGATATACAGACTGACCAGGAGCGTCTCGACGTGCTCATTAATAACGCTGGCACTGGAGCGGGGCTGCGTCAGGCCCTGCGAGAAAAAAGTACAGACGGTTACGAGTTACGCTTCGCTGTCAATTACCTAGCCCCCTTCCTCCTGACGCACCGGCTGCTGCCTTTGCTCCGTCGTTCGGCCCCTGCGCGTATCGTCAACGTCGCTTCAGCCGGCCAGCGGCCCATCGACTTTGACAATGTGATGCTGGAGGATGGGTACGATGGTCTGAGGGCATACCGGCAGAGCAAACTTGCGCTAGTGATGTTCACGTTCGACCTCGCTGAGGACTTGAGGAAAAGCGGCATTACGGTCAACAGTCTTCACCCGGCGACCCTCATGAGCACGAGAATGGTTCTTGAGACTGATTACTTCGCGGGCCCGATGAGCACCGTGGAGGAGGGGGCGCATGCGGTAGAATACCTTGCTACGTCGCCCGATCTCGGTGGTGTGACTGGCGAATACTTTGATGGGAAGCAACGGGCGCGCGCTAACGCTCAGGCCTACGACAAGGAGGCCCGACGGCGGTTGCGGATATTGAGCGAGCAACTTACTAAGCTCAAGGAATTCGATGATTGAATGGTGCAGCCATCTAATCGTCGGGCTATCATCTCGCTGGAGCAGGCAGCCTAAACCCAAAGGGTGTTGAGAATAAAAAAGGAGGGGAAATACGATGATGATGTTAGAAACGATAGAATGGTTTGCTTCAATTGTCGGTGGTTTTATTGCTCTGATACTTTTTCTTCGCGGCTTTTGTTTGATCAGGGCCTATCAAGTCGGCATCCTGACTAAGAACATGTTAGGCAAAAAAATGCCCGAAGGACAAATCATCGCGCGTCATGGGCAAGTAGGGGTCCAGGCAAAGACGTTGATGCCGGGGCTCTACTGGAGGCTGCCTATCATCTGGTCATTCAGAAAAGTTCCGGTCGTAACGATAGATATCGGCAGTATCGGTATCGTCGAATCGATTGACGGAGAAGCACTCCCTAAAGGGAGAGTGTTAGCCGACGAAGTCGAGTGCAATCAATTTCAAGATGCGGAGGTGTTCTTAGCCAACCATGGAAAGAAGGGACCGCAAGTTGGAATTCTGCGTCCAGGCACCTACCGGATCAATACGATATTGTTCAATATTGCCAAAGCCCCTGCAGTAAAAATACCTGAGAATACCATTGGTGTCGCCATTGCTAAAGATGGTATTCCCTTACCGACAGGCTATATCATCGCTCCGAAGGCCCTGAATGTTAACGGTACCGAAGCAGACCACAAAGCTTATCAAAATGGCCAGCTCTTTATCGACAGCAAAGGATACCGGGGACCGCAGTTGGAAACCCTGCAGCCGGGGATATATTACATCAATCCGAACTTATTTGATATTAAAATTGAAGAGGTCGCCGAGGTCCTTCCGGGATATGTGGCAGTCATCAGGTCCAACGTGGGGTTGGAGCTGGAGAGGGCACCCGAAGGACCCGATCGATCTACCGGGGAAGGAAAACTCTGTGGTCCGATCCATGAGGATGTTGAGAAAATACTGATAACCGATAAATACACCCGCGGCATTTGGAGAGAGCCGATAGCACCCGGCAAATACAATCTGAATGCGATTGCTTTCACAGCTTATCAAGTACCTACTTCCGCCGTTACCATCGATTGGGCATCCGAGGGAAGAATCGGGACGGAGGTAAAGGGAATTAAACCGACGGAGGCCAAGGCTGCGGGGGTCCTGTACAGTTTCGATCCCCTGAAGGTGACTTCCAAAGATGGCTTTCAACTGGAAGTCAATGTCCGAATGGTGATTCGAATTCAACCGGGCAATGCGGCCTACATCATCGCGAGATTCGGGTCCGTGGCCAATCTGATTGATCAAATCGTACATCCGTTGATTGATTCATCTTTCAGGAATAAAGCCGGCGAGAAGAAAGCGATTGACTTTTTCCAGAGCCGGACGGACTTACAGACCGAAGCGCTGGTTCACGCCAAAGAAAGATTTTCCGAGTACAACGTAGAGGCTCAAAACTTACTCATCGCCTATATCGATATACCTAAGGATTTGCTGGACACTCAAACCAAGAAGGAGATTGCCAATCAGCAGCAAGCCCAGTATGACCAGGAGGCACTCGCTCAGGAAAAACGCATTGCGGTCATGGAGAAATCGTCCCGGGCGGATAAGCAGAAGGATGTTATCGATGCAAAATTATCTATCGATATCAATAATGACAGGGCTGAGGCCAGGGCTAAGGAAGCTGACGGTATCAGGCGCTCTGTGATTCTCCAGGCTCAAGGGACTAAAGAATCCACAATACTGGTGGCTGACGGCAATTCTTACAAAAGTAAGATTGAGGGCGACGGTGTTGCCGCTGCCTACAATGCCCAGAAAGAGGCCATCGGTCAGCAAAATGTAGCGATCATCAAACTCATTCAGGAGATAGCGGCTGGTAAAATTCAGATCGTGCCGCAGATTCTGGTTGGGGGTGGGGATGCTTCAGCGGGGGGCAACCTGTTCAACGCATGGTTAGCTCAAATGCTTTCTCAAAAAGTACCGAAACAGGAGGGAAAATAGACAAAAATGAAAAAGTGTCCCTTCTGCGCTGAAGTTATTCAAGACGCCGCTATAAAGTGTAGACACTGCGGTGAGTTTCTGGATGCCTCCACCCCCCCACGCTTTGCAGAAAAAAAGATTCAATGGTATTTCCGAAAATCCTTTATTATCATCGCAGTCTGCTCAGTGGGGCCTCTGGCGTTGCCCCTGATTTGGTGGCGGCCACAAACGACGCGGGCATGGAAAATCGGACTCACCATAGGAATCCTTGCTCTCACTTGGATCTTGTTCCAAACCACGGTGGAATCCCTTCGTACAATCAAGGAATATTACAAGCTAATTGAGGGACTATGAAGCTTGCGAAAACATCAACACGCCTGAAGCGTTCAAGTGGACGCTCGAAAGCTGGCGCTGCTTAGCCCATAGATATCTGTCACAACATAGACCCAATCAAACGAAGGAGGTCTAAAATGACACAAGCTGCTACGGAAGCCCTAAGAATACTTCGAGACGGAAGTTTGTTCCAATGGTACCTCATCACTCTGTTCGCCCTGACGGTGTACGTCTATGCGGCGGAGGTTGAACGACGCAACTGGAGCCTGGTGTTTGCCGGGTTAGCTTTTTGGGGGATGGACTGGTTTAACGAAATCTGGAATGGTCTGGTTTTCCACTTTACCCAGTACGCGCCTGTATGGGGCGCTCCCGGCAAGACTTCCTTCCTGATCCTGATCGGGCTGAACATCGAAATCTGCTTTATGTTTGCGATTGCAGGCGTCGCCTTCTCGAAAATGCTTCCTGCGGACAAACAGCTCAAAATTCTGGGATTACCGAACCGCCTGGCCTTTGCTATCGTTAATTCGATCTTTTGCGTTCTCGTGGAGATGGTGTTGCACTCCGTTGGCGCATTGACCTGGGATTACTCATGGTGGGGTGTAAGAGCACCCTGGTTGATATTTTTGATCGGCTATTTGCCTTTCTTTCTGGTCGCGTTCTGGGTGTTTGATATGGATAGCTTCCGGAAAAAGATAACCACGGTGGGCGTTATCTATGCTTTCGACATTATCTGTCTCGTCTTATTTCTGGGGATATTGAAGTGGATCTGATGAATTAAGGGACGATTTGTGTTCCTCCCCTTCCCTCCAAGGCCTCGTCAGCGCATTCAAGACAGGTGATGATCGCCTTCTCTCCGCCGTATTCAACAAAGCGGATGCAGGCCTCTATTTTGGGCCCCATGCTTCCAGGCGGGAATTGTCCCTCGCTAAGGTGCTTCTTGGCTTCTTCAAGACGAACTATCCTGAGACCCTTCTGATCTTTTTTCCCAAAATTGAGATAGACCTGATCAACTTCAGTGAGGATCATCAAAAGATCGGCACTTACTGACTCTGCCAGCTTTTCTCCAGCCAGATCCTTGTCGATCACGGCCTCGACACCGTGAAGATGACCCCGGCCATCAAGGGTTACGGGCAATCCCCCTCCTTCTGAGGCAATCACGATAACACCCGACTCGAAAAGATCCTTTATCACCTTAGCCTCAACAATCCGCAAAGGATTGGGGGACGGCACAACCCTTCGATAGCGCTCTCCTTTCATCTCAACCTTTTGGAAAACATGGCCCCGATGCTTCCCATACTTCTCTTTTTGAATTTTGCTGTAGAAAGGGCCGATGGGTTTGGTGGGATTTTGAAACCCTGGGTCCCCTTTATCCACAATCACCTGGGTGATCAGGGTGACAACATCACGATGAATCCCGGCGTCTTTCAGCTCGTTGAACAATGTCTGCTGGATCATGTACCCGATCTGGCCTTGAGTCATCGCGTCGCAAACATCGAGGGGTTGTGGAGGGATTTCTCGTGCACTCTTCTCTTGTTGAATGAGTAGGTTTCCTACCTGAGGCCCGTTCCCATGAGTGATAACAATGTGGTGCCCTCTTCTAATAATCTTCATCATATGGAAACAGCTCCTCCTCAAATGCTCAAGCTGCTCCTCTGCGGAACCCTTCTGGTTCCATTCCTTAATGGCATTGCCCCCGAGGGCGATCACCATTTTTTTCATCAGATCATCGTTTCCCCAAAATCATGGCGAGCAAAGCCATTCTGACAAAGACACCGTTTTTCACCTGCCTGAAATAGGCTGCTCCAGGATAGGCATCCACTTCCGGCCTGATCTCATCCACTCTCGGAAGCGGGTGAAGAATGGTAATCTTCTTTTTAAGCTCTTTCAGGAATTTTTCATCAATGACGTAATAGCCCTTCACCCGCTCGTATTCGGAAAGATTCTCAAAACGCTCCTTTTGGATCCGCGTCATGTAAACGAGAGCGCTTTCAGAAGCTGCTTTCCGGAAATCCTCTGTCTCTTCGATCTCAATCCCTTTTTGCTTGAGATTGGAGACGATTTCCTCCGGCATCCGGAGACTGCTGGGAGAGACAAAATAGAGCCGCGTTTGGAAGAGGGACAAAAGCTCAACCAAAGCGTGGACCGTCCGGCCGTTCTTCAAATCGCCCACCATGGAGACTTTCAAATTCTTGAGAGAGCCCAATTCTTTATGAATGGTATAAATATCAAGAAGAGCTTGAGTGGGGTGCTGCCCTGCCCCATCCCCTGCATTGATGACAGGAATCGGAGCTGCCTCGGCTGCTTCTTTGGCCGATCCGATGCGCGGATGGCGGATGACGATGGCATCTGCATACTGGGAGACCGTCCTGGCTGTATCCGCAACGGTTTCACCTTTCGCCGTCGACGAGCTCTCTGCCGATGCCATGCTGATCACCCCTCCCCCTAAACGCTGCATGGCCGTCTCAAACGAGAGTCGGGTCCGGGTGCTTGGCTCGAAGAAAAGCGTCGCCAGAATCTTCCCTTTCAGTAGAGCTAAAGAGTCCTTTTTCTTGAGCTCCTTCTCAAAATCGGATGCAATCCTAATGATCCCTTCGACATCCCTCTTTGAAAATTGATTTCCATGAAGGATATCCTTTCCTTTAAGGCTACCCATCTTCCCCTCCTTTGAAACAAGAAAATTATATGACTACTCCATCCTTTGCTATGACTCGTCCCGCGACAATTGTCAGTATTGCTTTTCCTTGAAGCTCCCAGCCGTTAAAGGGACAATTTCGCCCTTTGGAATAAAAGCTATTGGCGTCCACTTTCCATTTCCGATCCAGATCAATCAGGGTCAGGTCTGCTTTGACCCCTGGACTGAGGCAACCCACTCCCAGTACATCAAGTCCAAAAATCTTGGCCGGGGTGACAGTCATCTTTTCGATTGCTTGCTTCAATGTCAAGATACCCGGATGCACCAGATAAGTCAGGACCAAACCCAGCGTTGTCTCCAGGCCGATCACGCCGAAGGGAGCTTGATCCCACGATTGGTTCTTCTCTTCAGGTGAATGTGGAGCATGGTCGCTCGCAATAATGTCAATAGTGCCATTCGCAAGCCCTGCCCTCAAAGCCTCTACATCGTCTTCTGATCTTAACGGTGGATTTACCTTTGCGTTCGGTCCGATTTCCTTGGCCATTTTCTCTGTCAGCAGAAGATGCTGCGGGGTCGCCTCCGCTGTCACATTGACTCCCCGTTTTTTCGCATCGGCAATGATCTCCACCGACCTGGCAAGGCTCACATGTGAAAGGTGAAGCCGTGCTCCCGTTTTTTCGGCCAATTCGATATCTCGCTCGATAAACCCGGCTTCGGAGGTATAAGGATTGGCGCCCGGTGGAGCATAGGGCATCCGGGGAAAGGAGGAGAGGACTCTTTGCCGGTAGAATGCTGATTCTTCGCAATGTGGACTGACCAGGATTCCGCATTCCTTGCCTTTGACAAGTGCACTTCGCATCAGCCTCCGGCTGGGAACGGGATTCCCATCGTCAGAAATCGCTCTCGCCCCGGCTTCTTTCAGCTTGGCAATATCCGTCAGCCTGTAGCCCATCGTTCCCTTGGTGATGGCTGACTTCGAGTAGAAATTAATGACGCTCTTCTGCTCCGCAATATTCAGTAAACGACGGAGCCGCGCAGGCGTATCTATCGGAGGAACTGTATTGGGTTCTGCGATGGCGGTAGTGAATCCGCCGGCTGCGGCGGCCGATGAGCCGGTGTAAAGGTCTTCTTTATACTCCTGACCGGGCTCTCTGAAGTGGACGTGAGCGTCCACTAAACCCGGTACAAGTACCCTTCCGCTTGCGTCAATTGCCGCAGCCTCCGGAGCTATAATATTCTCAGCAATCTCGCTTATTTTCCCGTCGTCAATCAAGACATCGGATACGCGAGGGGCCCCTAACTCCCCGGTGACCAAGCTTGCCTTTTTGATTAAGAATTTCATAGCCTTCCTCAAGGGTTCGAGCGCAATTTCATGAATTTTACGCTTTCCCTTGCCCCCCCGACCCCTTGGACTCTTGAACCCTCTACATAATCAGCGCCAGAAGAGCTTTTTGAGCATGGAGCCTGTTCTCTGCCTGGTCGAAGATAACGCTATTTTTCGAATCGGCCACTTCGTCCGTCACCTCTTCTCCACGGTGGGCCGGTAAACAGTGCATGAAAAGATAATCCTCTCTAGCTTCTTTGACCAGCTTGGCGTTGACCTGGTAGGGTTTTAAAATTTTCACCCTTTTTTCGCGCTCCTTTTCCTTGCCCATACTTGTCCACACATCCGTATAAACAATATCGGCTCCTCTAACAGCTTCCTTTGGATCATTCGTCACCTTCACCTTGCAACCGCTTCTTTTCCCTTCTTCCTTCGCCTCCGAGACCACCCGTGGATTAGGTTCGTATCCTTTCGGACATCCGAGAGTGATATCCATTCCTACCTTGGAGCAGCCGTAGAGCAGGGAGTGGGCTACATTGTTGGCGTCGCCGACATAGGCAAGGCTCAACCCTGAAAGCGGCCCCTTCTTCTCGTAGATGGTGAAAAGGTCAGATAGGCCTTGGCAGGGATGCGTGAAGTCTGAAAGCCCGTTGATCACCGGCACTTTGGAATATCTTACCAGATCGATGATGGTCTGATGAGCAAAGACCCTCGCCATAATCCCGTTTACATAACGGGAGAGAACCTGAGCTGTATCGGCCACGGTCTCCCCGCGGCCTAATTGCAGATCATTGGCATTCAGATAAAGCGCATACCCTCCGAGTTGCCACATTCCCACTTCAAAGGAAACCCTTGTTCGCGTGGATGGCTTCTCAAAGATCATTGCCAACGTTTTCCCCTTTAACAGGGGATGTCCCTCTCCGCGGAGCAGTTGAGATTTCAATAGCTCCGCCGTCTTTAGGATCTGCTCAATTTCCTCCCCGGTTAAATGGAAAAGGCTATCTAAGGATCTCCCTTTTAAGTCTGTCACCATGCTAGTCCCCTCACCCTGTTCTATTATTATTTCTCACAAAAAACATTTCCAAATCCCCCAACCCCCCTTTACTAAAGGGGGGCGAGGAGGGATTAATGTTTTCATTCATATTACCTCAATGCCTTTGTCCTGTCCATAATGAATGATATTCGGTAATGTATGATCTTTGTGTCAGGAGGATACCGAGATATGGACATGACAGAGAAAATAGATTGTAGGGGGGATGGTGAGGTCATTTTTCGAGCCATGGGCATGTTAGATGAAAAAGAAATGGGGTACACTATCAAATCATTTTGCGAAAAACAATCGATAGGAGGTACCCCATG
>Ga0208821_1001461_pt1 | contig 13151 bp, 6 predicted proteins | sample June2015DPH_20_5_FD_184720 | JGI IMG/M metagenome (GOLD analysis project Ga0208821, IMG submission 184720) | Peatland microbial communities from SPRUCE experiment site at the Marcell Experimental Forest, Minnesota, USA - June2015DPH_20_40... | ecosystem: Environmental > Terrestrial > Soil >... | reverse complement strand
GGCTGAAGCCCGCTTTTTCATCGGCAAGAATTCGCGCACATCGTGTCCGGTGTAGATTTGCCGCGGACGTGCGATCTTCTGCTCTGAATCGGTCAGCATCTCCTGCCATTGCGCCAGCCAGCCGACTGTGCGAGGGATGGCAAACAGCACTGTGAACATCTCCGGTTTGAAGCTCATCGCCTGGTAGATGATCCCGGAGTAAAAATCCACATTGGGATACAGCTTGCGCTTGATGAAATAGTCGTCCTCCAGAGCAATCCGTTCCAACTCCAGGGCGACATCCAGCTTCGGATTTCGTCCCGTGACTTGGAACACCTGCTCGGCCGTCCACTTGATGATCTTGGCACGCGGATCGTAGTTCTTGTAAACCCGGTGCCCGAAGCCCATCAGCTTGCCATGCCCGTCCTTGACCTTCTTAACGTAAGCAGGCACGTTGTCCTTCAAGCCAATCTCGTCCAGCATTTTCAGGACTTCTTCGTTCGCCCCACCATGGAGTGGTCCCGAAAGGGCCGCAGCTGCTGCGGCGGTGGTCAGGTAAGGATCAGCATGCGCGCTCCCCACGGAGCGCGCCACGTTCGCGCTGCAGTTCTGCTCATGGTCGGCGTGCAAGATAAACAAAATGTCGAGCGCGCGTGCCAACACTGGATTGGCGACGTATTTCGGCTCGACCATCTTCCATAACATGTTCATGAAGTTCTCGGCGTAGTTCAAATCATTGTCTGGATAAACGTAGGGAAAACCTAGACTATGCCGGTAGGACATTGCTGCGATAGAAGGCATTTTCCCAATCAGCCGCTTGATCTGACGGAGGCGATTGTTGGTGTCATGAATGTCTCTGGCTTCCGGGTAGACGGTGGACAATGCCGCGACTGTGCTCACCAGCATAGCCATGGGGTGGGCATCATAGCGGAAGCCCTCCATGAATTTCTTGGTGGTTTCGTGCAACATGGTGTGGTGCGTGATCTCGTTTGTCCAGTTCTTTAGTTCAACCTCGTTGGGCAGGTCTCCGAAGACAATCAGGTAGGCCACCTCGAGGAAGCTGCAGTGCTCGGCCAGCACTTCAATAGGATAGCCGCGATAGCGCAAAATACCGCGTTCGCCATCAATGAAGGTGATGCTGCTGCGGCAGGATGCTGTGTTCATGAAAGCCGGATCGTAGGTCATGAGTCCGAAGTCTTCCGGGCCGGTCTTGATCTGACGGAAGTCCATAGCTCGGACTGTTTCTTTCTCGATAGGAAAGCTGTAAGTCAGGTTCGTGCGATTGTCAGTAATGGTGAGAGTGTCTTGTGCCATGGTAAATGTCTCCTACTGTGCACAGGGCCTGAGGCTGACAGCGGGTGCCAATGTGGCAAGCATTCAGAAAACCCGCTGGCACGCACCGGCCTGACTGCGCGCGCGTCAAAATGCCAGCAATATGTCTCAAGAGAGTCAAATCTCCCTGGGAAAGCAGTTTGTCCGGAATTTATTATCACTCGGTTCAACGAGCAGGATGTGCTTGGGAGCACTTGTGGATGTGAATGAGGTCACTAAGCAAGCTTCTCTGCGCGACAGGTTTCCGAGGTCGCGGTTTCACGAACACCTGCCGCCGCAGGCGAGACGGCAAATGAAGGAAGTGGGCTGGGCGAAAGGAGTGGAACTAGCCAAGCTGGCGAGGCGGGACAGGCAGCACTTCGATTGTGCAACCTGGTTGCATCGGGCACGGGAAATGCCCAAGGAGCAGTTCAAGCCGCCCCGTCAGTTCCTTCTCGACCTCCTGGGAACCGTGGGAGCGAGCAAGAAACAATCTGCCACGTCACGTAATTCCCTGCTAACAGGGAAAAATACGGAGGATTTCTACTTCCCGGGACCTAATAATGACGCACCTTATCTTGATATCACACTCATTCGAATAGATTTATTGTCTGGAGATGTTGAAGCAAACAGGGAGTTTTCAGCGAGAGATCAGGGAATCCAATTCCCTTATACGGTCGGAACGGCACTCGCCTCGGACCTTCATCTGGCCGTTTTGATGCGGGTTTGAAACTGCACCACGCGGCCGTTTTGCACAAGGGGTTCGAAACGCCACTGGCGAACCGCATGGCGGTGCGGCGGTTGCCAGGATTGAGTTGCCGTTAATCACGGTAAGTTGCCGCACCGCGCCATCCTTGCCTACCTTGCCTTCCGAGACAACCGGGCCTTGAATGTGTTGTTGCCTAGCCGCCTCTGGATACTCCGGTTCAACCCGCTTGAGTACTCGCACCTTTGCTCTTCCTAGGGGACCCTCTGCCGATCCGGGGCGGATGGCTCGCCGGGGGCCTGAGAGGGATCCGGAATGGTCTCTCCAGATTGCGGGCTGGATGGGCCCACCTTGTCCGATGCTTTCAGCCGGAAGATGACTTTTCCGTCTTGATAAACTATCAAACTGTCGGGCGCTTCGGGGCTTCTGGCCTTTGGGTGGATTGGAGGCGGAGGGCTCGGTTCGGCTTGCCTCGCCTCCGTGGGTTGCGCAGGAGCAGCATCCGGCTTCGCGGTGACCAGTGGCGTCGGACGTGCCTCCGCTTCGTGCGAGACAGAGCCAGCAACTGGCGGTACCTTTGTGTCCGCAGTTCCCCGCCACGTTACTCGGCCGAGCATCCAGCCCAGCAACAAAGCCAGAGCAATCACCAGAAGGAACAGCAACGGCGTCCACGGATCACGAAACCGGAATTCAGCCGTCTTCACCTCGGGCGGACGGACCTGGAATGCCGCAAAGCAATCCATGCTATCGGCAGCGGTTCGCGGCTCCTCCTCTGGCGGAGGACTTGAGAACTCGAGGGCACAGTCAACATTGATCAAGATTTGCCGAGAAAGAGCCTGCAGAGTTTGAATATCACGGTCCCCGAAGGCTTTGGGAAGTGGAGAGAAAATCTCAAAAAGTCCAACTAATTTCCCCTGTTTGAGCACAGGAGAAATGAGGAACGACCGAATGCCCAGACGCCGGGACGCGACGGCATCGACACGAGAGTCGGCTTCGGTGTCGTCGCAACACTGCGCTTTGCTGGTCTGCATGTAGTCACCGGACAGTTCGGAACGTTCATTCAAACGCACACCTAGCTCCGGAGCACTCGTTCCCGTGGTGGCGCGGCAGACCATTTCCTCTCCGCGCATCAGAGCGATCGCCGCCCCGCTCGCACGTGTCGCCAGGCGCGCTTGTTCGACAATATCCTTGAGTACAAGGTCGAGCGCCAAGTCCGCCGACACTGGCCCGGCGCCGTGCTCGGGTAGCGTCCTCGCGAAATACGACAGGAAGGCCCCGGAACTTCGATCGTCTTCTTCGATCCCCAGCGAGGGAACTTGGACGCCACTTGGCAGACCGATGGCGACCCCAGTAGCGTCGGCCACATTTCGCGCACGGTCGTTGATTAGATGGATAGCCTCATCCACGTCGAGCTCTCGCCTCGTGATCAACCGTCCGACTTCGACAATGGCAGAGAGCGACTGACCGTCCATCTCACTCTGCTGTATCGCAAACGCGCTCTCCAACACCTTCTGGAAAGATTCCCGATCAAGGGTGGAGGTACTCATAGGCGGATGCTACGATTCTGCGGCTGCAGAACTGGGTGGGCTTTGGCGGGCGAGCGGGCGAACCAGTTTCGCGGCCAGCAGTCGCAGTCTCTCACCGAGTGAATGCACTGTCAATAGGGCAGTATTTGATGGGTCCCCGCCCCACTCTCACGGTAATTATTTTTCTCCTGGCGGTGCTGCTAGCCTCCTTATTATTAGGCAACAGGATGACGGCCAGGCCTTGACCACCAACGGCGAACGACCAACGACAGCTATTTCAGCAAGTACTCCTTCACGAACATCACCGTAGCGTCGAACTGGTAGTCCTGGTTCTTCTTCTTGGCGAAGCCATGGCCTTCGTCTTTGGCCATCAGCCACCACACTGGCGTGCCGTTCTGGCGGACGATGTTCACCATCTGCTGCGACTCGCTGACCGGAACCCTGGGATCGTTCTTGCCCGCGATCACAAACAAGGGTTTTGTAATGTTCTTGGCGTTGTTTGCCGGCGCGATGCGTTCCAGAAACTCGCGCATCTTTGGATCGCGTTCGTCGCCGTACTCCACCCGCCGCAGATCCTGGCGGTATCCGGAGGTGTGCTCGAGAAACGTGACAAGATTCGATGGGCCGACCACGTCCACCGAGCAGCAGATACGGTCGTTGTAGTTGGTCGCAACCGCCAGAGTCATGAATCCTCCGTAGCTGCCGCCGGTGATCAGCACGCGGTTGGAGTCGAGGTCGGGTTGCGTCTGGATCCAGTCGAGCAGCGTGTTGATGTCCTGATACGAGCCTTCGCGGAGAAAACCGTTGTCGAGCGCCAGAAAAGTCTTTCCGTAGCCGGACGATCCGCGCACATTCGGTGCGATCATGGCGATGCCGAGTTCGTCGAGATAGTAGTTCCAGCGTCCGGCAAAACTCGGCCGGAACTGTCCTTCAGGACCGCCGTGGATGTTGATGATCACCGGTCGCTTGCCCGTGTAATTCTTTGGCGGGCGATACAAGAACCCGCTGATGGCCCGCCCGTCCCATGATTTCCAGTGGATGAGCTCGGGTTCAGGGAAGCTCGCGGTGTTCAACCCACCGGTTTCGCTGAAGGTCCAACGCTCGACTTTGCCGCTCTGCAGATCCAGTGAGTAAGCATCGGAGCTAGAACGTGCTGAGGAGATGTTGAACCCCAAATCGCGATTGTTCTTGTGCCAGGACACGCCGGAGATCACTCCCTTCGGCACGTTGGGCACCGGCTTTTCTTTGCGCGTCCTGGTATCGAAAAGATGCAGCACTCCGAAGCCATCTTCGTTGGTCACGAAGGCGATGGTGCGGCCATCATAGGAAAGATCGAATTCATCAACATCCCAAGGAATGTTGCTAGTGAGATAGGTGTGCTGTTTGGTCGCCAGATCGATGTAGGCCAGGCGCTGAAATTCAGAATCCTTGTCGGTGGCAACGTAAATGCCCTTACCGTCTTTGCTGAACCGGCCACCACTGTAGGCGATCTTTACGTTGCCGCCTTTCGGGGTGAGCAGAGTCTTTTCACCGCTGCTGACATGGATAAGCCAGACATAGCTTTCGTTGACGGAGATTCCCTCCAGCGCCAGAATCTTCTGCCCGTCGGGGGACCAATCCAGAGGTGACCAGCCTCCCCCTTGCAACTGCACCAGCAAATGGTCGCTCTTGGGTTGGGTGGGATTGACGACGTAAAGATCAACGTCATTGCCGGTTCGGCGTGTGGATCCGTAAGCGATCTTGTCGCCTGTATACGACCACGCTGGATTCGTGTTACGCGACTTGCCGTCAGTCAGCAGGGTTACGTCGCCGGTGGCGACGTCATAACGGTAGAACTGGAAGAACTCGCCTCCGCCGATGTCTTTGGAGAGAACGAAGGAATCATCCTTGGTTGGAGAATATTGGGCACCAGCCACCCGATCTGCGTAGAAAGTCAGTTGGGTGCGCGCTCCGCCGGGCATTTTCACGAGATGGATCTGACTGGTATCCGCGAAGCGAGTAGAAATCAGCATTTCCCGCTTAACTGGGTCCCAGCTGTCGAGGGAAGCGCCGCGGAAATTGTTGTAGCGGTCCACGGTTTCCGCCAGGGATGACGGGATATTGGGGATCCCTTCAGTCACCAGGTTCTCGTTGGGAACAATCTCGTCGCTCTGGGAAAAAGCGACCGAACTGAGCAAGAAAACAGCAACTAGACGCAGAAAGACTTTCATGGGCAAGCTCCTCATATAACGGACCGCATAGCAGTTTGGCCGATCATCAGAGGATGTGTGGCTCTCGGGTCGCTTCATCTTACGGACGCGGCATCCGCTCGTCAACGAATGATGCTCTGGCCCGAGCGTGTCGAGCCCAGAACACCTGCTTTATAAAGGGATAACCGGAGGGCGGCGAAACAACTCCCGGTTTGTCGGCTACCCTTAGCTTGGGATTATTACCGGTTAGCCCTTCACTCGGGAGGAACGACGAGCCACTCGTCTTCTTTATTGATTACGGCGTCACATCCAGTCCATAAGATGGGTGGCTGAAGGTTCCGCCGATCTTGATGGGCACGATCTCTCCGGCATTTTTCTTCTTGAAAAACGGCTCCACAGATTTAAGCAGAACTGATTTCACTCCCTTCGATCCCCTGGAAAGCTTGTTATCGACTTGCAAGGTTCCGTGAAGGTTAACCTGCTCCGTCAGCAGGCCGTATGTGCCATGCACATGGGCAAGCGCTCCCGGAACGCTGAACGAGAGGTCTGAGAACGTCGCGATCGCGTGGTTCAGCACGACATGTCCCTTCAGATTTTCAACGACGCTCGCCGGATCGTCGTTCTTTTTCTCGCCCTGAGCCAACTGACTGAGATTGTCAACGTTTTCCTGTGTCGTCGAGCGGATGAAACTCGCCGCATCGATTCCAAAGTCTGCCAGCAGGTTCACCCTTTCAATGAAGCTTCGCTTCCCAGGGGGAACCAGGACTTGCGCTCTGAAGTTCATCGCTCCGGTAAAAGCAGGAGGATCCGCCTTGGAGAGGAGTCGTAACCAGTCCTGTATCCGGCCCTGCAGTTCCGTCGCGCCCAGCGAAATGGTCTTACCTTCCGAGGCCGCCTTCTTTGCCACTTCGACGTGCGATACGACCGACGTCTGCTCAAGTTGCGCGTGCACCGACTGCAGAGAGACATCTCCGTCCATCCCGTTCACACTCCCTTGGAATTGCGTTTTCAGGTGTACGGCATGATGGCTCCGCTTGACCTGGAAATCGGGCGTGTCGGTACTGCCTTCGACCTCGATGTGTTCGAGCACGCCATTGAATTTGCCGGCGGAGGACAGCGTTCCTCCTATGCCCGGAAAAACGCCCATGTCCGCGCGTTGAAACACATAGGAGCCGGAAAGAAGGGTTTGGCCGACGTTCTGCGGCCGCACGGGGCCGAAGTGCCCATCCGTGCGAATCTCTCCGGGAGGCTTCGGATTCAGCAGCGCGGCGCGGAACGACATGGATCGGTCATCGGCCACAGAGTTCAGCGTCAATTTGTGAATTTCGAATTTAAGGGGTTTTGTTCCAGGTTCGCTGGAAGCAAACTCCACCACGGCTCCGTCCGCGATGATCTGGTCGATAATCAATGCGGACTGTTCCGGGCTGCCAGCAGGTTGCGCTGCGTTCCCGATACGTTCACTGCCGGGTGACACGAATATACGCAAACCTTCGATCCTGACACGTCGAACACGCTTAGGAGTGCTGAAAAACTCCCAGTAAGCGCCCTGGATGGTGAGCTTTTCGATGGTGGCGATCGGCTGAGCGTCTCGATCACTGTTGCGGCGGAAAGTCACTCCTTCGGCGATGCACCCCGGCGTGAAATATGTCCCGTGAAACGTCTTGACTTCGACCGTGCTAGAGAACTTTTCCTGCAGCGCCCTGACGATGATATCGCGCGTGAACGGCCAGCGGCTTACCATAAGCACAGCGGCGCCGCCGATTAGAACTAGGGCCAACAATCCGCCAATCTTGATCCAGCGAGACAACACCTTAGACTCCCCTTTCAATCCATCGAAGTGGATAGAGATCCTTCCATCGGGAGCTCTCCATGGCCTATGCGAATCAGTGAAGGTTCCCGTTTTGAAGGCCTGAGTATTAAGAGAGTCTAACCAGACGGGGCTGAAGAATCTGTTCACAAAGGAACGCTTCAGTCACGGCCTGCCTCGACTTGGAGAGCGACGAAGAAACGACGGGAAGAGCTCAGTTCGGATGGACGCGCATTCTCTCTCGATAGGCCACGCAAGCCATCGATCTGGATCAGCTGGCGGCCGTCAACACGATTCCGGGCGGATTGTCAGCAAACCTTACCTTGGGATTACTTCACGTTTGCTCGTCAGAACGAAGCCGCTTACGCGGCGGACGCTGCCGCGTGTATGGGTGCAAGCGTATCTTCGCTTGAAAGAAGAAGAGCCGCGGCGTACTATCATCGGGGTGAACGCGAGGAGCAGTACATTGACGAACATCAATAACAAAGCTTTTCGCGCAACTCCCTTCCTTGCAACGACTTCCAGCTCCAAATCGATTGAATTCCCATAGACCGCATCCGCCGCAAACGCAAGCGGCTTCCTTCTGACGGTTTTATCGAAAGCGCGCCACAGCATCGTCGCCACACCCACTCAGTCTCGAATGCGCGCTTCCGATAAAACACTAGCGTCACTCGGGAGTCATTCGCCGATAGCCAATTCCGAGTTAGAATCGTCAGATTAAACACGCCATGCCCCTATCGACTGGGACCAGGCTCGGGTCTTATGAGATTCTTTCGCCCCTCGGCAAGGGTGGCATGGGCGAGGTCTATCGCGCCAGGGACACTAAGCTCGGCCACGATGCAGCCATCAAAGTCCTGCCCGTTGCCTTCGCTCAAGATCCGGAACGCCTTGCCCGCTTCGAGCGCGAAGCCAAGGTGCTGGCGTCGCTAAATCATCCCAACATCTGAAGGACCTGCTCATCCCATTTGTCGGTACCAATCCAACGGACGAACCGATCACTTCCGGCTTGCCAGTTATCCGCTAGAAATCCTGGGTGTACCGTGAGCGAAGAAGAAGACCCGTTCCTGCTGCTGGCGGCTACTGTATCTTTGCGTACTCCTCCTTAGCTGCTTTGAGGACCGGGATGTCAGGATCGGCATCTTTCCAGAGCGTGAGGAAATCGTTGTAGGCAATTTTGGCTTTGGTCTGATCTCCGGAAATGGCATAGGCGCGGCCCAGCTGCAGGTGCGCCAGCGAGCCGAGCAGAAAGTTCTGCACGACACCAGGATGATCGAGAAACTTCTGGAACTCGGAAGCCGCAGCCGTACCATTCTTCTCGTCAAGATACGCCAGACCGCGAAGGTAGGCCGGATGCAGGGTGCCAATGGCTTCGGGAGGAGGATTCCCGAGCTCGTAAGGCAGAGCAGGCTCGAGGGCGATGACCGCCCGGTCGGGAGCATGTTGCGCAATCGCCATGGATGCTTCGAGTACCGGGAACCAGTAGACCTTGAGAAAAGTGTTGCTGGGCTCTGATTTCTTCAGCGCCGCCATAATGTTTTTCGATTGCGAATATTCGCCCGCGCGGGCTAGAGCCAGCGCGGAGAGAACCTTCACATCGCGGGCGGGGGCGAGTGCCAACGCGCGCGCAACGGCTTGGCGCGCGGCGCTCGCGTTGCCGACTTCGACCTCGCGGACGGCCTGAATGGCGAGCCATTGTGCCGCAGTTTCCTTTGCGTCCGCGCGCACCGCAGAATCGGCGGCCTGGCGGGCGAGGTCGCGCGCTTTCGCCATGTGTCCGTAATAGGCCTGAGTGTCGGCGTGGGTGTTCAGCATTTGGTCTTCCTCGCCGGGCCGCCCCGCCGCCCATGCGACCTGGCGTTCCATCTCGGCGTTATCCCCGTCTAGGAATGCGAGGGAATACAGATCGCCCCGAATGAACAAGCCATCAAAGTGGTTCCGCTGGGCCTCCTCAAGCGTCAGCCGCGCATCCTTCATGCGATTGACAGAGATGTAATTGCTGGCCAGGTTGGCATAGTCGGTAATGGTAGGCTCAAGGCGCTGCGCCGTTTCGGTTTCCGCTATGGCTTTGTCGTATTGACCCACAGAAGCGTAGAGGCTGCCGAGATTGCCGTGAGGTACCATCTCGCGCGGATAACTCTTTGCCCAGAGTTCGTAAGATTCGATGGCCTTGTCCATTTCGCCGGTGACATATTGAAAGTAGAAAGCGGAGATGCGGAACTTCTCGCGATCGCTCACGCGGTCCCGCAAGGTGTAGGCTTTCCGCCCATAGTCCGCCGCGACTCCGGGTTGTCCAAGATTCGCGTATTCGATACCCAGACCGACGTAGGCCATGGCAAAGTTGGGGTCGAGTTCAATGGCGCGCTTCATGAAGGGAATAGCTTCGGAGTCGCCCTTGGTACGGCCAGTGGCGATCGCCATGCTGTAGGCCTTCAGGGCGTCGAGGGAAGGCGTCGTGGCTTCCATGGGCACGTCGAATTTTTGCACCGACGCCAGTGATTCGCCGAGGCGCGCACGCAGAGTGGCGGCTGAGGTATCGAGCGCCTTGAGCACGCCTTCTTTGCTGGCAGCTTCGGCGCGTTCTTTGGCGAGGCTATCGCCGTTGTTGCAGGCAACGGCATCGAGCGTTACGACATACTGGCTGCCAAGGTTGGCGATGGAACCCGAAACCACGGCCTGGCTGCCAGTGCGGAGGCAGAGTTCGGTCGCGACCTCTCCGGCGACGCGCTCCGACGACGCGCGGCCCATAAGCTTTAGAGTCTCGCCTGCTTTGCTGTCGGAAAGAATATTGAGAAAAGGAGATTGTTGCAGATCGACAGCGAGCGCCTGCTTGAGAGTGCCGTCGAAGACCGGGTCGCCAGTGGAATTGGTGAAATCCGCCAGAACGATCGTGTCTTTCTCGGTAAGCGGGCGGCTGGTGGACCGTGCCGAGCGCGAACGGACGTACAGTGCGCCGGCAACTACGGCGACGCTGACGAGAGCAGCGGCAAGGATATATCCGCCGAGTTTTTTTCGTCTTGCACCGGAATCGGCGCTGCTGATACTGCCGCTGGTGGTGGTCGTAGCTGCCGCCGAATGGGATTCGGTATCCCGTTTCAGGCGCTGCAAGTCCGTTCGCATGTCTGCGGCATGCTGATAGCGCAAATCACGATTCCTCTCCAGAGCTTTGTTGATGATCCGTTCCAGTTCAGCGGGCACGTCAGGGTTCAGCCGAACCGCTGCCGTCGGCGTGCCGTCGAGAATGGATTTGAAGATCACCGCCGTACTCTCGCCACGGAACGGCCCCGTGCCCGTCGCCATTTCGTAGATGACCGCACCGAAGGAGAACAAATCGCTGCGCGCGTCCAACTCTTTCGCCCGCGCCTGCTCGGGCGACATGTAGGAGACCGTGCCCAGAGCAGTGCCTGGGCTGGTAAGGTGAGGCTCGTCCGGCGCGGTCAGCTCATTCGTCAGCGTAACGCCGCTCGAAGAACCACCTGCGGGGCTGACCTTCGCGAGTCCGAAATCGAGAACCTTAGCATGGCCCCGCTTGGTAACGAAGATGTTGGCAGGCTTGATGTCGCGATGCACGATTCCTTGAGCGTGAGCGGCGTCGAGAGCGTCGGCTACTTCGATGCTTAGCGACAGGACGGCTTCAAGATCGAGAGGCCGGCCCGAAATGCGGTACTTCAGCGTTATCCCGTCAAGAAACTCCATGGCGATGAACGCCTTGCCATCTTCCTCGCCGATGTCGTGAATAGTGCAGATATTAGGGTGATTCAGCGCAGAAGCCGCCTGGGCTTCGCGTCGAAAACGAGCGAGGGCTTGCGGGTCTCGGGCGACCTCGTCAGGCAGGAATTTCAGGGCTACAAACCGGTTCAGCCGCGAGTCTTCGGCCTTGTACACGACGCCCATGCCTCCGCCACCGAGTTTCTCTAAAATGCGGTAATGAGAGATGGTTTGGCCGATCACAAGGGCATGCCCCGGCGTTCTGGTTGCTTCATCTTACGGACGTGACAATTGCCCGTCAACGCATGTCGGCTCCAGCATGAAATTCGTCGAACGTTGAACGGTTGCTTTATGAAGGCGTATCCGTAGAACTGGCTGGATAACTTCTGGTTGGTCGGCATAACCCTTACCTTACCTGTTAGGGACGGTTATGCCCGTGATACGTCCGGAACGATGGCGCACTGCCGTGCGCCATCGCCGAATCATGAGCGCAACATGAAGATCTCGAGGCCATCATCGAACTTGGAACATTTAGGTCGTTACGCAAATGTCCGGCGTGTTCAGTCCACGAACCCACGTATGCTTCAATGGTGATCTCAAAGCGGCCTTATCGCAAGTAAACCACCTTCCCATCCACAATGGTCATTTCGCACTTCAGGTCCTTCAAATTCGCGGATGGCATTGTGTAAGGGTTCTGGTCCCACACCGCAATGTCGGCGCGCTTGCCGACTTCGAGCGTACCAATTTCCTTTTCAAGAAAAAGCTCCGGCGCCGCCCAGGCCGTATACGAGCGCAGCGCCAAATGCACATCCACGCCCTCCGCTGTGCCGTAAGGTTTTGTCCCATCCAGCGCCTCGCGCTCCACTGAAACCCATAACCCATATCGCGGAGCCAGCGGCGCAACCGGGTAATCCGTACCCGCGCTCCAGCGCACACCGTGCTCCAGATATGTATTCAGCGGCATCGTGCGCGCCAACCGCTCGGCGCCAAGGCTGGGCGGCAGACTTTTGCCCAGCCACCACAGGAAGACCGGCTGAACTTCGGGATAGCCGGCGTCGAACTGTTTTTGGAGGGCAGCCATCTCCTGTACCGCATGATCCGTCGGCAGATACGCGTGAATGATCGAGTGTCGCAGTCCCACAGTCGGCTTCTCTTTCTCGACCTCGGCATACGTGTCCACTACCCAGTCGATAGCCCTGTCGCCAATGGCGTGCGTGCCTACCGTGATCCCAGCCTGATGAAACAGCCTCACCATTTGCAGGTAAACCCCTGGATCCATGTTGGGGTAACCCGTATTTCCCGCATCCACTGCGCCGTTCTTCATCCACGGCGCATAGCTCCACGCGGTGCGGCTGATGGCGCTGCCGTCCATAAAGATCTTCGCGCCGCACGCCGCCAGTCGCTCATGCTGGTACTCGCGCGGCGTGGGCGAGTCCTTCTGCAACTCCGCCAATGTCTGCTCGGCAGAGGCCACGGTTTCCCCGGCGCGCAACAGGATGCACGCTCGCTCGTCCAGCCGTCCCTGCTCGTTCAGTTCGTGCAAGGCCTTCCATTGGTCCGGTCGGGCCGTGTCTTTGAACGCGGTCACGCCTTCGCGATGCAGGTCGTCGATCTCCTTCAGAATGCCCTGCTCGATCTGCTCTATCGTGAACTTCGGCACCATGCCATAGACCGGCGTCAGCGCACCCTCTTTCAGCACGCCTGTCATGTGGCCCGCCGCGTCCCTATCGATCGTCCCATTGGCCGGATTCTTTATCGAATCGTCAATGCCTGCCAGCCGCAGCGCATAGCTGTTCAGCGTCGCATAGTGTCCCGTCGTGTTTATCAGGATCACGGGGTTCTGCGGCGACACGGCATCCAGATCGGCGGCATACACATAGCGCCGCTCAGCCAGCTTGCCCTCATCCCATCCGCGTCCCTGCACCCAC
>Ga0208821_1001458_pt1 | contig 13169 bp, 9 predicted proteins | sample June2015DPH_20_5_FD_184720 | JGI IMG/M metagenome (GOLD analysis project Ga0208821, IMG submission 184720) | Peatland microbial communities from SPRUCE experiment site at the Marcell Experimental Forest, Minnesota, USA - June2015DPH_20_40... | ecosystem: Environmental > Terrestrial > Soil >... | reverse complement strand
ACCGCGCTTGGAAATCCCGCCAAGTACGCGGGATTCCCACTTTTCCACCGCCTCGGCTACGGGAGATTAACAAAACCGGACATTTCACTTGCTACAAAAACCGGACATTTTAACTTGCTAACAACAGCAGACCCCGTGTTTCGGGGCAGAAAAGAGAAGGAGGGATGCCGCGGGCGGATGAGCCTGCGAAGGTATAGAGCGTGGCACTTGCTGCCCTCCCAACGCGTATTCATTTATTATTATTTTTTTTTTGCAAATGTTGATGTAAACTGTGCGGCATTTGGAGACATCCTGGGCCTGGTTAACCGCGCTTCAGCGTCCATCCGCTACCGGCCATTCGCGGGATGCTCCCGGGGGAAGGTGCAACGATGGCATCCAGAGCGCCGACGGTTCTATTTTGCGGCCGGATTTTACGGGAGGCAATCACAGCCCGGTTTCGACTCGCGGAACGGACATACACACCGGAGCTGCAAGTTCCGAGCCATGCGCACGCCCAGGCGTTTTTGGGGATCACGCTCGATGGCCACTATACGCAGCAGTACGGCCACAAGACGCAGGTATTCCAGCTATGGACGGTCAGCTTTAGCCCTTCCGGTGAAGTGCATTCAAGCTCTTATTCCGCAACGGGCGCTCGCGCTCTGTACGTCGAGATCGCGCCCGAAGAACTTCAATGGATCCGCGAGTTTCATCCGATTGAGGGAGGCCCCGTAGGCTTCGACGGGGGAAAGCCCGCGTGGTTCGCGGCGCACCTGTACCACGAATTCTGCCACTCGGACGAGCTGTCGCCTCTGGTCCTAGAGGGGCTCGTGCTTCAGTTGCTCGCCGAGATTCTAAGGCCGCGGGAGGTTTCCAATGCCCGTCCCGAGTGGCTGTGCCGAGCGCACGAAGTGATACGCGCGAGATTCGCAGAGCCGCTAACTCTCGTCACAATTGCAGACACGGTCTGCGTGCATCCGGTGCACCTGGCGCACGAATACCGGCGGCACTATGGCTGCACTGTCGGCGAGCAAATTCGCCAGTTGCGAATGGAGCGCGCATGCTGGCAGATGGCGAAAACCAATGGTTCCCTGGCCGAAATCGCCCTCGCCTGCGGTTTTTCCGACCAGAGCCACTTCACGGTTTCGTTTCGAAACTCGACGGGCATGACTCCCTCCGAGTACAGAAAGTTTTTCGGGGAGACTAATCTCTCGAAAAGGCATTAAGCCGATACAAGACAGTTTCTCCTAAGAATGCTAAATGACAGGTGGGAGAATCCCGGAGGGCGGTCGCTGTCGCCGGAGACACCGGCTCCAGGGGTAAGGTTGCACGTCTCGCCAGTCTGCCAACGCCATTGCGCGAGTGCAAGAGCAGTCCGCGCTTTTGTGAGGCTGATGTGCGAATGTCCACAAGGAGGACAAGATGAAGGGGAAGACAAGAGTCATCGTGGCGGCATTCTTTGTGCTTGTCGGGAGTCTTGCCGGCCCGCCCAGCCATGCGCAAACTAGCACCTCAGGAACGATCCTGGGGTCGGCGGTTGATCCTAGCGGCGCCGTTGTGGTTGGGGTACAAGTGGATTTGACGAATAAAGCGACAAATTCGAGGACGAGAGTAACGACGGATGCGCAGGGGCATTACGCCTTTCCGAACGTTGCACCTGGGACTTATAGCATCACGGTCAGGGCCACCGGGTTTCGCACATTAGAGGAGAACAACGTCGTGGTGGAAGTGAACACGAGCTCGACGATCAACTTTAAGCTGATCGTGGGCGAAGCCAACGCCACCACCGTGGAAGTGACGGGACAGCAAATCGAATTGCAAACGACGGATGCGACGGTGGGCGATGTGGTCAGCAGCGAGTCGCTGCTTCGGCTTCCTACGCGGCTTCGGAGCGCGCAGGAATTGCTGCTGTTGCAGCCGGGGACGACGCCGCAATACAACGGCAGCGACTCGGGCGGGTCAATTGCAGGCGCTGAAAACGACCAAACCACATTCACGCTGGATGGGATCGACATCAGCGACAATTCGACGAATTCGGTTGTCGATAGCGACCACGGCGCAAGTCCGGTGATAGCAGTCTCGGTGGAAAGCGTCAATGAATTCCGCGTGGGAACGACGAATGCGAACTCGACATTCAACCGAAGCTCCGGCGGCCAGGTAACGCTGATCGGGAAGAGCGGGACCAACGCACTGCACGGCACGTTACTGTGGTATCTCCAAAACAGCGCCTTGAATGCGAACACCTGGGACAACAACCGCCTGGGAATTGCGAAGCCGCAGGTGGTCGACAACCGCTTCGGGGGCAATGTGGGCGGCCCGATCATCAAGGACAAGACTTTCTTTTTCTTCGATTACGAAGGCCGCCGCTATCCGGAAAAGCTGCCGTTCACTCGGATCGTGCCTACGGCAACCATGAAACAGGGGATCATTCAGTTGCGGGACGCATCCAACAACGTTGTTCAGTACAACCTCGCCACCGCGGATCTCTGCGGAGCGGGCGGCAACGCGCCGTGCGACCCGCGCGGAATTGGAATCAGCCCGTCGATGAAGGCGCTCTTTGCGGACGATCCAACCGGCAACGACCCTTCGCTGGGCGACGGTTTGAACACGATTGGACTTCAAGGCAACGTCCGGGCGCCACTGATCAACGACTATACCGTTTTCCGAATCGACCACTACTTAAGCCAGAAGTGGCGGTTCAACGGCAGCTTCCTCTATGGACGCGATCTGAGCAACGACACGACCGTGATGGATATCCGCAACCCCAACGATGCGGTGAGCCTGTCTATGCTGCCGAACTGGACGTCGGCCATCATCGGCGGAATTACCGGGCAGATCAGGCCCAACTTGATTGACACGTTCCGCGTGGGGTTCGTGCGCAACCGAAACGGGGCGCTCCGCCAGTCGATGGCGCAATCGGCCCAGGAGCTTGCGATTCCGGGGACGCAGACGGCCGACGGCTGGGTCGGGCTGACGCCGTCGACGTCCACCGTGAATACGCCGATCGATATGAGCAATACGGTTCGCACCCAGGCGAACGATAACGTGAACCTGCAGTTTGGCGACGATGTAAGTTGGACCCGCGGGGCACACCTATTTCAGTTCGGCACGAACATCCAGAACCTGCCGAATCATCACGTCCACACGGGGAAACTCGGCGGCGCCGTCAATTCGCTCGATGCCATCATCAACGCTAAGACCTACCTGAGCCTCCCCGCGGCCGACCAGCCCGCCTCGTGCGCGGGAGTCGTGACGACGAACTGTTTGCCATCGGACTCACTTTCGACCTGGAATTCGCTTTACACGGCCGAGCTGGGAATGATGGACAACGACAACATTTTCCTGGTGCGCAACGGCGAGTTGCAAGCGGACCCGCTCGGGACGGCCCTGACGATGAATGCGCACAGCAACGCGTTTTATTTTTATGGGCAGGATACCTGGCGGGTTCGCCCGTCGCTAACGTTTACTTATGGACTGTCGTACGGCTTCCAGACGCCATACACACTCAGCGACCAGAAGGAGGCATTGCTGATCGACGCGGGTACGGGGCAGGTGTTGACAAACAATGGGTATCTAACGGCCAAGAAAAACGCCGCGTTGCAGGGCCAGATTTACAATCCGCAGCTCGGCTTCCTCCCGGTCGCAAAATCGGGCCGCGGAGCAGTTTACAACACCGACTGGGGCAACGTTGCACCGAGGATCTCGGCAGCGTGGAGCCCTTCCTACAGCGACGGAATCATGGGCAAGGTCTTCGGTTCGAACAAAAGCGTTGTGCGAGGCGGCTTTGGGATGTTCTACAGCAAGCTAACCAGCGAGGACACGGTCGTCGGACCGGGCCTGACGGCCGGTTTCACGTCCACTGTATCAACTGGACTCACCAACTGCGTCGTGTCCGCAGCACCCGGAGCCAATTGTAACGCGACGTCGGCGGACCCTGCCCTCAGCACATTCCGCGTGGGAGTCGACGGGGCAATTCCCATTCCAACGTACGCCGCAACCGCGGCCAGTCCGTATATTCCGGGCCCCAGTTATAGCGAGCTCATTTCCTTTGGAGTGAGCCCGGATCTTGTGAACCCAAGGATTTACACTGCCGACCTGACGCTGCAACGTGAGTTGGGGCGCGGGGTTTTCATGGAGGTCGCCTACAATGGCCGCTGGGGGAGAAGGCTTCTGATAAACCAGGCGCTGAACGCCAATCCCTATATGTTCGTGGATCCGGCATCGAAGCAGTCGTTCGCGAAGGCATACGATGCGGTGGCCACGGCACTGCGAAACGGAACCACTCCGGCCGCGCAGCCTTTCTTTGAAAACCAGTTGCCTGGAATCGGCGGGCCGGGGGTTTCCTCGACGTCCTACCTGGTTTCGAATTACAGCGCCGACTTCACAACCGGGCTGGTCTCCACTCTTTTTGTGGGTTTGGACAACGCGCGGCTCGCGCTGGGGCTGCAGCCTTACGATGAGCAGCAGGTGAACCTGATCTCGACGACCGGGAACGGTGGATGGTCGAACTACAACGCGGCGCTATTGACGTTGCGGAAAACCGGCACGCACTTCACATTCGACGTGAACTACACGTTTTCCAAGTCGCTCGATACCTACCAGGGTGCGCAGAACGACTCTAGTAATATCCCGAACCCGTATTTTCCGGGGGTGGATTACGGCCCGTCGATCTTCAACAGAACAAACACGCTCAACGCATATTTCGTATACAGCCTCCCCAAGAATTTTTCGAAGTTCAACCGCCCGGTAAACCGGATTCTCGGGGGATGGTACATCTCGGGGATTTTCACGGCCGTGAGCGGCTTACCGCTGCAAGTGATCGAAAGCGACCAAGCCTGGGGCGGCGGACTGCTTGACTTCACCAACTATACGGCGGCCATTCCCACCGCTCCACTTTCCGCGATCAACGTCGGTGTGCACAGCGGAGTCACTGGATCCAACGGCATCGGTACTAACAGCGATCCAGCACAAGGTGGCAGCGGACTGAATCTGTTTGCCAATCCGCAGGTAGTGTACAACGAATTCCGGCCGATCTTATTGAGCCAGGACACGAGAAGCGGACGGGGGCACCCGTTGTATGGGCTGGGCTACTGGAACCTCGACGACTCGATCGGCAAGAAGATACCGATAACGGAGCGTATGAATTTGAACCTGTCGTTCGACTTCTACAACATCTTCAACAATGTCAACTTTCAGACTCCGGACCAGGTCTACAGCGGATTCGGGCTATACGGCGCGTCGGACGAGGCGAACTTCGGCTCAATCAGCAACACGTTTCTGCCAGGCAACCGGCAAGCAAGCAGCCGCTGGATCATGCTGGGACTGCGCATGGAGTTTTAGCTGTTGACATAGCATTGGGGGCGCTATAGAAAAGCGCCCTCCATTGTGGCCGAATCTTTGAAGGAGTATCCACCGTGAGATTGCTGAAATTGTTCCTCTTGATGCTGGCGATGCTGCTTCCGGTGAGCCGCACCGGCGCGCAGGGCAAGCCGATCGTGATTGCCGCCAGCACAATCTTGGACGGCAAGGGCGACGTCCTGCACAACACACGGATCGTGATCGAAGGCGGAAAGATCAGCCGCATCGATCCCGAGGCGGAGCCGGTCACTTACGACCTGCGCGGTCTCACCATTCTTCCCGGCTTTATCGATGCGCACGTGCACCTGACCTATCACTTCGGGCCGAACGGCCACTTCCAAGACCCCAAAGAAACGCGAGCGCAGGCCGAGCTTGCGGTCGCCAGCAACGCGTGGGTGACTTTGATGAACGGCTTTACAACAGTGCAGAGCGTTGGCTCGTCCGCAGATATCGACGTTCGTGAAGCCACAGCCAAGGGCACGATCCCAGGACCACGCATTCTGACTTCCGGCCGCCCGTTCTTTGGCCGAGGCCCGCAAACCGACACGCCGGACCAAATCCGGGATTTCATCCGGCAGGCGAAGAAGCAGGGCGCGGACCTGATCAAGATATTTGCGTCGAAAAGCATCCGGGATGGCGGGAATCCGACGCTTTCCCAGGAGCAACTCGATGCGGCCTGCGGTGAGGCAAAGAAACTCCGGCTGCGCACCCTGGTTCACGCATATCGCGCTTCGGTGCGCATGGCCACGCTGGCAGGCTGCACAGAAGTCGAGCATGGGACCTACGCCACCCCGGATGATTTGAAACTCATGGCCGAGCACGGCACGTATTTTGATCCGCAAGCCGGACTCGTGGACGAGAATTACTTGCAGAACAAAGCGAGGTATCTGGGCGTCGAGAACTATACGGAAGAAGGATTCAAGGCGGAGGAGGATACGATCCCGTTGGACCATGAACTGTTCCGCCAGGCAATGGCGACCAAGGGATTGAAGATCGTGTTCGGCACCGATGCAGTGGCGGGGGCGCATGGGCGCAATGCCGAAGAGATCATTGACCGCGTTCGCGATTGCGGTCAGAACCCAATGGATGCGCTGGTGTCCGTGACCTCCCTGACGGCAGAGTCGATGGGGCTGCAAGATCAGATCGGGTCGATCACAACGGGACTGCAAGCGGACATCATCGCGATTGAGGGCGATCCCTTGAAGGAAATCACCGCGGTTCGAAACGTCGTCTTCGTGATGAAAGGCGGAATCGTTTACAAGAATGTTGCGCGGGGCGCGATTCCGCGATATGCGGGCGTGGAACCGTAAAGGCGCACAGGACGACGAGAAGCCAAGCAAGCACTCAAGCATGCTGAGAATTCTCAAGACGGCGGTCATTGCTGCCGTAGCGGTGGCCGCCGCCTGGGCGAACGCCCAGGATCGGCCCGTCGTAATTGCCGCCAGCACGTTGTTTGACGGCAAAGGCCAAGCATTTCACAACACGCGCGTGGTGGTCCAGGGCGGCAAGATCTTGCGCGTGGATCCGAACGCTGAGCCAATCACCTATGACCTGCGCGGCTTCACTGTGCTACCCGGGTGGATCGACACGCATGTCCACATCAACGACCACTTCGGCCCGAACGGCCGCGCCCAAGATTCGAAGGAAACGCCGGCGCAAGCTGTTCTCGCAGGCGCCACGGACGCTTTCGTCACGCTGATGGCCGGATTCACTACGGTCCAGAGCGTGGGCCAGCCTGGCGATGTTCCTTTGCGCGACGCGATCACGCGAGGCGAAATACCCGGTCCGCGAATCCTGACTGCGGCGCGCCCACTCGACGAGCGCGGGCCGGCTGCGGGCACGCCGGAGCAAATTCGCGAGTACGTCCGGCAAGTCAAGGCCGAAGGTGCCGACCTGATCAAAATCTTCGCGACGACAACCCTCCTAGAAGGCGGCAAAGTGACGCTTTCGCAAGAGCAACTCGACGCGGCTTGCGACGAAGCGAAGAAACAAGGACTGCGGACGCTGGTCCACGCGTATGGACCCGGGATCCGGCCCACCACTTTGGCGGGCTGCACGCAAATCGAGCATGGCACGCTGGGAACCGATGACGACCTCAGGCTGATGGCCGAGCGCGGCGTCTATTTCGATCCGCAAGCCGGGTTTGTGATCGAAAACTACGTTGCGAACAAAGACAGGTACATAGGCAGCGGCAACGATACCGAAGAACGCTTCGCGCGAATTGCGAAGATTCTTCCGCTCGACCACGACATATTTCAGCGCGCCATCGCCACGCCCCACTTGAAGGTCGTGTTTGGCACGGACGCAGTGGCCGGCGCGGCCGGCCGAAACGCCGAGGAGTTTATCGACCGGGTTCGAGATTGCGGACAAGATAGGATGGCTGCAATGGTTTCCGCCAATTCACTCGCCGCTGAATCGATGAGGCTGGAGAGCGAAATCGGGTCAATCGCGCCGGGCCTGCAGGCAGACATCATCGCGCTCGATGGCGATCCGCTTCAAGACATCACCGCCGTTCGAAATGTTGTGTTTGTAATGAAAGGTGGCGTGGTGTACAAGAACGTCGCACGCGGGGCGATTCCGCGATATGCGGGCGTGGAGCCGTAGTCCGGATATACACGCTCTCAGTTGGCGAAGCAAAGCACCGAAGGAGCTTACATGCTGAGGTTATTAGGATTCATGCTGGGCGCGGTTGCGCTCTTCCCCGCACTAGCCGCGGCGCAGGACCGGGCGATCATCTTGAAGGCAAGTACGGTTCTCGACGGAAAAGGCCAGATCATCCACGACACGGTCATCGTGATCGAGGGATCAAAGATTTCGCGCATTGGGGGCGAAGTGCCGGCCGGAGCGATCACGTACGATCTGACGGGACTGACGGTGACGCCGGGTTGGATCGACACGCACTCGCACATTTTGTGGCACTTCGACAATGGCCGCCTCGCGGGAAAGAACGAGCCACCGCTGCAGGCCATGTTGCACGCCGTCGACAACGCCGTCCGCACGCTCAATGCAGGATTCACCACGATTCAGAGTCCCGGCGCGCCGGACGACAAATATCTGCGAGATGCGATCGCGCGGGGCGTGATTCCCGGGCCGCAAATCCGCACATCGCTGGAACCGCTGAGCGAAGAAAGCGGAACGCCGGACAAGATCCGGGAGCTGGTGCGCGAGCGAAAGCAGCAAGGGGCCGACTTCATCAAGATTTTTGCTTCGAAAAGCATCCGGGAGGGCGGCGCGCAAACGATGACGGATGCACAAATCCAGGCAGCGTGCGGCGAAGCGAAGTCGCTGGGGCTGCGCGTGCTCGTTCACGCGCACTCCACCGCTTCGGCCAAGGCGGCGACGCTGGCGGGCTGCACGGCCATCGAGCACGGCGCGTACCTGACCGACGATGTTTTCGACCTGATGGCGCAGAACGGAACCTACTACGATCCGAACATCGGACTCGTGCTGCAAAATTATCTGGCGAACAAGGAGAAGTTCCTGGGAATCGACAATTACAACGAAGAAGGCTTCGCATTCATGGAAAAAGACGTCGAAATCGTGCGTGACACCTTTCAAAAGGCGCTGAAGCACAAAGACCTGAAAATCGTGTACGGCACAGATGCAGTCGCCGGCGCGCATGGACGGAACTACGAAGAGTTCATCGCTCGCGTGAACGCCGGCCAGGATCCCATGGAGGCGCTGGAATCCGCTACTTCGATTTCGGCGGAATCCATGGGGATGCAGGACCAGATCGGCTCGATTGCGCCCGGCATGGAGGCTAATATCGTGGCGTTCGACGGCAATCCGGTGGAGGACGCGAGCGCGGCGCGGCGCGCGATTTTTGTGATGAAGGGCGGCCGGGTGTACGAAAACCTGGCGCGGGGCAGCGAGGGGCCCCAGCGCAACAAATGATTCTAGCCGGAGAAGGTTTGGACTCGGCAAGATGAGAAAAACAATCTTTTGTACAGCCGACTTACTGTTGCGCTACTGGCGGATTAACAGGCTGCGGAAAAACTCTTCTTTTCGGCGCGTGGAACTGGCCCTTAAGATTTTTTCGCGATGGAACCTGTTCCGCCGTTCGGTTTCTGGTTTTGTTTTGCCCCCGGGGGCCCGTTTTCACAGCTTCCAGAGACACTTCGACCCCCTCGGCCCCCGGGCCAAGCTGGTCTCACAACTTCTGATGACGCACAGCCTGTTGTGGTTCGTCAAAACCTCACGCGCTAGCAAGAGCTTTCTTCCGCTTGGTGGGTCAGCCTACCGATTCGTTACTCCGGCCCGATGTCACTCCAAGCCAAGGGTCGGCGCGCGACGAAGGCGTCACCCGCGAGGTTCTGATTGGGACAACAAGAGTTGATCCCGATAGACACGGTTGTCGGAGTCTAGGACGCGACGGCGTAACGATGATGCAGTCCGCCAAGTCGAGGGAAGGAGTGAATCTTGCTTTCCACCGCAGAACATACCGCTGCTGGCCGACCTGTTGGGGTATCCTTCGCGAGTGCGAGGTGCGTCCGATCTTCATGGTAGTAGCGAACATACTCGGACATCAGCCGCTTGAGGTGCCGCTCCTTCAGGACGATCACGTGGTCCAGCAGATCTCGTCGACGACTCCCGACCCAGCGCTCCGCGACACCGTTCTGCCACGAACTCCGAAAGGCAGTACGGATGGGTTGGCTTCCCACATCTTTCGCCGCCGAAATTACATCCGTTCCGAACTTTGAGTCGCGATCGAACAAAAGGAACCTGTGCGCCGGCATGTACGGCCATGCCTCCCGCATCTGCTGCACGATCCAGGGAGCACTAGGATTTCGTGTCACGTTGAAACGCAGAATCTTTCGCCGGTCATGGCCTATGACAAAGAAGCAATACAGAATGCCAAACGTGAGCGTCGGTACCGTGAAGAAGTCCATGGCTGCAATTGCCTCGCGATGGTTCCGGAGGAATGCCAGCCAGCGTTTGGCGGGGTCTGGAGTTCTTGGGATTCGCCGCAGCCATCGCGAGACAGTAGTTTCCGACAGTTGGAAGCCCAGCTTTAGCAGTTCGCCGTGAATGCGCGGCGCTCCCCAGGTTGGATTCTCCGCAGCCATGCGAAAGATCAGGGCGCGAACTTCCTTACTCACCGGTCTTCGTCCTCCGATGCGTCGGACTCTTGAAACCCATGTCCAATACAACCGGAAGCCAGCCCGATGCCAGCCGACAACGGTTCTGGGTGCAACCAGGATGAGAGGTCGCTCCCATCCGGACCAGACCCGGCGGCTGTGCTGTTCGAGCAGTGGGGCGCGTGCAAGAACATGGGCCTGACCTACTCGGGCAACGACACCTGGGACCGCATGCTGCAACAAGGCATCCAGTTGCTCGAACGCTTCGCCCAGGACGGCCGCGTTCACATTCGCCGCCCTCGTTCAACCCAGCAGATCCAGTTCAATCGGACACTCAGTTCTGGCAACAATTTTGTAGCTTATATCGACGCCATTGGCGAACTGGACCGTACGCCATGCGTTCTGGAATGGAAGACCACGTCAGCACGATATCCAGACGAACCGGCCGGCATTTCCACACTGGATCCGCAACTCGTCTGCTATTCCTGGATGACGGGCTTCGACGAAGTTGCCCAAGTTGTTTTCGTGCGCAAGCGCCTGGTCGAAGTGCAGTACCTCCAGGCCACCGTTTCTGACGAGCAGCGGCAGGAGTTCGCGACTCTGGTCGATGACACAGTCCGACGGATCGAGTCCGCGCTGTTCTTGCCGCACAGCGGCATCCGCTTTCCACAGAATCCGTGCACAACCTGCCCCTTCCTCGGGCTCTGCCTCGACAAGCCCGACCTGGTCGAAGCCGGCCTTGTGCGCAAGCCGGGAGTCGATCTTGGTCTGTTTGACGAACTTTCGTTTTAGGCCGATGCCGATGCCGCCCAAACTCAATCGCAAGCGAGCACTGTTTGTCCTCACCAAGATCGACGAGATCCTGGCGTGGGAAAAACAGAAAGAGATGGAGCGCGACACCCGGTTCGTCGACCTCGGCAGGTATCTGTGCGAGGTGCGGGCGGGTCAGTACTGGAGGCTGGAGAATCTGAGCTCGTTTGACGAGTTCCTGGCGAGGCGGTTTCCGGAATCGAGAAGGAAGGCGTACTACCTGATGTCCATCCATGAGCACCTGCCGCCGCAGGCGAGAAAGGATCTGAAGGAAGTGGGTTGGACAAAGGGGCTGGAGTTGGCGAAGCTGGCGCGCCGGGACGGGCAGCATTTCGATTGTGCAACCTGGTTGCACAAAGCTCGTGCACTGCCGAAGGAGGACTTCCGGCGGGAGGTGGAGAAGGAACTGACGGGAAAGGAAACGGAGCCGTCGGAGCTGATCTATTTCAAGGTCTACAAAAGCCAGATTCCGGTGATCGAGCAGGCGATCGAGACGGCAGCTCTCATGCTGGGCACGGACAAATCGCGCGGTTACTGTCTGGAGATGATCTGCGCCGATTTCCTAGCTGGGGCGAACTTGGATGGTGAAAATCCCGAGATCCTGTTGAACTCGGTCTCCCGCTACTACACGTTCTTGCCCGGCGAACAGCAGCAGGCTTTCCTCGAAAACCTGCGGGAGAAGGCGTCCTGAGAATGAGTCGCCCAAAAGCCGCTCGCTTGCCGCTGGATCCGGTGTCGTACGAGAGTCTGCGGCAGCTGATCCTGCGTCGCGATGGCTGGCGGTGTCAATCGTGTGGCGCGATGTCGAATCTTGAGGTGCACCACAGAGAGTTCCGCAGCCATTCAGGATCCGACTCCGAAGAGAACCTGATCACGCTTTGCTCCACGTGCCATGCGTCCGTTCACGGCCAGACGGGATAACTCGTTCACGGACGCTACGCGTTAACCGGCAAAGACGTTCTCTGCGGGAAAAATCTCCACAAAGTGTCCGCCCCTTTCGTGGAGGCGCTTTACGAGCGCCGCACCATCATTCGGAAACTAATCGGGGAACTTCGCAGTTCTAGCCGGAATCGGTTTCCCAACTGGCAAGACTCGCCCCCACGTATTGACGTGCCCGCAGTGAAGTGTCCCGAAGGTGCTCAGATTCGGCAGGATGGGAAGCCTCATGGCTCTCTTTGTCATCTTGGGACCGAATCGCGTGGGCAAGATCGGTTGGCTGACTTCATCACCGATATGAACGACGTGCCGCTTGAGCTCCCCCACATATCTTCCTCATGGCTGATAGCCTGGCGTGGCTGTTTGCCCACTCCGCTTGACCTGGCGATTGATCCGCAGGCTCAAGTAGGGGAGAGAAGATCCCATAGCAGGCGGGGCCGGCGGTCTTGTGGTTGGTTGCAGAGGTTCTTCTTGGGCCATTCGAATAATTGGCAGGGACATCCGTTCTCGTTTTCAGTCGTCTCGTACTCGGATGCACCTTAGCACGCAAAAGGGGATTTTGAGCGCGGTTCGGTGGTTCATTACCCCTATAGCTTTGGTGAATGTGGGGGTCATTAAACCTACTGGTTTCCCCTCGCAACTGCAGCTACGGTCTCAAAACTTGGCTGGGAGGCCTGGATTCGAACCAAGATAACCAGGATCAGAACCTGGTGTCCTACCAATTGAACGACCTCCCAGTACACACGAACCACCGTCGCGTATCCACCCTACTCGCCCAAAGTGGATTCCCTTCGTTGCCCACGCGCGAGTTGGTGGCTCGATTCCACGAATGCTGCATCCCTTAGCATGATTCCCACTTCCCTGTCAACGGATGGTCGACAGCTTGTCGTTAGCACATGATATGTCCGGTTGAGATAGCAAGTGAAGTGTCCGCTTGGCAGGCGGCGGTTGTAGGAGAGCATGGAAGGCATGTTTTCTTACACGCAGGCCGCGATGGAGCGGACGATGAAG
>Ga0208821_1001454_pt1 | contig 13219 bp, 15 predicted proteins | sample June2015DPH_20_5_FD_184720 | JGI IMG/M metagenome (GOLD analysis project Ga0208821, IMG submission 184720) | Peatland microbial communities from SPRUCE experiment site at the Marcell Experimental Forest, Minnesota, USA - June2015DPH_20_40... | ecosystem: Environmental > Terrestrial > Soil >... | reverse complement strand
GTCAATCATGCGGGCCTTTGGATTCATGTGGTCTTGGGCCACTGATAGAAGAAAGCCCGCGACTGCGGTTCGAATCCGCACGGGACTATCCGTATTTCGAGGCTGTGCCGAGGTGGGGTAGCATGGTAATCCTATGGCCCTGTGGAGGCCACGACGCGGGTTCGAATCTCGCCCTCGGCCTTTGATTTTCAACGTGCTTTGGTCGATTGGAGCTTGGTATAGCTTTTGATCAGCCTGAACCGTGTCTTCCACAAATTTGTCTAATTTGTCTAATTGAAGTGCGACGAAAAATCCTTGAACGCCGTCAATCTCCGTTTGATAGATATTTGCAATTCGACCTGCCAGTCCTTTGAGCTCTCTTGGCAAGCGAATGATCGGGTATGAGAAAGTGGGATTTGATGATTGAAGTGATATCTTCGTTGTGAATATTTTTCCATGATTACCTCCTCAAGCCAATATTGTCAGTCTGTTACATTTTGCTTTCTGCTTGATACAACAGCCGCGGGAGAATCCTCACTTTTCAAAAATACTAAATGAGAATTTAGATGACGGATAGTAGGTCGCCAAAAGAAACTCGAATTGCATGTGAAACATTGCACATGCTTTCAGCATGTTCTTGCAGTTGGGTTGTTTACCTCTGGATCACAAATTCAACCCTTGCGCAAGCAGTTCCAAATCGTTTTATTAGAGGCGGCTGCTCTCTAGGTCGTGTTTGCAGGCTCAGAGAGGCAGCTATGCGCGAAGCTGATGTTATTGGCGGCTAAAAAAAAGAAAAAAGGGGCGACAGCCCCTATCAAACTTTCACCACGACGGTGTGCGCGACGCGATCGCCGAGACGCTGTTTCTTATCTGAAGTCCAAATAAGGATTGCGCCAAGCAGGAATGGGATTGCGTACGGAATCTCGTCAATATACAGCAGAATCGTGCGGATAAACGCTGCTCCGTATGTGATCTGTCCGCTGTCCGCCTGGCTGACTACTTTTATCTTGACTGCCATCATACCGACCGATTGCCCATAACGCCCTAAGAGAAGCGTAAAGTAGAGCAGTTCGATCACAATGACCAGAGCGACGGCTGCGTAGTACGCCGGCCCAAACGAAACTGCGCCAGTTGACGTATCAACCGTAATGGCTGATGAAGCAAAGAGAAAAATGAGTATGTAGCCGATAATCCCTAAAATAATGCCATCAATGAGAAGCGCCACAAAACGAATAGCGACGCCCTGATACTGCACTTGGGGCTCTGGCGTGGCATACGCAGAAGCGGCGGGCGCAGAACCCTGGGCGGGTTGTTCAGCGGCGGGTAGTGGTGCGCCGCAGCTCTCGCAAAACTTTGTACCTGGTGCAGCGGGAGTGCCGCATTTTGCACATTTGTCTTCTTCCACGTGTTTCACCTCCTTTTGCATTTGTTAAGCCGTGAGAAAGGCCTTCTTTCTAATCTATCTTGCGATTTGCTCCGATAGTGCGTCTGCAGTTTCCTTTCGGTGTGGCGCAACAATCGGCCGCATCGACTATAGCAGAACCGGTAAGCACTGTTCTCGTTTCGGATCAAGAAGAAGCAACTAGCAGAAGCGTGCTCTTTACAACCTCCTTGCTGCTCACTTACATACCAAACCGCTAGAAGAGCTTTAGAACGAGTCCAAAGAGAGCGGCGAGATGCACAGCTTAGAATCCTGATCTGGTCTTTGGCCAGAGAATGACAAAATCTATAACTCCAAGCACGGCAAGGAATATTCGGTGAGATATTATGAAGGATGAAGTCTTTTTCGGCGAGGGAATGGCAAGGGCCAAGAACGAATATCCAGACCTCTATAAAGCCATTGTATCTTTGAATGAAGCCGCTTATACCGGCAAGGTCCTGGACTACAAGACCCAGAAGCTGATTGCCATAGCCATCACTGCTGCTGCCTCGGACGACCGGGCCGCCAAGAAGCAGATGGTGAGCGGCATGAAGGAGCTGGGAATCACCAAGGAAGAGATAGTAGATGTCCTGAGGGTGGTTTTACTGACATCGGGAATGCCGCCCTTCACCAAGGCCATGAAGATATTGGGGGAGCTGGAGAAATAATTTTTTTTGATTCTACTGGCACGTGGTAGTATACGGGGCGACTTGTAGCTATTGTCTTAGCAGAGCCGAATGGCTTGATGGATCATACTTACGACGTTTGCGCTTGAGTTGAAAGAACAGCTTGCCCAGACTCTCGCCACATTTGTCACATCGATTTTAGCAGAGGGCGCGTGGGCACCTAGACGCTGACGAGGCTGCTGAGCCACTTTTTCGCCAGATCATTGACGCGTTGCCGCAGGTGATGTGCACGCATGACGCGGTGAGCATATCGTTTTAGCGACACCGCCGTAGCACAATTAGCGAAAACTCCTTGGCTTTTATGCATACGACTCATCATTTATGACCAGCTGATCTTTAAGATAGAAGACGAGCTATTTCGAATAACTAGCGATTTTATATTACGTGCTTTGCAATCTGCATCGCAACGAGCTGCAAGTAATAAACGTTCAGGCAGCTATCTCACAGGGACTTACCTCATCAAGGATATCTTTTGAATCGTTTCGCAATTTTTCTTTTTCCTTTTTTAAATTCCGGCACAAATTGATCATTCTTATGTGAACAATCGGACCCTGATCAATTTGGAAATCAAAGCTCTTTGCGGTCCTCTCGAATTGCGGATAAAGCATGACGAAGTTTGTGCACAAATATCTCGTTGCATACGCGTGCATCTGATAAAGATCAGACTGGCTAACCCCTTCCTTTTTATCCTGTCTCTGAAGTAGCTTGTACTTTGTATCAATAATCAGCTTCTCAGCAGGAGGACCCTTTTTTTCGAGGACGATATCTGGTCGCATTTGGAACGCGACCCCCATCCCTTCGTTATCAACGACCTTGTTTTTGACGAACCATCGACGTGGCCCTTGGAGCGTTATCGTGTCGTAGATGTCAGAGAACTCTCGCTTAATAAATTCGCCAATAAACTTCTCAAACAGCGCGTTCATGTCAAAAATGAACGAAAAAGTGTCAATTTTATCAACGCTCAGCTCAACCGAACTTTGGCTGATAAAAAGCTTGCATAGGTTTAATACGGGTTCAAATTCGTTATTCAAGCGGGTTAAATGAACGTGGTCAAAGTCATTAATGGTAATTTTTTTGAACGATATATCATCGAGCACAAAGGCAATCTGCTGCAGTAACCTGAGGTAGCGGATGCTTGTAAAACCTCCAGTCTACTCCAGAAACGCCGTGAGTTAGAATGTAGTTCCGATTATCCTTTAAGAGAATGCCCCAGCTGCGTTAGGTGCGTTCTCCGGCACTTGTTGGGTAATATCCCAATACTCGACAATCTTGTCTCCGCTGAAACGGAAAAGATGGACTTGCCTCAACCCTCCCTTACTTGGTGTGGAGCTGGAGATTTGGGTATGCACTGCAACTAGGTCGTTATCCGCAAGAACCTGTCTGATGATGAGCTCAAAATCAGCTTTCGATCCTTTTAAAATTCCTTCCGCTCCTTCTTTTTGCACAGCGATCATTGCGTCGGTCAGTTCGTCCATACCACCAACGGTGTATGGATTGTGAGTCTTACATTCAGGGGCAAAGAAACGCAGTGCTTCCTTTGGTCTTCCTAAACCAACTAAATTGAGGAACTCGACTGCGATTTCCTTATGGGCCCTGTTAGCATCGTTCTTGGGAATCCCAAAATGTTTAATTCCGTCCATTTCGTCACCTAAAAAAATCGAGGCATTTCGCATTTTGAACTTTTTTGAGAGTACTAGGCTGCTATTCGGCTTTTTTGGCTTTTCAGCTTTCTTGCTAGTTTTTGCCAAGAGGTTCTGCCGCTTGTCGAAGTTTTCAGCAACGTCAAGATCAGTAACCATTCAGCAATGTACTGATTGCCGTTGCGTCGTCGTCGTCATTCGAATGCGCCGCTCCGCGTGAATGCCTTAGGACCGTTCTTTATAGCACACACCTTGGTCACGTCAGGTGCCATCCCAAGAGCTTCAACACGCAAGTTCGACATCGCCCCAATACTGCATATACACATCATAAACGTGCTGAGGCAGCTGATGTTAATAGTTTCTACATGTGTCCAGGCAGCTGATGTTAATAGTTTCCACGTAGGCTTCTAAGTCGGAGCCTCTATAGGGCTCCCTTGTTGCAGATAGGCTGGTGTTACACGCGCTCAAGGGTCTGCCTTTACGAAGATGCTTGCGTATGCCCAAGTAAAACGGCCATTTTACTCCATCCTTATCATTTCTGCTTTTTGGCCTTTTTCCTTGGTGTTGAGGCTCTGGCACCACCGCCTAGGGCGATTGATAATCCGAGAATATAGCCGAGATTGTACCAGAAACCATCGTTTCCAGCCTGATAGATAGTGATATTAGAGTCAAACCAGCTGACAATGAACGCTAGAATTACGATAATTCCTTGCCAGAGGCCCAGAAAAAAGCCAGCTGGCTGAGCAGATACTGTTGCCATTCCAAGCCCATTGATTGCAACATATACAGCAAAAGCGATTAGGGCAACTCCTATAAGAACAAATAGGGGTATAAACTTCTTCATTTTTTCTTCCATCATGTCTCCATTCTATTCTTTATTACTATTATAACAACCGTAGGCGCCATTGTATGCTCCAAGGGACGACAAAATGTGCAGCAAAAGAAAAAAAAGGGGAAAAAGCCCCTTCACGCGGTCACTACTACGGTGTGCGCTGCGCGGTCTCCAATCCGCTGTTTCTTGTCAGACGTCCATATGAGAATCGCACCGAGCAAGAACGGGATAATGTACGGTATTGCGTCGATGATCAGCAGTAAGGAACGCACGAGTGCGTCGACATAGCCAATCTTTGAGCCGTCCTCTTTGACCACTTTGATCTTAAGGGCCATCATGCCCACCGTTTGTCCATACGCTCCCAAGAGGAGAGTGAAATAGAAGAGCACGATGAGTGCTGATATGAGGCTGCCGACTCCTGCGAGCGGATTCGCTGTGGTGGATACGTGAAAGGTCCCGTTAGCAAAACTCGCGCTGTTGAAGACGGACGTTTCCAAAGGACTGGCGAAAACTGATGCGATAATGCCAGCAATAATGACATCAATAAGAAGAGCTACGAATCTGACACCGACGCTACGGTACTGCAGCGGGGCTGGGGTCATTTCAGGGGCTGGGGTCATTTCAGGGGCTGGGGTCATTTCATTTGCCATTCGTTCACCTCCTTGTGGCTTTATCGCGTAACTACGTGTCTGGCAGGTAAAAGCTTATTGATCGTATTCAACATAGATAACACTTTTCTAAAAGACTTTTTAGACCATTTAAACAGGCTCTGACGATTTTTAACACTACTAAGCGAAGATGTCCCAGCGCGAGTGGTGGCGCGAGAGGAGGAGCATATAGTGTTGAGTCCCTTCTAACTGGCTTCTTCAAGGGGCTTAAATAGCTAAATAGGGGCATATAGTCATTCTCTAAATGCCAGCCATATAACTTTTTTCCATATGGAACCACTCCAGAGCAAGACGGCGCGACCGATATACAACGCATGATTTCTCGCGGCTTATAGACCTATCCTGCGTGCAGGAAGCACTAAAAACGGAATTGAGAGAGACTAGCGGGTTATTTCTCACTTCTGAATAGACTGCGATTGCTCACTTAGCACCGCCTGTACATTTTCCTCTAAGACGTTCAGCGCGGGCGGTTAGCACAGCTAGGTTAATCTGCCATCATCGAAGTGTCATCGATACCTCATCGATACTGAAATCAAAGCAAGAACGGTAATATTTAATATTCAATGCCGCATTTTAGCGTGCCATTTTGATTTGAATTTTGAATTAGAGGTAAGAAAGGGCCTAAAACGAATCCAATAACGAAAATAGCAAAACGATACGTCAACGTGCCAGTGAGAAAGGCGTTGTTGTTGTTGATTGGTGTCACCATCATTATTTCGGTGGCTGGCTGCACATCTTCGACTAGCTCTAGTCCTACGCCGACTGTATCGGCAGCACCAACTGGGGCGGCAACGGCAGCACCAACATCAGTCGCCGCCTGGGTTAGTTCCGCAACAGCATCCTTGACTCGTCAGGGGTATACGTTCACATCTCCATTTGTAGCACAAACAAACAGTAATCTCGGCACTAACGTCTATTCTGCGAACGCAGTAAAAGGGGGAACTACTGTCAAAATCCTTGCAGAACAGACATCCCAGAGTGATGCAACCTCACGGTTTAACGATATGGTATCATACGTTAAAGGACAGGGATATTCGGGAGAAGCGGCCTCAAGTGCATCAGCGGCGTATAATGCTTGGGGAGGGGCTAACGCCAGCGGCGGCATAGCGAACGTTGCAATGACACTGCTAGGCAACGGTCAAGCAATGGTGTTGGCAGAGATGATGCAGTCGTAATGACAGTATAAAGATGGGTAACCATCTCCTTATTTTTTAATTACTGACAGGAATGGAATCAAATTTCAAGCGCCCTTGAGAAAGATCGTGCAATAATTAGGCAAAATGACGTTTGAGTTTTCGCTGGTTTATCAGGGAATGGTGAGTTCAACGTCCTTCCAATATTGCGTGTACACATTGTAGTTTTCAGGCAGCGGAAGCCAGTAGGTGCTCCACTCGACACCGCGAACGCCGTGCGCGCATAACAGCTTTGACTCGGACTAGGAGCTGTAACACAAGTTTGTTACAGCGACGCTTATTTACACCGAGCGTATAGTGTCTGGTTTCAAAAAACGGTGGTTAGGTAATGCCGAGACCAACACACGCACGGAAGTGATAAGATACCTAAGTTTTTCATACGATGGCACGTTGACAATTCCAAGATGCCTGCCACTCCTGAAGAGACTGGAAAACTCTTTATATCGATGCTCGAAACGGTGGAAGCCGGTTTGCACACTGGCAAGCTTAAGGACTGGGGACAGCTCGGCAACGGACAGGACGGATACGCGATTAGTGAGTTAAACGAGGAGGCGCTTTTCGTTTGCATGCTCCAGTGGATGCCGTTCATAACGTTTGAGGTATTTCCGGTGGTTAGTGCCGACCAGTCGATGGAAGCACTCGACAAAGCAGTTGCGGCGCTGCAGTCTCCGTAAAAGCGCTTTGGCGGTGCAGGAGAAAAGAGGAGAGACCTTACGCATTAAGCGGATGAGCTGTGACTGTTCATAGACTACAGCGCACATCTTTCCAATATCTCATTACACGTCATACACGTTCTCAGGCAGCGGATGCTTATAAAATCGCCAATCCACTCCCGAAACCCCGTGTGTGAGTATGTAGTTCTTGTTAGACTGATCCCACTACAATATATCACCCATTTGTTCGCAAAACTTCCTCAGATCTCCGGGCACGAAATGATGGCTGCCGTGCAATAGCGGTGCCTTCTGTTGCTTCAGCCATCGTTCGAATGACAGCTGTTTGAACATAAGTTCTTCGTCGCTTAGCTCGCACAGTAGGGGCGCCATAACTTCAACTACATACGGATGCAGCGGCAGCAATGTTGCATGCGTATCTTGTCTTGTTCTGGCAGAATATCGAGCACCGGCTTTTCGAGACCGATCGCATTTCTGAACTGCCCTACCAGAAGTCGCGCGATAGTTGCCTGTGGCCTCTGCCCTGTAAACGCGCCCAACAGCACTATAGCCCTATAGCCTAGATAATGATGATGATCAATCTCCTCTTCTTCGTAAGTCTGTCTGATAGCCAGCAAAACATTCTCAACATCTTCTTTCGTCACGATCCTGCTAGTACGTGCTTGCGAGCCTTCAAGCCCTTTGACATCTCTAAGAAGAGGAGCGTGGCCACAGTTTCAAGGTGTTAGCCGAAATAAGCCGTTAGGTTGTCCCAATAATATTCGACCCACCCAGCTTTGAGATCTGGATAAAGATCTTCAGGGATGTCGGCCTGGGTAAAATCTAATCTGGTGTCACGACCTTCCGCCTGCAGCTCGAACGTCACGGTGGAATAATGACCTGGGGGCCAGTCAGAGCCTCGCCATTTTTGCACGATCTTTTTGTCTGGAATCAGTTCAATGGTCGTTCCAGAAGCCCAGCCGTCGAAGGCACTGAACTCTGCTCCAACTTCCCTACAGATAACCGCTGGGGAATGAGTAAACTCTGTGTGCTTCTTAGAATCCATTAGGGCCTCATACACCTCGTGAGGAGTTGCTTTCAGCAAAACCGATTGATGAAGGGTTTTGGTCTTCATGGTCTCTGAGTTTGGAGTTCAAGAAATGAAAGATCTGCGCGCGGAACGAGCGACAAATCGATGCTTTCGCGCAGGGAACGGCGCTTGTTCCTAGGTTGCCGCTTGTTCTCTCCAAGCGCAACTGAAGAATAAACTCTACGAAAGCCGTACCGTCGTCAGATCATTGATGAACTGCAGCAGGTGATGTTCACACGACGCAGAAAAGCATCATCTACCATCTTCCCCAAGCACATCCAATATCTTGCTCGTAAATTTCTCTCGCTCTTTCTAAACTCATTTTTCAGCCCCCTTTTCATACTGAACGATCATCTCCATTATTTTCAGGAAGACAACCTCCCTACCGTTGGCAAATGACGCTGCGGTATCGGTTGAGTCACGCGCGTCCTTAGCGCTTTGGATCGCGCCTTTCTTGCAGAACTCTTTGATCTCCTTGACGAGATCCCCACACGTCGTTATCCCCTTCTCACTCCAGTCTATGTTGTTCCAGGTAGCGTCAAAGATTCTTGTCGCTAAGTCGTTCATGTTTTCAAATTCAATTTCGTCTTTACCATAGAGCTTGTTCACTTCAAAAAACTCAAGTGCAGCAATAATTCCTTTGGCAAAGAAGTCTTCACATTCTACACACACCATTTCAATCACCTGTGCAATACCACATTGGCGGCTTTACGTATTCTAATACGTAGTTGATTCCTTCTCCGAATCCTGCGTCCTTTAGTGCTTCCCAACATAATCGATCAAACATTATGTGGGCGGCTTCCCAATCGTCTTCAAATTCGTGGACGCGATCTCCTTCTCTGCTGTATATCCTTCTACAGCGTTCTAAAAATTCTTCAGGGGTCATTTTTCACTCACCAGCTTTATGGATACACTGGCGCCTCAACGATGTCCTTTATTAGGCGCATCGTTTTCTCACTGTCTAACTTACCGGACTCAAACTCTTCAATAAGCAGGCTGATGTTCAATAGTTTTTCCATGCATTTATTGAAGTTATCTGACTTCTCTTCAAATGCTTCTGTCATTCTATCTGTCATTCTATAGCCTCGAAACTCTACCATCTCCCATAGGTCATCATCTGACATTGCATATTCGCAGCAATGTTCACACAATCCTTTTTCATAACACGGTGTTCGATTTCTGTGCTCGAAATCTACCAAGATGGTTATCGCGAAGAGCGAAGTTCAACGTGATATAGATTCCTCGTTTTCGCGTCTAGGCCGCTTCGCGCCTCAGATCCTCACAAATAGTCTATTGTTCCCAGTTTTAGTTTCGTACGTTTCAAGGTCGAGTGTCTCGATCTGCCGAGATCAATGACCGACGCCTCGGGATGTTTAGCGATATATGCGCGGATCTTGTCGTCGAGATGCTTCGCTCGTGCCGCGTGCATGAGATTTTCTAGTACGCCGAGACTTTTGTCGAGCCGTGCAAAATCGTAATCAAGCCCTTCAACGAGTTCAGTCGCCTTCGTATCGTTAAGGATGGAAGGGTTCTCTCGACTGAATTTTGCTCGCCCCCACAGAGGAACGAGTAACGTTTCCTCTACGCCGCCCAGATCAATCTTCATTCGTGCGTACCTGACGAATCTTCGACATAAACCAAGGGGGAATTAAATAAAAACGTTTGCTCATTGACCCAGCAGGGCATCATCCCGAGAGGGCGCAGAACCTCAGATGGTGAAACGCACATCGACCCATTACTTCATGTAGACATTATAGACGTACCCGGGCAGAGGGTGCTTGTAAAACCGCCAATCGACCCCAGAAACGCCGTGCATCAGCATGTAGTTCTAGTTTGATTGATCCCACTGTAATCGTACTAAAAACAAAAACTTAAGTTAGAGCCCCCCCAACCTTTTCCTATGCCATTCGTCCATCAACCCGAGTATATACCTGGAATTCCAGCAGCCACCATTACAACCCCCACTAATAATACGCGGGTGGAAAACTCAGTATTTGTTACGGGCACGGCCCGAAACATTGGGGGAGAACATAACCTATGGCTTGTATTATATGATTACAACACGAACCGCCATTACCCACAAGATGGACCTGTTGCTCTCTCCTCAAACGGTCAATGGGAGATGACTACCTCTTTTGAGAGCAGCGGGAGGTATGATATTACTGCGCTCGCTGCAGACCAAAACGCCAACGAGAGTCTCTTACTATACCAAGCGGCCAGTGAGTCGAGTGGTGATTATCCGGGGTTACCTGCCCTTCCTTCAGGATGCATAACGCTGGCTTCAGTCACCGTCTCTAGGACGTAGCTTTAACTGTGTGCTATTCGTCAAGCGGGTTTACTGAAGCGAGGGACGAAAAACACGCACAAATCCAAAAGGCGTATTATGGTTGCGATTCGGCGACCGCGAAAAATTATCTCAAATGATCGGGTTCCGTGTTCCGATCAATGCCGACGTCCGCGTTGCTTACAATATTGACGGTTCCGCTTTACCAGGCCATGCCTAAGCGTTATTCGCCCGCGCAACGTTCGCGAAAGCATGCGAGCAACCGCTTGATGATATCGTCAAACGTTTCGCCGCGCTTGCCTATAGCGTCTATTTCGGCTTTCGTCTTAAGGTGTATTGATATCGTCGCGCGATCTTCACGTTTCATATTTCCTTACGCATCGAGGTACATGGTCTAGCGCAATCGGCCGCTGCAAGCGTAATGCGACGCTGCTTCGCTTTCCGTGATCGGCCTAACGACCCGGGATAGGTACTCGCAGACCTCTTCGGCGGCTTCTGGCGGCACATCGAATAAGTTGAGGTATAAGTCGGTCATGCGCCAAAATTCGTCGCGATCCTTTACTAAATCGTATTCAAGCCCTTCTAGGTCAATAGAACCGAGCCTCGTTTTATCGATTAGGCGTCCGTTTGGCGTCCGCTTCTCTAAAACTCCGTGAAGCGTAACATTTCCATGTCGGACTTGCCTTCGTGGGCCGTTTTGTTGTCTCTCGAAGTGGAATCGGTATTCGACGTCGGTAGTCATTCTTTCCCCGTATCACTACGTAATTAGTAGTAACGGTAATACAGTATATAACCGTTCGCAAGATTGTTACAATAGTAACACCCTTAATAAAAACAGAAATATTTATCAGAATTATTAAAAGTGCGCCGCACTCGGTTAGCGTTCCGTTTTTATCACCTTTGTTTGTTTATAACCTGACTAATTATTCGCGTTAGCGGCCTTCTTTCTGATCCTGTATATCTGGGCCGCTACGTGGTGTGTTGCAATAAGCTTACCAGCGACGCGATGGATGGGTTAAAGTTAACGACAAAATGGCTGATCGATATCGCACAGGCCTTAGAATTACTCGGATTCGTTGACATGCACCGAAGAGGACGGGGGCGCGGAACCGATTTTACTACTCAGCCCTCAGGTTCTATTGGCCGTAAGTATATGGCCGAGACGCTTCCGTCGATGATCGTGTGAAGTGGCTAATAGTACTGCAAACACAGTGACTATCTATGACTACACAGGAGCGCAAGCCAAAAGAGCCCTGCTTTTTCACAGGCCAAGAAGCTCTGATATATGAAGTCGAACGGGCGTGTGGCCAATTAAACAAGCTTAAAGAATTACAGCTAGACGAACCTTTTTTGCGTGCGGTAGCTGCGGAAATACGAGCGCACATGGACCACTTGGGGGCAAGCTTGCAGGACTTAACGGAACCTTGCGGTTAATGACTGTAGCTAAAAACGGCTCGGACTTGTTAAGGAGGCCCCTCCGGCGTTCAGCCGTGCCGCGATCTGCTCTCACGACTGTCCGCGCCGACTGGCCTATCGAGAATTGTGCCCAATATAAGACCCTTACGTAAGGGACTAAGATACGAGTGACGTTCTTTCTTATCCTGTCCTTCCCTTTCCACATTTCTGAAGCTCGAAAGGAGTGTATCGAGTGCTTGGGTATCATCTAAACTAGTCTCGGACTCCTCATAGACTTTTGTCTTGACCTCTGAAAGCGCGCGGCTCAATAGCTCCGCGTCGCTGCCCGCTAAGACTAGCCCGTTTTCTATCCATCTTTCCCCTTCTGGTCGGTGTTTTTTACATGGATCACATCACATGATGCATGATCGCTTTGTTCTGACGCTGATATTAGCGTTAAAATGGCCGTTATCCCTAGCGGCGAGCGCCAAACAAACTTCAATGGGTAAATGGCAGCTGGGCTAGTCTCTAATATAGCGCGGACGGCGGTAAGCCTCACAATATGAAACGCGCTCTTTATCGCCACGCAGCCTACAATGGGCGTACTTCTCGCACCTTTGGCAGTTCATCATGCTTGCATTTCATGCAAGGCAGCTTAAATGGGGCTATCCACGCGGTGGGAAACTAACCGGCGCGCAGAAATACCAACGTCAGCGCTTTACTCCGAAAACCGGCGTCGGGGAGTATGCTGCGATCATTTCACGATTCATGTGCGATAACACCACATTTAGGTGCCACCAGGCAGTGTGTCGCGATTGCGATGCACAACAAAAAAGAACTGGGAGCGCGAACACCCTTTCAGTTTTTAACCCGGCGTTTGTGGGAACTCAATTACGATGTAGTCAAGGTGGCAAAACGCAGAAGTACTGCCCGCGGGCACCGGCGGCGCATTAAACGGCACAGTGAGGACCCTCGCGCCAAGATTTGAAACCAACGTCTCGGAAGTTTGAGGGTAAAAAAGTTCTCCCACGGTGCCTACAAAGGTCACTGTCTGCGTCCCGCTACACACCGGCGGGGGTGCGCAATGGCTTAAAAAAGCCTGCTTTCGTGTAGATTCTGCTGCTAAACTCGTCTCTACGTAAAAAAATTGCTCTGAAGGGAAAACTGGAGTTAGATTCCTAACTTCTTTCTAATCCTTTGGATCTGCCCCTTTCTTCACATATGTGCCCCGTACCTGGGTATTATCCCAATCTGTTAGATCGGTCGCTTCAGGCTGGGTTTGTAGATCGGTCGCTTCAGGCTGGGTTTGTAGATCGGTCGCTTCAGGCTGGGTTTGTAGATCGGTCGCTTCAGGCTGGGTTTGTAGATCGGTCGCTTCAGGC
>Ga0208821_1001441_pt1 | contig 13336 bp, 16 predicted proteins | sample June2015DPH_20_5_FD_184720 | JGI IMG/M metagenome (GOLD analysis project Ga0208821, IMG submission 184720) | Peatland microbial communities from SPRUCE experiment site at the Marcell Experimental Forest, Minnesota, USA - June2015DPH_20_40... | ecosystem: Environmental > Terrestrial > Soil >... | reverse complement strand
CCCATGGGGACCTTCAGTGATCGAACCAGTATGGAACGAATTCTGTATTCAGTCTTTACTTACGAGAATCTTAAACAAGGAACAGCTACCCCATTTCTTTTGCTGACACAAAACAATTGACATTACCGAGGGACGTTCATGCGGAGCGTACAAAAAAGAAGTGGCATCGATAAAGAAGTGGAACGTGTCAAAGTTCTTGACAACAGCTTCGGAGGGTGTCATACTATGTATGACTTTCTTTAGGAGCCCCGTTTGCAGATCTCCGAGTTTGAATGGGACGAAGGAAATGTGCTTCATTTTGAGCTCGGCCATGGAATTGAGCCGGAGGAAGCCGAAGAGGTCTTTGCTTACAGACCTCTCTTCCGAAAGACAAAAAAGGGACATTATGTAGCCCTCGGTTCAACCGGTGCAGGGAGGTGCCTGACCGTTATTTTTGAAAAGAAACCTAAGGGGATCGTGCGACCCGTCACAGGCTGGGATATGAACCGGTCAGAAGTTCAATATTATAAGAAGCATAGGAGGTGAAAGATTGTGAAGAAGGAAAAAGATAAAGAATGGGCCGATTATTATGACGAGGCAAACATTCTCGATGAACTCCTGGAAGAACCTGTTGAGTTCAGTTTAGGAGAACGACTCCGCCGCGATATCGTTTCCAAAAAGCGAAAGAGAAGACTTCAGAATATAACGGTTAAAATAGATCCCCTTCAGGTCATGGCCATTAGGAAATTGGCAACGACTAAATCGATCCCTTATCAAACACTCATCAGGCATTGGCTCTCACAAGAAATCAGGAAAGAATTGAATCTCTTGAAGTGAAAAGCAGTTGGCATCCATAAAAAAGTTGGCCTATTATTAATTAAACAGATCAGTCCAGGCGGGGAGCATCGGAGAGATTGTTCATACGTCGCGGATCAAGATCGTAAGGGAAAGAGGTCCGACCGGAAGAGCCATGATTGAGGGGTTTAATGAGCCGATCTATTATGGTGTTCACGGAGGGATCGAACGGTTTTAAGAGGCGACTGGATAGCTTTGAAAATAGGAGGAGCGACATGAAATTGTTTGAACCCCTGACGATTAATGGCATGACACTCAAAAATCGGATCGTTATGCCGCCCATGCAACTACAGCTTGGACTGACCAACCGGCGGGCCCGGGCTTTTTATCTGGCCAGGGCCAAGGGGGGCGTAGGCGCCATCATCATGTGCGCCACTTCGGTCGATTTTTTCATAGAGGATTCGGTCTGGGGCCGACCCAATGGGGTGGCTCTGTTTGTGGAAAAGATGAGATCCTTTACGGACGAGATCCGACAAACCGGCGCCAAGATCGGGATCCAGCTCTGGCACGGCAACCAGTGGCCGGCCGGCACGGGAGAAACGATTCCCGGAGCGGAACAGGTTGCTCCTTCTGCTAAAGATGACAGACGGGCCCTGACTATCGCTGAAATCGAACGGATCATCTGGAAATTTGCCCGGGCTGCCGGAACCGCCCAATCGGCCGGATTGGATTTTGTGGAAATCCACGGCGCCCACGGGTATCTGGTCTGCCAATTCTTTTCAGGGGCGGACAATCAACGCACGGACCGCTATGGCGGTGATCTGGAAGGCCGGATGCGCTTCGGCTTGGCCATTGTGGAAGCCATGCGCCAAACGATCGGTGAAAAATTCCCTATCATTTATCGATTGGGGGCCGAGGAAAAACGGCCGGGAGGCATTACCCTGCGCCAAAGCCGGGCCTTTGCCAAACAACTGCAGAAAGCCGGGGTCGATGCCTTCGATATCTCGATCGGCTCCCCGGAAGGAAGTAAAGCCATGAATCCTTCACCCGGTCCCAAGGCTAAAATGGGCACCTATGTGCCTTTGGCCGAAGCGATCAAAAAAGAGGTAACCGTCCCGGTCATGGCCGTAGGGCGCATCAATCGACCCGAGGTGGCCGAGGCTATTTTGACCGAGGGCAGGGCCGACTGGATCGGCATTGCCCGGCAGTTGATCGCCGACCCGCAGTGGCCCCTTAAGGTGTCCGGGGGACGCAGCGACGAGATTGTGGCCTGTAAGTCCTGCAATACCTGCTTTCAACCGCTGTTTGGCACCCGTTGGAAATTTGGCGACCCTATTTGCAAGGTGAATCCGGAGGCCGGGAGGGAAGTGGACCTGGCTTAGCCCAGAGGGAGCGGTCAATTCGAGGCCCTATCCTGGTAAGAGGCCCTCGATCAAATCGCCTGGACTTGGGGGCAGCCCTTGACACGGGACAAATGCAGAACTAAAGTGGTGTCATCCATAAAGAAGTTGGTCCACTATTAATTAAACAGTTAAAATAAAGAGGGGGGCATGAAAGAGGTTGTTCACACGTCGCGAATGAAAGACTCGTTGTAGAAAAGGAGGCATGAAAGGTGGAACCCACCAACAGACTGGTGAATCCCATGTTGACTGATTTCTACGAGATCACCATGGCTTATGCTTATTGGAAAGCCGGGATGCACGAGGAGGAGGCTGTCTTCGATCTCTTCTTCCGAAAAAATCCTTTTCGCGGAGAGTTCGCCATTTACGCCGGACTCGAGGAGAAGCTCAGGCTGTTCGAGAACTTTCATTTTAGCGAGGATCACATTGCCTATCTCAAGGGACAGATGCCGCAGTGCGACAAAGGATTTTTCGACTGGCTCAAGAGCGTGGACTGTTCCAGAATGAAGATTTACGCCTTCAAAGAAGGGACGATATCCTTTCCTCGCGAGCCTTTAATGAGAGTACAAGGGCCTATCGCGGTCGGCCAGCTGCTCGAGACTGCCATGCTGACGCTGACCAATTATCCCAGCTTAATGACCACCAACGCAGCGAAATATCGCTTAGCGGTCGGGTTTGACAAAGGCTTGATCGAATTCGGTTTGCGAAGGGCGCAAGGTCCGGATGGAGGGGTCTCAGCCTCCCGTTACAGTTATATGGGCGGGTTTGATGGGACGAGCAATGTTCTTGCAGGCTACCTTTTCGGTGTGCCCATCAGGGGAACTCATGCCCACTCTTATGTGCAGTCTTTTACAGGCATCGAGGATTTGAGGAATCATACGCTTGTTGGACCGGACGGAAAGGCATATGATTTTGTCAAAATGGTTTTGGAAATCCGGGAAGAATTGGGTTTCCATTATACAAATAAAGGAGAACTGGCATCATTTATTGTGTACGCCCAAGCTTTTCCCAGGGAGTTTCTGGCGCTTGTGGATACTTACGACACCTTGAAATCAGGCGTTCCCAATTTTATTTGCGTTGCGCTTGCGCTTCTCAAATTAGGCTACAAGCCGATCGGGGTGAGACTGGATTCCGGAGACCTTTCCTACCTTTCAAAGGGAACCAGGAAAATGTTCAATGAAATAAGTGCCAGGACGGACCCCGGTCTTTCGAAATGTCTGATTCTGGCCAGCAACGAGATTAACAAGAATGTCCTGATTTCTCTCAAGGAGCAGGGCTATGAAATCGACATGTTCGGTATAGGCACGCATCTCGTGACATGCGATGACCAGCCTGCCATGGGATGCGTCTACAAACTCGTTGAGGCAAAGGGTATCCCCCGGATAAAACTTTCCCAGGAATTGAGCAAGATGACCATCCCTGGAAAGAAAGAGGCATACCGTCTTTTCGGCGAAGACGGTTACAGCCTGTTGGATCTGATGATACGAGTGGGAGATAAGCCACCGGACCCGGCGAAACGTGTACTATGCCATCACCCGTTTGACCATATCAAACGTGTCTATGTCACTCCCTCAAAAGTGATCTCGCTCCATCAGTGCGTCTGGGATGGGAAAAGGGTTTACCCGGAAGTTCCGTTAAATGAGTCCAGAGATTACGTTTTGAATCAGCTACGGAGCACCCGACAGGACCATCTGAGGGACATCAACCCGACTCCCTATAAGGTATCGGTGAGCGAAGAGCTTTACGATTACGTTTACCACCTTTGGGGAGAGGAGTCCCCTGTAAGGGAGCTGAAGTGATAAATTTGTAGGTTCCTTTGTCGAAGACGGAGGGAGGTAGGTGAAAATTGACACTTCATTCCCTCCACTTTTTTTTAAGCCAACCTCAGCAGACGTTCTATCAGAGGGAAATCATGTATGAGACGGGACTGTTTCTCCAGACGGCTCAGAGAAAGCTGCAGAACCTTATCCGTCTTGGAATTCTAATAAGGCGAGAAACAAAGCCAAGGGTCTATTACCAGGTCAATTCGACCTCGCCATGGTTCAGACCCTTAAGAGAGATTTTTGAATCGATTGGGAGAGAATAGCAAGCCCTCTGACTGGCCGGCGAGTGGGCGCTGCCGAGCGCAGGATGGGAAATGACAGTTACCATTCCTGGAAGCACCCCATTTTCGAGGTGCTTCCATTTTTCAGTCAACTTCCATGAAGGGGTGTCAGGATAACCCTTCTCGCAATTTGACCTTCTGCTTCTCTTCTTTCCAAAAAAATTAGGTACGTCGGCGATTGCGGTTCTCTTGTTCTAGCCGACAGATACTATTGATGACGACTTTTCTAAGCTTCCTGCCAGCCTACTTTCTATGCTCCTCCTCCGCTTTTCCTTTTGGTTGTTTTTGCTGTCGCATATATTCCTGATGTTTCTGAACCTCAGGCCTCTTTTGATATTGTTGTTGTCTTTGTTGTCTTAATACCTGCTTGTGTTCTTGGGTTCGAGGCGGATATCCCTGGACCCCCCAGGTTTTCTGTCCTCCCCAAGATTTGTTGGTTTGCCAAGTCTTCCAGTTCTGGTGAAGTCGTTGATAAGGAATCCGTTGAAAGTTCCACTCGTGCCCGTACCAATTATGGTTTCTGTAGTAAGTTCTCCAGTGCGGATCTACGTCAAAATAGAAACTTGGAACATTGTCATAGTAGGCCCAGTCCCGGTCATAATAAGCTGAGCGATACCAACGACCCTCCCATAAACGCCACCAGAAACCATCCCAGAAGAACAGGTCTGCATCAACATCCGGAGCAACGTACACACCGGTCGTCTCAGGCATCACGACCACATCTGGAGGTGCAGCAAATACGATAGGTGGCGGCAGAGGAATTCCAATACTTATATTAATTTGTGCCATTGCCGGAATAGGAACGACCATTGCCAACACTAAAAGAACTGTTCCAAGAAATAATTTTTTCATTTTGTTGCCTCCTTTCTTGACTGAGAAATGGTCATCGACATCCACGAAGCGTTCTCTCTTTAATGGTTACTGTTAAGATTCAACCCTCCTTCCTGTCCATTCTTATAAATTCTGAACCTTCTGACTTGGCCACGTTGTGTTCAATACGACGTATCATTTAGATTTTTTATTCAACTACCCTCCACATTATTCTTTGCAAAGATCAATACCCCACGATTTTTGGGATTACAAGTCTTCCCCAGGTTCACCCTCTCACCTTTTCCTGTCTCTCGTGTTTGGCTGCTGGCCCGTTCTAATCAATTGCCGATTTTCCAAAATTACCTGGTCAACAATTTCCCCGCAGATAACGCATTTCCATCCCCAAAAGTGTTCATGGGGACCATAAAATTTATCGTAAACCATGGCGCTGTTGCAGCGAAGGCACCTCATAGGAACATCTTCCTCCAAACTATTCAATCATTATATAGGAGTGATTTACGGATATTGAATAAGGCGAACACTGTATTTTAAGGCGAAAGAGGCTGTATTTTTCAAAATCTCACGCGTTCCACGGGGACATCTTGGATTGCGGAACGCGCCTGCCTTCGTCCCGCAAAGCGGGACTTCGTGCAGGCAGGGAGTGCAGATTGCGGAATCCAAAGCTAAAAGCACCAGACGCGTAGGTCCGACAAATCCAAGAGTCTTCTTACAATTTCTTGATCGTTGGTCAGGAATTTACCATCAACATGATTGTCCATCAAGATTCAATTCCGGGAAATTCAATAAATTTCGCCTGATTACAAATCTAAAAAATCCGGCACATTATTTGCTTTTACTCAGCTTCCATTAGCTCATACCGAGGAGACTTCAGAAGAGCTGGCGAATAGGAAGGAGTGAAGCTTACGTACAAGAAGATTATTTTAGGCACCGTGATATGGGTAATCCTGATCGCATTGCTGGCATTTCTACAGGCAACCACTTAGATCTGTTCTCTTAAAACACAGGGACGTATAGAGACGCGAGGCAGGCGTGAAAATTGACACCTTTTTGTCAGGACCTTGGGCATAGAGCCTAACCAGAAGATACAGAAGGAGGAGGGTGTTATGAAGGAAAAAAGCAAAGGGCTAAAGGAAAGTAAAAAGGCGCCGCAGATGAGCCTCAAAGAGAAGAGAAAGTTGAAGAAGGAGAAGAAGAACAGGTAGGTTGGGGAATGAGATTCGCTTGTTCTTCGCTTATCTTAATTATTTCGTTTGTCTGTTCTTTGTCCGGATGCAACCGGCCGACTCCTACGGGGATAGACCTCGATAAAATCGATACCTCGCAAGATCCCATCCAGACCTCCTGCACATCCGATGAGCCTATTGTTAAGGACTTCAAGAGTGGCCACTTTACGATGATCCCTTTGGCAGAATACAAACTATCGGGAATGGTGGTCAGCAAGGAAAGCTATTCCTCGGGTTGGGACGGGGAGATCTCACCGATGGATTTGGCCCTTGTCTGGGGAAAACTGGCGGAACCCGAAAACGGGAGATATATCACCTACAGTCAGGATAGTCGCTGGTACAATTATCGATGGAGAGAGGGAAGTCCGGTGGGCAACTACTACATCCTTTCCCACTCCTCCAATAACCATATCATTCCGGCGACCGAAAATATTCGCCGGGCGGTCGAAGCGATTAAGAGAAAAGATCGGGTCGTTCTAAAAGGCTTCCTGGTCAATTTGCGAGGGACGTCTAAAGGCCGGACGGTCGGCTGGAACACAAGCCTGTCAAGAACGGACACGGGCAATGGCTCGTGTGAACTCTTTTATGTCTCTTACGTCAGAATTGAGACAAGGGTCTATGAATAAGATGATGTGACGTGAAACGGGGACAAGGGGATGGACGTGTTATTCGTTTGCCACTCTTTCTATTTCAAGTGTTTCGCCAGAAATTCCCTCACCTGGACGATCGAGTCGGCAAGAGCCTCTCGGTTGTAAAGCACCCGGTGCCCGTCCGCTGTCACTAAATCTACCCCCTCCCAGTCGAAACAATGGTGGGCACCAGGATAAACCTTTAAGATGATTTCATTTCGAGGCTTCCCTCTCGGCATGTTGTCCTGGCAAAAAGCCGCCGGACACCAGTTATCCAACTCCCCGGCCAAAATCAGGAGGGGCGCATTTGAATCCTTCAGTTCTTCTATGCAATACGGATAAAAAGCGACGGCTGCCCGAAACGGATCTTCTTTCTTCCGAGGAAGGTCCGTCCGGATAAGCGCGGTCCAAGCATCCCAATTTGAATTACTAACCGAGCAGAGAGTTGCAATTCCTCCGTGCGACCATCCCATTACCGCTATCCGATTGCGATCTACAAATGGTAGCCCGCCAAGGTAGGCTTTGGCATCATAAGCATCCCGGGCTCGAACCTGGAAGGCGACATCGTAAATATTAGCGCAAATGTCCGACTGGCCACGGGGCCCTAAACTGTCCAGTTGCAAGGTCACATAGCCCCATGTCGTGAGCCTCTCCGCCCAGACTTCATTATACTTGAGAATCCCGGCACAACCATGCATCAGCACCACAGCAGGAAATGGTCCGTTGCCCTGGGGTCTCGTTAATTTCCCTGTCAATTTCACAAGGACATAATTCGCAGTTTTGGTTGTTCCCTTGAATGAAACGGCCTCGGCCGAAAATGCCGAAGATCCTAAGAGCCATATTGCAAAGATTGTGATGCTGGCAAGACTCCAACGGAAAGCGACATGCTTCTTTACCATTTTTGTTATGATAATCGGTTCCCCCTTTCCAATGAGCCTGACGAGGCGAGATCGGGAAAACACGAGGGGAAAATACTCTTAACTCGATTAACTGTCAAGAGAAAAATCTCCCGAAAGGTTGAGATGGCGAGATGAGATGCCGGATTCGATACCACAGGACTCTATTTCTCATTTTGACAATGGCATACGTGGGAGGGACCTGCTTTGGGCAGACCTTCACGCAGTTAAAGACGGTCTTGCAGCCCCACACCCCTTGTTGATGGTTCACCGCTCTCAGGATTTCTTCATTCCTTCTATCCCTCGGATCGACGAGAAAACGATAAGCCTTGGCCAGCATGGCAGGCCCTAAGAATTCGGAGTCCTTTTCAAAGGCAGGGCAAGTTCCGAAACAGATGCCGCAGAGGATGCAGTTGATGTAGGGATCGATCTCCTTACGCTTCTCTTCTTCCATCGGATATTCCACTTGTGGGGAGATCGGTTTTGCTTGGAGATAAGGCTCCATTTTCCGATAGCGATCGAAAAATGCGGACATATCGACGATGAGGTCTCGAGTCACCGGGAAGAGTGGAAGGGGTTCAATCAGGGCGGGTTTTTCCAGAAGGTCTTCGACATGAGTTCGGCAGGCCAGGACATCTTTACCATTGACTCGCATGGCACAGGAGCCGCATACAGCTCCTCTGCAGGAGTAACGAAAAGCGAGTCCCCGGTCTTGCTCGTCTTGAATACGTAGCAAAGCCTCCAGAAGATTCATTCCCTTCCGAACCTCCACCTCAAAGGGTTCAATCCACCCGGAAGGATCTTTTTCTTTATTAAAGCGTTGAATTCTCAATGTCAGAAGATTGGGCTTCATTGGTCTTGAACTTTGAACTTAAAACTCCTTTAATAGGTCCTTTCTTTTGGCGGATACGACGTGATGGATACCTTTTTATAATCGAGCCTTACTCCTTCTTCTGTCTTGAAGGCTAAGGTATGACGAAGCCAATGCTCATCGTCCCGTTTTGGATAGTCCGCCCTAAAATGGGAACCGCGGCTTTCCTTTCTTGCCAAAGCTCCCTCCACGATTGCCTCTGCGAGGTGGAGCATTCCCTCCAGCTCCCAGTGTTGAACGAGCTCGTTATTGAAGGCCAGGCCTTTCTGCTTGAGTCCGGTTTTCAGAAATCTCTTTTTCAACTCTTGTATCTTCCCTCTTGCTGCGAGTAAGCCAGATTCTTCCCGGAAGATCCCAACCCGAGAAGTCATCATGGCCTTCATCTCATCCCGAATGAGAAAACTCGGTTCTTCTCCTTTCCGCCCAAAAATTCCATCAAGTCTGGATTGAAATGCCCCCAAGCGCTCCCGGAAGATCATCTCCTCAGGAATCTTTTTTTCTTTCCCCGCCTGTTCGGCAGCTTTCCTCCCGGCCCGTTCTCCAAAGACCAAAGTTTCTAAGAGGGAGTTTCCGCCCAGGCGATTAGCTCCATGGACGCTCACACAGGCACATTCGCCGGCTGCAAAAAGGCCGGGAAGTTCTGTCTCGCCATCCGCATTCGTCGGAATTCCTCCCATGGAATAATGTTGGGCGGGCTGAATCGGGATTGACTCCAAAATCGGGTCCACTCCTGCAAAGTCCACGGTGATCTGGCGGATTCCGGGGAGGCGTTCCATGATTTTCTCCCTTCCCAGGTGCCGGAGATCGAGGTGTACATATCCTCCTTCAAAGCCCCGCCCTTGATCGATCTCTGTCTGGGTGCCCCTGGCAACAATATCCCGGGGACCAAGCTCCATCAGATGAGGGGCGTATCGTTCCATGAATCGTTCGCCTCTCGCGTTGATCAGGTATCCTCCTTCCCCTCTTGCTCCTTCCGTAATCAAGATATTCGTTCCATAAAGGCTGGTAGGGTGGAATTGGATAAACTCCATATCCTCAAGAGCGATGCCCGCCTGGTAAGCCAAGAAGCTGCCGCTTCCGGTGTTAATCACGGCGTTGGTGGACCTGAGATAGATTCGACCATAGCCTCCTGTGGCAAGGATAATAGCCTTCGCTCGGAAAGGGACAATCCTCCCCTCGAAAAAATGGAGGCAGAGTGCACCGACACATCTTCCCTCCTGAATAACGAGAGAAAGAGCATACCATTCCTCGTAGACAGGAATCCGTAAACCAACGACCTGCTCATATAGAGTGTGCAGCAGGTTGTGACCCGTCCGATCCGCGGCATAGCATGCCCGCGGGAAGCCGGCGCCACCAAAAGGTCTCTGGGCGATTTTGCCATCTTCGGTACGCGAGAAAAGAGTCCCCCAGTGCTCCATCTCGATCACGCGCTCCATGGCTTCCCGGCACATGGCTTCGACGGCATCCTGGTCGGCTAAATAGTCGCTTCCTTTTATCGTATCAAAGGCGTGGTTCTCCCAGGTGTCTTTGGCCGGAGTAGACGCGTTCCCCAGGGCGGCGTTGATTCCGCCTTGAGCTGCCACGGAGTGGGATCGCAGAGGATGGACTTTAGAAAGAATTGCCACATCCCGGCCGGATCTTTTGGCCTCGATGGCCGCCCTCAGCCCTGCCAGACCTCCGCCAATAATGAGAATGTCGTGAGAAAGAATTTCCATTTGAAACCTTTAAGTTCTAAATCCCTCCCAACCTCCCTTTCGTAAAGGGAGGAGAGAATTAACTCTCCCTTTGATAAAGGGGGAGAGAGCGGGATTTTGAGGAGCTTCAGAAAAAATAGATGTAGGAGAAAACGAATAATCCGGCGCTGATGATGGTGGAGGTCCAGAACAAAGCTTTTTCTTTTTTCACCATGCCCAAATCGATCAGAAAGAGTCGAAGCCCGTAAAGGGCATGAAAGATAAAAACAAAGAGGAGGACGAGGTCGAGGGCTCTATTGGTATGTAGCGTTGAGAGCCAGGAGGCTCCCTGAATCCTTCCCACTAAGGAATAGCCTGAAAGGATTTTTAGTCCTACCAGAATGAGGAGCAAAGGGCCGCTGAATCGTACGAAATAGTAAGGAAACATTTTTCACCCCAGGGTTCGAGGATTCAAGGGTTCGTGGGTTCAAGGAATCTTTATTCCTAAGGTTTTCTATGTAGTCATTTCACTAGACCCCTTGGACCCTAGACCCCTTGAACCCTTCATTTACCCAGTGTGGCTTTCTGACGGAGCGGTTTCAGCAGAAAGTCGAGAGCATCCAGAATATTCATAAAAACCACGTCCGCCTTCTTCATCGCTTCTGATGAGGTTCCTTCTTTTCCTAAGACGCAGACGCCCAAACCAGCCTCCTCGACCATGGAGACGTCGTCCATTCCATTTCCAATGGCAACTGTCCTGCTCGGTCCGAGTCGGCGCAATAAGTCCAATTTTTTCTGCGAGGATTCTCCTTGGGTTAGGTAGATGATCTCGGCTTTGACTTTTCGCAGAACTTCTTCCACCCGTTCCTTCTCTTCTGCTGTCAGGATGTAGATTTTGGTTCGTTTGGAAAGCAGGTTGATCTTATCCTTTGCCTTGGGGTGAACCCGCCGGTCCGAAGCAAGGGTCCCCTCGAAGTCGATGAGGATAAATTCAATCTCTAAATTGCTCTGACCTGGTTTGGGAATGGTGATCATCATATCTACCTAATTGGAAAATAGAGGTGTAAGGTCAACCGGCAAGGGTAACGATGCCGGTTTCGTTAGAACGGTGAACGCTAAATTTTAAACGATGAACAGTTCGTTGTCCATCGTTCATGGTCTGTTTTTCACTCTAACGGGCGATATCGCTGGCGCATAACTTCGTAAAGGATCATCCCCCCGGATACCGAAGCGTTGAAGGAGGAGAGAGGTCCTTTCATAGGAATGGAAAAGAGCCGATCACACTTTTTCTTCACCAGGGGTCTGATCCCTTTCCCTTCCGCACCGATGACGACGGCCAGATCCGTGTCGAGATCGAGCTGGTAGATCAAATCTTTTGCTTCCCCTGAGGCGCCGTAGACCCAGATCCCCTCTTTTTTGAGGAGATCGATGGTGACAGCGATGTTCACGGCTCTCGCAATCGGAACATGCGCAGCCGCTCCAGCAGAAGCCTTGACTACCGCGGAGGTGATTCCGACAGACCTGTCTTTCGGGATGATGATCCCGTGGACGCCACATCCTGACGCCGTCCGAATAAGGGACCCAAAATTCTGCGGATCCTGGATGCCGTCGAGGATGAGGAAAAGTGATTTTGTCCCTTCCTTCTTCGAAGCGGAGAAAATCTCACCAAGATCGGCATATGGCGTTTCCTTAATGAGACCCACGACATTCTGGTGAACGCCCCCTTTTGTCATGCCTTCCAGGGATTCCCTGGTCGTGAGCGTCACAGGGATTTTCATTTTATTGGCTAAATGGAGGATCGACTGAAGCGGAGGATTGGGGGTTCGGGTGCCGACCAGGATCTTTTCAATTTGGACGTGAGACGATTTCAATGCCTCTTCGACAGGATGAATTCCGTAAATGACTTGTACCATCGCCCCTCACCCTCCCCTCTCCCCATCGGGGAGAGGGATGGGGTGAGGGGGCTTTGACTTATGAGATATCCTCGATAATTTTCTGGACTGCTTCGAGTGGATCTTTCGCCTCTTTGATGGGTCGGCCGATGACAAGATAGTTTGCCCCCGCAGAGATCGCCTCCTTCGGCGTGAGGGTTCTCTTCTGGTCATCTTTCTTATCGGAAGGAGCGCGGATGCCCGGGGTGACAATAAGGAATTTTTCTCCACATCGCTCCCGGATGATCCCGATTTCTTGAGGGGAAGCAATGACTCCATCCACACCCGCCTTAGAAGCTAAGGAGGCAAGACGTCCCACTTCCTCCAATAGGGAACCATGGACCCCTACTTCCTTCAAAGCGCTTTCATCCATGCTGGTGAGGATGGTGACGGCGAGGATCAGAGGCTTCGGAATGCCAAGACCCTTGGCTGTGGCCCTGGAGGCTTCGACGGTCTTTTTCATCATTTCAAACCCTCCGAGGGCATGGAGGTTGAACATGGACACATTGAGTTTGGTGGCTTCCTCGCCTGCCTTGGCCACGGTATTGGGAATATCGTGGTACTTCAGGTCGAGAAAGACTTTCTGGCCCTTCTGGAGGATCATGTGAATGACCTTTGGCCCGGCATGAGTGAAGAGCTGCTTCCCTACCTTAAAAATCCCCACATGATCCTTCAGGAGCCTCACCCAACGTTGGGCTTCTGTGAAGTGTTCGACGTCGAGGGCAAAGATGATCTTGTCTTTGGGATCGCCGGCCATAAGTAAGCATTCCTCAATTTTCGCCCCATATCATATAAATGTTCGCATGGGCTGTCAATGAATAATTTATGAGGTAATGTATGATCTTTGTGTCAGGAGGATACCGAGATATGGACATGGCAGAGAAAATAGATTGTAGGGGGGATGGTGAGGTCATTTTTCGAGCCATGGGCATGTTAGATGAAAAAGAAATGGGGTACACTATCAAATCATTTTGCGAAAAACAATCGATAGGAGGTACCCCATG
>Ga0208821_1001440_pt1 | contig 13337 bp, 9 predicted proteins | sample June2015DPH_20_5_FD_184720 | JGI IMG/M metagenome (GOLD analysis project Ga0208821, IMG submission 184720) | Peatland microbial communities from SPRUCE experiment site at the Marcell Experimental Forest, Minnesota, USA - June2015DPH_20_40... | ecosystem: Environmental > Terrestrial > Soil >... | reverse complement strand
TTTGTCACAAGGCTTCGGCCCGGTCCGGCCCGTCGCCGGCCTAAGCCGCTTGTCAGCTACCAGACTTACCGACGACTATCTGGGTGGGACTTCCACCCACTGGCGATCCGCGCCGTTGGGGCGCACACAACATCCCCGCTTTCAACGCGTAACTACCTTTGTTTTGTATAACATTCCCGCCTCACTCTGGGTTGTTGAAAGCCGGTCCTTTGTTTTCATAGACATTCCCGCGTCGGTCCGTCAATTTTTAGAGTTACTAGTTCTTTCTTTACCCATCGGCGGTGACATCTTGTCGCAGTCTGAGGTAGGGGCCTAGAGTTCTACCAGCTCGCCCTCGCCTCAAACGCAGTAGGCAATAGGCAGTAAGCAGAAGGCAGTCGGCGCTGGCCAGAAGTAAGGAGGCAACTGGCAATTCATAATTTACCATTCACCATTCACCATTCACCATTTTTCTTCCACAACCCCACTTACTAACCTAGCCTATCTTCTGCCGTTTGTCAAGAGACATCGAGTCCCTTTCGGCCCGCCAAGGGAAGCCTTCCCTCGTAGCATGGACGGCCTGCCCCCTCCGGGCAGGGTCCCGCTGGTGTGTTTTGGTACACGGCAAAGGTGGCACCACTTTGTGGCGTAAAGTGCCATCGAAAATGTAACGTTTTCGGCTCGCTTCTCCGAAAAGCCGACATGCATGTGGCTGCGCGCTGGATCTGAGACCCGACATGGCGATACCTTCCGAGCGCGCGGCGATCCACGAGCTGAGCGACTTCCCTCTACCCTATGGCGTCACACAGGGTCTATGTTGGCCGGCGGCCATTGTCCGTCGTGCCGACTTCTCAGGCCGAATCCCAAACGACGCCGGCACTACGCAGCAGCATGTGGCCGCGCTCCGCTTCTTCTATACCAAGACTGTGAAGCGACGTTATCTCCGCGAAGGTGCATGGCCATTTTGTCCCCGGACTTGTTGGGTTGCGTTCTGGCAACCGCTTGCTATAGAATGGCGTGTGAGGCTATAGAAGTGCGACGCGGTGTTTATCTCTTGCTTACGGTCTTCCTGGTGCAGTTTTCCGGGCTGAGGGGGCTCTGCGTGCCCAGCCACCACCAGACGCACGCGTGCTGCCCAACTAGCGCCAAGACAACGCTGCCGAGCTCACCCTCGCTGCCGGATTGCTGCGTGAATTCGATTTTGAATTACCAGGGGTCCATCATCGAGACACGAAGTTCTGACCGCCCGTCGGAGTTCACTGCTCAATCTGCGGCAGTGTCAGTTCGCTCAGTCGCGCCCCTGGTCGCAATCAGCGCCCCGGCGCCACGACTCGTGCTGCCTCCGCTTTCTCCTCCCCGAAGTCCTCTTTCACAATCCTGCCTGCTGCTGATCTGAACTTCTCCCTCCATCGCTAAACTCGAAGTGTCGATCCCTGCGCGTGCGGGGAACCCGGCAATCCTCCACATCTTCGTTAAGCGATAGTACGGCGGCCCGGTCAAGGTTCTTGGCCGGGAGGGAGAGTTGATTATGAAACGGAAGATATCTTTCCTGATTACGAGCTTCTTTTGCATCGCCGCGCCCGTGTGGCTTTTCTGCCAGTCAGCGCCTGCGGGCGACACGCAGGCCGCCCCTCCGCTGAGCCTCGCCAAGCTGGTTCAGGAAGCAACGGAGCGCAACCCGGAAATCCTGGCCGCGCGTCGCGCGGTCGAGGCCAAGCGCGCGCGGATTCCGCAGGCAGGCGCTTGGCCGGACCCCACGGTTTCCCTCAGCTATGGAGGCAACGCGTTGCCGCCGTTCACGGTGATGCGGGCCGATCCCTCTAGCGCCCGGCAGGTGATGGCTGAGCAGATAATCCCCTACCCGGGCAAGACGCGCCTGCGCACGGAAATTGCCTCTCGCGATGCTGACGCCGAGACGCTCGCCTACGAGGCGGTCGCGCGGCGCGTGGCGGCAGAGGTGAAACAGGTGTATTTCGACCTTGCCTATATTGACCGGAGCCTCGCGATTTTGCAGAAGGACCGGGAGGCGCTGGAGGGATTTGAAAAGGTCACGGAGATCCGCTATTCCGTCGGCAAGGCCGCGCAGCAGGATGTTTTGCGGGCGCAACTGGAAGTCACGCGGCTTTCCCAGCGCGCGACGATGCTCAACCAGCAGCGGCACACGCTGGAAGCGCAACTCAACAGCCTGCGCAACGTTCCTATCGACTTGCCGGTCGACGCGCCATGGGCGATCCAGCCCAGCGCGTTCGTCTACACCCAAGATCAACTACAAGAAGCCGCACAGGCGAACTACCCCGTGCTCAAGCAGCGCCGGACGATGGTGGACCAAAATCGACTGTCCGTGGACTTGGCGCGCAAGGAAGTGCGCCCCGATTTCAGCGTCGGCTACACCTACATGCAGCGCGATGGATTGCCGGATATGTATGGAATTACGCTTTCAACGTCTCTGCCGCTCTTTCGCCACCGCAAACAGGACATGGCCATCGCCGAGGCGGCAGCCAACCTGGAATCCGCCCGCCAAATGCAAGCCAACGAACTGACCGTGCTCCGCTACCAGGTGCAACAGGCCTTCCTGGAAGTTCAGGCCACGGAGCAACTCTTGAAACTCTACTCGCAGGGAATTGCGCCGCAATCATCTTTGACACTGGAATCCTCCATCACCAGCTATGAGACCGGTGGGGTGGATTTTCTAAACGTGCTCAGCAACTTCCAGGCGGTCATCGATGCTGAACTCGATTACCACCTGCAGGTTACGAATCATGAAAAGGCGCTGGCACGCCTGGAAGAAGTGACCGGATTGAATTTGATCCAGCAAGGAGATGTTCACCATGAGTAAACGCTTTGCCGTTTTCGCCGCTTTGATGGCATTCACTGCTGCCCCTTTGCTGGGCAGTGACCCCCACCATTCCTTGCATAACCGCGTCGCCACATTTCTTGCGCCCACGCAAAGGGCAAAGGCTGCGGACCAAGCGAATCCCGGCGAGGGGAAGATTCTCTATTACCAGGACCCCATGCACCCCTGGTATCACTCCGACAAGCCGGGGATTGCGCCGGACTGCGGCATGAAGCTGGTGCCGGTTTATGCCTCCGAGGCGCGGGCAGCGGCGCTCCCACCAGGGGGCGTCGAGATCAGTCCCGCGCGCCAGCAATTGATGGGAGTCACGACGGCGAAGGCCGAATACCGCGCGCTCGACCAAACCATTCACTCCGTCGGTCAGGTGGCGATGGACGAGACGCGCGTGGTACACGTCCACGTGAGAACCAGTGGTTGGATCCAAAAGGTCTTCGCCGACTACACCTGGCAGCAAGTGAAGCAAGGTGATCCGCTGTTCACGTTTTACAGCCCTGACCTGCTGGCCACGGAACAGGAATACCTGCTGGCGCTGCGGGCTCGCGAGTCATTGGCCCGAAGTTCTTTTCCGCAAGTTGCCGCGGCGGGCGCATCTCTCCTGGAAGCCGCGCGGCGGCGGTTGCAACTTTGGGATTTGACCGAGGGGCAGATTCACGAGCTTGAACTCACGGGCAAGCCGCCCCGCGACATCACCATTTACGCCCCTGCCAGCGGGTATGTTTTGGATCGCAAGGCGTTCCCCAATCAATACGTCACCCCCGAAACGGAAATCTACCAACTTGTGGACCTCAGCACGATCTGGGCAGAGGGAGAAATTTACGAATCGGATGCGCCCGCGGCTAGCCTGGGGCAGGAAGCCGTCCTCACCACGGAGGCGCTGCCGAACGCCGCCTTGCGCGGAAGGCTGACCTTCATTTCCCCCACCGTCAAGCCGGGCACACGAACCATAACCGTCCGCATGGAGTTTCCTAACCCGGACGTGAAGCTGAAGCCCGGGATGTTCGTAAACGTGGAACTGCATCGCGGCCTGGGGCGGCGTCTGACCGTGCCCGTCGACGCGGTGCTGGATTCGGGCGCGCGTCAACGCGTGTTCGTCGATCGCGGCAAGGGCGTCTTTGAACCGCGCACCGTAACGGTGGGCGTGCGCACAGGAGATTACGCTGTCATCCTCAGCGGGCTTCGCGCCGGCGAACAGGTGGTGACACGCGCCAACTTCCTGATCGACTCGGAAAGCAACCTCCGTGAGTCGGTGGAGGGAATGCAGCCGACAGAGGGCGCGAGCCACACGGCATCCCCGCAATCCGAGAAGATGAACATGCCTGGGATGGCTCATCAGCACTGAGGAGTTAAGAAAGACCTGAAGGTCAGTGCTACAGCAGAGGCAACGCGGACAGGAGCGGCACCCATGATTCCTCGCATCATCGATTTTTCGGCAAGAAACAAATTCGTGGTTTTCCTTTTGGTGGGAGTGGCAGTGGCTAGCGGATGGTGGTCGCTCCAGAACGTGCCGCTGGATGCGATCCCCGACCTCTCGGACACGCAGGTCATCATCTACTCGCGTTGGGATCGCAGCTCTGACATCATGGAAGATCAGGTCACCTACCCCATCATCACGGCGTTGCTGGGCGCGCCGCACGTCAAGGACATCCGCGGGTTCTCCGACTTTGGCTACTCCTACGTGTACATCATTTTCGACGAAGGCACTGACATCTACTGGGGCCGCTCACGGACGCTGGAGTATCTCTCCAAAATCACGCCGCGCCTTCCCTCCGGCGTGCAGACGGAGCTGGGGCCTGACGCCACTTCCATCGGCTGGGTCTTTCAATACGCGCTGGTGGACACCACCGGCCGGCAGAGCCTGGACTCGCTACGTTCGTATCAAGACTGGTACCTGCGCTATTACCTTGAAAGTGTTCCCGGAGTGGCGGAAGTGGCGCCCATCGGCGGGTTGGTTCGCCAGTACCAGATTCAAGTCGATCCCTACAAGCTGGCGGAATACAAAATTCCCTTGATGAAAGTTGTGGAGGCGGTGCGCCAGAGCAATAACGACGTGGGCGGACGCCTGGTGGAGTTCGCCAGCCGCGAATATATGGTGCGCGGGCGCGGCTATGCGCGCTCGCTTGACGACCTGCGGAGCATCGTGGTGGGTGGCGATGCGCGGTCGGGAGTGCCCATCACGGTGAAGGACATTGGCCAAGTCACGCTCGGCCCCGACGTTCGCCGCGGAGTTGCGGACCTGGACGGCAAGGGCGACGCAGTGAGCGGAGTAGTGATCATGCGTTCCGGCGAAAACGCCTTGCGCGTGATCGACCGGGTGAAAGCCAAACTGCATCAAATTCAGCCCTCGCTGCCTCCCGGTGTGAAGATTGTTTCCACCTACGACCGGTCCGAACTCATCCTGCGATCGATCGACACACTGAAGCGGACACTTTTCGAAGAAATCGCCATCGTCAGCCTGGTGATTTTGGTTTTCCTCTGGCACATACCCAGCGCTTTAATTCCGATTTTGACGATTCCGATCACGGTGCTGATTTTGTTTATTCCGATGAAAGCGATTGGAGTGACTTCCAACATCATGTCGCTGGGGGGAATTGCCATCGCCATCGGCGCCATGGTGGATGCGGCCATCGTGGTGGTGGAGCAAACGCACAAGAAGCTGGAGCTCTGGGAAGCGGGCGGGCGCAAGCGCGATTACCGCGAAGTGGTCATCGAGGCCATCAAGGAAGTCGCACCGGCCAGCTTCTTTTCCCTCCTGGTCATCGCGGTTTCGTTTATGCCCATCTTCGCCCTGGAAGCACAGGAAGGAAGACTGTTTAAACCGCTCGCCTTCACCAAGAGTTTTTCCATGGCCATCGCGGCCGTGCTGGCGATTACGCTTGACCCCGCCATGCGACTGCTTTTCACTCATGCCACTTCTTTTGACTTCCGCCCGCGTTTTTTGGCGCGGCTGGCGAACGCCGTCGTGGTGGGGAAAATCCACGCGGAAGAGAATCACCCCATCAGCCGCGTGCTGATCAAGTTATATCGCCCGGTTGTAGAAATGGCCGTGCGTCTGCGTTGGGTGGTGATCGGCGGGGCCGTGGCCGCCGTGGTGCTGACGGTTCCGGTCTTCCAGCGCTTGGGATCGGAATTCATGCCGCCGCTCAACGAAGGGATATTGCTCTACATGCCCACCACGCTGCCGGGAATCTCGCTGGCGGAAGCGCAACGGCTGCTGGAAATCCAGGATCGCGTACTGAAGACCTTTGCGGAAGTCGAGCGCGTATTCGGCAAAGCGGGGCGCGCGGAGACCTCCACGGACCCTGCGCCGCTTTCGATGGTGGAGACCACGGTCCTGCTGAAATCACAGGACCAATGGCGGAAGAAGCCGCAGTGGTACTCCGCTCGCGCCCCGGAGTGGTTGCAGAAAATTCTGCGCCACATCTGGCCCGACCGCATTTCGCAGGACGAGCTGGTGGATGAAATGGACCGCGCCCTGCGCATCCCCGGTACCACCAACGCCTGGACGATGCCCATCCGCAACCGCGTGGACATGCTCACCACCGGCGTCCGCACGCCCGTCGGAATAAAGGTGCTGGGCGCAGACCTCAACAAGATTCAGGAGATTGGCGAGGAGATTGAACACACCCTGGCGCACGTGGCGGGCACACGCAGCGTTTACGCCGAGCGCGTGAGCGGCGGTTATTTCCTGGATTTTGATCTGCGGCGCGACCAACTGGCACGCTACGGTCTGACCGTGGACGACGTTGAAGCTTACATCATGTCGGGCGTGGGCGGTGAGAACATCACCACCACTGTCGAGGGCCGCGAGCGCTACTCCGTCAACGTCCGTTATCTGCGCGATTATCGCAGCGATTTGGGCTCGCTGGAGCGAGTGCTGGTGGCCACGCCCTCCGGAGCGCAAATCCCCATAAGCCAGCTTGCTGATATCCGCCTGACGGAGGGGCCCAGCATGATCCGCGACGAGAACGGTTTGCTGAGCGGATACGTTTACGTGGACGTCGCGGGGCGCGACCTGGGGAGCTATGTGGAGGAAGCACAGCGCCTTGTCCACGCCCAGGTGGAACCACACCTGCCACCGGGCTACAGCCTGAGTTGGAGCGGTCAGTACGAATTCCTCCAGCGCGTGCGCGAGCGGCTGAAGCTGGTGGTGCCGATCACCATTTTCCTGGTTTTTATCCTCCTCTACCTCAACACGCGGTCAGTGGCGAAGACGCTCATCATCTTCGCGGCGGTGCCGTTTTCAGCGGTGGGCGCCTTCTGGCTGCTGCACTGGCTCGGTTACAACATGAGCATCGCCGTCTGGGTGGGCTTGATCGCCTTGATGGGCGTGGACGCGGAGACCGGCGTTTTCATGCTGCTCTACCTGGATCTCGCATACGAAAGTTGGAAGCAAGCGGGGTTGTTGAAGAACTATAAGGGTTTGCAGGACGCCATTGTGCACGGCGCGGCCATGCGCGTTCGCCCCAAAGTGATGACCGTGGGGTGTATGTTCATGGGCCTCTTCCCCATCATGTGGTCCACTGGCACGGGCGCGGACGTAATGAAGCGCATCGCGGCGCCCATGATTGGCGGCATCTTCACTTCCTTCATTCTGGAGTTGCTGGTTTACCCCGCCATTTATGCGGTGTGGAAGTGGAATTTTGAGGTGAAGGCGAGCCTGGGAAAGACGGAGGTCCGATAGGACGTGTTCAGAGGAGTTGTCAAAGATACTGTCCGTGGACCGTTGTCAGTTCTCCGTTGTGGGCGCGGCCGCGACCTTTTGCAACGGACCACTGACTACGGACGACGGACGGGGGTAAACTATAAAGGACGCTTGGCGCCCGGGAGAAAACCATGAAAGCGCGCGAAATCATCGTGACACTGGTCGCGTTGTTGGCAATCGTAGTGACAAGCTTTTGGGCCTACCGGTACGAGCAGCGGCGCGAGACCGCCGGCATGTGCCCCTTCTGCAACCGCATGGTGCATCCTGTTACTGCCTACCGGGTGAAGGATGGCAACCACGTGGTGGCAGCGTGCTGCCCGCGCTGCGGCATGCATGCCCAGGTGAGTCAGACGCAGGGAAATCCCGGCCTGGCCTGGGCCACCGACGTCAATACCGGGGAGAGTGTCGCGGCAGAATCCGCCACCTATGTCGAGGGCGGCAACGTGCAGTACTGCACGCACGGTGAGCAGCCCATGACACGCGCGCCCCACGGCGTTTCCATGCGCGAGTATGATCGCTGCCTGCCGACGCTGGTGGCATTCAAGACGACGCAAGAGGCGGAAACTTACCAACAGCACCATGGAGGGCGCGTTTTGAGCTACTCTCAGGCGCTCGCAAGTGTGCGGGAGCAATGATTCTGGGCGGCAAACGGGCAAACCTCACAGATGTAACTCAAGCTGAGCAGCGACGAGTGACGAGTGACAAGTGACGGGCAGAGACAACTGGCTCGCGCCATTCTTCATTAGCAGGTGCACTGACGTCCAACAGTCTGCGCATCCGCCCCCCAGTCACTCCTTCCGCTCAGCCGGCATGGGTCGAATGCGAATATTACGGAAGGCGACGGGCCCGTGATCGCCTTGCAAGCGAAGCGGCCCCATGGGTTTTTCCGGAAAGCCGCCACGGGTCTCGCCGTTGAGTTCCACACGCTCGTGGATCACTTTCCCGTTGTGCACGACTTTGACAAAGACGGCGTTGGCGATCTTCTCACCCTTGTCATTGAAGCGCGGGGCGCGGAAGATGACATCAAAGGTCTGCCACTGGCCCGGAGGCAATGAAGCATTGACATTGGGGGAATGGCCTTCGACGTCCTTTTCATCAATCCAGCGAGGGTAAAGGCCGCCGCATTCGATACCAGGGTAGAGGTCCTTCGCCACGCCGAAGCTGTCGTAGATTTGCAGTTCGTAAGATCCCATGAAATAGACGCCGGAGTTAGAGCGGCTGGAGATGATGAACTCGAGGTGCAGTTCGATGTCTCCGAACTCCTGTTTGCTCACGATGTCGGAGGTGCGACCGCCGTTGAACAGAATCCCGGCGCCAGGTTTCGAGCTCAGCGCCTTAGGATTGTCGGGCGACAAGAACACATCGCCGACGATCGACCACAGGTTGGTGGGCTGGCGCCAGACGCTCAGATCGTGGTCCTTAATCAGCACCACCACAGGGGCTTTCGGTTGGGCGCTCGCCGCAGCAGCAGCAAAGATGCATAGGATAATGGTGAGAGCAAAACGATTGCACTTCATGAGCTTGGCTCCAATCTGGTTTACGCCTTCAGTCCGGTTAAATCTACTTCCAGACGTTTGTTCTCCTTAATCAAATCGTCCATGGTCAGACGGATGCGGCGGCTGGCGGCTTCGCGGCCCAGGATGCACGTCAGAGCGCTGTCCACCGCCCGCCTCACGGTCGGGTTCTCAGAACGTCCATCGGTCACGTTCTTGTAGAATGTGGCGATATTACGAACGATGCCATCGTGGTAAAGGTTCTCCACTTGGCCGCTGTATTCCCCGGGGCCACCGAGTAGGAACGCCTTGCCCCAATAGCTGATAACGGCATTGGCGGTTGTGCCATACACGTGACAGTCGAGAGTGCCCTGCGTCTTGTCGGGCAACCCCAGACCGAAATGATTATGAACGGCGCCGTCGGCGTAGTCGTAGATGACCGAGCAGACGCCGTGCCCGTCCCCGTGTGCGTTGGGGCGAGCAACTTGCGATGAGCCGGCAGCGGCAACCGGCCGCTGCCCCATCACCCAAAGCGCCGCATCCACCGCGTGGATATCGAAATTGCCGATGTAATCGCACCCCAAGGCAATATCATTCACCCATATCAGCTTCTGTAGGCGGCTCTCCAGGTTGGCGGTCTTAGGTGGATCGCTAAAGCCGCTACACAATCCCGTGGTGGCCAACTGCGCGATCTTCCCCACGCCGCCCTCCTGGACGCGCTTGACGATCTCGATGTTGACGGGGTCGGTGGGGATCTGGTAGTCGACGAAGAAGCACTGCTTTTTCTCGCCGGCGAGTTTGGCCGCCGCTTCAATTTGCAGGCACCCGGGCACATCCGCCGCCACAGGCTTGGCCATGTAAACGTGGCAACCGGCTTTGACCGCCGCCGCAGCCTGAGCAGGCATAAAAGCAGGGATGTTCTCGAGGGCAACGACCTCGACACCGGCGTCTATCACTCTCTGGTAGCCCGAGAGGCCCGAGAAGCGTCGCGACTTATCAACGCCCAACGCATCGCCGACGCTATCCGCTACCGTCTGGAAGTAGTCTGCCACGGCGAAGAGTTCAAAGCCGCCGTGCTCCTTGAAAAGGCTGCCGATCAGGCTACCGCGCCCGCCACAGCCAACCAAGCCGAGTCTGATCGCACCTTGCCGGTTTGCGGAGGCAGTGGTCTGCCCGAGTGCGGAATTCGCCAACACCAAAGTTGCCGCCGCAGCCATGCTTCCCGTTACAAAGTGGCGTCGGGAAACGGCGCCGGGCGAGCGACTTGGCAGGAAGGAGAACTGGGTGTTCATGAACAACTCCATTCGTGCCCGATGCCCCTGATGCGCTCAGAAGTCTCGGGCCAGGACGTAGCGTGACTGGCGCGCATTATACACCGGAATGAGTGCAGGTTGTTAAAGACCGCAGAGCTGGGTGGTGGGCTAATTCCGTGTTGCTGATTCTATGGGCCAAGGTTCATCTACCGCATCTATTCTGCGGAAAACTCCTAAGGCCCTCTGCAATCTAGTGATAGAATCAGTCATGGAACGAGGAGTCTTCCATGGCGGTGGACAAACAAGAGAAGAAGCGAACAATTACTACGGCATGTGTGTTGTTGGGAGTTCTGGCCGTTCATGCACGGGCACAGAACATTGATACGGCTCGGCTCTTCAAGCAAGACTCTCCCGCCGTCGTGCTGATAATTAGCCAGAAGTCTGGTACGCCAATCGGCTACGGCACGGGGGCTCTCATCAGCAAGGATGGAACGATTCTTTCGGCGTTACACGTCGTGCAAGGCGGCGATAGCGCAGTGGTCAAGCTCAAGAGCGGGGACGTTTACGATAAAGTCTCCGTCATCGCCTTCGATGCCCGAAGAGATTTGGTGGTCCTGAAGATTTCGGGCTTCGACCTCCCGTTATTGCCTCTGGGAAACTCCAACGACGTAAAAGAGGGAGACCCAGTTGCCATGATAAGCAACCCGAAGGGGCTCGAAGGGTCGATCTCGCAGGGCATTGTAAGTGCAGTGAGGGACATTGGCGACTTAGGCTTCAAGGTCATTCAGACTACCGCCGCAGCCTCACCAGGAAGTAGCGGGGGAGCTATTCTGAACGCAAACGGCGAGCTAGTAGCAATGCTCTCATTCAAGATCGTTGGCGGAGAGAATCTCAATTTCGGAATTCCGGTAAACTACGCTCGCGGGATGCTTGACACTCACGAGTCTTTCCCGTTGAGCGACCTTGCAGGCCGCATCGGTGTGGGGTCCGTAAAGCCGCTGTCTCAGCTCGCGGAAGCAACGCCGACGGATGTTTCCGGCGAATGGAAGAGCCTCCTAAGCGGAAACACATTCAAAGTGCGGCTCGAAGAAGGGCACGCATACGTCGAACAAACTCTTACAGACAAACAGCGCGCTGCGGGGATCTTCCAGTTGTGTGACCTGAACATGGAGAATGGGCAGTATCGCGGAGTTTGCAGGACGCAATCCCCTGTCGGTTGGAAGAGATGGACAAAGCTCTCAGGTGTATATGAAAAGGAACACAAACTGTGCAGCTTCCAAGGACAAATGGAGATTACGAAGCAGAGTCCAACTCGCGTCGAGGGCCGGGTAGAAAATCGAACCACGCCAGTTGAAAAGTGGTCCTTCAACGACTACAAGGAATGCGGCAAACGATTCAAGCTTGAGTGGAAGGACTTCGTTTGGATCAGGCCCAACTGAGCGACGCTGTTTGGGAAGGGGGTGTGTCGTCACCATAAACCCCGGCGAAGAAACCACCGTCAAGATGGCTTCACCAACAGTGGCACGTGTGGAGACGGGTGATTGAGGTGGAAAAATGACTCTAAACCTTAACGTTTTGGCGGAGAAGGAGGGGGTCGAACCCCCTCACGCTGCGCATGCAGCACAGCTTAGAATTACGAGCCAACACACCCCGGTCCCTTGCTCCGCTTTCCCTTCGACTTAGATTTCGTCTTACCCTCCGCCTCCTCATTGAAAATCTCAATCTTGTCCCTCGGGATTCTCATGGCCGCCCGGGACGATGTGCCTTTTTTCTGGCGGGGTCTGTAACGCTGCTCGCAAGGCTTCATGCATGGCTAGGGGGGTAGAGTGAAATAAAGTTGGAGCGTTTTTTGGTCATTCTCCTCAATACTCCATATTGGCGGGTATACTGAACCTAACATAAAGACAAAAGCCCCATCTAATGACGGGGCTTTTGTCTTACGAAATCAAGGCGGCTGGGAGACTAGCTCAGGGTCAGTGTTGGACCGGCCCATACCAGTCGCCAATGGAAATATACCACTCTCAACGTTGCTGTGTCAATAGGGAAATGTACGCTCAGAGAAAACTCTTGCTTGCACACGTTGGGCCAATTTCTGAATGTTGACGTCTTGCTGACAGTCCCAGCGGTGCAGAGCGTATAAACACACATCACAAAACTGAATATGCGGGGATTCATCTGAACCCATAAAGTGAACGGTGTCTATGACACAGGACAAGTCCACTCTGTTACCAAAGGGAGGACCCATAGTTCGATAATCATCCAGAACCTTCTTTGATATTCTCTTGGAGAAATAACTACCCTCGTCAGCAACAAGAAGTGCGAGCGAACCTTGCCCGTTTGAGTATGTAGCTATCCTTTCCAAGCAAAGCCAAAATGCAATGAGTTGAGGGTGCTCTGGATAAGCATATCTTTTCTTTAGGAGTGCTTTGTTACAACAGCCAAGTACAAGCCGCAAGTCAAGTTCTTCAATCGCTGTTATGCAGTCCTCGTAAATCTGCATTCTGCTGTTGCGTAAAACACCCTTCCATTCCTTATTCCCATTGAACAAAGGTTGACCATGCAATTCAAATTGCTGTGCCGCGTATCCGTTGTTGCGTGCATATGTTTCTATTTCTTTTGCCTTGTTCCTGACGGCCTCCCAGCATTTCTCTGGGACCAAGAGTGCCCCCACCCAATGTTTGGGTTGAGATAAATCGTCAAGATTTGAGCCGGTGTTCCCTGAATCATCAATGTAGGCGCAAATCACCATGCGATACTATCACATAATCAAATTGGATTGTGCTTTTTACCAGTCCTCAGTCCATGGAGGGACGGCGGGACCATAGGGTCGAACGCCCGTTCATATATAGGACCCCGTAGCTGGGAAACCGAATAGTCAGGCTGGCTTCTTTTCCTGCTTTAAGGTGTACCCCATTGTCAGCCACAGTATCACAGCGCGGCCTAGTGGCCGCAACCAAAGACCGGGGTTTCATTGCCGATTGTCGATTGCCGATTGGCGATTGAAATCCCAAGGCGTTTCCCGATCTGCGTATCATTGTGAGTCTGCCAGGATCCAC